>Ga0256407_10000175_pt1 | contig 162248 bp, 137 predicted proteins | sample RumenRJG_04DNA_FD_193489 | JGI IMG/M metagenome (GOLD analysis project Ga0256407, IMG submission 193489) | Bovine rumen microbial communities from Lethbridge, Alberta, Canada - RJG_04 | ecosystem: Host-associated > Mammals > Digestive system > Stomach > Rumen | place: Canada: Alberta... | reverse complement strand
GTAGGGGCGAACCGCCTTCTTGCCGTAAACTTCGCGCAGCGCCACTTTCTCGAGGCGCGTTCCCACCGTCAGCTTGTCTTTCGGGTGAATGTCGTGTTCGTCGCCGCAGTCGATGATGTTCGCCATATGGCAGCGCGGAATGGATTTTGTCGCCAGATACTGCTTCCAGCGCGTCAAGCCCCAGTCGCGCTGCGGCGCGCAGTAGGAGGCGAGCTGCGTCTCGATGAACACCAAGTCGGGGTTGCCGAATTTTTCGCGCCACGATTTCACGACGAGGTCGAACTGCTCGTTGAAGCTTTCGAGAGGCTCGCCGTTCGAGTCGGACTCGCCCTGATACCAGATTACGCCGCGCGCGCCGAAGCCCGCGATTGGCGCGACCGCGCTGTTGTAGAGATATACGGGCGTCGCCGTCGGGCGCCACGGGCTGGTTTTGTTCGGGGCGAACGGCTTGCGCGGGGGCTTCTTGCCTTTCGCTTTGAGCGCGTCGGCGTTTTTCTTCCACTTTGCCACCGCCTTTTTATATTTTTCGACGGCCTCGTCGTACGAGTAATTGCGGCTCTTCTCGAGAAATTCCGCCTGCACTTTTTTGGTGTATGGGATTGCGTCAACATATTCCGCGGGAAGCCACGCTATCATTCTAGAGCCGCCGAGAGCCGCGAAAACAACGCCCACCGGAACGTCCAAATCCTGCGCGAGGGCGCGCGCGAAGAAGTACGCCACGCCGCTGTAATTGGGCGACGCCTCGGGCGAGCATTCCGTCCACTTGCCGTTGAGGGAGTCCTCGCGCGGCTTTTTCGACATGCTCGCGGTGTTTTGCGAAAAGTATCTTATGAGCGGATTGGCGGAAGAGGCGATGTGCTTTTTGGCGTCGTCGCAATTTTTCAAAGTAAAGCCCATGTTGCTTTGCCCGCCCGCGATCCACACCTCGCCGACGAGAATATTTTTTACCGTCTTCGAGACTTTGCCGTTTTCCGAAACGGACATCTCGCGCGGGGTTTTGTCGGCCTGCATTTTATCGAGGAAAACCGACCACTTGCCGTCCGCGCCCGCTTTCGCCGACTTCTTCTGTCCGGCGAAAGCCACTTCGACTTTGGCGCCCGCGTCGGCCTTTCCCCAGATTTTCACCGCCGCGCCGCGCTGTAGCAGCATATTGTCGGAAAAAATCGAGGGAAGTTTTATCTCGGCTTGAGCCGCCGCGAAGAATAGCGCGGCAACCACTGAAACAAGGAATGTTTTTCTGTTCATACGCCTAAAAGAATAGGCGTTTCGCCCCGCCGGTAAAGCAAAAATTCCGAAAGCAAAAAAACGCGCCCCGAAAGGCGCGCCGAAAAAATCGCGAAAATCTAATTCGAGCCGCCGTCGGTGAACGAGAACGCGGGCAGCGCGTCTTGGTTGTAGAGCCAAACGTCGGGCTTCGCCCACGCTTTCCAAAGATAGCGCGCGCCCGAAACAGCCTCGCCGCCTTTCGACTTTACCTCGACCCCATTCGAGCCGACGATCCGCGCCGATCCCGCGGGCTTCCATTTGCCGCCCGCGAAAACCTCGAAGCCCCGCGGCTCTCCCCTGCCCTCGAGCTTTCGCCCGCGCGTCTCGAACACGATGCGCGCGCTGTCGCCGGAATATTTCGCCGACTTAAATTCGGGCGAATACGGGTGGACGTCCTTGCGCCCGTAAACCTCGCGCAGGGCGAGGCCCTCGAGACGCTCGCCGACCTCGGTCTTGTAAATCGGGTGAATCTGCGTTTGCTCGCCCGCGTCGATGATGTTGACAACCCCCGAATACGGTATCGAGCTTCTGGCGCGCAGCTGCCGCCAGCGCGCCTCGGGCCACGTTTCGGAATTGAACGAGGTAAGCTGCACCCAGTAAAACGGCATTTTCGGATTTTCAAACGCCTCGCGCCACGAGTCCACGACCTGCTTCATTTGAATCTCGAAATTCTCGCAAGCCGCGCCGCCCGAGTCGCCCTCGCCCTGATACCAAATCACACCGCGCGCGGTGTAGCCGCGGATCGGGTGGACCATCAAATTATACATAAGGCTCGGCGTTATGCCCGCCGCCCAAGGCGTGTTGGGAAACGGCGGAATGTGGAAGTCCCACGCGCGCTTTCGCTTGGGCTTGCCCTCGGCGGCGAGCTTGGCGTCCTCGGCTTTCGCCGCAACCATTTTTTTGTTGTGGGCATCAAGCTTCGCCTTGTAGTCGTATTTTTCCATTTCGCGCGCGAACGCCGCCTTGCGCGACTTCGTGTATTCGCCCGCCTCAAGCCATTTGTCGGGGAGCCACGCGATCATGCTCGTCGCCCCGCGCGAGGCGTAGACCAAGCCGACGGGAACGTCCAAATCTTTCAGCAATTTTTCGCCGAAATAAAATCCGACCGCGCTCCATGTCCCGACTTTCCCCGCCTCGGAAATTTTCCACGCGCCCAGATGCGAATCCTCCTGCGGGGCGCTTCCCGCATCCGTATTGTAGCCGTTTTGCGAGAAATAGCGCAAGATGGGATAATTCGCGCGCGCCGACGCCGCCGCGCCGTCGGCGGTTTTCGCGAGCCACCACTGCATATTGCTTTGCCCGCCGCAAATCCAGACTTCGCCCACGAGAATATTTTTTATAGTTTTTGATATTTTTTGATTCTCGCTGATAACCATCTCGCGCGGGGTTTTGTCGGCTTTCATCGGGTCGAGGAAAACCGACCACTTGCCGTCGGCGCCCGCCTTTACCGATTTCTTTTGCCCCGCGAACGAAACCTCGACGCGCGCGTTGGGCGAGGCCCAGCCGCGGATTTTCACAGGCTCCCCGCGCTGGAGAACCATGTTGTCGGAGTAGATCGACGGCGTTTTGATTTCGCCGAAAAGCCCGCACGCGAGCGCGGCGGCGGACAGAATTAAGCAAAATTTTTTCATGCTAAGCTAATGTTATTTTCTCTCGTCGGTGAACGGGAACGCCGGCAGCCCGTCGCGGCTGTAAACGCAGATGTCGGCGTCTATAACGTTATTCCAAAGGTAGCGCACGCCGTCGACGCGCGCGCCGTCCTTCGACTTTACCGCGACCGACTCCTTTTCAAACGACGCCTCCGCGGGCGACCACTTGCCGTTCGCGAGAACCTCGAAGCCGCGCGGCTCGCCCTTGAACGCGATTCCGCGCTTGAATGAATTGAAAAACACCCTCGCGCCCGCGCCCGAATACTTTGCCGTTTTGAACTCGGGCGCGCGGGCTTTCACGCCCTTGACGCCGTAAACCATCTCGAGGGCGAGAGCCTCGAGGCGGCGCCCGACGGTCGTCTTGTCGCGCGGGTGGATTTCGAAATTTTCGCCGACGTCGATGATGTTCGCGACCGCGCCGTTTTTGATTTTGTCGCGCACTTTGAGCTGGTGCCAGCGGACTGTCGGCCAATCCCTCGTCGTGCGGTAGGACGTCAGCTGAACCCAGACGAACGGCATCTCGGGGTTTTCAAAAACGCCGCGCCATGTATCGACGAGCGCGATAAATTTTTCGGAGAAGAACCGCGACTCCTCGAGGTAGGAGTCGGACTCGCCCTGGTACCAAATCACCCCGCGCGCGGTAAAGCCCGCCATTGGCGCGACCATCGCGTTGAAATGCCCGTAGGGCATGTGGAACTCGCAATACGGCGACGTCCTGTTCGGGGGCGTTTTTTCCCACCAGTTCTTGTAGCGCGCGCGCTTTGCGGCGACGTCCTCGACAAGCTTCTTGTGCGCCGCGACGGCCTTTTGGTACGCAGCTTCGTCGTAGCCCTCCGCCGCCTTTTCAAACTTGGCGAGATACCGCGCAAGCTCGGGCGACTTCGCGTGGTCCTTCTTCGGAATCCAGCACGACATCTTCGTCGCCCCGCGCGCCGAGTAGACAATGCCGACGGGAACGCCCAAGTCTTCCCTCAATTTTTCCGCGAAGTAGAACGCGGCCGCGCTGTACCCGGCGATATTCTTTCCGTCGGCGGCGCTCCACGAGGCGGCGCCGGAAAAGTCCGCGAGCGGCTCGCGCGAGACCGCGACGCTCTGGTCGAAATAGCGGAGATCCGGATATTTCGCGCGCGCGTATGCTTTCTCCGCGTCGGAGGATTCTTTCACCTTGAAGCCCATATTGCTCTGCCCGCCCGCTATCCAGATTTCGCCCACGAGAATGTTTTTTATCGTTTTCGACGCCTTGCCGTTTTCGGAAACGACCATTTCGCGCGGGAGGCCGTCGGGCTTCATCGGGTCGAGATGAAGCGCCCACTTGCCGTCCGCGCCGGCCTTGGCGGACTTTTCCCGCCCGCCGAACGAAACCTTGACATCGGCGTTCGGCTCGGCGCTGCCCCAGATTTTTACGGGCATTCCCCGCTGGAGCATCATGTTGTCGGAAAAAATTTTCGGCATCTTGATTTCGCCGAAAAGCGCGGAGGACAAAAACGCCGCGAGAATCGCGGCTGATAATTTGCAATATTTCATAATAATTTCTATTTAGAAGTTGTAAACGGATGCGCGGGCATTCCGGCGTCGTCGAAAAGGCAGACAAAGGGCTTCGCCCACGGCATGAAAAGGTAGCGCGCGCCGGAGACTTTCGCGGCTTTGTCGGCGGCGAAAAGCTCGACCGAATTTCCCGCTATGCGCGCGGACGTTGCGGGCACCCATTTGCCGCCCGCGAGAACCTCGAAGCCCCTCGGCTTGCCTTTGAACGAAAGCTTGCCATTTGTGTCGAACGAGACTTTCGCCATGTTGCCCGAGTACTCCGCCGACGCGAACTTCGGGCCCTCCGAGCGCGCGCCGGGGATTTTGTAAACCTTATCGAGCGCGGCGGCGGCGAGCCGCTTGCCCACTGGCAGCTTGTCGCGCGGGTGTATGTCTTTTTCGGAGCCGGTGTCGATAATGGTCGCCATGTAGACGTTTTTCTCGGAGTCGGCGACCTGCTGCTGCGCGGCGCGGGCTTTGGGCCAGCACGAATTTCCGAAAGACGGCAGCTGCGCGAAAACGAAAGGCATGTCGGGCTTGCCGAAAACGCGGCGCCAGATTTTTATCAGCCCGCCGAACTGCCGCGCGAAATCGGGCGCGCCGGCGTCGCCCTCGCCCTGATACCAAAGCACTCCGCGGGCGGTGAAATTTCTTATCGGGTGGATTCTGATATTGTAGAGCAGCGAAGGCGAGCTCCACTTGTCGGGCGAGTCTTTCCACGGGCGGTTGTCCTCGGAGACCGTCCATTTTTCGGGCGGGCGTTTGCCCTCGGCCTTGGCTTTTTCGACGCGCTGGGGGAATGTGCGAACGTCGTCCTCGAACTGCGCGATCGCCTTTTCGGCGTCGTATTCGGCGAGGCGTTTTTCAAACGCGGCTTTCGCGCCGGCGAAGTCGGGGTTTTTTTCAAAGTCGGCGCGCGGAACCCACGAGCCCATGCGCGTTCCCGAGACGGCGGTATAGACGATTCCCACAGGCACGCCGAGCTTTTCGGCGATGTCGCGCGCGAAGATGTAGGGAACCGCCCTAAACGAATACTCCGCGTTTTTGGGCGAGCACACGAGCCACCTGCTCCCCTTCTGGACGTCGGGGAGGGGATATTTCCCGACGCCGTCGAGGCTGCGCATAAACGGCTTGTTGCCTTGGTCGAAATATCTTATCGCCGAGTTGTTCGCGCCCGAGACAAGCTCTTTCGCTCCCGCGGCGTTCTTCAGCAGAAACGCCATGTTGCTTTGCCCGCCCGCTATCCAAACCTCGCCGACGAGAATGTCGGATATCGTTCTGCCGAGCTTGCCGTTTTCAAAAATTTTCATCGCCGCCCCTTGCGCCGACGCTTTCATCGGCGGAAGCTTGAGAAGCCACTTGCCCTTGTCGTCGGCGGTCGCCGAGACCTTGTTGCCCGCGAACTCGACGTCAACCTTCGCGTTCGGCGCTGCGAGCCCCCAGACGTTCACGTTCTCCCCCCGCTGAAGCACCATCGAGTTGGAGAAAATCTTGGGCATTCGTATGTCGGCGCGGGCCGCCGCGGCGAGCAGCGCCGCCGCGCACAAAACCGACATCTTTAAAATCGAACTTTTCATATTCGCAAAATTCCGCGGCGCGCGGGGCTTTAGGCTCCTAATGCGCCTATATATTGCCTTAAATACTACAACGCGCGCGGCGATTGTCAAACTCTCTTTTGGCTTGAAAGGCGCGCGTTTTTTACGATTATTCGCGCAGATGTTCATCGACGAAAATAAAGTCGCGCAGAAGTCGCGCGAGTATTCAAAAGGATACAAGGGAATGCTGCCCGCAAAGCCGCTTGGCAGCCGCCGCGCGGAAACGCTGCGCACGGCGATAGGCGTCGTGCTCGCGGTATCGTTCGCGCTCGGGCTGCTCGGTTTAATTTACACGCTTTTTACCGAGGGCAGAACCGCCGTCGAGCGCATCACTTCCGAGACCTCCGAACAGCCGCAATACATGGAAATCACCTTTAAGCCGAAGCCCAAATGACGCGCGCCGACGAACTGCTTTTTGCGCGGGGGCTCGCGGAGAGCCGCTCGAAAGCCCGCGCGATAATCGAGGAGGGAAAGGCGTTCTGCGGTGGCGCGCCAATCGACAAGCCCTCGCGGAAACTCCCCGACGACGCCCCTCTTTCCGTCGAGGGCGGCGCGGAGGCGTCGAAGTTCGTCTCGCGGGCGGGGCTAAAGCTCGACGGGTTTCTCGAAAAATTCCCGATAGACCTGCGCGGGGCGAGCGTGCTCGACGCGGGCGCCTCGACCGGCGGCTTTACCGACTGCGCGCTCTCGCGCGGGGCGGAGCGCGTCTGCTGCGTGGACGTCGGCACCGGGCAGCTTCACAAAAAGCTTCTCGCCGACCCGCGCGTCGAAAATTTTGAAAAGACCGACATTCGCGGAGCGTCGCCCGAAATGTTCGGCGGAGAGCTTTTCGATTTCGTCTGCGCCGACCTCTCGTTCATCTCGCTCGAAAAGGCGTTCGGGGTCTTGTGGAAACTTCTGCGCGGGGGCGGAAGCGCGGTTTGCCTGATAAAGCCGCAGTTCGAGGCGTCGCCCGAAATTATGCGAAAGCACAAGGGCGTTCTGCGCGACCCCGGCCTGCAGGCGGCGGCTCTCGAAAAGATAAAAAATTTTGTCGCCGAAAATTTCCCCGACGCCGAGCTTATCGGCGCGGTACAATCGCCCATAAAAGGCGGCGACGGCAATGTCGAATTCCTCGCGGGATATAAAAAAATTTCGCAAGGCAGCCCCGCGAAAAAATAAAAAACAAAAAATTATTCGAACGAGGAAATCTCGTATTTCGCCGAAACTTCGCCCGAGGGCGAGCCCTCAAACGACGCCCTCGAAAGCATAATGTAGGGCTCGTAGCGGAGAAGCTCCCACTCGAACGCGGCGAGATTTTTCAGCTGGCCGCGCTGGCACGACATCGAGATCGTGTTTATCTTGAACCTGCCCGCGTCTTTCGTCGCGGCGTTTGAAAGCGAGTACACCAAGCCCGCCTTGCGCGCGCAATCCTCGACGGCGATCTGGAGCGCGACCGACGAGAGCGCCTTCGAAGAGTCGAAAGTTTTGAGAATCGCGTCGAGCTCTTTTTTGATGAACGGCCCCTGCGCGACGGCGGCGTGGGCGGTTTTATTTTTCGCCTTAAGGTCGGCGATTTCGGCGTCGAGGCGCGAGCAGCTTTTTGTCTGCGAGGTCAGCCACGCGGCGGCGAGCGCGAAGACGATGCACCAGAGCATCGCGCGCTCGCGCGGGTTGCGCCGTTTGTAAAAGCCTAAAACGCCGGAGAACATATCACTTCAATTTCAGGTTGACGGTAAAGCGCGCCTCGCCGCGCGAGATCTCGGTTTTTTGCTCGGCGGACTTCACGCCGTCGAGGGCGGAGAGCGCGTTGACGAACGCGTGGACTTTCCCGACCGTCGGGGCGACGCCCTGAATTTGCACGTCGAACGGCGAAGTCTGCACCGAGCGCTGGAAGCGGATATCCTCCGGCCGCGCGACATTCACAAGCGCGAGCGCGCCGATCGCGTGAAGATGCTTTTCCGAGAACATTCGCAAATCGGCGAGCTTTTCGCTTTCGCCCTCGACAAGCTTCGCCTTGGGGGCGACCGCCTCGTATTCGGCGGCGAGCTCGTTGCGGGCGGAGGATTTTTTCCAGATGAAAAGCTGCGAGATGAAAAGCAGCGCGAACACCGCGGGGACGAGCCTGAACGCGTAGGCGCGCGCGCCCGCCATTCTGCGAACGCGCGCCATTTTTTGCAGCGCCGCGGCGTCGCGGACGTCGGCGAGCGACCGCGCCGAAGCCGAGAGCTGCACCGAAAGCGGCGAAGCCTCGCCCGAAAATTCTATGGTTTTGTATTCGTTAAACTCGAACCTGCCGCGCGGATTGCCCGAGAGAATTTCGAGAAAGCGCGCGCCGTCAAAATTTCCCAAAGCCGCGGCGGACGCCTCGGAGCCGCTTTCGCGCGAGAGCGCCGAAACTTCCGCCGCCGCGCCGCCCTCGATTTTTACGCGCGAAAAAGATTTTTCCGATTTGACAATATAGACGCCGTCGGGCGCGCCGCCCGCGGCGAGAACGGCAAAGGCGGGCAGAAACGAATCGGCGGCGGCGAGCGCCGCGCGGTCGAAGCCGCCGAACACGCGCTCTTCCAGACCCGCGAACACGAGCGCGCGCGGGCCGCTTCTTACAAAGCCAAAACGCATTTTGTCCATGGGAAGCGGCGAGGAATTTTCAATCCACGCGAAGACGAAGTCGCGCGCGTCGGCGTCGGACAATCCCTCGGGCAAGTCGATAGTCCGCGCGAAAAACGCGCCGTCGTCGGCGAATATGGCTTTTTCTGACATCGTGAAATTAAACGCCCCCAAACAAAAAAAGTTTCAAAAATCGCGGCGCGTAATAAACGGGTCGCGCGCCGAAATTTGCTTTGAATTTGCCGAAAATTGAGATGTAATGCAATTAAATTTTCTCTATGGCGTTGATTGTATATTCAGGCGGACTCGATTCGACCGTTTTATTGCACAGCCTCGCGGCGCAAGGCAGGGCGGACGCCGCGCTGTGGATAGACTACGGGCAAAGGCACAAGAAAGAATACGAGTGCGCGAAGTTCAACTGCGACAAACTCGGCGTCAAGCTCGACGTCGCGGATTTGTCGAACCTCGCGCCGCTCTTTGGCGCGAACGCGCTGACCGATAAAAATACGCCCGTCCCCGAGGGCGATTACGCCGAGGACAACATGAAAACGACAGTCGTGCCGAACAGAAATATGGCGATGATAGCAATCGCGGCGGCGCGCGCGATCGCGCTAAATTTAGACAGCGTCGCATACGCGGCGCACGCGGGCGACCACGCGCTCTACCCCGACTGCCGCCCCGCCTTTGCCGACGCCCTCGGCGAAGTCCTCAAACTTTGCCACTACCGCCCCATAAAACTCGAGCGCCCGTTTATCAACCTCGACAAGGGCGACATTGTAAAGCTCGGCGCCTCCCTCGGCGTGGACTTTTCCAAGACTTGGTCTTGCTACAACGGAGCCACCGCCCCCTGCGGCAAGTGCGGCACATGCCTCGAACGCCGCAAGGCGTTCGAGGCGGCCGGGATTAAAGACCCGTTGGCGTGGGGCGCGTGAAAGCACGGCTATTACTCCGCTTTGGGCGGCTTAGGCTCGGTCACGTACCGATGTACGCTCCCTTCGCCACGCCGCCCAAATACTCGTACTAGCCGCACTTTGACGCGCCTAAGCAGCGCGGGCGGGCGTACCACCCGCCCGCGCACGAAGCTTTTTAAACTTGCTTTCGGATTAAAGCGGAAATTTTACAGCGCGCTTTGCGCGCAAGAAAAAAATAGAACCGCGCCGCTTCGCGGGGGCGCAGTTCTATTTTTTTTGATTTTAAATATTCGCGAAAAGAAAAGTGTTGCACGGGGAGCTGAAGCGAGGCGCGGGGAGTGTGCGAATGGTCTTTTAGGTATGCGCGGGCATGTTGTGATATTACAGCGCGCATTGCTTCGCTCGCGCGCAGTATTTTTTATGGAGTGTGCGGACAGCTGAACGACTCACAAATAAATGACAGGGGAAGAACCGAAAATTTTGCGGGAGCAAAATCGGTTCTTGGGGGCGTGAGCTCCCATGATGCCGTGCAGGCTGCTAGCCTGCGGGCGCGTCAAAATGCCCCTAGTACGAGTATTTGGGCGGAATGGCGCAGGGAGCATACCCACGTATGTGACCAAGCACATTCCGCCCAAAGCGGAGTAATAGGGGTATTTTCACGCGCCCCCCCCCCAGCAACCCGAAAACCCAGTAGGCACGCACAAAAAAGGCGCTGGGAACCCAGCGCCTTTTTTTGTGCAGTGCCTACTACTTGCGGCGTCTGTACGCCGCAAGTCCGACTGCTAACAGCCCAATCAGCAATCCCCACTCAGCGGGTTCGGGAATGTAGGAGGCGGCGCTGTTCCAGAGGAAGCCGCCGGCGTCGATGCCCCACTCGCCGTCGAGAAGCGTTTCACTGCCCGGAGCGTAGCCCCTGACGAACAGCGAAGTGTAATCGTAAGGCAGTGTGATTTCGCCCGAAGCGGAGAGGATAGATTCGTCGATGCCGAGCTTTACCAAGCCGTTCATGAAATCGTAGAACACGAGTTTCGAGACGCAGCCCTTGGCGCTCTGGCCGGCCTTGTCGTAGCAATCAACGCCGGCAAATTCGACGGACGCGCCGTTGAGGTGAACTTCAAAGTCCGCCTTGCGGAGGAACTGAAGGACGCCGAACCGATACGCGGAGCTGTCGGCGGTGAGATAAAGTTTGCCGGTGGTAAGAGCGCTCCTGCTCGACGCGTTCACGAGTATGTTCGGAGTTTGCGCAAGGTTGGAAGCCGAGGAGAGGTAGAGTTTCGCCTCAACGCCGCTACTCCAGCCGCTGAAGAAATACAGGTTCGCGGAATCGATCGTGGAAGTGGCGTCAACAGTGACGACGCCGCCGTTCGCGATAGTAAAGCCAGCGTTGACGCCGATTACGCGCACTGTGGCGGAGTTTTGGAGAGTAACCGTGGCGTTCTGCACCGTAAGAGCGTAAGAGCCGCCTTGCGAGTCTTCATAAAGCGTGCCGCCGTCGACAAGCATATTCCCTCTGATGAAACCCGACGGATTGCTCGAGTGCGCACCGCCATACAGGCTCAACATACCCCTTACAGTCGAGGCGTTGGCGATGTTGTATGTGCCCGCGGTTTTGGCGTTGATGCGGAGAGTCGCGCCGGAATCGACAGTGATGACAGCTTGGTCGAGAGCCGTTGTCGCAGAGGTCGTGATTTTGCTCAAGCCGCCCGTAACATTGAGCGCGTAGGTCGAGCCAGCCTTGGGCGCGAGAGTGCCCGAGAGCGTGAGGTCTGCGGTGTCCATCTGAACGGTGTTGGCGTTCACCGTACCGGAGAAATTGGCGATTGTGTTTGTGAGAATCAAATTTCCGGCGACGTTCGCTGTGCCCGCGACGGAGAAGAGCGAATCGTTAGTGAGCTGGGAATTGTGCCCCGAAACGGAGAGGGTGCCCGCAAAGTTCGCGGTTATGCCCTCGCCAAAAGAGACGTTTCTGCCGAACTTTTTGTTGGAATCGTCGGTTGTATAAAGGTCGATGGCGACATCGGTATTGTTGAAATTCAACGTGCCTGTGGAGCTCGGCGCCGCGTTGAAATAAAAGCCCATGGAATAGCTTGAGCCGTTAAAATCAAACGGATTATTTACAGTGGAGCCAAAAGTTATGGACGTTCCGTCGAGGGTGAAGTTCATGTTGCTGTGCTTGCCGCCCGAACCCGAGACAAGGAACTTCTGGTTCATTGTGAAGTCTTGATCAACGGTAATGTAGCAATTCGCGAGAGTGGAAGCGCCCGGCGAGGAGCCGTTTTTACCTTTCCACAGGGGAACTTGATCGGGTTTTGTCGTCCAAGTGGTCGTGTCCCACACATCCCACGAAGACATCAGCGTTGGATTTTCGGGGTCGTCAGACGCGTTGACGGGAACGTTAGTAGTGGCGGCATAAGCCGCCGCGGACGCCGCAACGAGCGAGATTGATGCAATCAGATTTTTCATAAATTTTCCGTATTATGAATTATAAATTCTCCGCAAACGGGCATAGTACCCCTTTGAAAAGCAGAACCTTTTTAATGGCAATGCAAGTCAAGCTTTTTTTTGGGGCGCGTGAAAATACCCCTATTGCTCCGTTTCGCGGGGTCTGCCGACCGCTCGCGTACCTTTAGTACGCCACGCGCCGCAGGCTAGCAGCCTGCACGGCATCGTGGGGGCTTGCGCCCCCAAGAACCGATTTTGCTCCCGCAAAATTTTCGGTTCCTCCCCTGTCATTTATCCGAACGTTCTTCAGCTGTCCGCACAAATTTACATTAAAAAAATAGAACTGCGCCCATGCGAAGCGGCGCGTTCTATTTTTTTCTTGCGCGCAAAGCGCGCTGTAATTTTCCGCTTTAACCCGAAAGCAAGTTTAAAAAGCTTCATGCGCGGGCGGGCAAAGCCCGCCTGCGCTGCTTAGGCGCGTCAAAATGCCCCTAGTACGAGTATTTGGGCGGCGTGGCGACGGGAGCATACCCACGTATGTGACCAAGCCTAAGCCGCCCAAAGCGGAGTAATAGGGGTATTTTCACGCGCCCCTCAACGCATGCGGTTGTATGCGCAAATCAGACCCTTTAACCCGGCAGACTCGATGTTGGAGTCTATCCCGACGCCCCAAACTTTTCGCCCAGTCTCAAGCGACTCCAAGCAGATGTACGCGGCGGACTTAGTCGCGGAGCCGGAGCCGATGGCGTGGGAGCGATAGTCAACCAACTTGAAGTCCTTGATGCCTTTCGCCGCGAACGAGAGCACGAGCGCGTTGATCGGCCCGTTGCCCGCGGCCGAGAACACCCGCTCCTCGCCGTTGACGCGAAGCTTGGCGGAGATGAGAACCTTGTGGGGGTCGTCGTCGGGCTTGGAGTCGTCGGAAGAAATTTTGTAAGACTCGAGCTTGATCGGGGTCTCGCGCTTGATAAATTCGGCGGAGAAGATGTCGAAAATTTCGTTCGGCTGAAGCTCTTTGCCGAGAGCGTCCGCCCTGCCGTTGATGAAGTCGCCGACTTGCTGGCGCATGGGCGCGGGAATGTCGAAGCCGAATTCGTTTTGCAAAACATACGCCACGCCCCCCTTGCCGCTTTGCGAGTTTATGCGGATAATGGCCTCGTAGGAGCAGCCGATGTCGGTCGGGTCGATGAGCAGATAGGGAACTTCCCACTCTTTGACGCCGTCCTTGCGCATCATGTCCATGCCCTTTTTTATCGCGTCTTGGTGCGAGCCGCTGAACGCGGTAAAGACGAGATCGCCCGCGTAGGGCTGGCGCGGCGGAACGCGCATGCCGGTGCATTCCTCGTAAACCGCGCGGATCTCGGGCAGGTTGGAAAAGTCGAGCTTGGGATCGACGCCCTCGGCGAACATATTCAGCGCGACCGTCACGATGTCGAGGTTGCCCGTTCGCTCGCCGTTGCCAAAGAGTGTTCCCTCCACCCTGTCGGCGCCAGCCATAATGCCGAGCTCCGTCGAGGCGACGCCCGTGCCGCGGTCGTTGTGCGTGTGCAGGCTGATCTCGACGCAATCGCGGTCGGAGATATGGGTCGAAACCCATTCGATTTGGTCGGCGTAAATGTTGGGCGGGTTATACTGGACGGTCTCGGGCAAGTTCACGATGAGCTTGTTTTGGGGAGTCGGCTTCCAGATGTCTTTGACGGCTTCGCAAATTTCGAGGGCGAAGTCGAGCTCGGTGTCGCTGAAGCTCTCGGGGGAGTATTCCATTCTGATGTGCGAGCCGTTCGCCTCCGCCTCCTGCGCGAGGCTCTTGACGAGCGTCGCGCCGGTGCGCGCGATTTCGATAATCTCGGCGCGCGACATCTTGAACGTGACTTTGCGCTGAAGCGCCGACGTGCTGTTGTAAAGGTGGACAATCGCGTTCTTGCAGCCCTTGAGAGCCTCGAAGGTCTTGCGGATCAAATGCTCGCGGCTCTGGGTGAGAACCTGCAGATAAACGTCGTCGGGGACGAGGTTTTCCTCGATGATTTTTCTGATGAAGTTGTATTCGGTCTCGCTCGCGGCGGGGAAGCCGACTTCAATCTCCTTAAAGCCGATGTCGACCAGCGTTCTGAAAAGGCGAAGTTTTTGGTCGATGTTCATCGGCACGGCGAGCGCCTGATTGCCGTCGCGCAAGTCGACGCTGCACCACGCGGGCGCGGCTTCGATTTTCTTGTCGGGCCATTGGCGGTTTGGCAGTTTCACGTCGAAACGGCGCTTATACTTCAATATGCTGCTTTCTTTCATTTTCGCGTTTTTTTAAAATTAAATCGGAAAAAATCAAGCGCGGTTCCCTTTCGGGGAAACGCGCTCGCCGTCGTTTTGTTTTTTTGTTTCGGCTACGAGACGTTTCCCTTTCCAATCGCGCGGACAAGGTATCCAAGCTCGAGAAGAAGCCGGTGGTCGAGGCAATTTCTTCCGTCGAATATCCATGCGGGCTGCGCCATAGTCTTTTTGATTTTCGCGTAGTCGAGAGTCTTGAATTCGTCCCAATGTGTCAACAAAACAATCGCATGGGAGTTTTCGGCGGCCTCGTAAGGCGTGCGGCAGAACACCGCGCGCGGGTCGCCCTCCTCGATTCCCAAATCGGCGCGGATCTGCGCCTCGGGAACCTTGGGGTCGTAAAAAGCGAGCACCGCGTTTTCGCCCAAGAAGTTTTTGCAGATGTCTATCGCGGGGCTCTCGCGGGTGTCGTTCGTGTTCTCCTTGAACGCGAAGCCGAAAATCGCGATGCGCTTGCCGCGTATGTTTCTGAAAAGCGACTCCACCACCATATCGGAAAAACGCCGCTTCTGGTAAGCGTTCATGTCCACAACACCGCGCCAATAAGACGCGACCTCGGGCAAATTGAAGTGCTCGCAAAGATATATCAAGTTGAGCAAATCTTTCTGGAAGCACGAGCCGCCGTATCCGACCGACGCCTTCAAAAAGCGCGAACCCACGCGCGAATCCGCGCCCACCGCCGCAGCCACTTGATCGACGTCGGCGCCGGTCGCCTCGCAAAGCGCGCTGATGGCGTTTATCGAGCTTATGCGCTGGGCGAGAAACGCGTTCGCGGTGAGCTTGCTAAGCTCGCTCGACCAAAGGTTCGTCTTGATGATTTTCTCGGGGCTCACCCAGCGGGCGTAAACCGACGCGAGGGTGTCTATCGCGGCGCGCCCCTCGGGGGTGTCCTCGTCGCCGCCGATGAGGACGCGGTCGGGGTTTTCCAAATCCGCCACAGCGGTGCCTTCCGCCAAAAATTCGGGGTTCGAGAGCACCTGAAAATCCGGGCGCGACGCCGCGAGAATAGTTTTTATCACCTCCGCCGTGCGGACGGGCATCGTCGATTTTTCAACGACAATCTTGCCCGACTTCGACGCCTTCGCGATCGTGCGCGCGCAAGATTCGACATAGCTTAAGTCAGCCGCGCTGCCCTTGCCGTAGCCGTAGTTTTTCGTCGGCGTGTTCACCGAGATGAACACGATGTCCGCCGCCTCGATCGCGCCCTCGACGTCGGTCGAGAAAAACAGATTCTTCCCGCGGGCGCCCTTTACGAGCGCGTCGAGCCCGGGCTCGAAAACAGGCAGGCTGTCGGAGTTCCACGCCGCGATGCGCGCGGAGTTGATGTCGACAACGTCAACCCTGATGTCCGCGCATTTGCGGGCAATCATGGTCATCGTCGGGCCGCCAACGTAACCGGCGCCTATGCAGCATATCCTCACGCTACTGCCTTACGAGCTTCGATTTGTTTTTGAAAATTTCGGGATCGACGCCCTGCTTGCGCGCGCGCTGGCGCAGGCGCAAAGCCTGCAGCTTGATGAAGCCCGTGGCGTCGTCCTGATTGTATTCGCTCTTGACGCCCTCCATGCTCGCGATCTTTTCGTCGTACAAGCTCAGCGGGCTCTTTCTGCCGACGCACACGATGTTGCCCTTGTAGAGCTTCAGGCGCACAACGCCGCTGACGGTGTCTTGGCTCTTGTCGACGAACGCCTGCAAAGCCTCGCGCTCGGGCGCGAACCAGAAGCCGTTGTAAACAAGCTCCGCGTACTTGGGAATGAGGGAATCGCGCAGGTGCATAAGCTCCCTGTCCATGGTGATCGTCTCCATGTTGCGGTGCGCGAATTCGAGAATCGTGCCGCCCGGAGTTTCATACACGCCGCGGCTCTTCATTCCGACAAACCTGTTCTCGACAATGTCGACCCTGCCGATGCCGTTCTCGCCGCCAAGCTTGTTGAGCGCGCGCAGAATGTCGGACGGCTTCATCTTCTTGCCGTCGATGGCGACGCAGTCTCCCTTGGAGAATTCAAGCTCGACATAAACGGGCTTGTCGGGGGCGTCCTCGGGCGAAACGGTGGTCTTGAACATGTCCTTGTTCTCGGGGACGGTCGGGTCAAACCACGGGTCTTCCAAAATGCCCGCCTCGTAGGAAATGTGGAGCATGTTTCTGTCCATCGAATACGGCTTCTTCGCCGACGCCTCGACGTTTATGCCGTGCTCGCGGCAGTAGGCGATCATCTCGCTCCTGCCCGGGAATTTTTCGCGGAACTCGTCCATTCTCCAAGGCGAGATAATCTGCAAATCGGGCGCGAGCGCCGCGTAGGAAATTTCAAAACGGCACTGGTCGTTGCCCTTGCCCGTCGCGCCGTGGGCGACGGCGTCGGCGTTTTCTGCCTTGGCGATTTCAACCTGCGCCTTGGCGATCAGCGGGCGCGCGATCGATGTGCCCAGATAATATTGCCCCTCGTAAATCGCGTTCGCGCGAATCATCGGGAATATGAAATCCGCGACAAATTCGTCCTGCAAATCAACAGTGTAATGGGCGGACGCGCCGGTGGCTTTGGCTTTCTCGGCAAGCCCCGACAACTCCTCCTCCTGGCCGACATTCGCGGCAAACGTAACCACTTCCGCGTTGAAGCGGTCTTTAATCCACTTGACGATCACCGACGTGTCCAAACCGCCGGAATAAGCGAGTACTACTTTCATTTTACCTCTTTCTTGTTAAAAAATTTCCCAAATTTATAGTCTCTATTTTTTAAATTAAAAGCTTTTTTTGTTTGGATTGGGGCTTAAGTTTGAGGTTGATTTGGGCGCGTGAAAATACCCCTATTACTCCGCTTTGGGCGGAATGTGCTTGGTCACATACGTGGGTACGCTCCCTTCGCCATCCCGCGCGAATACTCGCCTAAGCCGCACTTTGACGCGCCTAAGCAGCGCGCACTTCGTGCGCGCGATTAGCTTTTAAACTTGCTTTAACATTAAAGCAAAAAGTTACAGCGCGCATTGCTTCGCTCGCGCGCAAACAGGCAGGCTAACAGCCTGCACGGCATCATGGGGGCTCACGCCCCCAAGAACCGATTTTGCTCCCGCAAAATATCTCGGTTCTTCCCCTGTCATTTATCCGAACGTTCTTCAGCTATCCGCTCAAATTTACATCAAAAAAATAGAACTGCGCCCATGCGAAGCGGCGCAGTTCTATTTTTTTCTTGCGCGCAAAGCGCGCTGTAAAATTCCACTTTAACCCGAAAGCAAATTTAAAAAACTAAATGCGCGGGCGGGTGGAACGCCCGCCCGCGCTGACTAGGCGCGTCAAAATGCCCCTAGTACGAGTATTTGGGCGGCGTGGCGACGGGAGCGTACACCCGTACGTGACCGAGCCTAAGCCGCCCAAAGCGGAGTAATAGGGGTATTTTCACGCGCCCCTACGCAGCCCCCGCTTTAGAACTTCACGTTCGGGTTCGTATACCGATTTCCCTCGTTTTGGTGGTAGACGCCGTATTCGGTGACGACGGCGCCCTCGGGTCCGGCGATTTGGTAGTGGAACGCCTGCTTGCGGTTGAGCCTTACGATGTTGCCTTTCTTGGCGTCGGCGACCGCGACCTTATGCACAGTGATAAAGTTTTTCTGGCTCTCGGGAACTTTTACGTCGGGATACTTCGAGGCGTCTTCGCCCTCTTCGCCGAAGCAGTAGGATTTGCCCGCGCGGCACTGCCACGACTCGTATTTGGCGGGAAGCCCGTTGTGCGGGAAGTGCGCGTGCTCGATGAGCATTTGGTTCGGCAGGAGGATAATCTCGTGGCCGAAGATGCCCGACGTGTTGTCGTGAATCCAGAAGATTCCGCCCATGCCGACGGCGGGGAAGTCGCCCAAGCCGAAGTCCGACGCCCACATATTCTGGCGCAGGTTGTCGCTTACGGGGTAGCCGAGTTTTTCCATCATGGCGATGTAGGCTTCGATAGCGGCCTTGTCGTCGAATTTTCCGTTTTTGTAGAACATATCTTTAGTTAGTTTCATAGAGTTGCACTTTCCGCAGTTTTTGCATTTTTGGGGGCATGCCGAATTTGCGCAGCACGCCGAGTTTGAGGTTGCGCAGGCGGACATCGCGATGGCGACGAGCGCCGCAGACAGAATAAGCATTATTTTTTTCATAATATTGTTTTCGTTAAAAATTAGATTGAGTTTTCGCGCGGGGTTGTCGGGCGGTCTTTATACGGCGGCAGGGGCTCGGCTTTTTTGAAGAGCTTCGCCGCTTTTTCGGCGTCCTCGATAATCACGCGGAAGCCGACGTTGTAGACTTTTTGCCAAGGCTCGTAGCCGCGCCTTACGGAGACTCTCGACCACTTCGCGCGGTCGCGCCACGATCCGCCGCGGACGGCTTTTTTTTCGCCGATTTTTTCGCCGCCGAGCGTTTTCGTGTAGGCGTCCGCCGTCCATTCCGAGACGTTGCCGTTGATGTCGTACAGCCCGAACGGGTTGGGCTTGTACTGCCCGACTTCCGTCATGATGAGGTTGCCGTCGTCGACGTCTTTGTCGTTTGGAATGTACGCGATATACGGGCTCGGGTTGATGACCGGCTGCGGGTCGATGCCGTTTACCGCGAACTTGATCGTGTTGTAGTCGGCGAGGTTTTCATACGCGCCGTAGTTCGCCGACGCCTTGCCGAACCAGAAGTCGGAGCCGCTGCCCGCGCGCGCCGCCCATTCCCACTGGGTTTCGGTCGGCAGCGAGAATTTCAGCCCGAATTTTTTGCTCATAAATTCGCAAAATTCGTTCGCCTGATTCCAGTTGACGCGGATAACGCTCTGCTCGGGGCGGTTGGCGGGATAGCCCGGGTTCACGTGGTCTTTCCAGTGGCGGTCGAGATGCCCGGAGTCGTGGGACGGGTCGAACGCGGCGTACTGGCGGTTTGTTGTTTCAAACTGCGCCATGTAGAAGGGCTTTTCGACTTTCGCCAAGCGCGCGGGGCCCTCGTCCAAGATGCGGTTGTTCGCGCCCATGACGAACTCGCCCGCGGGAATGAGGGTAAAGCGCATCGAGACGCCGTCGCCCAAATCGGCGACGATTTCTTTCGGAAGCCCCGCGGCGTCGCGCTTTTTGGCGGCGGCGTCGGAGTCGAACGGGAAGCCGTCGGCCTTGGGGGCTTTCTTGCCTACGTTCGTCTGCGCCTTTGCGGGCGCGACGTATTGCTGGATTCCGCCGTCGTAGTTTATGGCGTTTTGGTCGTCGGTGCGGTTCGCGTATTTTTTGAGCGCCCACATTCTGCGCTTGTGGTCGTCCCACGGAATTTTGTCGTAGACTTCCGTCCAGACGCCGTGGAACGGCACGTTCAGATCCATCCAAGTGCGGAGAATGTCCATCGACTGCTTGTCGAGAACGACGCCCTTGTGGCCTTTCTGGAGGATTTGCATAAGCTCGCTCGTCGAGGTGTGGAATTCGAGGGGCGAGAGCATGTGCTGGTTGCTTTCGGGGCCGGAGCGGCGCACGTAGCGCATGAGGTCGAGATACGACTGGTTGAAGCCTTTGGCGTTCTTGACGGTTCTGAACACTTCGGGGCCGCGCTTAAAGTTCGGGCGGTTCGGCTTTTTGCCGTCGTGGCAGCCGACGCAGTATTTGTCGAGGACGGGCTGGACGTCGCGCACAAACGAGTATCCGCGGACGGGCCCGACGAACGGCTTTATCTCCTGCGGGGGCTTGCGCGAGGCGAGCGCGGGCTTCGAGGTCGGGGTCATGCCCTGGCTTTCGTGGCAGCCGACGCAGCTTTGGGTTTCGCCCGGCATAATTGTAAACCACGAGCGCATGAGCTGGAGGGCGTTGCCGTCTTTGTCGAGCGGCTGTATCGCGATCGGGCGGTTTGCGGGCGCCTTGAAGAACGCCGAGCCGTCCTCCTCGACCTTAACGGTTCCATGGATTCTCTTGATGTCCCACGAGCCCTCCTCGGCGATGACGTGGTGGTTGCCGGTGTTGCGGTATCCGTAGAAATACTCAATCACGCGCAGGGCTTTGACGGTGCCGCGCGGGACGTCTTTGAGCCCGTCGCCCTGATAGATGTCGTTGAGGAAAACGTAGCCGTAGTCGATGTCGGGGTTGGTCTTGTCCATTATTTCCTGCGGCTTCGGGCGGGCTTGCAGGGGCATCGGCTCAATGGCGTGCGCGTCGCCAAAATCGACGAGCGGCACCATGTTGTCGAACGCGTCGATAAGATACACGACAAGGTTTCCGCCCGCCTCGACCTTGTGCGCGAGCGCGTCGGTCGAGAAGCGGTTTTCCTCGCCGACTTTGCCCGCGCAGACGATGTATTTTTCGGAGAGCGGGAACGGGTGTATCAGCTGCGGAGACTTGCCCCTCACGAGCTGGTCGAGGATTTTCGCCTCGTACTTTCTGCCGTAGGACGGGAATTTATGCACCCTGCCCTTGTCTTCGATTTTTCCCTTTGAGATGTCGAACAAGTGCAGCTCGCCGGTTCGCGCGATGCCGTGGTGCCCCGAGACGATGCCGACGAATTTGTTGGGGTCGCCGGGTATCTGGCGGCAGTAGAACAGCGAGTTCGGCCAGAAGCTCGTCGTGCCGTAGAACGACGACTGCGCCGTTCCGTCGGGGTTCATGTGCATCAGAATTCGCGCGAAGTAGTGCGAGTTGTCGGTGTACTCCCAGCGGGTGTAGAGGATACGCCCGTTCTCCATGACGACGGGCATCCAGTCGGCGTCCTGCTCGTAGGTGAGCTGGCGGATTGTCTTGTCGACCTCTTCGGGCGAGCCGGCTTCGGGGTCCATAACAAAGAGGTTGGGAACGTAGTCGGTTCCCGCCACGCAAGGCACGCCGACAAACGTGGCGGTCGAGCAGTAGATGATTTTCCCGTCGGGCAGATAGCAGCCGTCGAAGTTGTCGATGTCGGGGAAAATTCTCGGCGAGAGCTCGCGGACTTTTTTCGTCTCGACGTTGTATTCGTCGAGGTTCCATTGGCTCTTGTCGTCGATCGACGAGAACATCACGCGCTTGCCGTCGTAGGAGATGTCGATGTCGGAAATTGCGGTGTCTTTTTCGGGCTTGTAGACGAGTTTCAGCGACGATGGGTTTTGAATGTCGAAGCCCCAGAGCTGGTCTTTGTAGGAGTGCGGCTTTACGACGCGCTTGTAGTTGCCGTCTTTGTCGGTGGTGACGGCGTTTGTAAGCGAGGTGTTGCCCTGCCAGTTCTGCGGAAGCCCCGCCGCGCGCGTGCCGAGGTCGCGCCTTACCACGACCCATTTCGGGTATTTCGCAAGAAGCGGGTTCGCCAGCAGCGCGCGCTTTGCGAACGCGTTAAACTCCGCCACGCCCTCGCCCGACGCCCCGTCTTTGCGTGCGGCAGCCTTGAGCGCGCCCCACTTGCCCTCCCACTTTTTAAGCTCGGCGAAAAGCGAGCCGTCTTTGTCGTATTCGGGATAGGTTTTCGAAATGTCCTCCATCGCGGCGCGGACGTTTTTGATGTCGTAGCCGAGCGCGCGCTCCGCCTTGCGGGTAAAGTAGGCGTCCTCGAAAAGCGCGATTCTCGCGTTGAACGCGTCCTCGCCCGAAGCGTCGCCGATTTTATTCAGGCGGTTTTCGATGTCGGCGGCAGAGAACAGCGACGCCTCGACCATGTTCTCGAGGTACTTTTTAAAAAATTGGGAATTGTCTTTCGCCGAGATTAGGGCGGGCACCACCAAGGGCGAGCACTCGACGGTCCACGCGCGGAGCGCCCACGCGACGTCTTTAAAGTCGCGCATAATAAACTCCGCGATTTTTCCCGCGGGGTCGGCGAACGGCGAGAACTTCATCGAGGCGTCCTGTTTCGCGCCGCCGCTGATGACTTTTATCTCCAAGACGTTTTTGCCCTTTTTAAGGTCGAGGGCGAGAATCTGCTCTTTGCCGATCCCCTTGCCGGTGTTTATAGAGTCGAAAATTTTCGCGCCGTTGAAATAGACGTTCGCGGTTTGGCGGCATGAAAACGTTATGAAGATTTTGCAATCTTGCCGCGCCTCGATGTCGCGGTGCAAAATCACGCACGGATTGTTGTAGTAATACGGATTGAGGGCGAACAAGTCGAATATCTGCCCGTCGACGATGTCGATTGTGCGCCAGAGCGGCTCGTTCTGCCAGACGTCGGAGAGGTCGAAGCGGCGCTTGGGATTGTTGGGGTCGATTTTCGCCAGACTCGAGCGCCACTTGCTGATTGCGCATGTGGCGTGCCACTCGCCGAACGAGACGCCGAGCTGTTCGAGCTGCGCGCACTGCCCCTTTGCCCACTCGGCGTATTTTTGGCGCGTCTGGCGTATGGTCTCCGAGAATGTCGTGGCTTTTTGGTAGAGCTGCTCCGCCGTTTTTTCGATGTCCTGCGCCGACGAAATCGACGCCGCCAAAACTGCGAGAATTGTGCCGATAATCCTTTTCATAAAAATTGCCTCCTGTCCGTTGTGGAAAACGGCGGGGCGTTTTTTGCGCGCCCCGCCGAAAATCGATGTATTACTTCGACGCCTTTTTGGCGAGATCGCAATACAATTCGTAGGCGTCTTTAGGCTTCGCGCCCTTGTGCACGACGGCCTTTACCGCCTGAATCATCGCGGCGGGGTTTTCAGACTGGAAGATGTTTCTTCCCATGTCGACGCCGCGCGCGCCGCTGTCGATGGCCTTGTAGGCGAGCTCGAGGGCGTCGGCCTCGGGGAGCTTCTTGCCGCCCGCGATGACAATCGGGACGGGGCAGCCCGCGACGACTTTCTCGAAGCCCTCGTCGCAGTAGTAAGTCTTGACGAACGTCGCCCCGTTCTCCGCGCAAACGCGCGTGGCGAGCCCAAGATAGCGGGCGTCGCGGGCGAGGTTTTTGCCGACCGCCGTCACGCCGAGGGTGGGAATCCCGTAGCGCGCGGTGAAGTCGGCGCACTGGGCGAGATTGCGGATTGTCTGCGCCTCAAAGTCGGGGTCTCCGACGGCGACCATCGGCGCGAGGGCAGCGGCGTCGAGCTTTATGGCGTCCTCGATGCCCGCGAGGCACTCGTTGTTGAGCTTCGTCAAAATCGTCGAGCCCGCGCTGAAGCGCAGCGCGACCGGCTTGCCCGCCTCGGGCGGAACGATCGCCCGCAGCGTGCCGCGCGAGCACATTATGCAGTCGGCGTACTTGATGAGCGGGACAATCGACAAATCCATTCTCTCAAGCCCGCTCGTCGGACCCATGATGTAGCCGTGGTCGAACGCGAGCATGACGGTGTTGCCGCTCTTGGGGTTGAAAATCCGCGCGAGCCTGCTCTGCACGCCCCAGTCGGCGTGGCCGTTGCCCTTGACGAAGAACGCGCCGTTCTTCTGGCGAATTTGCGTGTTGTATTGCTTGGCTTCGATGTTGCCTTCGTTGTCTGCCATATTTTTCTCTTTCTTGTTTATTATTTCTTATTTTTTATTTCTTATTTTTAAATATCCGCTACGCCTTGAACGCCTCGGCGAATTTCGCGAAGATTAGCGCGTTCGAGACCGCGCCCGGATCGAGCGTGCCGATAGACTTCTCGCCGAGATTGCGCGCCCTGCCGAACTTCGCCCTGAGGTTGACGGTGTTCTGCGCGCCCTCGTCGGCGGCTTTCGCCGCGGCGTCGAGAAGCTCCTGCACTGTGGCTTTGCCCTGCATCGCGCCGATCGCGGGGATTAGGGCGTCGAAGCAGGTTTTGTCGCCGACGTCGCCCTTTACGATGGCGCGCATGGATTCCAATCCCGCCTTGAACGCCGCCGCGAGAGCCTCCGCCCCGAGGCTTTCCGCGCCCGAGGCGATGCCGTCCGAAACTCCCATAAAGAGCGTGCCGTAAATCGAGCTTGTCGAGCCGTTGGAGTTGCCCATCGCCGCCATGCCGGCGTCGAAGAACGCGTCCTTGAGGTTCGAGGCGTTTTGTATCGCGCCGTTGGCGGCGTCCATCGCGCCCTTTATCGCGACGCCGTGGTCGCCGTCGCCGCAGGCGGCGTCGAGCGAGCAAAAATACTGCTCTTTCTCCGAAACGGCCTTCGCGGCGAGCGCGAACATCGCCTTCAATTTTTCAAGCGTAAGCTCCATGGTTTACTCTCCGATTTCCGTCCAATACGGCGCGTTCGACTTCGCCGCGAGATATTTTTCCGACTGTTCGTCGAGCACGCAGACGATCATCTGGAAGCCCGCCATTTCCTGAACGGTGAGCATTTCGTCGATTATCCCGCCCACGACCTCCACGCCGCTTTCCTGCGCGAGCTTTTTCACCGCGCGGAATACGATCGCAAGCTCCATCGGGGTCGTCGCCCCGACGCCGTTCATCGCGAGGAAGATTTTTTCGCCGGACTTCAGCGATACCGCTTTCGAGAGGTCGCCGAACATTATCTTCGCGGTTTCGTCGGCGGTGAGGATTTTGCTTCTGCCGCCGCCGCCCTCGCCGTGCTGCCCCATGCCGATTTCCATTTCGTCGTCGCCGAGCTCGGTTATGGGCTGGCCGGTCTGCGGGTGCGTGCAGCCCGTCATCGCGACCGCGAGCGTGGCGATGCGCGCGTTGAATTTTTCAGCCACCGCGAGAACTTCGTCGAGGCTCTTGCCCTCTTCTGCCGCCGCCCCCGCGACTTTAAAGAGCGGAATGCAGCCCGCGAGCCCGCGCCTGTCGGCGGTCGGGGTGTCTACGCCCGCGCTGATGTCGTCGGCGACGAGCACGCTCTTTACTTTGATGCCCTCGCGCTCCGCCATTTTCATCGCCATGTTGGCGCTCATGACGTCGCCCGCGTGGTTGAGGACGACGAGCAAAATTCCCGCGTCGCGCTTGAACTTGCGAAGCCCCGCCAAAAGCGCGACGGCGTTCGGCGCCGCGAAGATGTCGCCCACGACGCTCGCGTCGAGCATTCCGTAGCCGACAAACCCGCTGAGCGCGGGCTCGTGCCCCGCCCCGCCGAGCGTGACGACCGCCACTTTGTCCTCGGGCTTCGGATTGGCGCGGACGACAATCTTGCCCTCCTCGAGCTTGACCTTTTTCGGATACGCCGCGACAAGCCCCTCGAGCAGTTCCTGCGCGAGATTTTCGGGCGCGTTGATAAACTTTTTCATCTTCATATTTAAGCCGTGGTTTGTTGTTTGTTTGCCGTTAAAATAAAAAACGAGTTTTCAATACGGAAAAATTCTAACCCCGCGAAGCGGCGGTTCAAGTTTTAAATGGCGAAATATGCCCCCACTCAAACTAAACGCGCCTCTCGTTTTTGTGTTTTATATTTAAAATATTATTTTAAACGTCAACTCTTTTTTGAAAATTTTTTGTTTTTTTGTTTTTTCTTGCATGAGGCTGTGCCTGCGGATACTCTTTTCTTTTGATTGAAAACCGCGCGCGGGCGCGGGGTATAAAAAAGGGGAAATTGGAGGGTTTATGAAATTCGGAAAGACATTTTTTGTTTTGGCGGCGTGGCTTTGCGCCTCGCAGCTTTTCGCGGCGGGGGTTTTCGACGCCCGCGCGTTCGGCGGCAAGGGCGACGGCAAGACTAAAGACACCGCCGCGATTCAGGCGGCTATCGACGCGGCGGCAAAAGCCGGCGGCGGGGTCGCGGTCATCGACTCGGGCGTGTGGCTTTCGGGGACGATTTGGCTAAGGAGCAATGTCAGCCTTGAAATCCGCAGGGGCGCGACGCTTCTTGGCAGCCCCGACAAGGCGGACTACAACCCCGACGACTTCTGCTCGCAGCAAAAAGTCCTCAAAGACGAAAAAGTCAGCAACGCGCATTTGATAATCGCCCTCGAGGTCGAGAACGTCGGGATTTTCGGCGGCGGGACGATCTGCGGCAACGGCATCGCGCTTTGGAAGAGCAACCCCGCCAACCGCAACGCCAAGCCCGACCAGCGGTTTCAGTTTCCCGAATGGCGGCCGTCGCAAATGCTGTTTTTCTGCGAGTGCCGCAACGTGAAGCTGTCGGATCTCGAGCTGCTCGACCCTCCCTACTGGAGCGACGTGTTTCTCGGGTGCGACGGCGTGATGCTCTCGCGCCTGACGATAAAGAACGACCACCGCGGGCATAACAACGACGGCATCGACCTCGACGCCTGCTCGAACGTCGTCGTCTCCGACTGCATAATCGACACCGAGGACGACTGCATCGCAATCCGCAGCCAGGGAGAATATCTAAAGAACAAGGCGAGCGTGTGCGAGAACATCGCCATAAGCAACTGCGTTCTCTCTACGCGCAGGTGCAACGCGTTCCGCATCGGCGTCGGCAAGGGGGCGATAAGAAATTGCGTCATAAGCAACGTGGTCGTTACCGACACTCGGACGGGGCTTTGCTTTTTGAACACCTACAAGCGTCGCGACGGCGTCTCGATTGAAAACATGAAATTTTCAAACGTGATAATCGACGCGCAGAACCCGATCGCCATGTATACCGACAACATCTCGTGGGGGCGCGGCGAGGGCAATTCGTTTATCCGCGGGATCTCGTTTAGCAACTGCTCGTTCAGGGGCACGCGCACGAACCTCATCGGCGGCGACCTCAACCATAACATTTCCGACATCGACTTTGTCGGCTGCGAGTTTACCGCCGTCGGGGGCGAGCTTATCGACGACAACGCCCCCTACACCGAGCTTACGGAATGGGGCGTAAAGGCGGTTCCGAGCGCGTTTGTCGTGGCGAACGCAGACGGCGTGCGCTTCCGCTCCTGCCGCTTCCGCTGGGAGAACATCAAGAAGCCTTGGAAGCGCGCGATAGAGTTCGTCAACTGCCGAGGCATCGCCGCCCCCCTCCCCTCCGAAACCCCCGAGTGCAAATAGCCCGCGGGGCGGCAAAAAAAGAGACAAAAAAACGCCAGCCGTTAGCGGCTGGCGTTTTTTGCTATGCGCAGCACGTATAAAGTTTAGACACAGGTTTTACTCTTTTGCGAATAAGCCTTGCCTTGTTTTTTTCGAGAACGCGCAAATCGTAATCGTTTTGCAGGTTCAGCCAAGTTTTCTCGTCCATTCCGAAGAACAGCGACAACCGCAGCGCGTATTCAACATTTATGCGCAGCTTGCCGTTTATAAGCTCGCTAAGCCTGCTTTCGGGAATGTCCAACCCCTTTGCCGCCTCTTTTTGCGTCAGACCCAAGGGCTTTATAAATTCCTCCAAAATTATTTCCCCGGGCGTCGATAAATGCAATTTTTCGTTAATCATATTTGCTCCTTTCTTAATGATAATCCTCTATTGCGACATCGTAAAAATTTTGTTCGTCCAAATTGTATTTAAAAACTATGCGCCATTGAGCGTTTATTCTTATGCTCCATTCGTCGCTTCGAGCTCCTTTTAGTTTTTCAAGATGGTTTGAAGGCGGGACTTTCATTACCTCGATGCGGCTCGCGGCGTTGAGCAGCGCCAATTTCATGTAGGCGCGCTGCTGAATGTCCGCGGGAAGCTTTCTGCTGCCCTCAAGCGCGAACACTTTTGCCGCCTCCTTGTCCCTGAAATTTTTTATCATGTCGGCATAATTACGAAATTCGTAATTTATGTCAAGCTTTTTGTGGGCGGCGAAAAACACGCAAAAAAATTCCATTGACAAAAGCGTACGCTATAGCGTACGCTTTTTTAAAAATAGAAAGGATTGTCATGACTGCGATTTCCTCAACCCTCGCGCGGAAAAAACTTTATTCGATTATCGACGAAGTCGCCAAAACTTCGACGCCTGTTGTTATTACGGGCAAGCGCGCAAACGCGGTCATGGTGTCGGAGTCGGACTGGAACGCCATACAGGAGACGCTGTATCTCAACTCGATTAAGGGCATGGCGGATTCCATAAAGAAGGGAATGAAAACCCCGCTCTCGAAGTGCTCTAAAAAGCCCGTCTGGTAGCCTATGTACGAGCTCTTCTACACCGCGCAAGCCCGCCGCGACGCAAAGAAAATCGCCTCGAGCGGATTGAAGGAAAAGGTTGCCGCGCTTTTGCGGATTTTAGAAAAAAACCCGCTCCAAAACCCGCCGCCCTACGAGGCGCTCGTCGGAGATTTGACCGGCGCGTATTCAAGGAGGATAAACATACAGCACCGCTTGGTGTACCAAATCTGCGAGCCCGAACACGCCGTAAAAATTCTCCGCATGTGGACGCACTACGAATAGCCTCCGCCCTCAAAACATTTTCTTAAACAAACCGCGGCGCCGAAAACTCGGCGCCGTTTTTTTGCACAAATTTAATTCCAAGAACTGGGGCGCGCGTGTAGTATTCCGATTGCCATGACAAACGAAATTTATTCCGCGCGGGTTCTGCTTGAGGGGAGCGGGATCTCTTTGCTCGACGCCGCAAGGCTCATACGCAACGCGCTCGACGCTCGCCCTCCCGATTCGGCTGTTCCGCCGGTTCAGTTTTGCTCAAAAATTATCGAGGCAGGCAAGCGCCATGTCCGCTCGGCGGAAATGTCCGTCGCGGGCGGCTTCGCGCTCTATCTCGAATCAAAGCGCCATTTGCGCCCCGAGTCGCTGCGCGACATTCGCTATCTGGGAAGGCGCATTCTGGCGTCAGACCCAAATCTCGCCAAGCGGCGCTTCTCGGAATTTAGCCCCGCGCTTTGCGAGCAATGGCTCCGCGCGGCGTTCGGCACTCCGTCGCAGTTCAACAAGGCGCGCTCCATGCTCCATGGGCTCTTCCAATTCGCGATGCGCCGCGGCTGGTGCGACAAAAACTCCGTCTCGCTCGTCGAAAAGCGAAAAATCATAGAAAAAGAAATTAAGCCGCTTTCGCTGCGGCAGGTGAAAAAACTTTTGCGGATATCGCGGCTGCCGAAATTCCGCGACTGCTCCGCGGGCGTGGGGCTTTTGCTCTTGGCGGGCATTCGCCCGCGCGAGGTGCGGCGCCTCGAATGGCGCGACATCGACATCGAGGAAAGCGCCATAACCATACGCTCGCGGTGCTCGAAAACGGGCGGCGCGCGGCAGGTCGAAATTTGCCCCGCGCTGAAAAGTTGGCTTTTGGAAAGCGTTGTCCGCGCGAGTTTCCCATGCGCGAAATCACGCAATCGCGAAAAAATTTGCCCGAAAAATTTCAGCCGAAAATGGAAGGCTATCCGCGACCGCTCGGGCTTCGCGGGGCGCTGGGTGCAGGACTCCCCGCGCCACACCTACGCGAGCTACCACGCCAAACGCTACCGCGACCTGCCGCGGCTGCAGCTCAACATGGGGCACCGCGACCTCTCGCTTCTGCGCTCGCGCTACGTGAACATGTGCGGAATCTCGGCGGGCTCGGCGCGCAATTTTTTCAATTAGCGAAAAATTTTTTGCTAAAAAACGCCCGCGCGAAAATTTTCGCCGGGCGTTTTTTTCTTTTCAACGGGCGCGCGATTTTTGAGAATCCGGCAATCATTATGGCGAGGAGCAAAAACGTCGGCGCGGGGAAATCCGTGGACAGCGCAAAAGAGACGCGCAAGCGCGGGCTTGTGGTGTCGGTGCTGCACGACATCTCGAAAGCCGCCGTCAGAATGAAAGACGTCTCGGTGCTCCTGCGCGAAGTTCTGGAAATCCTGTTCCGCAGAATGAACCTCACGCGCGGGACGGTCACGCTGCGCAACGGCGACCTCCTTACGATCTGCGCCTCGCACGGGCTCAGCCCCGACGAGCAAAAGCGCGGCGTTTACAGAATCGGCGAGGGCGTCACCGGCGACGTCGCCGCGCGGGGGGTCTCGAGGGTCGTCGCCGACATCTCCAAAAGCCCCGACTTTCTAAACCGCACGATGAGCCGCTCGATGGCGTCGAAAACCGCGTTCCTGTGCGTGCCGATATTTAACCGCGAAAACGTAATCGGCACGCTGAGCATAGACCGCGACAACCCCGACGAATACTCCCTCAAGCGCGACCTCAAGCTTCTCGAGACGATCGCCAACATAATTTCCGACGCCGTCGCCGTCCTGTTCCTCGAGCGCGAGGAGACCGAAAAGCTCAACTCCGAAAACCGCGAGCTGCGCAACAAAATCGACAGCCAGCTGCGCCCGGAAAACGCGATCGGCAACACCGCCGCGATGATAAAAACCTACGAGCTCATCGCCAAGGCGGGGGCGTCGAACGCGCACGTCCTCATACGCGGCGAGGTCGGCGCGGGCAAAGACTTCGCAATGCGCGCGATCGCCAACTGCCCGCAGTGGCGCGACAAGCCGCTGGAAATCCTCGACTGCTCGACAATGCAGGACTCGCTCATCGACGCGGAGCTGTTCGGCTCGCAGTCGCCGCGCAAGACGGGGCTTCTCGAGCGCGCGGACGGCGGGACGGTTTATCTCGACTCCATCGGGCTAATAGGAAAGCCGCTTCAGATAAAGCTCCTTAAATACCTCGCCTCGGGCGAATACTCGCGCTTGGGCGGCGACGAGCAGCTGAAATCGACGGCGAGGATAATCGCCTCGACCTCCGGCGACCTCGAGGCGCGCATGCGCGACGGCATAATAAGACCTGATTTTTACTATCAAATTTCGATATTCACAATAACAATCCCCCCCCTGCGCGCCCGCCGCCGCGACATTCCGGCGCTTGCGAAATTTTTTCTGCAAAAGCACGCGCGCCTTCGCGAGAAAAAGGTGACGTCCATCAGCGCGGGCGCGATGAACATGCTCTGCGCCTACCACTGGCCGAGCAACGTGCGCGAGCTTGAAAACTGCCTCGAGCGCGCGGTGATCATCGCGGCCTCGCAGGCGATAACCGAGTCCGACCTGCCGCCCTCGCTCCAAACCCCGCAGTCGACGAACACCTCGAAGCTCAAAACCGAGGAGAATATCGACTTCAACAAGCTCGTCTCCGACTTCGAGCGCGAGATTATCGTCGAAGTGCTCGCCTCGAACGGCGGCAACGCATCGTCCGCGGCGCGCCAGCTGTCGGTCTCGCGCAGAATTTTAAACTACAAAATCGCGAAGCTCGGCATCGCCCCGAAATCTTTTAAAGGGAAAAAATAATTTTTTTCATCAAAAAACATCGCGCGAAAAAATTCCGCGCGGCGAAAAAAAACGACAAAAAAGGCGCGCATTCCGCGCGCCATTTTCTTTGGAATTTTTAGAAACTATTCCCACTCGATCGTCGCGGGCGGCTTTGAGGAAATATCGAGGCACACGCGGTTGACGCCCTTGACCTCGTTGATGATCCTGTTGGAGATCTTCCCCAAAATGTCGTGCGGAACGTGCGCCCAGTCCGCCGTCATGGCGTCTTGCGATTCCACGATGCGCAGGGCTATCACGTTGTCGTATGTGCGGCTGTCGCCCATAACGCCGACGGTCTTGACGGGGAGGAACACCGCGAACGCCTGCCACAGACCGTAATACAGCCCGCTCGAGTACATCTCTTCCATTAAAACGGCGTCGGCCTCGCGCAGAATGTCGAGGCGTTTTTTGGTGATGTCGCCCACGACGCGCACGCCGAGACCCGGCCCCGGGAACGGGTGCCGCCAGAGAACTTCTTTCGAGAGCCCAAGCTCCTTGCCGAGCGCGCGGACTTCGTCCTTGAAAAGCTCGCGCAGGGGCTCGAGCAGCTTAAGCTTCATTCGCTTGGGAAGCCCGCCGACATTGTGGTGGCTCTTGATGAGCGAAGCGGGGTTGCCCGCGATCGGCACGCTCTCGATGACGTCGGGATACAGCGTGCCCTGCGCGAGGAAGTCGACCTTGCCTATCGACTTTACGGTTTTGTCGAACACCTCGATAAACGTCTTGCCGATAATTTTGCGCTTGCGCTCGGGGTCTTTGACGCCCGCAAGCCGCTTGAGGAACAGCCTCTCGGCGCGGACGGTTTTCATTTTCATCTTGAAATTGTTTTTGAAAAGATCCTCGACTTTCTTGCGCTCGTCCTTGCGCAAAAGCCCGTTGTCGACAAAAACGCAGGTGAGCTGGTCGCCGATCGCCCTGTGGATAAGCGCGGCGGCGACGGAGGAATCGACCCCGCCGCTGAGCCCGAGAATCACCTTTTTGTCGCCGACGGTTTTTCTGATATTTTCGACCGCCCTGCCGACGTAGTCCGACATCGTCCAGTCGCCCTTGCAGCCGCAGACGCCGTAGAGAAAGTTCTTGATGATTTCCATTCCGCGCGGCGTATGCACGACCTCGGGGTGGAACTGCATTCCGTAGAAGCCGCGCTTTTCGTCCTCGACGAGCGCGTAGGCGGAGTTTTCGGTCGTGCCGATCGACTTGAAGCCCTCGGGCAATTTCTCGATTTTGTCGCCGTGCGAGTTCCAGACTTTAATCGGCGAGGATATGCCTTTTAGCAGGCGGCTTCCGCCCTTGAACGAAAGCGTGCCGAGCCCGTATTCGCGGCGCGTGCCGGAGACGACTTTGCCGCCCAGAAGATGCCCCATAAGCTGAAGCCCGTAGCAGATCCCGAGAACGGGGACGCCGAGCGAGAATATTTTTTTGTCGGGGCGCGGCGAGCCTTTCGAAAGCACGCTCGCGGGGCCGCCCGAGAGGATTATTCCGCAGACACCCTGCTTTTTGAGCGTCTCCGCTTTTGTGTCGAACGGCATTATCTCCGAGTAAACGCTGCACTCGCGTATGCGCCGGGCGATGACCTGCGTGTACTGCGAGCCGAAGTCGAGAACTGCTATCTTCTGATTCATATCGGGTGATGTTTTCTATTGTGTGGAATTAAAATTTAAGTTTCGGATTTTTGTAGCCGCACTTGGGGCAGTCGGCGATGTCGTCCCCGCGCTTGGAGACGTAAACGCAGTCGCAGTGCAGGCAGTGGAACGTCGAGCTTTTCGAGAGGCTTTCGAACATCTTTGCGCGCCTGCGCGAAAACAGAGCCGCCCCCGCCCCTAAAATCGCGAGGATCGCCCCTATTGCCGCCGCGAAGAACGCCGAGATGTCCATTGCCTTTAAGATTTTTTCCGAACCTTTGGAAAAGTGCGGACGCGCCCGTAAAAGCGGGCGCGTCCGGTATTTCAAACTTGGTAAAAAGACGACGCCGTTTTACTTGGCTTCGTCGTCGGGCTTCGCCGCTTTCTTCGCCGCGGTTTTTTTCGCGGCGGGCTTTTTGGCGGCGGGCTTCTTCGCGGGCTTTTCAGCCGCGGCGGGAGCTTCGGCAGCCTCGGCGGGAGCTTCGGCAGCCTCGGCGGGCTTTTCAGCTTCAGCAGCCTTGGCCGCGGGCTTCGCCGACTTCTTGTAGCCTTCGTCGTCCGCCTCGATAAGCTCGATTATCGCCATTTCGGCGGCGTCTCCCTTGCGGGGAACGAGCTTGTAGATGCGGGTGTAGCCGCCGTTGCGGTTGGCGAACTTCGACACCTTTTCCTCAAAGAGGAAGTGCACCGCGCTGACGTCGCGCAGTTTCGAGAGCGCGTTGCGGCGAAGGTGCAGTTTCTTGGCGGTGTCGTCGGTGGCCGCCGCTTTCTTGGCGAGCGTTATCGCCTTTTCGGCGAAGGGGCGCAACGCCTTGGCGTAGCCGAGCGTGGTTTCAATTCTGTCGTGGCGGAAAAGAGCCGACGCGAGCGACGCCATAAGCGAGGCCCTATGCTCCTTCTTCACGCCCATCTGATGTCTTTGTTTATTGTGGCGCATTTCTTGTTTTCTTCAAATTAGATTGTTGTTGAATCGATGAGGCGCTCGTCGATTTTCATGCCGAGCGACAAGCCGAGCTGCTCGAGCTTGCTCTTGATCTCGTTGAGCGACTTTTTGCCGAAATTGCGGTACTTGAGCATTTCCTGCTCCGACTTCATCGCCAGCTCGCCGACAGTGGTGATATTGGCGTTGTTCAGGCAGTTCGCCGCGCGCACCGAAAGCTCGATTTCGTTGACGCTCATGTTGAGAAGTTTTCTGAGGCGGTTTTGCTCCTCGCTGACTTCCTTGCCGACCGTCTCGAATTCGATGTCTTGGTCGTTGACCTTGTCGAATACGTCGATGTGGTGCTTGAGAATTACCGCCGCTTCCTTGAGGGCTTCGTCGGGGGTGATTCTGCCGTCAGTCCAGATTTCGAGAGTGAGCTTGTCGAAGTCCGTCATCTGGCCGACGCGCGTGGCGTCGATCGTGTACTTGACCAATTCGATCGGGCTGAAGAGGGAGTCGACGGGGATCACGCCGATGGGCTGGTCCTCGTATTTGTTTTCGTCGGCGGGTCTCCAGCCGCGGCCGCTCGAGATTTCGACCTCGGCGGTGAACCTGCGCTTCGTGTCGAGCGTGCAGATCACCTGCTCGGGGTTGACGATCACGAAATCGGCGTCGGGCTGAATGTCGGCGGCGGTGACTTCGCCGGCTTTCTCGACGTCTATCATCAGGCGCTTGTTCTCGCGCGCGGTGCTCTTAATCTTGATTTTTTTGAGGTTCAGAACGATGTCCGTCACGTCCTCGACGATGCCGTCGACGCTCTGGAATTCGTGGTCGACCCCGTCGATTTTTATCGAGCTTATCGCAGCCCCCTCAATGGAGCTCAGGAGCACGCGGCGCAGCGCGTTTCCTATGGTGCGCCCGAAGCCCGTTTCAAAGGGTTCGGCGACATACTTGCCGTAGGTGCTTGTGGCGCTTGCCTCGTCTTTCACGAGGCGTTTGGGAAGTTCAAACTTTCCGAGTCTTTTAGCCATGGTGGTCTCCTTGTTTAAGGGGTTAATTACTATCTCGAGTAGAATTCGACGATGAGCTGGTCGTTGATGCTCTGGTCCATTTCCTCGCGGATCGGAAGGCGGCTGACTGTGCCTTTGAAGGCGTCGTCGACGCGCTCGAGCCAAGCGGGGGCGGCGCGGAGCTGCGACTCGTCGAGCGAGCGCTGCGCGAGCTGGCGCGAGGAAGTGCGGTCGCGCACTTCGACGACGTCGCCGGGCTGGCAGCTGAAGCTCGGAATGTCGACCTTCTTGCCGTTGACCTGAATGTGCCCGTGCGTCACGAACTGGCGGGCTGCCGCGCGGCTGCGCGCGAACCCGAGCTGATAGACGATGTTGTCGAGGCGAAGCTCGAGCAGGCGCATAAAGATTTCGCCCGTTACGCCGCGCTGCCTTTTGGCGCGCTCGAACGTGAGGCGGAACTGTTTTTCGCTAAGCCCGAACATATAGCGGAGCTTTTGCTTTTCGTTCAAGCCCATGGAGTAGTCCGTCACGCGGCGGCGCAGGCGCGGGCCGTGCTGTCCGGGGATATAGGGCTTTTTCGACATCGCTTTCGTTTCCGCGAAAATCGGCATCGAGAAGCGGCGATTGATTTTAGTTGTCGGTCCTGTATAACGAGACATTGTAAAGTTCTCCTATTTTGAAATTATACGCGGCGGCGTTTCGGGGCGCGGCAGCCGTTGTGGGGAACGGGCGTAACGTCCACGATCGATGTTACCGTGAAGCCCATCGCCTGAAGCGAGCGGATAGCCGAGTCGCGACCCATTCCCGGGCCCTTGACGTTTACCGCCACTTCTTTCATTCCATGGCTCATCGCGACTTTGCCGGCGTCCTGCGTGACGACCTGCGCCGCGTAAGCGGTGCTCTTGCGCGAGCCCCTGAAGCTCATCTTGCCGGCGCTCGACCAGCTGATGACGTTGCCGGCGGCGTCGGTGAACGAAACTTTCGTGTTGTTGAACGTCGCGTTGATGTGGCAAACTCCGGAGTGGACATTCTTGCTGCCCTTCGCCTTGCGAACTTTGATTTCGCCGACTTCCGTCGAGAGAAGGTCGCTCGCCGACGGGGAGGAGGGCTTTTGCGTTTCGGCGGGCTGGGCGTTGACCTGTTCCTCTGCCGCCGCTTCCTGTTTCTTCTGTTCTTCGCTCATTGAAATTCCTGTTTGAGGTTATTTCTTGGTTACCACGCCGACCGTCTTGCGCGCGCCTTTGCGCGTGCGGGCGTTGGTGCTCGTGCGCTGGCCGCGGACGGGCAAGCCCTTCGCGTGGCGAAGCCCCCTGTACGACTTGATCGCCGAAAGCCTCTTGAGGTTGCCGATGATCTCGCGCCTGAGGTCGCCCTCGAGCTTGTACTGGCGCTGTGCGACAACGTTCATGATTTTGTTTATCAGCTCCTCGTTGAGCTCGCTTGCGCGCATGGACTCGGGGATTCCGCACTCCGCGCAGATGACCTTCGCGCGGGCGGGGCCGATACCATAGATGTATCTGAGCGCGAATTCCACGCGCTTGTTATTGGGAATATCTACTCCTAATAGTCTTGGCATATTTTTTCCGTTGTTAAAAAAGATGTGTTATATTGACTGTTTTTTTCGCTTTGAAAAGTCTTTTTTCCTAATTTTTAACGCGCGAACTTTTCCGAAATTTTCTACTCCGACACACCCTGCATTGGGATTGTCAGAATTTCGGGATCGCCGTTTGTAACGAGCACCGTATGTTCGATATGGCAGCTCGGCTTGCCGTCGGCGGTATATACCGTCCAGCCGTCGTCGCCGACAAAAATTTCGGAGCTTCCCATGGTTATCATGGGCTCTATCGCGAGCGTCATTCCAGCGCGGAGAAGCGGGCCGGTGCCCGCCCTGCCGTAGTTGGGAATTTGCGGCTCTTCGTGCATGTCGCGTCCGACCCCGTGCCCCGTGAATTCCTCCACGATGCCGTAGCCGCGCGCCTGAACAAGCGCCTGTATCGCCGCCGAGATGTCGCCCACGCGGTTGCCCGCGCGCGCCTGCGCAATGCCGGCTTTAAGCGCCTCGGCTGTGGCTTCGACAAGCTTGCGCGTCTCGGGAGCGACGTCGCCGATCAAAACAGTGCGGGTGTTGTCGCCCACAAAGCCCTGATAAATGACGCTCACGTCCATGCTAACAATGTCGCCCGATTTCAGCTTTCTGTCCGACCCGATCCCGTGAATGACTTCGTCGTTCACCGAGATGCAAAGATAGCCCGGATATTTCAAGCTGCCGGCTCTGTAATGGTAGCACGCGCTTCTGCACGAATGCTTCGCCATGATGTCGCGCCCGGCGATGTCGAGCTCGCGGGTTGTTATGCCCTCTTTCGCGAGCGCGCACAGTTCGTCGAGAACGGTCGCGGCGACGGCGCACGCGGCGCGCATAATTTTTAAATCTCTGTCGGATTTAATCGGTATCACGCGGCGCGCCCCTCTATCGCATAAGCCCCACGCATCAAAAAACCTTCTTCAGATTTAATCAATGCGGAGCCTCCTATTTTTGTCTGCATAAATACAAAGAACAATGCGCAACTTTCGTTCCAACCCGCAATGCCGAATTAGAGGAAGTTGCGAACCACCCAAGCCGCCAGCCCGATGAAGAATATCACCAAAAGGGGCGTCCAGAGGGCCCAAAGATTTTTGATTTCGCTCGTGTCGATCATCTGGCGGGTCTGCCCGACGCTCCTGCCGCGGATCCTGCCCTTCTTCATGAAGCCGTCGTAGTGCCTCTGGAGAAGGTAGGTCTCAACCTGCCGCATTGTGTCGAGTGAAACGCCAACCGCGATGAGCGCCGCCGTGCCGCCGAAGAAATACGCGATCTTCGTGGGGATTCCCCAGTAAGACATCAGCGTGTGCGGCAGAATCGCGATTATCACGAGGAAGCACGCGCCCGCGAATGTCAGGCGCGTCATGACATAGTCGAGGAACTTGGCGGTGTGCTCGCCCGGGCGAACCCCGGGGATATAGCCGCTGTTGCGCTTGAGCTCGTCCGAAATCTGGAGGGGCTTGAACATAATCGAGACCCAAAAATAGCTGAACGCAAACACAAGTCCGCCGTATATCAAATTGTATGTTGAAATGTTAAACTGCCCGAAAATCTGCTGCGGGAAAAGCAGCAGCGCGCTGGCGAAGATAATCGGCATAACGCCGGCGTAGTTAACCTTCAAAGGCAGATACGAGCTTTGCCCGCCCATTATGCGCCTGCCAACCACCCTCTTCGCGTACTGGACGGGAATCTTGCGGACCGCCTGCAAAACCATGACGATCGCCGCCGTCACCGCGAAAAGGAACACGAGCATTATCACCGCCTGAGGCACGCCGATGCTCGCGCTCTCCGCGCCGACAGCCCTGTTGAACACGAGCTGGTACGCCTGCGAGCAGGCCGCGGGGAGGGAGTCGATAATGCCGACAGTGATGATTATCGAGACGCCGTTTCCGATGCCGCGCTGTGTGATTTGTTCGCCGAGCCACGTGAGAATCATGCAGCCGGTGGTCATCAAAATCACGCTGACGACAAAGAAAATCGGGATATTGCCCGCGACGATAATCGGGCCCCACTGCGCGGTGTCGAAGCCGGTGAAGAACGTTCCCGGGGTATAGACGAGCGCGTAGGTTATCATCGTGCCCTGAATCGCGCCGATCGCGAGCGTGAGGTAGCGCGTGTATTGGGCGATTTTCTGCCTGCCCGAGTCTCCCTCTTGCGAGAGCCTCGCGAGGCTGGGCATAACCGCGCCCATCAGCTGGAGAATAATCGACGCGCTGATGTACGGCATGATGCCCAGCGCGAAAATCGCGCCGTTGACCATCGCGCCGCCGGTGAACATATTATACAGACCCGCAAGACCGCCCCCGTCCGTCGAGGCCGATGCGTAGAAGTTTTGCAGCGGCGACGGATCGACGCCGGGCAACGGAATGCCCGCGCCTACTCGCGCAATAAAAATCAGCCCGAGCGTCAGCAAAATGCGCTGGCGCAGTTCCGGGATTTTAAAGCAGTTTATGAATGCGGAAAACATTTCTTACGGTTCCGTGTTTTGTTATTTTGAAGCTTCTTCGGCGGGAGCGTTGACAACCGCCTTGCCGCCTGCCGCCTCGATCTTCTTGACGGCAGCCTCGGAGAATTTGTCCGCCTTGACGACGATTTTCTTCGAGAGGTTGCCCGCGCCGAGGATCTTGACGAGAGGCTCGCTCGCGCGGACGATGCCCGCCACGACCAGATCGTCGCGCGAGATTTCGTCGAGCCCGAGCTCTTCGAGCGCGCCGACATTCACCGCGGCGTACTCTTCCCTGAACTTGTAGTTGTTGAAACCCCTGTGCGGCAGTTTGCGGTAGAGCGGCATCTGGCCGCCTTCAAACCCGGGGCGGACGTGTCCGCCGCTGCGGGCTTTCGCGCCCTTGTGGCCGCGCCCCGACGTCTTGCCGTGCCCGCTGCCTACGCCGCAGCCGCGACGCTTGCTTGAATGTTTTGCGCCTTTGGGATTGGATAGTGTGTGCAATTTCATTTTACAAATCTCCTGCAATTAGCTTCTCTGCGCGCTTATCGTTTCCGCGGTGCGGAGCTGATAGAGGGCGTCGAGAGTCGCGTTGACCATCGCCATGTCGTTGTTTGAGCCGAGCGACTTGCTCAGCACGTCCTTGATGCCGACCGCCTCGAGCACCGCGCGGACGCCGCCGCCCGCGATGACGCCCGTACCGGGGCTGGCGGGGCGAAGCAGAACTATGCCGCCGTCGAACTCGCCGCGGACGTCGTGGGGAATGGTGTTGTCTTTGAGGCTGATGGGCTTCATCACCTTGCGGGCCCTGTCGGACGCTTTTTTAATCGCGTCCGGCACTTCCTTCGCCTTGCCGTAGCCGAGCCCTACCTTGCCCGCGCCGTCGCCGATGACGACCAGCGCCGAGAAGGTGAACCTGCGCCCGCCCTTGACGACTTTCGCGCAGCGGTTGATGTGCACGACTTTTTCGATAAGCTCGGGACCCGCGTCTTTTTCGGCCTCCGCCTTTTTGTTTCTAAATTCTCTGCTCATATTTGCGGTATGCTTTAGAAGTTAATGCCTGTTGAACGAACGGCGTCGGCGAAAGCCTTGACGCAGCCGTGGTAGCGGCGCGCGCCCCTGTCGAAAACGACGGCCTGCACGCCCGCGGCTTTGAGCTTCGCGCCGAACTTTTCGCCGAGAGCCTTCGAGCCCGCGACATTCGGGAGGATTTTCTCGCCCGACAATTCTTTCGAGGTCGTGCAAAGCGCGGCGAGGGTTTTGCCCGCGACGTCGTCTATGCACTGCGCGTAGATGTGCTTGTTCGAAAAGCACACCGAAAGCCTCGGACGCTCCGCCGTACCGCGAGCCTTGCGGCGCACTCTCCAGCGGCGTTTTTGTTCCAAATTCTTTTTCGTTTCCAGTTTCATATTCGTATCCTTTCATCGGGACGGCGCTACGCCGTCTTTTTGCCCTCCTTGCGGCGGACATACTCGCCGTGGATCCTGACACCCTTGCCCTTGTAGGGCTCGACGGGATAGAAGTGCTTGATGTCGCTCGCGACCTGCCCGACCATGTGCTTGCTCGCGCCCGAAACGGTGACGAGCGGGTTTCTGTCGGGAGTTTCGCCGATGGCGACGTTGATGCCCTCGGGCAGCTGGTAGATGCAGGGGTGCGCATATCCGAGCGCGAGAGTCAGGGTTTTGCCCTTGAGCTCCGCCTTGAAGCCGACGCCCTTGATCTCGAGAACCTTCGAGTAGCCCTCGACAACGCCCTTGACCATGCCCGCGATTATGCTGCGGGCAGTGCCGTGCATGGCGTTCGACTGGCGCGACGCCGACGCGGGCGAGACGTGGATCTCGTCGTTTTCAAGCTTGATGTTGACCGCCGTGCCGAATTTCTGCGAGAGCTTGCCTTTCGCGCCCTCGATCGACACCGTGTTGTCCGCCACCGACGCCTTGACGCCTGCGGGTATTTTTACGGGAAGTTTGCCAATTCTGCTCATACGTTTTCCTTACCAAACCTTGCAGATTATTTCTCCGCCGACTTTCTGCGCGCGGCAGTCGCCGTCTTTGAGGACGCCCTTGGAGGTCGTCAAGATGGAGATGCCCATGCCGTTGAGAACGCGCGGAATGCTGCGGTATTCGTAATACATGCGGCAGCCGGGTTTGCTCACGCGGGTGATGCCCGTCAGAGCCGAGACGCCGTTCATGTATTTCATTTTAACGGTTATTTTCTTTTGCGCCTTTTCGCCCGCGACCTCAAACGAGGAAATGTAGCCCTCGTCCTTGAGGATGGCCGCGATGCCCTCGCGGATCTTCGACCAGCTCGCCGCGCAAGATTCTTTGCCCGCGCTGCTGGCGTTGCGAATGATGGTCAAAAAGTCGCCGATACTGTCGTGAGTCGCCATGATTGTTCCTTTCGAATTACCACGATGATTTTGTGACGCCGGGAAGCTTGCCGTCGAGGGCGAGTTCGCGGAACGTTATGCGGGACAGCCCGAACTTGCGGATAAACCCGCGGGGACGCCCCGTTATGGAGCAGCGGTTGCGTATGCGGATCTTCGAGGCGTTGCGCGGGATCTTGCCCAGTTTGCGCTGCGCCGCGAAAAAGTCTTCGTCCGACGTGTTGGGGTCTTTGAGAATTTTTTTCAATTCCGCTTTTTTGGCGGCGTACTTCGCCGTCAGCTTCTGACGCTTCAAATTGCGCGCTATGGATGATTTCTTTGCCATATCTTTTCCGTTATGCGGGTTATTTGTTGGCGGCGGCAGCCTTTTGTTCCGCCGCCGTCTTGCGGAAAGGCATTCCGAGAAGCTTGAGAAGCTCCCTGCCCGATTTGTCGTCCTTGGCGGTCGTCACAATCGTGATGTCCATGCCGATGTTCTTGCGCCCCGGGTCGACAGTGACTTCGGGGAATATCGTGTGGTCGGCGACGCCGTAGTTGTAGTTGCCCGCGCCGTCGAAACGGTTGCCGACTCCGCGGAAGTCGCGGATCGAGGGCAGGACGATCGTGATGAATTTGTAGAGGAATTCCCACATCGCCGCGCCGCGCAGCGTGACCTTTACGCCGTTGGGTTGCCCCGCACGCAACTTGAAGTTCGCGATGCTTTTTCCCGCTTTTGTGACAACCGGCTGCTGGCCCGTTATTTTCGCTATTTCTTTTACCACCTCGGGCACCCATTCTTTCGGAGCTTCGCTTCGGATCGCCGAATTGATGACTATCTTCTCCAGATTGGGCACAACGTGCGGATTGTCGATGCCGAGGCTTTTCTTAAGCTCGGGCACGACCTTTTCCTGATATATTTTCTTTAATGATGGTGTGCTCATTTCTTTTTTCTATTTTTTCCGCTGATTACGCTTTTTTTTGCGATTTTTTCGCATCAAAGCGCCCAGCCGGCATTACGTTTGAAATGTGTATCGAAGCCTCGCGCTCGACAATCGCCCCTTCGGGGTTCTTCTCGCTCTTGCGCTCGTGGTGCTTGCGCATGTTAACGCCCTCGACAATCACGCGCTCCTTCTTGGGGTCGACAAGAAGAATCTTGCCGCGCTTGCCCTTCGCGGAGCCCGCGATTACTACGACTTCGTCGCCTTTTTTTACGAATCTCTTTGACATATTACAAAACCTCCGGTGCGAGAGAGATAATTTTCATGTAGTTCTTCGCGCGAAGCTCGCGGGCCACGGGCCCGAAAATGCGCGTGCCCTTCGGGTTGCCGCTGCCGTCGAGAATGACGCAAGCGTTCGTATCGAAGCGCAGGTACGAGCCGTCGGCGCGGCGAATCGGAGCCTTTGTGCGCACGATTACCGCCTTGGCGACAGTCCCCTTCTTCACCGCCGCGTCGGGCGTGGAAGTCTTGACCGCGACCACGATCACGTCGCCGACTTTCGCCGTGCGGCTGTGCTGCCCCAAGCGGCGGATCATCGCGACCTCTTTGGCGCCGGTGTTGTCGGCGACCACAAGCCTTGTCTGCATCTGTATCATTTCTATGCCTCCTTATTCGGCTACAACGGGAGCCTTTTCGATTATCCCGACTACGCGGAACCTCTTCAGCTTGCTGATGGGGCGCGTTTCCATTACTTCGACCTTGTCGCCAAGAGCGCACTCGTTCTTTTCGTCGTGGACGTGGATAACCGTCTTGCGGCGGATTTCCTTGCCGTACAGCGAATGAGGCACTTTGTAGAAATAGGTGAGCTTAATGCTTTTGTCCCCCGAGCGCGATGTTACCACACCTACGAGACTCCTGCGTGACTTTCTTGTATTTTCCGACATTTTATTGCCCTTTATTTCTTCTGAGTCTTGATTGTTTCGCAGCGAGCGATGTCGCGGCGCAGCTCCCTTATGCGAGCCGGATTTTCAATTTGCCCCGTCCCCTTGCGAACGTTGAGGTTCAGGAGTTCCGCGCGCATGTCGCGCAGTTTCTTGGAAATTTCCTCGACGGACAGTTCCCTGATGTCTTTTGTTTTCATCTGGTATTCTCCTTCTTTTACAGAATTTCAACGCCCTCGCGAACGACGAACCTGCACTTGAAAGGCAGCTTGCCGTCGGCGAGCCTCATCGCTTCGCGCGCCATGCTTGCGGGAACGCCGGAAACCTCGAACAGAATGCTGCCGGGTTTGATTATCGCGCACCAGTATTCGACCGCGCCCTTGCCTTTTCCCATGCGGGTTTCGGCGGGCTTCTTGGTCACGCTCTTCTGGGGGAACACCCTCATCCAGACTTTGCCGCGGCGCTTGAAGTGCCTGTTGATCGCAACACGCGCCGCCTCAAGCTGCGCCGCCGAGCACTTGCCGCGCTCGAGCGCCTGAATGGCGTAATCGCCGAAATCGATGCTGTCGCCGCCCTTTGCCATGCCGCGGTTGCGGCCCTTCTGCACTTTGCGGTATTTAGTTTTTGCCGGAAGTATATTTGCCATGTCTTGGTGCCTTTCCGATTAAATGTTGTCCTCGCTCTTGAGGCACAGCCAGCACTTCACGCCGATCTTGCCGTAAACGGTGTTAGCCTCGGCGAAGCCGTAGTCTATGTTCTCGCGCAAGGTGTGAAGCGGTATGCGCCCCTTCCTCTGCCATTCTGTTCTGGCGATTTCCGCGCCGCCCAGACGCCCGGAGCACTGGATTTTTATGCCGTCGGCGCCCATGCTCATGGAGGTCGTTATCGCCTTCTTGATCGCGCGGCGGAACGAAATGCGCCTTTCGAGCTGGAGAGCGACGCTCTCGGCGACGAGATAGGCGACCAAATCGGGCTTCTTGACTTCCTGAATATCGACTATGATGTCCTTGCCGATGAACTTCGAGAGCTCCGCCTTGAGAGCGTCGAGCTGCGCGCCCTTCTGGCCGATAACCACGCCGGGGCGAGCCGTGTAGATTTTAACGCGGATGCGCTGGCCTGCGCGCTCGATGAAGATGCGCGGAACCGACGCCGTCTTGAGCTTGTTGCGAAGGAACTCGCGAATGCGGTAGTCTTCGTTTACTGCCGACGCATAGTCGCCCTTATTCGCGAACCAGCGCGACTCCCAGTCGCGGCGAACGGCGAGACGGAAACCTTTAGGATTTACTTTCTGACCCATTGTACTGCCTCTTATTTGTTTTTCTCGTCTGAAAGAACTATCGAGATGTGCGATGTCCTCTTGCGGATCGGGTGGGCGCTGCCGCGCGCCACGGGGCGGAAACGCTTAAACGCCACGCCTTGGTTGACAATCGCGCTCTTGATTGTGAGATTGGCGGCCGACAGGCCGTTGTTGTTTTCCGCGTTGGCGATCGCGCTGGCAAGCGTCTTGCCGACGAGTTTCGCGCTCTTGCGGGGAACGAGTTTCAAAATTTCCAACGCTTCGGCGGCGTTGAGACCCTGAATTTCTCGGGCTATTTCGCGCACCTTCTTGTCTGACATGCGCGCAAACTTTGTTAAAGCTTTGACTTCCATTGTTGTCTTTCTGTTTTAGTTTGCCGGTGTTATATAAACGGCGTCTCCCTTTTGGATTTTGATGTCCGATTTTATCATCGCCACCGCTTTGTCTTTCGAGGCTTCGGCTATCACGACGTCGCCGATGTAGCTTTTTCCCCGATAGACCCCGCAAACCGCCCCCCTGCGGAGATTGCTTTGCGAGCCTGTGCCGATTTTTATCAGCCCCAAATCTTCGCGCACTTCGACGACGGTGTTCGCCTTGTTGAGGTAAGTCGTCTTGAGCGCCCATTCGGGAGCTTCGGCAAAACACGTTCCGAGCGCCGTTGCCAGCGCGGAGAAAAACGCGACTTTGCCGAAGTTTGCCATATTACATAGCTGCCTTTTTGGTGTGCGGGTTGTGTCCTTTGAACGTGCGGGTCGGCGAAAATTCGCCGAGCTTGTGTCCGACCATGTTTTCGGTGACATAGACGGGCACAAACTTTTTGCCGTTATGAACGTTAAAATTCAAACCGATGAAATCGGGAGTAATCATCGAACGCCTCGACCAAGTCTGGATAGGCTTGTGCGAGTTCGTCTTTTGCGCTTCGTCTATCTTGTCCTGAAGACTCGGGTCGACGTAGGGTCCTTTTTTGATTGAACGTGACATTTTCGACTTCTCCTAATTTACTTCTTTAATTTCTTGCCGTTGCGGCGGAGCAGAATCATCGAGTTCGACGGCTTGCTCTTGACGCGCGTCGGGTAGCCCTTGGCGAGCTGGCCCCAAGGCGAAACGGGGTGTCCGCCGCCGGAGGTTCTGCCTTCGCCGCCGCCCATCGGGTGGTCGACAGGGTTCATCACCACGCCGCGGACTCTCGGGCGCTTGCCCATCCAGCGGACGCGGCCTGCCTTGCCGAGGCTCTGGTTCTGGTGCTCCAGATTGCCCACGACGCCGATAACCGCGCGGCAGTTGGCGTTGATCATGCGGATTTCGCCGCTGGGCATCTTGACTGTCGCGACTTCGCCTTCGACAGCCACGAGCTGCGCGCCCGCGCCCGCGCCTCTGGCGATCTGCGCGCCCTTGCCGGGCTGCATCTCGACGCAGAAAATTCTCTGCGCGGGGGGAATGAATTTAAGCGGCATGCACGCGCCGACGGGGAATTCGTCGGGGCGCTTTGTGAGCGTGATGACGGTGTCGCCCTTTTTAAGGCCGTCGGGGGCGATGATGTAGCGCTTGGTTTTCGCCTCGTCGGCATACTGCACGAGCGCGATGTACGCGGTGCGGTAGGGGTCGTACTCGATGGCGAGAACCGTCGCGGGGACGTCGAGAATGTCGCGCTTGAAATCGACGACGCGGTAGAGCTTTTTATGCCCGCCGCCGCGGCGGCGCGATGTTATGCGCCCGTAGCAGTTGCGCCCTTTGGCGCGGTGCTTGCTCTGCGTGAGAGCGCGCTCGGGGCGCTTGTTGTCGACTTCATTGCGGCCGAGTTCCAAAAATCTCTGCGCGGGAGTCAAAGGTCTTCTTTTGATGATAGCCATTTTGCGGTTCTCCTATGTTAAGCAATCTGGATAGCGTCGCCCTGCTTGAGCGTGACGACGGCTTTCTTCATCTTGCCCTTGACGCCCGGGTTGGAGCGGTTCATGCGCGAGACCTTCACCTTGCCCTTGACGTTCATTATGTTTACCCTGACGACCTTAACCTTGAAAAGCTGTTCGACGGCTTCCCCGATTTCAATCGCGCCCGCGTCCTCGGCGACCTCGAAAGTGTATTTGTTCGAGACCTGAAGGTTTGCTGCCTTTTCCGTCACGCGGAACCCTTTTAGAATTTTGTCTGCCTGTACCATGCGATTACCTTTCGTCCTTGTTCAGACGCGCCAAAACCGTGTCGAGCCCCTTGCGGGAGACGATGATGTTGTCGAATTCCACGACGTCGAGAGCGTTGAGGCTCGCGCTTTCGCGGAAATTCGCGCGGTCGATGTTGCGGCTCGCGAGGATGAAGTCGTCGGCGAAAACGTCGTCGACGAGCAGCACTCTGCCCTCGGGCTTGATGTTCGAGAGGACTTTCGCGACAGCCTTTGTTTTCTTTTCAGGCGCGGAGAATTCCTCGATGACGCAGAGGCCGTCCTCGGAGCATTTGTCGAAGATCGCGCGGCTGAGGGCGAGAGCCTTCGCCTTGCGGTTGATTTTCTTCGACCAGTCGCGCGGGGTGGGGCCGAATACGACCGCGCCGCCGCGGTGGATTACGCTCTTGAACGTGCCGTGGCGCGAGCGGCCGCCGCCCTTCTGCTTGAAAGGCTTGCGGCAGGTGCCGCTGACGTGGCCGTAGTCGAGCGTCGAGGCGTTGCCTTGGCGCGCATTCGCCCTGTAAGCTACGATAGTTTCCTTGAGCGCGAACAGGCCCTTATCTCCGTCGAATTGCGGAATGTTTGCGAAATCCTGTTCGGCAAAGCTCGAACCGTCTTTTGTATAAACTTTGAGTTTCATCTTAGCGGCTCCTTATGCTTTCTTGGCTTTCTTGGCGGGACGGACGACCAACAGGTCTCCTTTCGCGCCGGGAAGGCTTCCTTTTATCAGGAGGATATTTTTATCCTCCAAAATTTTTACGATAGCGTGGTTCTGCGTGGTGCAGCGAACCTGCCCCATGTGTCCGGGCATCTTTCTGCCCTTGTACACGTGGCCGGGGGTCTGGCGGCAGCCGACGGAACCGGGGCGGCGGTGCATCATGTGGCCGTGCGTCGCGGGCTGCCCCTCGAAATTGTAGCGCTTCATCACACCCTGGAAACCGCGCCCCTTGGTCGTGCCGATTATATCGACCATTTGACCTTTGGAGAACTTGGAGACAGTGAGAACGTCGCCCAATTTGTAGTCGGCGGGGTTGTCCACGCGGAACTCTACGAGCTCCGAAAGAGGCGAAACCCCCGCTTTTTTTAAGTGCCCGAGTTCGGGTTTTGACATGCGCTGTTCTTTCTGCGCTCCGAAGCCGATTTGCACGGCGTCATAACCGTCGCTCTGAGCTGTTTTTACCTGCGTGACGGGACACGGGCCGGCCTCAACGACCGTAACCGCAACAAGGCTGTTGTCCTCGTCGAAAATCTGGGTCATGCCCAGTTTTTTACCGATTAGTATTTGGCTCATAGCTAAGAGGCAGGCGGGATTGTTTCTTATTCAACCGGACACCCTAAAGCGCGCCCATTCAAATAGCCCCAACCCCATTGGGGACCTGCGTTAGTTGTTTTTTTGTTTGTTTGGAAATTTGAAAAGACGACACATCGTGCCAAGATTCAAATTTGTGTCAATAAAATTTTTTTATTTTTTTAACAAATTTCGCGCAAACTTTTCGGTTCTCCCTCTTTTTTCCTCTTTTTAAGAGTGGGCATTCTATGCCGGCGGAAAAAAATCCCCCCCTCCACCATGCCCCCGGGGGATGCTTAGAAAAATTTGCGCAGAATTGTGTTAAACTGTCAAAAAAGACGGCGCGCGGGGCGCCATCTTGAGGGGCGGCCTCGCGGCCGCCGCGAAATATTTAGACGTTGATCGTGATGTCGACGCCCGAGGGAAGATTGAGCTTTTTGAGCTCGTCGACCGTATTGGCCGTCGGGTTCACGATATCGATAAGGCGCTTGTGCGTGCGCAGCTCGAACTGCTCCATGCTCTTCTTGTCGACGTGCACCGAACGGTTGACCGAATATTTTTCTATTTTGGTCGGCAACGGAACGGGACCGGAAACCGTCGCGCCAGTGCGCTTGGCAGTTTCGACGATGTCGCCCGCGCTTTGGTCTATCGTGCGAAAATCGTAGCCCTTGAGTCTTATTCTTATTCTCTGAGTAGCCATAATTATGCTTCCTATTTTTAAATTACCTTTGCGGCCTCTTCGCCGCGCCCTCCTGAACTTGTTTCAGAACGGCGGCGGGCACCTGTTCAAAGTGGCTCGGCTCCATCGAATACGACGCCCTGCCGCTCGAGAGCGAGCGGATATCGGTCGCGTAGCCGAACATTGTTTCGAGCGGAACGTTCGCCTTGATGACGGTGACGTTGCCTTTCGATTCCATGCCCTGAATCTGACCGCGGCGGCGGTTGATGTCGCCCATGACGTCGCCCTGATATTCGTCGGGGGTTGTCACTTCGACTTTCATTATCGGCTCGAGCAAAATGGGGGCGGCGTTTTTCATCGCGTCCTTGAACGCGAAGATGCCTGCCATTTTGAACGCCATTTCCGAGGAGTCGACCTCGTGGAACGAGCCGAACACGAGGCGGACCTTGACGTCCACAACGGGATAGCCCGCGACGACGCCGTTGATCATCGCCTCCTTGATGCCGTCTTCCGTCGGCTTGATGTACTCCTTGGGGATTACGCCGCCGACAATCTCGTTGACGAATTCGTAGTGCTTGCCCTTTTCGAGCGGCTCCATGATGATTTCCGCGTGGCCGTATTGGCCGCGGCCGCCCGACTGGCGGACGAACTTGCCCACGCCCGGCGCGGACTTTGTGATGGTCTCGCGGTAGGCGATCTGCGGCTTGCCCGAGTCGGCCTCGACCTTGAATTCGCGGAAGAGGCGGTCTCTGATGATGTCGAGGTGAAGCTCGCCCATGCCCGCGATAAGAGTTTGCCCGGTTTCCTGATTCGTGGTGACCACGAACGTCGGGTCTTCTTCGGCGAGGCGCTGGAGGGCGATTGAAAGCTTTTCCTGGTCGGCCTTCGACTTCGGCTCGATGCTCATGGCGATGACGGGCTCGGGGAATGTCGGGGGTTCGAGGCGAACTTCGTTGTCGCGCTCGCAGAGGGTGTCGCCGGTGACGATATCCTTCGCGCCGATGATCGCGCAGATCGAGCCGCTGTAGGCTTCCTCGATGTCGTCGCGCTTGTCGGCCTTGATGACGAGAAGGCGCGAGATGCGCTCCGTCTTGCGGCTGCGCGGATTGTAAACCTGCATGCCTTTTTTGATGCAGCCGCTGTAGACGCGGATAAATACGAGTTTTCCGACGAACGGGTCGCTCCAAAGCTTAAACGCCAGAGCGGTCGGCGGGGCGAAGTCGTCGGCGACGATTTCCTTCGAGGGGGCGTCGTCGGGGTCGTCCTCGCCGAAAGCCTTAATCGGGGGAACGTCGAGCGGGTTCGGCAGGAAGTCGACAACGCTGTCGAGCAGCATCTGCACGCCCTTGTTCTTGAACGCCGAGCCCGGGATTACGCCGACAAACTCGCGCGAGAGCGTGGCTTTGCGGATTCCGAGGCGAAGTTCGTCTTCGGTGAAATTGGTGTCGCCCTCGAGGAAGCGCTCCATGATGGAGTCGTCGAAATCGGCGACGGCCTCGATGAGCTCGGCGCGGTACTGCTCCGCTTTTTCCTTATACTCGGCGGGAATGTCGATTGTGTCGTACTTGACGCCCTGCGGGTCGTTTTCGTCGTACACATACGCTTTCATCGAGATGAGGTCGACAAGCCCCTTGAATTTGTCTTCCGCGCCGATGGGCAGGAAGAGCGGGTGCGGGTTGCCGTTGAGCTTGGTCTTGATGTCTTCGACCGCGCCATAGAAGTCTGCGCCCGTTCTGTCCATTTTGTTGATGAACGCGATGCGGGGGACGTGGTATTTGTTCATCTGGCGCCAGACCGTCTCGGACTGCGGCTGAACGCCCGCGACCGCGCAGAATACGGCGATCGCGCCGTCGAGCACGCGGAGGGAACGCTCGACCTCGGCGGTGAAGTCGACGTGTCCTGGGGTGTCGATGAGGTTTATCTGGTGCTGAATGCCTTGGAAGGGGCCTTTTTTCGTCGTCCAGTTGCAGCTGATCGCCGACGAGGTGATGGTGATGCCGCGCTCGCGCTCCTGCTCCATCCAGTCGGTGACGGCGGTGCCTTCGTGCACTTCGCCGATTTTGTGGACAACGCCGCTATAAAAAAGTATGCGCTCCGAGCATGTGGTTTTGCCGGCGTCGATGTGCGCGGAGATACCGATGTTTCTCGTGTATTCGAGGGGTCTGGGCCTGTTTGGTGAATTTCTTTCTGATAGTGCCATGATTGCGGTCTTGTCTGAATATTTTTAAAATCACCAGCGAAGGTGCGCGAAAGCCCTGTTCGACTGCGCCATCTTGTGGACGTCCTCGCGCTTCTTGACGACTGTGCCGGTGCCGTTGTAGGCGTCGACAAGCTCGGCCGCGAGCGCGTCCGCCATGGGCAGGCCCTTGCGGTTGTCGGCAGCCTCGATGAGCCAGCGGAACGCGAGCGTCTGCTGGCGGTCGAACGAGACTTCGACGGGGACTTGATACGTTGCGCCGCCGACTCTGCGGCTTTTCACCTCAAGCTTGGGGCGCACGTTTTCGAGCGCGCCGAGGAGAAGGTCGATGGGATCGCCCTTTTCGAGCTTTTCGCTGACCTTTTCGATCGCGCCGTAAACGATTTTTTCGGCGACGGTCTTTTTGCCGTTTTTCATCACCATGTTGATGAGGTGGCTCACGAGCGGGCTCTTGTAGCGCGAGTCGGGAATGCGTTCTCTTTTTTCAGCTCTGTGTCTGCGTGACATGTCTTTTGCCTTTTTCTAAAATTGTTTATGCCTTCTTTTCCTTGGGACGCTTGACGCCGTACTTGGAGCGGCTGCGGCGGCGCTTTTCAACGCCCATGCAGTCGAGCGTGCCGCGCACGATGTGGTAGCGGACGCCGGGCAAGTCCTTGACGCGGCCGCCGCGCACGAGCACTACGCTGTGCTCCTGAAGCGAGTGGCCCTCGTCGGGAATGTAGGCGATTACTTCGTAGCCCGAAGTCAGGCGCACCTTGGCGACCTTGCGGATAGCCGAATTAGGCTTTTTAGGCGTGCGGGTCATAACCTGCACGCAGACTCCGCGGCGGAACGGATTCGACTTAAGAGCCGGCGCCTTCGTCTTCGATTTGACGAGGCTGCGCGGCTTGCGAACTAACTGATTAATTGTAGGCATATTTTGTGTCTTTTTAAAGAGAAAGACGTCAGAAAGTATATATCGCTTTCTCTTTGGCAAGTTTTTTTATTTAATTTTTTTTATTTTTTTCACCTCACGCAACGCACCTGTACAACGTTCCCGTCGTCGCGTTTCTTTTTTTGTTTTGTTGTTTTGTCGGACTCCGCCCCAAGCTTAGCGCAAATTTTTCAACGCTTCGGCCCAAAGGGCGGGCTCCAATTTTCCCCGCGCCCCCGCGCCCGTTCGGCAGGCTTGGGAGCGCGCAAAAGGACGCAGGCTATTCGCCCGCCTCCGAGGACGGCGCGTCGAACGTTTTTTCCGAAACGCCGCCCGTCGCGGTTACCCTGAGCTTGCGATACGCCGCCAGGCCTGTGCCGGCGGGTATCAGGTTGCCCATGATTACATTCTCCTTGAAGCCCGAGAGATCGTCGCGCTTGCCGAGCGTCGCAGCTTCGGTGAGAACGCGCGTGGTCTCTTGGAACGAAGCCGCGCTGATGAAGCTTTCGGTCTCCAAGCTCGCCTTCGTTATGCCGAGCAGCATCGCGTCGGCGGTGGCTTCCTTTCCGCCGTTTTCCTTGGTTTCCTTGTTCGTCTGCTCAAACTCGTAGCGGTCGACGGACTGGCCCCAATAGTAGTCGGTGTCGCCCGGATCGGTCACGCGGACTTTGCGCAGCATTCTCGAGGCGATGACCTCGATGTGCTTGTCGTTAATCGTGACGCCCTGCGAGCGATAGACCTTTTGGATCTCGCGGATAAGATATTCTTGAACCTCGTTGCGCCCCATGACCTCGAGGATTTCGCTCGGATCGACGCCGCCTTCGGTTATGGGCTGGCCGCGCTTTACCTCGTCGTCGGGCTGGACGATGATTCGCTTGTTCGTCGGAATGAGGTGCTCTTCGACGGAGCCCTCTCCGCTCTTGGGAACAATGCGAAGAATCGTCTTCTTGCGGCGCGTGCCGCCGATCTTGACGATGCCGTGCGAGCGCGCGATTTCCGCCGCGTCTTTCGGGCGGCGAGCCTCGAACAGTTCGGCGACGCGCGGAAGGCCGCCGGTGATGTCCTGCGTCTTTGCGGCGGAGCGCGGCGTTTTTGCCATTATCATGCCGGGGACAATCTGGTCGCCCTCGGAGACGATAACCTGCGCGCCGGTCGGAATGGTCTGGAACGCCTTTACCTTTTTGGTTTTCTTGTCGACGATTTCGATCGTCGGGTTCAAATCTTCTTTGTGGTCGGCGATGGTGATCGTCGTGCGTCCGGTGGACGGATCGATATCGGAGCGGTATGTCAAGCCGTCGATCAAATCCTTGAATTTTACGACGCCCGATTCGCTCGCGATAATCGGAATGTTGTGCGGGTCCCAGCGGGCGAGAACTTTGCCCTTCTTGACTTTCTCGCCCTCTTCGGCGGTGATGAGAGCGCCCGCCGCGAGAGTGTAGTCTTCGAGGACGTTGCCCTCCGCGCCGACGATTTTAAGGTGAGCGGTCTTGTTGAGAACGACCTTTATCGACGAGCCTTCTTCCGCCTGCGGGAGCGAAACGAACGTGATGTCCTCGTAATGGACGGCGCCGTCGTTGTGAGCCGCAAGCTCGGGGGCTTTGACAGCCTGCGCGACGCCGCCTACGTGGAAGGTTCTCATCGTAAGCTGCGTACCGGGCTCGCCGATAGACTGCGCCGCGATGATGCCGACCGCCGTGCCGCGCTCGACGAGCTTCTGCGAGGACGGGTCAATGCCGTATGCCTTCGCGGGGATCGCGTTGCGCTTAAGGTGCGTGAGCGGGCTCATGATCTTCACGCGCTCGATGCCGAGCGCGCCGATGCGCTTTGCCGCGGCTTCGGTGATGAGCTCGCCGCTTTTGACCACGATTTCCGACGGGTTTGTCGGGTTGTGAATGTCGTCCGACGAGCAGCGCCCGACGATGCGGTCGAAGAGCGAGACGATTTCGTCGTCGCCGTCGTATATGGCCTGCTTCCAGATGCCGTCGCGGTTGCCGTCGTCCTCCTCGGTGATGATCACGTCCATCGCGACGTCGCAGAGCTTGCGGGTCATGTAGCCGGCGTCAGCCGTTTTAAGGGCGGTGTCGGCGAGTCCCTTGCGCGCGCCGTGTGTGGAGATAAAGTATTCGTGCACGCTCAAGCCCTCGCGGAAAGACGAGAGAATCGGGCGCTCGATAATTTCGCCGTTGGGCTTGGCCATAAGGCCGCGCGCTCCGCAGAGCTGGCGAACCTGCGCCTTGTTGCCTCGGGCGCCCGAATCCATGAGAATGTAAACGGGGTTGATGACCTGCCTGCCGAACGTCTTTTCGGGGACGCGCGCCAAGTTTTCAAACGCCTTTTTGGCGATCTCGCCCGTCGCGACGTTCCAAACGTCGATGACCTTGTTCGAGCGCTCGCCCTTGGTGATCGTTCCCTTTTGGTACTCGGCGTCGATGACTTTGATTTTCTCGCGCGCCTCGGCGACGATCGCCTTTTTCTCGGCGGGAATGTTCATGTCGCCGATACCGATTGAAATGCCGGCGAGCGTCGCGGTGCGGAAGCCGAGCTTTTTCATCTTGTCGAGCACCGGCGCGCTGTTCTCGCGGCCGAGAATCTTAAACGTGTTCAAGATGAGGTCGCCCAGCTTGCCCTTGGCAACGCAGAAGTTGACAAAGCCCATCTGCTCCGGCCAAATCGTGTTGAAGATTACCCTGCCGGGTGTGGTGCGGATTATCTTTTTGGTCTTGTCGCCGTAGATCGTGTCTTTGCCGTAGTCGGGGTTGACATAGTCGATCCAGTCGTGCCAATGGAGCATGCCCTCGGCGTGGGCGCCCTCGACCTCGCGAAGAGACGCCAGCAGCGGAACGCGGTCGCCCTTTTCTTTCTTGAGGCTCGGCTCGTAGGTGAGGTAGTAAACGCCCAGCACGATATCCTGCGAGGGGGTCAAAATCGGCTTGCCCGACGACGGCGAGAATATGTTGTTGCTCGCGAGCATGAGCAGCTTCGCCTCGAGGACCGCCTCGAGCGAGAGCGGCACGTGCACAGCCATTTGGTCGCCGTCGAAGTCCGCGTTGTACGCCGCGCAAACGAGCGGGTGCAGGCGGATTGCGTCGCCCTCGATGAGGACGGGCTCGAACGCCTGAATCGAAAGCCTGTGGAGCGTCGGGGCGCGGTTTAGCATTACCGGGTGCCCCTTCGTGACAGTCTCGAGAATATCCCAGACTTCGGGCGATTTCTTTTCTATCATCTTGCGCGCGCTGCGCACGGTGTGGACGAAATTGAGCTCTTTGAGGCGGCGGATAATGAACGGCTCGAACAGAGTAAGAGCCATTTTCTTCGGCAGGCCGCACTGGTTGAGCTTCAAATCCGGGCCGATGACGATAACCGAACGGCCGGAGTAGTCGACGCGCTTTCCGAGCAAGTTCTGGCGGAAGCGCCCCTGCTTGCCCTTTAGCATGTCGGAAATGCTCTTGAGCGGCCTGTTGCCCGCGCCCGTTACGGGGCGGCCGTGGCGGCCGTTGTCAAACAACGCGTCGACCGACTCTTGCAGCATGCGCTTTTCGTTGTGAATGATCACGTCGGGGGTGCGCATTTGCTTGAGGCTGTTCAAGCGGTTGTTGCGGTTGATGACGCGGCGGTAAAGGTCGTTGAGGTCGCTCGTGGCGAACCTGCCGCCCTCGAGCGGAACGAGCGGGCGCAGATCCGGCGGAATGACGGGGAGAACTTCGAGGATCATCCACTCGGGGCGCGAGTTGCTCTTGATGAAGCCCTGCACCGTTTTGAGGCGCTTGGAAAGCTTCTTCTTTATCTGCTTCGAGCGCGTCGACTGCATTTGCTCGACGATTTCCATCTCGAGCTTTTCGAGGTCGATTTGCTTGAGAAGGTCGCGTATGCCTTCCGCGCCCATCTTGGCGACAAATTCGTCGCCCGCGTCGACCGCCTGCTGGTATTCGTCCTCAGTGAGGAGCTGCTTGTACGTCAGCGAGGTGTTCATCGGGTCGATGACGACGTATCTCTCGTAATAAATTATGCTCTCGAGGGCTTTGGAGGTCATGTCGAGCATGAGGCTCAAGCGGCTGGGCATGCTCTTCAAGAACCAGATGTGCGCGACGGGAACGGCGAGCTTTATGTGCCCCATTCTCTCGCGGCGGACGCGGCTTGTGGTGACTTCCACGCCGCAGCGGTCGCAGACTTGGTCTTTAAAGCGTATGCGCTTGTATTTTCCGCAGGCGCACTCGTAGTCGCGCACGGGGCCGAAAATTCTCTGGCAGAACAGGCCGCCGGGTTCGGGCTTGAACGTGCGGTAGTTGATTGTCTCGGGGTTCTTGACCTCGCCCTTCGACCACATTTCGATAGTCTCGGGCGACGCGAGCCCAATGGACACGGAGTCGAACCCCGCGTCGCTGTCGAAACCGAGAATTTCGCGCGCTTGGCTTGTGTTGTTTTCGTCCATAAAAATTCCTTGCGTTTAAGATTTGGCGGTTGCGCTTATTTGATGTCGTCGCTGTTTTCGACCTTGATGTCGAGGCAAAGACCCTGCATTTCCTTCATCAACACGTTGAAGGATTGCGGCGTGCCCGCCTGCAACGAGCTGTCGCCCTTGACGATTTGCTCGTAAATCTTCGTCCTGCCCTGAACGTCGTCGGATTTGACCGTGAGCAATTCCTGCAGGGTGTAGGCCGCGCCGTATGCTTCGAGCGCCCAGACTTCCATCTCGCCGAACCTCTGGCCGCCGTATTGCGCCTTGCCGCCCAGCGGCTGCTGGGTGATGAGGCTGTAGGGGCCGACCGCGCGGGCGTGGATCTTGTCCGCGACAAGGTGGTTCAGCTTCATCATGTAGATGTAGCCAACAACGACCGGCTGGTCGAAATATTCGCCCGTAAAGCCGTCGATCAAACGGACTTTGCCGCTTTCGGGCATTCCCGTATTTTTGAGGTACGAGCGAATGTCCTTTTCGCTGATGCCGTCGAAAATCGGCGTGGCGATTTTTATTCCGAGCTGCTTGCAAGCCCAGCCCAAGTGGGTCTCCAAGACCTGCCCGACGTTCATTCGGGACGGAACGCCCATCGGGTTCAGGCAGATTTCGACGGGAGTGCCGTCGGGCAGATAAGGCATGTCCTCCTCGGGAACGATGCGGGCGACTATGCCCTTGTTTCCGTGGCGGCCGGCCATTTTGTCGCCGACCTGAATCTTGCGCTTCGTGGCGATGTAAACCTTGACATTCTTGATGACGTTCTGCTCGGAGGCGTCGCCGCTTTCGACCGACGCAACCTTGCGCGCGCACTCGGCTTCGATTTCCTCAAACTTGTTCTGGAAGCCCTCGATTATGCCGAAGATTTTGTTGCGCACGGGAGACGGGTCGATGTCGATGTTCTTCGAGACCGCTGAGAGGCGGCGCAGAAGCGTCTTTGTGATTTTCCTGTTTTGCGGGATAATCACCTCGCCGGTTTCGGAGTTGCGCACATCGAGCGGAATTTTTTCGCCAAGGAGCACGTTCGAGAGCGCTTCAGTCAGCTCTTCGCGGAGAGCGTCGCTCTGCTCGCGGTGTTCTTCCTTGATCTTGCGGGTGCGGCGGCGCATGTCGCTTTCGCTGAGCTTTTCGCCCTCGCCGTCGACCTTCGTCGAGACCTTGACGTCCATTATTATGCCCTTGACGCCCGACGGAACGACGAGCGACGAGTCTTTGACGTCGGACGCCTTTTCGCCGAAGATGGCCCTCAGGAGCTTTTCCTCGGGCGCGAGTTCCGTCTCGCTCTTCGGGGTGATTTTCCCGACGAGAATGTCGCCCGCCTTGACCTCCGCGCCGACTCTGACGACGCCGTTGCGGTCAAGGTTTTTCAGCGCCTCTTCGCCGACGTTGGGAATGTCGCGCGTGATTTCTTCGGGCCCGAGCTTCGTGTCGCGCGCGGTGACCTCGTACTCTTCGATGTGCACCGACGTGAACACGTCGTTTTTGATGAGCTTTTCGGAAAGAAGAATGGCGTCCTCAAAGTTGTAGCCGTTCCACGGCATGAACGCGACAAGCACGTTTTTGCCGAGGGCGAGCTCGCCGCCGTCGGTCGCCGCGCCGTCCGCCAGAACCGTGCCGACCTTCACAACCTGCCCGCGCTTGACGACGGGCTTTTGCGTGAAGCATGTGCACGCGTTCGAGCGCATAAATTTGCGCAGCTCGTAAACGTAAATCTTTTTGTCCGGGTCGGTCTTGATTTTTCCCTGAACGCGGCGCGGCATCTCGCCGTCGGAGGTGACAACAATGCGCTTGGCGTCGACGCTCGCGACAACGCCGCTCGACTCCGACAGCACAACCGTGCGCGAGTCCTTCGCGACTCTGTCCTCGATGCCCGTGCCCACGAACGGAGCCTCGGTCTTGAGGAGCGGAACGCCTTGGCGCTGCATGTTCGAGCCCATCAAGGCGCGGTTTGCGTCGTCGTGCTCGAGGAACGGGATAAGACCCGCCGCGACGGAAACGAGCTGCTTGGGGCTGACGTCCATGTAATCGACGTCCATCGGATCTACTTCGGAAACCTCGTCGAAGTTTCTGGCGATGACCCTGCCGACAAGCTTGCCGTCTTTGATTTCGCTGCTCGCCTGCGCGATTGTCTTGCCCTCTTCGTCGTCGGCGGAGAGGTATTCAATCTTGTTGAGCACCCTGCCCTTTTCGACCTTGCGGTAGGGCGTTTCGATAAATCCAAATTCGTTCACGCGCGCATAGCTCGAGAGCGAATTAATCAAACCGATGTTCGGGCCTTCAGGAGTTTCGATCGGGCAAATTCTGCCGTAGTGCGTGGCGTGAACGTCGCGCACCTCGAAGCCCGCGCGCTCGCGGCTTAGGCCGCCTTGGCCGAGAGCCGAAAGACGCCTCTTGTGCGTGAGCTCCGACAGCGGGTTGATCTGGTCCATGAACTGCGAGAGCTGGTTGCGCGCGAAAAAGTCGCGGATAACATTCGGCATCGCCTTCGTGTTGACGAGCCTCTGTATCGTGAGAGAGTCCGCGTTCTGCTCCGAGGAGTTCATGCGCTCGCGCACGAGCTTTTCGACGCGCGCCAAGCCCATTCTGCACTGGTTCGCCAAAAGCTCTCCCGCGGTTCTGACGCGGCGGCTCGAGAGGTTGTCGATATCGTCGATAATCCCCTGCCCCTTCTTGAGCTTGCAAAGGTATTTCGTTCCCGCGACGATGTCCTCGCTCGTGAGAATGCGGGTCTCGAGCGGGGTCTTGAGCCCGAGCTTCTGGTTGATTTTAAAGCGCCCGACCCTGCCCAAATCGTAGCGTTTCGGGTCTTTGAGGGTGCGGCGGATAAGCGCGCGGGCGTTGTCGAGGTTGATGGGCTCGCCCGGGCGCAGCTGCGTGTAGATGTGCTTGAGAGCCTCTTCCTCGTTCTTGGTTTTGTCTTTCTTAATCGCGCGGACGATCGCGCCGTCGTCGACAGTCGTGTCGATGACTTTAAATTCCTCGATGTTCGCCGCCTTGAATTTCTGGACTGCCATCGTCGTGAGCGTCTCGTACTGCTTCAGAAGAACGATCGCCTTGTCGGGATCGACGACGGGCTCGGCGAGGACGTACTGCGAGATGTTCTCCATCTGCAGGGCGCGCTTTACGGACATGTCCTCGATGTTGTAGAAAAGCTTGACGATCTCGGGGTCGGAGCTGTGGCCGAGCGCGCGCAGAAGAGTCGTGATAAGGAACTTCTTGCGGCGGTGGCGGCGGTCGATGTAAACGTAGAGAAGGTCGTTCTGGTCGAACTGGACTTCGACCCAAGTGCCCCTGTCGGGGATAAGGCGGAAAGAGTACAGAACTTTGTCGGAGCTGTGCATGGTCTCCTCAAAGCAGATGCCGGGGCTGCGGTGCAGCTGGCTGACGACCACGCGCTCGGCGCCGTTTACGATGAAGCTGCCGCTCTTGGTCATCATGTTGATGTCGCCCATGAAAATGGTGTCCTCCTTGGCGGAGTCCCCCGATGTGAGGCGGAATTTGACGTGGAGGGCGACGGAGTATGTCGTGCCTTCCTTGATGCACTCGACCTCGGACTGCTTCGGCCCGACGAGATCGTAGGAAATGTATTCGAGCTTGTGCTTGCCGTCGTAGCTCTCTATGGGGAAAATCTCGCTAAATACCGCGTGCAGGCCGACCATTCTTCTTTTCGACGGCGGCACGTCTTTCTGGAGAAAATCGGCGTACGAATTGACCTGATTCTCGATGAGGTTCGGAAGGGGTATTACTTCCTTGAGTTTTCCAAAGTTCTTTCGCTCAGACATATTCTTTGAGATTTTTTATTATTTTAGCCCTTTTCCCCGGAACCGCCGCTTCATAAACGCCGGCCCGGCAAAGAACAGTTTTTCGCCATATTTTACGCTTCGGCGAATTTAAGCGGAAAAAGCGGACAACCGCGGCGCCGAAAAAACTCGGCACCGCGGGTTATCCGCGAAAAGTATTGCTCGATATTCAAGCTTACTTGATTTCGACTTCGGCGCCCGCGTCCTTGAGCTTCTTCGCCAATTCCGCGGATTCGTCTTTGGAAACGCCTTCCTTGACAGGCTTCGGCGCGCCTTCGACGAGCGCTTTCGCCTCGGCGAGTCCGAGACCCGTGATGGCGCGCACTTCCTTAATGATCGCGATTTTCTTGGAGGCGTCAACCGACTTGAGGATAACGTCGAACGAATCCTTTTCCTCGGCGGCGGGAGCGGCACCGGCGGCGGCGACCGCGACGGTCGCGGCGGCGCTTACGCCCCACTTTTCTTCGAGTTCTTTTACGAGATTGGCGGCGTCGACGACGCTGAGCGCGCTGAGCCACTCTATTACTTGATCTTTTGTGATGTCTGCCATTGTTATTTTCTCCTTTGGGCTGTTAGCATTCCTTGCGGAATATTTAAGGGGAATTCCCCCTAACGGCGCCCTTTAGTTGTTTTTGTTTGCGCCGCCGAAACCGAGCAAACACGATATCGGCGGCAAAATTTTGCAAACGCCGCAAGCCCCGAAACGGGCCCCGCGGCGGGATAAACCGCTACGCTTCGGCGGGCGCGCCGCCGTCCTTTTCGACCTTGCAGAAGACGACGCGCACGAGCTGTGTCGCGGGGGTCTTGAGCAGGGAGAGCAGTTTCGCGCGGAGTTCGGGGAGGCTCGGGAGGCTGCCGAGGTATTCGACGTCCGCCTTGCTCATCACCTTTTCGCCCATAACGCCGAGCTTGATCGAGGCGTTTTCGCGCTCCTTGAAGAAGCTGGCGACGGCCTTAGCGACGGCAGCGGGGTCTTCACCGCCGCTGATGACGCCCGTCTGGCCTTCGAGGACTTCGTCCATGGAGGGCAGGTTGAGCTCTTTGGCGGCGATTTTGATAATCGAATTCTTGATTACGTGGAACTGCGCGCCGACCGCGGCGAGAGCCTTGCGGAATTCGGCGGCGTCGGCGACTTTCACGCCAGTGAAGCTGACGAGGAAAACGTGTTCCGACGCGCCCAGACGCTCGCGGGCTTCTTCTACGAGATATTTCTTTTCCGGTCTCATTGTGAAAAAACCTCCTTATTGGGCGACTTCCGAAAGTGCCACTTTGACACTCGGGCTCATTGTCGCGCTGATTGCGATTGAATTGATGAACTTGCCCTTGATAGCCTCGGGGCGGGCTGCCACAACGCTGTCGAGAACGACCTTCGCGTTTTCGGCGAGCTTGTCGGCGTCGAAGCTGCGCTTGCCGATGATGACGCTCATGTTCGAGGTCTTGTCCATTTTGAACTCGACCCTGCCCGCTTTGACTTCCTTAATCGCGGCGGCGACGTCGTCGGTGACGGTTCCGCTCTTGGGGTTCGGCATCAAGCCTTTCGGGCCGAGAACGCGCGCTACTTTGCGCACTTCTTTCATAGCCGAGGTCGTCGAGATCGCGACGTCGAAGTCGAGGAATCCGTCGGAGACTTCCTTGATGAGATCCTCGAAGCCCGCCTTGTCGGCGCCGGCTTTGAGAGCCTCGTCGGGATTTTCCGTGAACACGATCACCCTGACTTTTTTGCCGCTGCCGTTGGGCAGGCGGACTGTTCCGCGCACCATCTGGGTGCTTTGTTTGGGGTCGACGTTCAGGCGGAAGTACATTTCCACCGTTTCGTCGAAACCGGCTTTGGGCATTGACTGCAACGCCTTTACGGCTTCCGCGAGGGGGAGCGCCTGCGCGGGCGCGGCCTCGAGAGCCTTTCTGTATCTTTTGCTTCTTTTAACCATGACTTTCTGTCTCCTGCTTTTGCAGTGCGGTTGTTGTTTTCGATTTTGTTAAACCCCGCGCCATTCCGAAACCTTGACGGCGAAAATACGCGGAGCTTTGGCTTGGGCGCGGACGCCCCCAAGCCTTTTATAAATTAGTCAACGACTTCAATGCCCATCGAGCGCGCGGTGCCTTCGATAATCTTGGCGGCGGCGGCGGGACTTGTGGCGTTGAGGTCCTTCTCCTTGATTTTTACGATTTCCTTGACCTGCGCGCGCGTGATCTTGCCGACCTTGTCGACATTGGGCTTGGCGCTGGCTTTGTCAACCTTGGCGGCCTTCTTGATGAGGACGGCGGCGGGCGGCGACTTCAGGATAAACGTGAAAGACTTGTCCTGATAGACGGAGATGACCACGGGGAGAATCATTCCGGCTTGGTCCTTCGTTTTTGCGTTGAACTCTTTGCAGAAGCCCATGATGTTCACGCCGGCCGCGCCGAGCGCGGGGCCGACAGGCGGAGCGGGGTTAGCCGCGCCGGCAGGCAGCTGCAATTTGATTTCTTTTACTACTTTTTTTGCCATTTTGTGTTCTCTTTTCTATAAGAATTTTACAGCTTGAGGCTTAGCGTAAAATATTGTTGTTGAAAAATTTTAATCGGCTTCTTCGGCTCTGGATACCTGCGAGTATTCGAGCTCGACGGGGGTGAATCTGCCGAAGATCGACACGCTGACTTTGAGCTTGCCGCGCTCTTCGTCGACTTCTTCGATTATGCCTGTCAACCCGAGGAACGGGCCCTCGTGGATCTTGACGGGCTCGCCCACGTTGAACACGATCTTGGGTCTTTCGACGCCTTCGGACTGCCTGATTTGCTCGAAGATGCGGTCTATTTCGTGTTTGCGAAGGTGGACAATGCGCGGCTGTTCGCCTTTTTTGATGTCCTTTTCGGAGCGGGAGTCGCCGCCCATAAAATTGATGACCCCGTTTATGCCGCGGACGAAATACCACGGTTTTTCGAGAAAGTTTCCGTCGTCGTCATAGAGCTTGATGCGGATAAAGATGTAGCCCGGGTAGAGCTTGCGTTTGCGCGCGACTTTTTTGCCTTTCTTGATTTCGGAAACCGTTTCTTCGGGCATAAGAACGTCTTGTTCGGATATGTAAGAGCCCATATCCTCGACTTCAATCATGTGCTTGAGGGTCTCGACGGCTTTCTTTTCCATATTGGAACGCGTTTGAACCGCGTACCATTTGCGCCCGTTGTCTTGCGTTTCGGATTCCATGGAATGACCCTACTTTCCGCCTTTGACAAAGTCTGTCAGCAGGTCAACAACGTTGTAGATTGCGAAGTCCGCGAGGCTGACATACGCGCCAAGCAGAGCCAACGCCACGAACACTACTATCACGGAATTGATGAGCTCCGACCGCGTGGGCCACGAAGCTTTTTTCAATTCGACCATTGTCTCCTGATAGAATTGCCTGATTTTGCTGAATGGATTTGTCATAGAATTTTTAGTTTTGGCTTTTACCGCGCCGGGCACAGTTAAAAAACCGCGCCCCCTGCGGACTTGGAGGCCTCCCCCTTCGCGCCGAGCCGCCTTTTGAAGCGACACGCCTTTGGGGTGTGTTTTCCACAAGAAACGCTTTTTATCTTTTTCAAAATAATAAAACGCCGCTTGCGGTTGTCCCAGAAGAAACGCTTTAAACAATAAAACGCCCCTTGGGTTTTCCCATAAGAGCCGCTTTTTAAAACGCCCCTTGGGTAAAGAACGAGTTTTTAAAGAACGCCTGCAGGGAAGGAGGGACTCGAACCCCCAACACACGGTTTTGGAGACCGTTGCTCTACCAATTGAACTACTTCCCTAAAGGTTAATTTATTGTCTTATACGCACGCGCGTGCACGCGCGGGGAAAAGACGGCAAAACCGAAAGGGGGCTCGTTTTGCAAAACTACTCCCCTTTCGGTGAAAGATGAAACCGCCTTACGCGATGATTTCCGAGATGCGGCCCGCGCCGATCGTGCGGCCGCCTTCGCGGATAGCGAAGCGCTGTCCCTTTTCCATAGCGATGGGCTTCTGGAGCTCAATCTCGATGGAGAGGTTGTCGCCGGGCATGACCATCTCGACGCCTTCGGGCAGTTTGCAGACGCCGGTGACGTCGGCGGTGCCGAAGAAGAACTGCGGGCGATAGTTCGAGAAGAACGGCGTGTGGCGGCCGCCTTCGTCCTTGGTGAGGACGTAGATTTCAGCCTTGGCCTTGGTGTGCGGGGTGATCGAGCCGGGCTTGGCGATCACTTGGCCGCGCTGAACTTCGTTCTTTTCGATGCCGCGCAGGAGCAGGCCGACATTGTCGCCCGCCTGGCCTTCGTCGAGGAGCTTGCGGAACATTTCAACGCCCGTGACGGTCGTCTTCTTGGTTTCGCCCAAGCCGACGATTTCGACTTCTTCGCCGACCTTGATCTTGCCGCGTTCGATACGGCCCGTCGCGACGGTGCCGCGGCCGGTGATCGAGAACACGTCTTCGACGCTCATCATGAAGGGCTGGTCGACAGGGCGCTGGGGCTCGGGGATTTCGGCGTCGATGGCGTCCATCAGCTGCGAGATGCTGTTAACGCCGAACTCTGTGCCTTCGAGAGCTCCGAGAGCGGAACCGCGGATGATCGTGGTTTCGTCGCCCGGGTACTGGTATTTGTTGAGAAGGTCGCGAACTTCCATTTCGACGAGCTCGAGGAGCTCGGGGTCGTCGAGCAGGTCGCACTTGTTGAGGAACACAACGATCTTCGGAACGCCGACCTGGCGCGCGAGAAGGATGTGCTCGCGGGTCTGGGGCATGGGGCCGTCAGCCGCGCTGACAACGAGGATCGCGCCGTCCATTTGCGCCGCGCCCGTGATCATGTTCTTGACGAAGTCCGCGTGTCCGGGGCAGTCGACGTGCGCGTAGTGGCGGGTGGGAGTCTCGTACTCGACGTGCGCGACTGCGATTGTGACAGTCTTGGTGGCGTCGCGGACAGTACCGCCTTTGGCAATGTCCTGATAGGACTTAAATTGAGCCAGGCCCTTGTCCGACTGAACCTTCAAGATTGCGGTCGTGAGTGTAGTTTTACCATGGTCAATGTGGCCGATGGTGCCTACGTTAACGTGTGGTTTCGTTCTGACGAATGATTCTTTCGACATGGTTCTTTCGGTTTTGTTTTTTAGGTTTTGTTGATGACTTTCAAACGAGCCTCAGAGCGGATTTGAACCGCCGACCCCGTCCTTACCAAGGACGTGCTCTACCTGCTGAGCTACCGAGGCGACATTTAAAAGCCGCCAGTTGTCTGGCGTTTTTATTTAAAGGGGTCTGAATATGGACACACTCCCGCGCCGCGTCAACAATTTTTTTTAAAATTTTTTTATTTTTTTTGAAGGCGCTCTTTTTCGATTTTTCGCGCGGGGGCTTGGTCGGCGCGCCCGCGGGGTCGGGAAAGGCGGACTTTTTTGTGTTGCCTATTGCGCGCCTTTCGGATTTTATGCCGAAATTATGGCAAAGAAATTCTATCTTGTTTTGGCGGCGGGGCTGCTCGCCGCGCAGGGATTGTTCGCGGGCGGGCAGTTTTTCGCGTATCGCTCGTTCTGGCCCGAGACCGCCGCGATGCGCGCTTTCGGCAACGCGGGAATCGACCTCTACGCGGTCATGCCGTCGAACTCGTTCAACACGCTCGGCGAGCCGTATTGCAAATTCCCGCCGTTCTGGGTCTGGGACGAAACCTATCTTTGGAATGTCGTCGACGAGCAGTTCGACTTGGTCATAAACCAAAACCCCCGGGCGAAATTTATCTGCATGATCGACATCAACAGCCCGCTGTGGCTCGCCCGCAGGCTCGACCGCAAATACGGGCTCGGCGGCGACAGCTACCACGAGCCGTCGAATTCGCTCTGCATAAAAGAGTGGCGCGAGCTGACCGAAAAAATGCTCGTCGCGTATGTCAAGCACATGGAGGAAAGATACGGCGACAGGGTCGTCTCGTACATGATCGCCGGCGGCGGCACGAGCGAATGGTATTGCTGCTCGAAAGGGCACGCCTGCGAACAAAAAGAAGAGGCGTGGGCGCGCTGGCTAAAGGAAAAAAATCTGCCCGGCTGGGATCTCCCGTCGCGCAAGCGCATACGCAACCCCGCGTTTGAAAAGCTGTATTTCGACCCCGCCACGCAGCGCGACGTTATCGAATACGCGCGCTTCACCGAAGAGCTGATTTCGCAGGGCATGGAGCGCTTCTCGAAAATCGCGCGCGACATCGTCGGCGAGAAAAAGCAGATCGGCGCGTTCTGCGGGTTTATCCCGATGCAGTTTAGCGGCAAGCTCGACAACCGCATGACTTACAATTCAAAGACGGTAAACTTCATCGGCTCGCCCGGCGGATACTCCACCCGCGACTTGGGCTTGGGCGGCGGAACGGGATCGCCAATCGTCTCGCTCAAGCTGCGCGGCAAGCACTGGTTTCAGGAGATCGACCACCGCACGCACACCTACAACCCCGACCTTACCCCATACGTAAAAATCGGCGGGATACACGAGCACGGCGGCGCGCGCGACCAAGCCGACACGAACGCGATTTTAAAGCGCGAGTTCTCTCTCGCGGCTGTTCTGCAAAATTCGCTCTGGTGCTTCGACATGTGGGGCGGGGTTTTCAGCACGCCCGAGACAATGGCTCTCGTGAAAAAGGCGCACGAGATTTGGCTCGCGCACAAAGACGACAACATTCCCACGAGCGCGGAAATCGCCATGGTGATCGACCCGCAAAGCGGAATGTATGTAAACTATCTGCACACCTTCGCGGTCAGAAAAGAGCTCTCGCGCATGGGCGCGCCGTATGAGGAAATCTTCTTCGACGACATCGCGAATGTGGACTTCTCGAAATACAAATTAGTCGTGTTCCCGCACTCGTTCGAGATCACTCCCGCCAAGAAAAAAATTCTCGAAGACCGCGTTTTCAAGAACGGCAAAACCGTCATTACAATGCTCCCGTTCGGCGCGTGCGACGGCGAGACAATCGACACGAAGCGCGTCGAGCGGCTGACGGGCTTCCCCTACGCGAAAAAGGGAATTTTTGAAAAGCAAATGGACGGCTGGAAAAGCGTCTACGCGCCAAAGTGCGGCATCTCGCCCGACCGCTACCGCAAGCTCGCAAAAGAGGCGGGCGTTCACATCTACGTCGACGAAAACGTCCCCGTTTACGCGAATGAAAAGCTTGTGGCGGTGCACGTTAAAGACGGCGGCAAAAAAACAATCTCCCTGCCCTGCAAGGCGAAGAAAATTGTCGAGCTTTTCACAGGCAAAACCGTCGCTGAAAACGCCGACAAATTCGAGTACGACTTCGCCTCGCCCGACACCGCGCTTTTCGAGATTTCCAAATAATTCGCCAAACAAAAAAACGGCGAAAGAAAAAAATCTTTCGCCGTTTTTTTGCGCTATAGAAAAGAAAAATTACACGCAGTCGGGATACTGCTCCCGCGCAAATTTTTTCAGCGCGAACACCGACTTTTTCATCTCCATTTCGCCGAGGAATTCCTCGATCGCGGCGAAGTCGGGAACTTTGTTTTCGGAGAGCGGAACCTCGAGCGAAGTGTCGATTGTAACAAGCCGCAAATTGCGGCGCAAAATGTCGGCGCTCTGCGCGACGAGCGCGCGGAAACGCTCCGGCTTAATCCAGTCGGCGCGGCGGATTAGAGTGTCGATGTCGCCGTAGTCGGCGAGCCACTTCGCCGCCGTCTTGGGCCCCACGCCGTCGATGCCGAAGATGTTGTCGGAGCTGTCGCCGACGAGCGCAAGATACGCCGGTATCTGCGAGGGCGCAACCCCGAACTTCAGCTTGACGCCGACGGAATCGAGCTCCGTCCATTCCTTCGCCTTTCCCTTCGGCGGCAGGAGCTGGCGGATATTCGGCGAGACCAGCTGCGCGAAATCTTTGTCGGCGCTGACGATCACAACTGAGTCTCCCTTCGCCTTGAGCGAGACCGCCGCGCTTCCCAAAAGATCGTCCGCCTCCACGCCCTCGCACTCGACAGGCTCGAACCCGAACAGCCCGCAGAGATATTTCATATTGGGAATTTGCCGCTTGAAGTTTTCGGGAGCCTCGGCGCGGTTTGCCTTGTATTGCGGATAAATTTCAAGATGCCTGCGCGAGCCGCCCCTGTCGAAAAACACCGCAGTCTTGTGCGGGACGTCGATCGACGACAGCTTTATCAGGCTCGCGAAAAACGCGTGCAGCGCGCCGGTCGGGAAGCCGTCGGAGCGCGTGAGTTCGGGCATGGCGTAAAAGCACCGGAACGCGAGGTTGAAGCCGTCTATCAAAAAATGTTTCATTTGCCACGAAGATTTACGAAAGCGCGGGCGTCTTTCAAACCAAAATTTCGGCTATTGAAAAATATCCCAAGCAAGCCAGCACTCGCGCAAAAACCAAAACGCCGCGAGAGCCGCCGCGAGCCACAACAGCTGCTTTACTTTTTTCCAGACTTCGCCCCGCACCTCGTACCTGCCGATCTCCCCGCGGCGCGGGCGCTTGAACTCCCAAAGCGGATCGGTCGATTTCACCGACTTCGCATTTTTCGCCACAAGCTCTCTTTTTCTCCCAAACATTTTATTGTTTTTTTATCTGAAAATTTTTTTGGCTTATCGATTTTTTATTTATTGGGATTATTGTTTTTTATGGATTTTAAATAAGCCATGAAGTCGGCGGGGGCGTCCGCGCCCGCTTCGATGTCGGAGCGCATTTTTGCGAGCGCGCGCAACGCGTCGGAAGCGAGCGCGCTGCCGACGCCGCCCTCGCCCTCCGCGATTTTTATGCGCTCGAGGTTCGCCCTCTCGAGGCTCTCCGCCTTTGCGCAATACTCCGCGGCTTTCCGCCTTTCGCCCGCTTTCCAATACTTCCAGACGAGGCGGATTTTCACGGAAACGTCGCCGACTTCCGCGCCGGCTTCATACCATTCGAGGGACTTGCCCGCGTCCTGCGGGAATCCGCCCGACCCTTCCGCGAACATCGCCGACACTTTAAAATAATACGCGTTGTCGCGCTGCGCAAGACGAGCGTACCACTCGAGGGCTTTTTCCGTGTTCTGCGGCAAGAATCTTCCGAGCGCGTACATTTTGGCGATTTTCGCCATGGCGTCGGGGTTGCCGGCTTCGGCTGCGCGCTTGTACCAGAACACCGCCTTTGCCCTGTGGCGCGGAAAGCCGTTGCTCCCGTCCATAAAATTTTCGGCGGTCTCAAACATCGCGGAGGCGTCGCCGCCCTCCGCCTGCGCAAGGCGCGATTTCGCCAAGACCGCGTTCCACTCGGCGAGCTTTTCTTGGTTTCCCATACGCGAGTAAATCTCGGCGATTTTCTTTTGCGCCTCGGGATAGCCCGCGCGCGCCGCAGCCTCTATCCAATAGACCGCGCGCCCGGGATTTTTTGGGACGAGAAATCCGTAGAGATACGCGCTGCCGAGCGTCCACTTTGCGGCGGCGTCTCCGAGCTCGGCGCCGCGCTCGCGAAGCTCGACGGCTTTTTTCATGTCGCGCGGAACAAGCCTGCCCTCGGCGTAGATGTACCCCAAATACGACATCGCCGCAGCGTTGCCGCCATCGGAAGATTTTTCGAGCCACCGCAGCGCGGCGGCGGAGTCTTGCGGAAAGCCCGCTTCGCCCTTCGCATAATATGTCCCGACGGCGAGCTGCGCGAGGGCGTCGCCCGCCTGCGCGCGCGAAAGCAAACTTTCGACCTCCGCGCGCGTCGGCATTTTTGCGGGGCTTGCGGAAGCTTTTTGCGCGGCTTTCGCCCCGCCCGACGAGAACTCGCCCCTCGCCGCCGCGGCAGCCCCCGCGGGCGAACCCGCGATTTCCCCGAGCGACTGGCACAGCCCCGCGAGCGGAGCGAGCGCGAAAATTATTGCGTAAAATTTCATAGTCCGAATTAAAAAAAACGGCGCGCCCGCGGAAGTGTCCCGAGGACGCGCCGAAGAAAAGAAAAAAGCTCCCGCGCTAAATTCTTACGCCCTCGACCGGCGCGATCTCGTTGAACGCGTCGATGAGCCTGTTGGTCATGGGGCCGGGCTTGCCCTCGCCGATCTTTCTGCCGTCGAGCTCGACGAGCGGAATGAGCTTCGCCGCGGTGCCGGTCAGGAAGCATTCGTCGGCGGTCCAAACGTCGAAGCGCGCGAGCGGCTTTTCAACGATGTCGATGCCGAGCCTCTTGGCGATGTCGATTACCGCCTGCCTCGTCATTCCGCCGAGAGACCCCGCGCTGACGGGCGGCGTGATGAGCTGGTTGTCGAAAACGATGAAAACGTTGTCGCCGCTGCATTCCGCGACATAGCCCTCGTTGTTGAGAAGAAGGCACTCCTGAAAGCCCATGTTCTGAGCCTCGATTTTCGCGAGAATGTTGTTGAGATAGTTCAGGCTCTTGACCATCGGCGGAAGCGCCGCGTGCGAATTTCTGCGCGTGGGAACGGTGACCGCCTTGAGGCCGTTTTTGTAAAGCTCGTCGGGGTAGAGCTTGATTTGGTCGGCGATGATCACCAGCTGCGGGTCGGAGCAAGTCAGCGGGGAGAGCCCGAGCGCGCCTTTGCCGCGCGAGATCACAAGCCTGATGTAGCCGTCGGTGAGGTTGTTTACCCTGCACGCGTCGCAGACGGCGTCCATAATTTCCTGCTTGCTCCACGGCAGGTCGAGCATAATCGCGCGCGCCGAGCGGAACAGGCGGTCGATGTGTTTCGGAAGCCTAAAGACGTTTTTGTTGTAGAGGCGGATTCCCTCGAAGATGCCGTCTCCGTACAAAAAGCCGTGGTCGAAAACGGAGACCTTGGCGTCGTCCTTGTCGTAGTATTTTCCGTTGATGTAAACTTTCATTTTATGTCGGTTTGTTTTTTTAATGGCGCGGGATATTTTTCCCTAAAATTTTGTTTCGTCAATCCTTTTCGGGGGCGATGGACGCTTTGCCGTTCTTGAAGCTAAAGTCGGCTATCACCGTATGGCAAAACGGCTTTTTGTTCGGGGCGTGGTAGGCGATTTTCGTCTTTCCGCCGAACGTCTTGAAAATCATCGCGTGCCCGCCGTCGTCGCAGTTGAGGGGGGTCTCGTCCTGAATCCAGTCGCCGAAAATCGAGCCGTTGTCGGAGACCGCGCAAGCGACGACATACCTGCTTTGCCCGTCGGCGCAAGTCCCGCCGCTCGACCACGTCATAAAGAGCGTGCCGTCCTCGGCGCGGTTTGGGACGGGCGCGTCGGTCACGCCGCAGCTCTTGCCGCCCGAGCGGCTGATGTTGCTCCATTTCGCGGCGGACGCGGTGAACAAAACTTTCGGCTCGCCCACGAGCTTGGAAAGGTCGCGCGCCACTTCGCAGGCGACGACTTCGCCGTCCCACACCTGCACCCATTCGCGGCAGTAAATAAGATAGAGCTTGCCGTTTTCCTCCCAAAGAGTGCCGTCGAGGCACATCTGCCCTTTGGGCGTGAGCGGCTCTTTGGAGACAAGCTTGTAGCCGCCGTCGGGGCGGTCGGACACGAGCGCGAAGCACCCTCTAAACTGCGGCTTTGCCCGCATTTTGTTTTTGTGGAAAATTTCGACGCTCTCGCCGTTGTGGCATGTGGCTATTATGTAATACTTGCCGCCGAGCTCGAACATGTCGGGCGCCCAGAAGCCCTCTTTGCCCCAGAAATCGGCGGGCGGCTCGAACGACTTTCCCGCGTACCGCCAATGCTTGAGGTCTTTGCTCTCGTAGCAATAGAGCCCGGTCTTGTATTTTGTCTCGTCGATTTCCCGCGCGGAAATTTTGGGATGGTCGATTTTAACGTTCGCGTGAATGTAGTATTTGTTCGTTTTTTTATCGGCGAACACGAACGGGTCGCGCAGGCAAAGATCCTCGCGCGAGAGATTGTATTCGCCGTCCGCCGAAACGCTTTGCGGGCGGCACGAGCACGAGAGAACCGCGGCGAGCGCCGCCGCAAGAGCCGCAAAAATTTTTCCGATTTTCATTTTCTACTTTCCGTAAGAGTCTTTCAGCGCGACGGTCCTGTTGAATACGGGCGCGCCGTCTTTAGACAGTTTCGAGTCCGCCATAAAATACGCGTTGCGCTCGAACTGCAGCGGCGTTCCCGCTTTCTCCAGCGCGAGGGCGGGCTCGCCGAGGAACTCGACGCGCTCGAGCGACGACGGGTTGAGGAAGTCCTTGAAATCGGAGCCTTCGGGAAGGTCGGACATATCCTGCCGCGTAAAGAGCGTGTCGTAGAGCATGGCGGCGCACTTGACGGCGGTGTCGGCGGCGACCCAGTGGATTGTCGCCTTGACTTTTCTGCCGTCGGGCGAATTGCCGCCCCTGCTCGCGGGGTCGATCGTGCAAATCAGCTTTGTGATGTTGCCCGCCGCGTCTTTTTCGGCGCGGACGCACTTTAGGAAATACGCGTAGCGCAGGCGAACCTCGCCTCCGACCGTCAGGCGGAAAAACTTTTTCGGCGGGTTTTCCATAAAGTCGGCGCGCTCGATGTAAATGCGCTTCGAGAACGGCACAAGGCGCGTCCCCGCCGAGGCGTCCTCGGGGTTGTTGACCGCCTCGAGCATTTCGGTTTCGCCGTCTTTCCAGTTTTCAATCTCGACTTCGAGAGGGTCGAAAACCGCCATTCTGCGGAGCGCGACTTTGTTCAAGTCGCGGCGCACGCAGTGCTCGAGAAGCGAAAGCTCGGTAAGGCTGTTGAATTTTGTGCAGCCGACCGTTTCGCAGAAGTCGCGTATCGCGGCGGGGGTGTAGCCCCTGCGGCGCATTCCCGAGAGCGTGGGCATGCGCGGGTCGTCCCAGCCTTCGACGATTTTCTCCGCGACAAGCTGCTGAAGCTTGCGCTTGCTCATCATCGTGTACGAGAGGTTGAGCCGCGCGAACTCGTACTGGCGCGGGTGGACTTTCAGCGTTTTGAGAATGCTCGTGTTGTCGATAAACCAGTCGTAGAGCGGGCGGTGAACCTCGAACTCGAGGGTGCACATCGAGTGCGTTATGCCCTCGATGGCGTCGGAGAGGCAGTGGGCGAAGTCGTACATCGGGTAGATGCACCATTTGTCGCCGGTGCGGTGGTGCCCCGCCTTCTTTATGCGGTAAATGGCCGGGTCGCGCATGTGCAGGTTGGGGGACGCCATGTCGATTTTCGCGCGGATGACATACGCGCCCTCCTCGAACTCGCCCGCGCGCATTCTGCGGAAGATGTCGAGGCTTTCCTCGGGCGGCCTGTCGCGCCACGGGCTCGGCGTGCCGGGCTTTCCGGGAACGCCCCTGTATTCCTTGAACTCCTCGGCGGAGAGCGTGCAGGCGTACGCCTTGCCCGCCATAATCAGCTCCTCGGCGAGCGAGTAGAGCTTTTCAAAATAGTCCGACGCGTAGAACTCGCGGTCGCCCCAGTCGAAGCCGAGCCAGCGGACGTCCTCGCGGATGGAATCTACAAAGCGCGTTTCCTCCTTGTCGGGGTTGGTGTCGTCGAAGCGCAGGTTGCACATTCCGCCGTTTTCCTCCGCCATGCCGAAGTCGAGGCAGAACGCCTTCGCGTGCCCGATATGCAGGCAGCCGTTCGGCTCGGGCGGGAAGCGCGTATGCACGCTCGAGGGCGGAAGGCCGTTCTTGATGTCTTCCGCGATTATCTGCCTGATGAAATGCATCGGTTTGTTTTCGGTGTCGTCGCCCATATAAAACAAAAAAATTTTGAAAAAAATTTAGCGGGGCGGCGCGGCGCGTCAAACAAAAAGCCGCCCCTACTCCACCGCGATTATTTCCGCGCCGATTTTTGAAAGCTCGCGGTCGAGCCTCTTGGCGTTCGGGCAAATCCTGCTTAAAAAAATCCAGAACGAGACCGAGTGGTCCATAAATTTCGTGTGGGCGAACTCGTGTCGTATGACGTAGTCCTGAAGCTCGGGGCGCAGAAAGACGAGCCTCCAGTTTAGCGACATCGTCCCGTTCGACGACATCGACCCCCACCGCCCGCGCTGCCCGCGCACGCTCACCGACCGCACTCCGAGCCCCGACTCGAGCGACACCCTTTGGGCGAATTCTTTTATCCTCTGCGCGGCGTATTTTTTGAACGCCGCCGCGAGCGAGGCGTCGTCGGGCGACGAGAACACGATGACCCCGCGCGCGATGTCCTCGACAAAAAACGCGTCGGTGCGCGACGGCGCGAGAACGACGTTCATCTTCGCTCCATAGACGTAGATTTCGGGGCGCGCCTCGAGGCGCCCGCGCAGGGAAATTTTTTTCGGCGCGCTCGAAATGCGCGCGGCGATCCACCCCTTGCAAGTGCCGAGAAATTCGAGAGCCTCGCGGCGCGAAGCATAGACGGGCTTTGTCAGCGACACCTCGCCGTCGCCCACAATTCTCACGCAAAAATTCCGCGCCCGCGCCGAATTTTTCAAAACCGCGCGCACGCGGCGGACGCCGCCGCCCGCGTCGGGAATGTCGATGAAAAGCTCGGGGGAAGCGGGCATCTACTTTTTCTCTTCCGAAGCGCGGCGTATCTGGGCGATATAGTCGCGCAGCGCGCCCTCGGGCTCGATTTTTTTCGCGACCGCTCTTCGTACGCACTCGAACATTTCGCAGCCCGCGCGGACGGACTCCGAGCCGCTCTTTTCGGCGGCGCTGCGCGCGGCGTCGAGCGTTTCGGCGGCCGCCTTTTTAGCGATGTCGTAGGCGTAGCGCAACGCGGAAAGCTGCGGCGGAATGCCGTCGAAAAGCCCGCCGACGGCGCGCTCTTTTTTCTCGCCGCGCTTGACCTCCTGCCAAATTTTAAGAACGCCGTCGGAGTCGTCGGCATGCTTGTCGCCAAAGACGTGCGGGTGCCTGCGGATAAGCTTGTCGCCGAGCTCCCGCGCGACGTCCCGCATGTCGAAGCTGCCGCGCTCGCTCTCCATTTCGGCGTGGAGAAAAAGGTGCATGAGAACGTCGCCAAGCTCCTCGCGCATTTTGTCGGGGTCGTTCAAATCGACGGCCTCGAGAAGCTCCGCGCACTCCTCGACGAGATGCCCGCGCACCGACTCGTGGGTCTGTTCCCTGTCCCACGGGCAGCCGTCGGGCGCGCGCAGGCGCTTTATTATTTCAATTAAACGGTCGAATGGATTGTCCTGCATTTGCGAAAATAAAAGCGCGGGCGGAGCCGAAAGGCAAGCAATCTTGTCGCGGGGCGAGCCAAAATAATATTGCACGCGGCGCGGCTTTGTGAAAAAATCGCCCCGTTTATTAAATGGAGCAAAACGGACAACTATCGCCGTCGCAAACGGTGGAACTGCTGCGCGGCATCGGACATTCGCCCGTCAAAAAATTCGGGCAGAATTTTCTCGTCGATGCGAATATCGTCAGAAAGTCCGTCGAGCTTGCCGAAGTTTGCCAAGGCGACAATATCGTAGAAGTCGGCCCCGGGCTGGGCACTCTAACGGGCGCGCTTTTGGAGCGCGGGGCAAAGGTCTATGCGGTTGAAATCGACAAGCGGCTTTTCGCGTTTCTTAAGGAACGCTTTGGGGGCATGGAGAACCTCGACCTTATCAACGCCGACGCTGTGGATAAGCCCCTCGCCAACCTGCCAGAATCCGCCGCCGACTTTAAGATTGTCGCCAACCTGCCCTACGCGATAAGCACCGCGTGGCTCGACAAAGTTCTCTCCGGAAAGCTTCCGAAAACGATGGTTCTGATGCTCCAAAAAGAGGCGGCGCTAAGGTTCGCCGCGCGGAGCGGCTCGGGCGATTTTTCCCCCGTCTCGATACGCCTCGCCGAAGCCTACGACATTCCGCCCCCGCACAAGGTGTCGGCGGCGTGCTTCCACCCGCGCCCGTCGGTGGACTCGATGCTTCTTTTGCTGCGGCGGAAAGAAAACCCCTACGCGTTCTCGCCCCGCGCGCGCGAGCTTATGCGTAAAATTTTTTCAACGCGCCGAAAGCAGATTTCGTCGATCGCGAAAAACGCAGGGGACGACTCGCGCGTCATTCAAAACTGGCTCTCGGCGAACCCCGACATTCCGCCCTCCGCCCGACCCGAAGAAATCGAAAACCGCCACTGGCGCGCGCTGGGCGCCGCCGCGCGCGCGGAGGAAAGCCCGCTATGAAAACCGCCGCGTCAATTTTGATAATCGCAGCCGCGCTCTACTGCGCGTTTCTCGCCGTCGTGTGGCTATTCTCGGACTCGCTGATGTTCCACCCCTCGAAGCGCACATACGTCAAGACTCCCGAGCATTTCTTTTTCGACTGCGGCGGGCATGAGCTCGCGGGAATTTTTTTGAAAGCCGAAAATCCCGTATGCAAAATTTTCCACTGCCACGGCAACGGCGAGGACTTGGGCATGGTCTATCCGCTGCTCGACGGCCTGCGAAAGCGCGGCTTCGACGTTTTTTCCTACGACTACCCGGGCTACGGATTTTCGGCAGAAAAGCCGACTGAAAAAAACCTCTACCAGTCCGCGGAAGCCGCGTGGAAATGCGCGCGCGAGCGCTTCGGCTTCGCGCCTGAAAACACGGTGCTGTCGGGCTTTTCGCTCGGGAGCGCGGCGGCTCTGCATGTCTCTACGCTCGAAAAGGGCTGGCGCGGGGCTGTCATCATGGGCGGCATCGCGCAGGGGAGCATGGTAGTTCTTCCGATAAACGTCGTCCCGTGGAAGATTCTCGACAACGAGTCGAAAATCCGCCAATTTAATTCCCCGTTGCTGCTTCTTCACGGATCCGACGACAACATCGTTCCGTTTCGCAACGCGAAGGCGAACTTCGCCGCCGCGAACGAACCGAAGAAATTGTCTAGGCTCGAAGGCTGCAGGCACAACGACATTTTCGCCTCGCCCGAATTTTGGGCGGAGCTTCTGGCGTTTCTAAAAAATCCGCAAAAATGAAAACCGCTCTCGTTATACTTTTCGACGGCGCAGAAGAAATCGAGGCAATCGCCCCGATAGACATTCTGCGGCGCGCGGGCGCGCAAACCGCGACAGCCGCGCTCGGCGGTTCGCTCCGCGTAAAGGGAAGAAGCGGGATAGAATTTTTTGCCGACACCCTTTTTGAAAGCGCCGCGCAAAAAACTTTCGACGCCGTCGTTTTGCCCGGCGGCCCGGGCGTCAAAAAAATTCTCGAAGAGGGCGGCGAGGCTCTCGAGCTTCTCAAAAAATTTTTCGTCCGCCACGCCGAGGCGGGGAAAATCGCCGCGGCGATTTGCGCAGCCCCGCTCGCCTTTCAAAAATTCGGAATTCTCGAAGGTCGCGCGAGCACTGCCCATACGTCGGTCGAAGCGGAAATTCCGGGCTGCCGCCCCGACATGCCCGTCGTCCGCGACGGCAACATAATCACATCGCGCGGCGCCGGAACCGCGGTCGACTTCGCGCTCGAGATCGCCTCGGCGCTCGTCGGCGGGGGCGCGGCGCGGAACACTGCCGAATCAATATGCTTTAAATAAGAGTAAAAAAATATGCTCGACGAAGAAATCATAGTAAAAGACGCGAAGAACGGAAGCGAGCGATTGCTCATCTGGAACGTCGTTTTGATGTGCCTGCTTCCCGCGGTTTTGTTCGGCGGCAATTCCGATTTGGCGACCGGGATTTTTATCGCGCTCGGAATTCTCGCCCCGCTGAACGTCGTCAATTATCGGAGAATTTGGATCGACGCCCCGCCTTCGACAATTCCCCTTTACACGCTCACTTTGCTTCCGTTCGCCGCGGCGGTTTTGATCTCCGCGTGCGGGCTTTTCAACGGCGCGCTGATATCCAGCGAGAGCGGCACAAAGGGATTTTTTAAGCTCGTGACGAACGACCCGTCCGCGATAGTTTCCGCCGCGGATTCCGCGATTGCCGCGCTTTCGCCCGACTTGGTCGCCCTCGCCGCCGCCGCCTGCGCGTTCTCGATGTTCTTCATCACCGAATCAAAATACATTTTGCGGCGCATCTTCTTTTTCTGCGCGGCGGGCGCCGCCATTCTGGCGCTTTTCGGATTTTTCTACAACGCCATCGGAATGATTCCGAAATTCATTCTGCCGTCGTTCGGCAACGACGCGTTCTCGACATTTACCGACTCTTCGCAGTGGGCGGCGTTTGCAATTATCTGGATCGGCGGGGCGATGACGATAGCCGCGTATTCGGCGCAAAGATACCGCCTGCTGACATTCTCGTATTCGCTAAAATTCTTCTCGCTTTTGATAGCGGCAATTCTTCTGTTCAGCGTGCTCGACGTTGGCACGCCGCTCGAGCGCGCCGTCGGGCTTTCGCTCATGGGCGCGGGCTGCGCGCTGCTTTTCGCCGACACGTTCCCGACAAAGCGCAACCTCGCGCGGCACTGGACGTCGAGATACGTCCACTCAAAATATAAGAAGCTGAAGCTTTCGCTCGCGCCGGCGGTGTATTTGTGCATTTCCGCGGCATGCTTTTTCTCCGCCGCCGCGACCGCCGCGGGATCGTGGCGCAACCCGAACGAGAGGCTTATCGTCAACGAAATTTCCGCCGACAAAATCACGCTCGCCGAGCGCGTCAACATCTACGACGACTCGCGCGAATTGATATCCATGCGCCCCGCATTCGGCTGGGGGTCGGGCTCGTTTGCGAACGTGTTTTCATTCAGGCAAGGGGCGGATCTCGGGCCCACGCCGTTCCGCTCGCCGCAGTCCGACCTTCTCCAAAAGATAGTCGAGAACGGGTACGTCGGGCTTGGGATCTCGCTTTGCGCGCCGCTCGCGTTTTTGATTTTCTGGATCACGCGGCGGAAGTTGAGCAAAGCCGGGAGCATGCTTTTTTTGACATCTGGGGCGCTTGCGCTCGTGGCGGTTTTCGACAACCCGCTTCAAAGCATCGCGGTGCTGCAAAGCTTCTGGATTATCCTTGTTGGGGCATTCAAATGGGACACCTGCAACAACCGCTGACCTTTTGAGCTTGACCGCGCCGCATAAAACAAAGACATTAACCCCATCGCTCGGGTGATGGAATGGTAGACATAGCGGACTTAAAATCCGCTGGCTTAACAGCCGTACGGGTTCGAGTCCCGTCCCGAGTATTTATTGAAACAAAGAGACTTACGGAAACCCCGTAAGCCTCTTTTTTGTCTATTTTTGCCAATTCTCTAAATTTCGCAAGTTGTTGATATTTGCCCCGAGTTTTCTATTTTTGCCAAAAAATCTACATAAAATCTACATAAAAAATTGCCCGCTTTCCCCGTAATTTAGGGGGTTTACAAGTATTGTACTTTTGGCGAATAAAAGTTAACTGCCTTAAAAAACTTCCCTATTTTCCCAAAAATTATGTAGATTTTATGTAGATTTCGCCCGCCAAGCCCCAATTATAGCGGGTTCGCGGGCGTCCAGATTTTTAAAATCGGCGTTTTGGGCGCATACCCCCCCACCCCTATAAAATCGCGCGCATTTTCTCTTCGATTGGGGCGCGGGGTAGCCCGATAGCGATTGAAACAAAAACAATCCCCCCTACGTCCCATAAAAAATTTTTTGATTAATCAACATCAGCTTTACCCTATTTTTACTACGGAAAGAAAAAATGTAGACAAATGCCCTCACGCGCGCGTGCGCGCGAAAAAGTATCGCCCGAAACGATAAGCCAAATTTTATTCGTTATCGCCCAACGCGGCTATATGCGGCAACAAATTCTCGCGCTTTTTTCAAAAGACAAACGCCTATATTTTTTAGAAAAAAAATAAAAAAATTTTCAAAAAGTCCAAATTGGGGAAATCGCCAAAAGACGCAAAGTTTTTCTCGCGCCAATTCCTCGGGAACTGGCTAAAAAAGCTAATCGGCAGGTTTTTTCAAACAGGCAAGCCACGCGCCGAGCGGGGAATTTTTTCCAAAGCATTTTGTGCAAATCCAAAGTTAAACTTGACATTTGCACAAAAATTTTGAAACTCTTTTTCAGAATCAGAAACGAATATGATTAAGCGAAAAATCACGCCTTTCCTGAAAAAAATGGCAGGGTATTTTCCCGTCGTTACGATAATGGGCCCCCGCCAATCGGGGAAAACCACGCTCGCAAAATCCGTTTTTAAAAAATACTCGGCCGTAAACCTCGAGGACAAAACGGCGCGCGAACTCGCCGCAGAAGACCCCAAAGCCTTCTTCGAGCTTTATCCGCCGCCGGTGATAATCGACGAGGTCCAAAGAGTCCCCGAGCTGCTGTCAACCATTCAGGTAATGGCGGACAGCTCAAAAAAGAAGGGGCAGTTCATTCTGACGGGCTCGCACCAGCCTAAACTGCACGAGGGAATTTCGCAGTCGCTCGCGGGGCGCACCGGAATTGTAAATCTGCTCCCGCTCTCGATCGAGGAACTGAGCGCGGCGGGCATTGTGCTCTCGCGCGACGAGTACATATTCAACGGCTTTATGCCGCGCCTCTACGACGAGAAAATTCCTCCAGAAATCCTTTATCAGGCGTATTACAGCACCTACGTCGAGCGCGACGTAAGGCAGCTCATCAACCTAAACAACCAGCGTTCTTTTGAGACGTTTTTAAAGCTGCTGGCGGGGCGCGTCGGGCAGGTTGTAAACTTGAACGGCTTGGCGGGCGACGCCGGCGTTTCGGCCACCACGTTGGCGTCGTGGCTGTCGATTCTCGAGGCGAGCTACATCACGTTCAGATTACCGTGCTATTTTGAGAACTTCGGCAAACGCCTCACAAAAGCCCCAAAGATATTTTTTACGGATGTCGGGCTCGCGTGTTCGCTGCTCGGAATCGACTCGCTCGACAAGGTCGCCCGAGACCCTCTGCTCGGCGGATTATTTGAAAATCTTGTCGTTTTGGAGGCGCTCAAAGCGAGGTACAACTGCGGCAAAAACGCGGAGCTGTATTATTTCCGGGCGCAAAACAATCTTGAGGTCGATTTAATTTTGAACGATTCGCGGCGCCTGCTCCCGATGGAAATCAAGGCGGGAATGACGTATTCAAAATCGTTTGCCGACAATTTGCGCAAATTCGCGAAGCTTGCGAAAAACGCGGGCAAGCCCGCCGTGATTTACGGCGGCGACACCCAAGCGACCGTCGGCGGAGTGGAGTTTAGAAATTTTAGAAACACGTCGAAAATTATCCGCCCGCGATAGCCCCGCCTCCTGCCCTTCCGCCTAAAAAAAAGATTGAAACAATCGCGAGGCGGCGTAGCGTGTAATTGTAAATCGGCGCGCGCGGGGCGCGGAAACTTTTTCCGTCCGCCAAAAAACGCCCCGCGCGCGCCGCAATTTTAATGCGAAACAAAAAGGAAAAAATATGTCAAAAAGACCTCTAAACGTTGGACTCGTCGGCGGCGGCTGCGGAGCGTTCATCGCCCAGCCCCACCAAAAGGCGATATTCTCGGACGGAACGCGCAAGGTCGCCGCGGCGGCTCTGCACCCGAACCCCGAAATCGCAATGAAGGAAGCGGAAAACTGGCCGTATCCCATCAAGGGCTACCCCTCGTATGTCGATATGATCAACGACCAGAAAAATCTCCCCGACGACCAAAAGCTCGACTATATTCTTATAGTGACGCCCAACTTCGTCCACTTCGACCCCGCCATGAAGGCGATCGAAGCCGGCATTCCCGTCATGTGCGAAAAGCCCCTCACGATCAGCCTCGAGCAGGCGGACCAGATCGTAGCGGCGGCGACGGCGAAGGGTTTGCCCTTTGCGGTGGCGCACACGTATCTCGGGCACTGGTCGTCGTGGTTCTCGCGCTTTGTCGTCACGAGCGGGCTTCTCGGCGAAATCCGCTGGGCGGACGCCGCCTACATACAGGGCTGGCTCGCCAAGCAAATCGAGAAGCAGGGCGGCGAAAGCGGCGCCGACTGGCGCACCGACCCGAAGCGTTCGGGCGGCTCGCTCTGCGGCGGCGACATCGGCACGCACGCGCTCATGCAGCTTCGCTTCGTCACCGGCCTCGACGTCACAAAAGTCTCGGCGCACCTTGAGACGTTCGTCAAGAGCAGGCTTCTCGACGACCACTTCACCGCGTATTGCGAGCTTTCCAACGGCGGAAAAGCCATGGTGAGAGCCTCGCAGGTTTGCATCGGGCACAAGAACGACTTGTCGCTCGAAGTCGCGGGCACGAAAGGCACGCTCGTCTGGAGGCAGGAAGAGCCCGAAAAGGTCACGATTATGCTCCCCGGCCAGCCCGACCGCGTTTACTGGCGCGGCGACGTCCAGCCCAACGACGGCTTCCTCGGCGACGTCCCCGAAGCGCTGCTCAAAGAGCCGAAGATTCCCTCCGGCCACCCCGAAGGCTTCCACGATGCCTACGCGCGCCTGCACCGCGAGTTCGAAAAGGACATTCGCGCGTGGAAAGAGGGCAAGCCCTTCTCCTACGAGCACACGCGCTACGCGACCGTTCTCGACGGCAGAATGGGGCTGGCGTTCATCGACGCGGCTCTCAAGAGCAACGCCAACAACGCCGCTTGGGAACCCGTCAAGCTCGAGATGTAATCCGCGCGCGGCGAAACTTGCGCCGGCGGATTGCCCGCAGCTGGGTTCAATCATAAAATCCCAAAAATTATCAAAAAAGACTCCCCGCGCGGGGGTCTTTTTTTGTTTTATCAAGCCGAAGAAACGCGGCGGAAAGCGGATCGGCGGGGCTTGAAAAAATTTTTTGCGCGTGAAATCGGCATTTTCGCAAATATTGTGTTGACTTTTTTTCGTCGGGGATAACCTTTTATAAATCTTTGTTTGCTGATGCGACCTGCGCAAAATCCTGCCGAAAGGATTGCGGGGCGGCTCCGCAAGGGAAGTTAAAACATCAAAAGGATAAACAAAATGCAAAATCTTACAAAGAGAGAAATAGTACAGAAAATTTATCAGGATAAAGCGGAATGCCGCCGTGGCGACATTCTCCAAAACGATGTAAAAGACATCGTCCAGCGCACGCTCGACATTCTCTCGAGCTCGCTCGCGCAGGGGAAAAACGTTGAGCTCAGAAATTTCGGCGTTCTCGAAGTTCAGGTGCGCAAGCCGCGCATCGGCAGAAACCCCACCAAGCCCGACCGCGATGTCGTTATCCCCAAGCGCGCGATCGTAAAATTTAAGGCGGGCAAAGAGCTGAAGGCGGCTCTCAAGAAGCTCGACTTGTCTCTCGTGGAGCGCAACAAGGCAGCCCGCGCGAGGAAATAACAGGCTGTTATGTTCAAGACGCTGCCCGGGTTCAGGGAGTTCTATCCCGAAGACTGCGCGAAAAAAAATTATATTTTCGGCGTGTGGCGCAAAGCGGCGCGCTCGTTCGGCTTTTCCGAATTCGAGCCGCCCGTGCTTGAACAGCTCGACCTCTTTACCGAAAAAAGCGGCGAGGAAATAAAATCGCAGCTTTTTGAATTTGTCGACAAGGGAGGCAGGGCGGTGTCCCTGCGCCCCGAGATGACGCCTTCGCTCGCGAGAATGGTCGGGGCGAAGGCTGCGGGGATAAGACGCCCCGTCAAGTGGTTCGCCATCGGCGAAAACTACCGCTACGAGCGCCAGCAAAAAGGCAGGCTGCGCGCGTTCTTCCAATACAACGCCGACATTCTCGGCGAGGAATCGCTAAACGCCGACGCGGAAATTATCGCGCTTTTGATAGAGTCTCTGCGCGGCTTCGGGCTGACCGAAAACGAATTTAAGCTGCGGCTCGGCGACAGAAATTTGTGGGTGCTATTTCTCGAAAGCGCGGGCGTGCCGCAGGACAAAATTATCCCGGTGCTTTCGGTGGCGGACAAGCTTGAAAAAGTCTCGCCCGACGCCCTCGCGGAAATGACCGAGGCAGCCCTCGCGGGGACGGGCGTTGACGCGCGCGCGCTCGTCGAAAAAATCCGCCAATTTATATCTTTGCACAGCGTAAGCGAAATGCTCGCCGCGTTCGACCCTGCAAGCGAAGTTTACGCCCGCGCCGAGGCGCGGCTCGCCCAGTGGCGCGAACTCATCGCCACGCTCGAATCGCTCGGGGTCGGGGCGTTTATTTCGCCCGATCTCGGCATCGTGCGCGGCTTGGCGTATTATACGGGCTTCGTTTTTGAGGCGTTCCAGACGGTCGGGACGGGGCGCGCGCTCGCCGGCGGCGGGCGTTACGACAATCTCGTAAAAAAACTCGGCTATCAAGATATGCCGGCAGTCGGCTTCGGCATGGGCGACGTAACCGTTGCCGACCTTCTCGAGCTCGCGGGCAAGACGGCGTCGCTGCCCGACGCGCCCGACGCATATTTTGTGATCGGCTCCGAATCGGTGCGCGCGAAGGCGCTCGAGATAATAACGACCCTTCGCCGAAGCGGCGTGAAGGTTGACTATTCGTTAAAGCCCGCGTCGTTTGGCAAGCAGTTCAAGCAGGCTGACGCCGTCGGAGCATCAAAGGCGATAATCTTCGGCGAGGACGAATCTGCCGCAAACACCGTCAAAATAAAAGACCTAAAAAGCGGCGCCGAGACCACCCTCCCCCTCCCCTCCCTCCCCTCCGCATTCAAATAACACACCCCATAAAACCTCAAAAAGCGGAGCAAAACGCCCCGCTTTTTTCGCGCCCATCGCGCCATTCCCGCCGCAGACATGGGACAAATTTCCCCGCGCGGCATAAAAAAGAAGCGCGCGGGCGAGAGCCCGCGCGCCTTGGAGAGGCAGTAATCATGAGCATTTTTTGCGGCATCGGAACCTCTCCTTTTATCATCTAATGCCACTTTTTAGGTACGGCACATTTGGTCATAGTATTTGAAATACTATAGTCAATAATTAAGTTCAAAAAGTCTTTTGGAATTACCACAAGAACAATAAATAAAAAGATTATTTACTTCCATTTTTAACCCTCAATTTTACCATCTCCCCGCCGAGTCTCATTTTGTCCAACGCCGTATAATCAACATCTTACAAAACAAAAATGCATATAGTATTTCAAATACTATGGTCGTTTTTCTGTATAAAAATCTACAAATACATTTTTAAGGGAAAGATTTTTTAAAAACGCCCGAATAAGAATTTATAAACAATAATAGCCTTATGAAAAAAGCGATATTATCAGCCTTCCTTTTTAGCGCAACACTCGCCATCGCCGACAACGAAAATTACGACGGACAAGATGTCAGCAACCAGAATTTCAGCTATCAAAGCCTAAAAGATTCAAGCTGGATTGCCGCCACCGCAATTTGGGCAAGTTTTTATCAATCAAACTTAACAAATGCTAATTTTGCAAATGCGAATTTAACTTCGGCGGGTCTTTATTATTCAACGCTAACAAATGCGAATTTTACAAATGCGAATTTAACTGGCGCTCAGTTTGATCAGGCAATCTTTACGAATGCAAATTTCACAGATGCCATAATAAATAATGCATATTTTGGCGACCCCGGTGAGCATCCGCTTACCAAAGAACAATTATATTCCACTGCGAGTTATAAGAACAAGAATTTGAGTGGAGTTAATTTTGAAGCCAACAATCTTAGCGGTTGGAATTTTGAGGGGCAAAATTTAACTTCAGCTTGCTTTGTTTCTTCAAACTTAAAAAACGCAAATTTCACAGATGCCACGATAAATAATGCGGATTTTCGTCCCTATATCAATCCGCTTACCAAAGAACAATTGTATTCCACTGCGAGTTATAAGAACAAAGATTTGAGCGGAGTCGTTTTCGACAGAATGGATCTTACTGGATGGAATTTTGAGGGACAAAATTTAACCTTGGCGAGCTTTTGGGCTGCAACCTTAGCAAATGCAAATTTCACCGATGCGACCCTAACAAATGCCGATTTCACCGACGCCATAATCGAAGGTGCAGATTTTACAAACGCAACCCTAACAGGCGCAAATTTTGATCGCGCAAAAATCGAAGGTGCGAATTTTACAAACTCTAATTTGCAAAAAGAGCAGTTGGAGAAAACGTATTCGTATCAGACAAAGAGTTTGGTTGATGTGGTGCTTGAATACATAGACGCTGCGATGTGGAATTTTGCAAACCAAGACTTGCGCCGCGCGAGCTTTGCAAACGCAACTCTAACAAATGCCGATTTCACCGACGCCATAATCGAGGGCGCAAACTTCAGCAACACAACTTCCAAAGGCTTCACGAAAGAACAGCTCTACTCAACCAAAAGCTACAAAGACAAAAACCTCTCCGGAATAAATCTAAGCAATAACGACCTCAGCGGAACTTCGTGGGATAATTATTGGAATTTTGAAGGACAAAATTTAACAGATGCCAATTTTACAAGCGCGAATTTAACTTGGGCGAGCTTTATGCAAAAAACAACCTTAACTAATGCCAATTTTACAAATGCGAATTTAACTAGGGCGTGGCTTGAGACAACAACCTTAACAGGCGCAAATTTCACAAATGCCACAATAAATTATGCGCATTTTGTCGGAGGCTTTACCAAAGAACAATTGTATTCCACCGCGAGTTATAAGAACAAAGATCTGAGTGGAGTTGAATTTTCAGGCGTCGATCAGGATTATAGCGGGTGGAATTTTGAGGGGCAAAATTTAACTTCGGCAACTTTTGGTAATGCAAATTTCACAAATGCAAATTTCATAAACGCGAATTTAACCAAGGCGTGGCTTGCGGACGCAGCAAATTTTACGAATGCAAATTTTACAAATGCAAATTTCACTTCGGCAGGTTTTACTTTCGCAGACTTAACAAACGCAAATTTTACAAATGCAAATTTCACTTCGGCAGGTTTTTGGGGCGCCACCTTAACAAATGCAATTTTTACAAATGCCATAATAAATAATGCGCATTTTGGATTCGAAGAAAATTCGATTTCCAAAGAACAATTGTATTCCACCGCGAGTTATAAGAACAAAGATTTGAGCGGAGTCGTTTTCGACGAAATGGATCTTACTGGCTGGAATTTTGAGGGGCAAAATTTAGCTTCGGCGCAGTTTAATGATGTAACATTGCTAACGGAGACCAATTTTACTGCCTCAGATTTACGTGGCGCAGTTATAGGCGAGTACACTACAGGGACACCAATTTACCGCACCACAATTATGAACGATGGTGTTATAAAGAATTTTTCAATGAATTCTGTTGAGGATTTTCTTGTTGTTCGCAAATACACTCCGACAGGTAGCAAGCCCATGATTTCCGCGAAGATTTCGGAAGCTAATGCCACGGTTTCGGGCGGGGCGGTGCTTACTCTTGAAAACGGCGCGGAGCTCGAGGTTATAGATGAAAGAACGCTCACAATCGCGGGCGACGGCAATCTTATTATCAACACTGACGCGGAAAGTTCGACTTTGTTTACTGTTGAAAGCGATGCGGGGTTGGCGTTTGAAAATGGGGCGGTCTTGCGCGTGAATGTTGAGGGCGCATTTGCCCCGTCCGAGGGCGAGGCGATCGTTGTGATGTCTTGGGCGGACGGCGCGCACATTACGGGCGCGAATTTGTTTGTAGTTGATGAAACAATTTTCCTTACTGTTAACGGAAAATCGTATGCAGGAGATTGGGATTACAAAGTTACGGACAATCAGTTCCAGATTATTGTTGCGCAAATTCCCGAACCCGCGTTCTGGGCGGCGGTGTTGGGCGCGTTTGCCTTCATCTTTGCCGCGCGGCGCAGAAAATCGAAATAAGGCAGTTTCACAGCGGGCTCGATATGCCAAAAAACATCTATAGTTTTTTGAAATAGGCTTGATTGAGAAACTTTGGTCGCTATAGAAAGACGCAGAGTATGAATAAAATATTTATTATTGCCGCGGCGGGTGCGTTTGCGCTGGTCGCGGGGTGTGGGAAGTCGGAAAATACGAGTCAGATGCAGGCAGGCGGCGCGGCTGTTCGCTCTGCGGGCGCTTCGGCGCAAAAAACGCAGCTCGATTTGCTCGCCGAAAAATATTTTCCCGATTCTCCAGAGCTTCAAGAGCAGTGGAAAAAAAAGCAAATGGTCGCGCGCGCCGAATTGATGTCGTTCGTCCCCGACATGCCCGCGCAGGAATATGCGCGCCTTCGCGCCCGCGCCGAAGCAAGGTATCCCGAAGATTTTTGCGAACGCATAAAGTATGTAAGAGGCCAGGCGTCGGCGTTCGCGGAGTATTCGCGCGCGTGCGCAACTCTCGGCGAGGGCGACGCGCGGTTTGTCAAAAAAGCCGCCGAAGATTTCGCCCCCGACAACTACGCCGCGAGGCTCAAGCTCGCCGAGCAGTGGCGCGGCGCGTTCTCGGCGATGAAGTCGCGCCGCGAGAATTTTTCCGCCGAAGAATACGACACCATCAAAAAAGAAATTTGCGAAAAATTCGCAAACAACCCCGACGCCGCTGCCGCCGAATTTTACAAGCAGGCAGTTGCAAAAAGATCGTTCGACTCATACGCGCTCCCCGTCGCGCAAATGCGGGAGATAAAAGAAGACGTCGCAAAAATCGAAGGGCATGACTATGTCGCAAAGCTCGCGGAATTGAAAAAGCGCGCCGAACAAGCGCGGCGCGGCGGCAAGAGCGCATCGGCAGCCCCCAACGCCGAGCAGCAAAAGCGCGAAGAAAACATATACAAGTTCGCGGAAAAAGTTTTCCGCGAAAGCATTTTCACGATGCGCGGAGCCGAAGAGGAAATTATCCCCGCCGTCCTCGCGCAGATGAACGGCAAGCCTGTCGTGCTCTGCACAAAGCATTTTATCCCCGAAAAATTCCCCGTCGTGCTTTCAAACGGAACGGGGAAAATCAAGTGCTCTAAAGCATACGTCTCGGAAACGCACCCGATGATCCTGCTTATTCCCGACGAGCTCCCGCCCGAATTTAAGCCGCTGAAACTCGCAGGCGCCGGCGGCGCGCCCCTCCCCGACAGAGAGCTCTGCATGATCGCCCCGACTCGCGGAGGGCTGGCGTCATTCGGGGTGTCGGTCTTTTCGGAGGACAACGAATACATCAACCTGACCTCCTCGACAAACCCGCACATCGAAAATAGAATTTCGGTAAGGCGCCTTGACCGCGACGGCAAACGCCTGCTGATCTCGCTCAGCGAAATTATCGAGGTGGGCGACAACTCGGTTATCATCGACGCGAACTCGGGCGAGCTTGTCTCGATGGCGGTGCGCATCTACAACCCCGGCGTGCTGTCGTTCACGGGAAAGACAGGGTCGATCATCGGGCACGAGAAAGCGCCGATCCCCGACTTCACCACGTTTATGCGCCAGTTCGACGGCACCGCGAGCAAAACCTTCGCCCCGCGAAGCTCGATAAGATTTGTCCGAATCTCCGCGTTCGAGGGCTGGAAACCGCTCGACATCGACGCGTTCAACAAGCAGAAGAAAGAGATCGCGTACTTCACCGATGAAAATAATGATTTTCTAATGTTTTTTAAGAGAAATTTATTCGACGAAGCTTTGCACTCGCGCAGGCTCGCAAGGATAGCAGGAAAGTATCGCCACCACCTTCTGGAAGAGCGTCTCACGGGCGATTCATACGAGCGGTTCTACCGAAACTACATGCTCGAAGTTTCCTATGCGCTCAAGCGCGAACTTGTCGGGAACAAAAAACCGGAGAATTTTTACTCGATATACAGGCAGGAGTTTAAGTATCAGCTGAAGCTGCGCGAGGCGATGTACACATACCTCGCCGACGCGCTCGCCGACAAAAACATCTTCAATATTATTCATTACGATTTGCGTGGCAGATACAACAACTGCTCGCACAACAATGGGCGGCTTGGCGGCTCGATTGGGGGAGGCTATTGATATGAAGAATCTGATTCTTATTCTGTTGCTCGCGGCGATCGGCGGATTTTATTATTACGACAAGTACGGCAAGGAAAGCGTGCAGGCGCCCGATGCGGTCGCTTCCGATGACCCGCGCGTGCCTGAAATTGAGGCGCGCGCAAAAGAGCTTTTCCCGACGAAAATCGACGACCGCAACTCGTGGATAGCTTCGCAGCTCGCGGCGATGGCAAGGCTCGATAAAAAGCCCGACTTCGTCACCGACGCCGAATATTCCGAGATTCGCGCCGCCGCAAAATCGAAGTTTGGCAACGACTACTCGCGCTCGTTAAGATACGTCTCCGACCAGTGCACGGCGGTTTCGGACATCAACGAAATGTGCTCGAAAAGTTCGCTTTCGGACGAGGAAAAAAAGATGATCCTCGCGCAGCTTTACGAAGTCCACAAGTCCGACCGCTCTGCCGTCCGCGACGCTCTCGCGCGGGTTTTCGAGACCTATGGCTTCATAAAATCGAAAGCGATGGGAATGTCGCAAAAAGATTTTGAGATGCTCTCGAAAAAGACTGTGCCGGTTATTGCACGCGCGCCGAATGAGGCTGTCGCGTTCTTTGAAAAGCAGGCGCTGGCGCGCCACAATTTTCTCACAAAAGGCCTGCCGAAAAATTCAGAAAATATCCGCGCCGAAATCGAAGCAAAATATCCAGACGACTTTATCGCGCAGCTGGCGGCTCTCGACGCGCATATAGACGATTCCCTTCACACCAAAAAGACGCTCGACTTTGGCAGTACGGCAACGGCGAAAATGTCGGAGCTTGGCGCAAATCTTTTCAAAAAGTACATCTACGAACTCGAAACAAAAGCGGGATATTTTTGCGCATGTTTTGCGGTTATGAACGGGAAAAAAGTTGCGATCTTTCCTTCGCCCGCAATGGAGGGGGAGGAAAGATTTTCTCTCAATGTCGGCGGCGGGGAAAGGCTGAACTCCGACAACGTTTTTATGTCGCGCGACAATGCCTTTGCGATCGTCGTTGTAGATGGCGAAAATTCTTTCGATCCGATAGACGTTGTGCCCAAATCGCAGGCGTTTGCCGGCAGTGACGAGCTTAAAGTCGTGATTGTAGGAATGGACAGATTCGGAAAGAAAGCGGATGCAAAAGGCACTCTTTACAAGAGCGGCAAGCTTAAAATGGAAGAGGATATCGAAGACATCGCAAAAACCTTCGCAGGTGGAGCAATCATTGCCGATGAAGTGTCGAAAAAAATTATCGCTCTTCTTGAGTTCCGCCCAGACGCCGATGTGCGATACATTGCCGCGAGCAAGACTCCCGATGCAAAAGACATGCTTGGAAACACCCAGCGCGCAGGATTCTGGAAGGGATTAAGCTCCGCCGTTTCGCAAGCAAAAGCAACTGCTCTTCGCGAACCTGAAATCGTGGCTGCGTTTCCCGAGAACATAAAAAGTTTCTCTAAGTTCGATGCGAAAAAATACGCGCGCCAAATGGAGGTCGTAAAAAGCGCGTGCGACGCAAATCTGGGCGCATTGAGTTTTATGCTTTACGGCAATTTTGCAATCGATGCAGCTACGCCCATGCTATCTAATACGACAGAAAAATATAAGGCATTTTTTATCAAAGGATCGCGCTGCACGCTGCCGATTTTGTATTCTAATTTTTCAAGATACATTCAATCTGTGCGGGCGGATATGCACTCAAAAGCTTCGCGCGCGCTTTCGGCTTCCGATTTTTACTACGATTTCGCAGAACCCGCGAAAAGGCAGGCCGCGCTTTTTGTCGCCATTGAAAAACCGATGCTTGATGTCATCGCTTCGGGCGGTATGGCAAGTGTTTTGCACTGGGATATTGCTTCATGCATAAGCGGCAACTCTTATATTCCGCCCGGGCGCGACTTTGTGGCGCCTGCGAGGGGCGGCAGCGGCAATTCTGCGGTTCTTAGGCTCGGCAACAAGGGAAAGAAAAATTAAAAAAATGAAAAAACTTGCGGTAGTTCTTTTGCCAATTGCGGCGATTGCGGCGGCGGTGTATTTTTATGTGGAGAATGTCGCAGATCCGATTCCCGATACTCCGGAGAACGCGGAGATTGCCGCGTATCTTCAAAAAATAGGGGTTGTGGAGCGCAGCGCGCAAAAGGCGTGGATTGCCGATTACCGCAAGCACATCGCCCTTTGCGAGGCTTTGGCGAATGGCGTTCCGCCGGACGACTTCGCGAAAATCAAAAAACTGGCGGAGGCAAAATTTGGCTTTGGATATTCCGAAAAATTCGCGTATATGAAAGCGCAGACTGCCGCGAGCATGGGCATTGCAAAGCTTGGCGACAGCCCCAATATATCCGATCCCGAATTCGCAGCGGTTTCGCAAGCCGCGCGCGAGGCGCATCCAGATGATTTCGCCGCGCGCCAAAAATGGCTTGAGCAGTTTTCGGAAAAATTTTCGCGTTTGAGAGGCTATGAGGACTCGCTGCCGAGCGGCGCTTACAAGGCGTTCCACGAAGATTTCATGAAAACTCTCGGCGCAAATCCGCATGAGTCGTTTGATAAATTTTTCAAAAGCGCTGCCGCGCATGTGGAATTTGAATCGTTCACCGTCTTGCCTGAGATTGACGGAGCGAAGGAATATGCCGATAAAAATTTTTCCAATCCTGTGGACAAGCGGGATTTTGTCGCGCATCTTGCGGCAAACCCGCGCGCTAACATCGACCGCGCGCTATTTCGGCGCGCAGCGCCCGCAAATGCGCCGTTCGGCAAGATAAAGCCGCAGCTGCGCGCGATCGCGGAAAGCTCGTTCTATCTGGCAAAATTTCCCAATGGCGATGCGTGCCCGTCGATTTTGATTTGGACGCGAAAGGGCTCGTTTTTTGTGGTCGAGACGGAGCGGCTTTCCTCGGCGTCGGAAATCATAACGTTTTCGCGCGGCTCTGAGACAATCGCGGGTCGCGCCGCGTTTGTAGGGAAGCGGTTCGCGTATTACGCGCCGGCGGCGGAGCCAAAGGGTGTGTCGCTGCGCCTTTCCCCCGCCGACTACTCGCCGCCGTCGGCTGCGGCGGTCGGCGTCAATGCGTTCGGCAAAATGGTGTCGGTGCATGCGTCGGTCGAGAGAATCACGCCGACCGAGGCTCTTCTTTTTGAAAGCGGATACCACGACATGCTGCTCTCGGGCGCGGCGCTGATTTCGGGCGCTGACAATTCGCTCGCGGCGATTGGGATCCGCGGCGCGGCGGCGGGGTTTAGAAACAAGCCGGAGCTTTTTCTCGAGGACGAATGGGTGAAGGTGCGCAAGGCGCAAAAGACGTTTTTCGGTTTCAAAGAGGCCTTTCAGAAGGCGGACAAGAGCCTGTCGAAGCCGCGCGAATCTCTCAATATAAAATACGTCCCCGTCGCGTATGACTTTACGCTGGCGAATAAGTTCGACGCAAAAAATGCGGCGGAAAGCGAGCGGCTTCTTTCGGAGGCATCGCGCAAAAATCTCGCGCTGATTTCCGCGATGTCGCAAAATTCTGTAGCGGCGTTCACCTCGGCTGAAATGAAGGCGGCGTATCCGGAGATCGCAGCGCTTTTCGCGAAGCTTGCGGAAGGCGTCGAAAAAAATCTCCCGCAAAGACAGCTTGCGGCGGGCTGGATTTGGGTTGCATCGGAGGCGGCTAAAATTCTTTCGAAAGACGCCGATAGGTTGAACTCGCGCGAGTGGCTTTCCTCCTATGCCGACGAGGCGAAAAAGCAGGCAGCCATATTGACCGCCTGCCGCAACTCGTTCCAAAAAGCCGCGGGCGCGGGCGCGTCGAAGGCATCGGAAACCATGCCAGGCGCCGCGCGCAAATAAAAACGCGCACGCACGTTTGTCTTGACTTTTCGCGCCGACAAATATTTTCTACGCCTTTTGGAGGAAAAACTTTCAAGGGCATTATGAAAAATTATTTTTCGGCATTATTAATTCTCGCGTGCGCCTCGGCTGCGACGGCGCAAACTTACAGAGTCTCGGTCGAGACATACGTCGGAAACAAGCTCGAGGACAAATTCTCGTTCACGCTCGAGCAGGGCGAAAAGCAGATGAAGGGTTTCGACGGCAAGCTGCTCGCCAAGCGCTACCGCGCCAAGGGCTACCAGCACTCGCAAATCCTCAAAAAAGCCTTGGAGTTCGACGAGGACAAGCGGCAGGAGTCGCAGTCGGCGCTCAAGCCCGCCGAGCGCATAAGGAGCCTGCTCGAGGCGGCGCGCAAAGATTTCGACATGGCGGAAAAGCGCTTGACGAGCTGCCAGACGTCGAAGGAAGTCGCCGAGGGAAAGCTCAGGGAGCTTGAAGAGCTCGACGCGCTCGCCTCGCGCGGGTCGACGTCGTTCAAAAACGCGTACGAGCAGTACGTGAAAAAGAACGAACTCACCGAGGAGGACATCAAGTTCAAAAAGCTTGTCCGCAGGCTTCCCGAGGACACCGGCGACGTCGAGAAAATCGACTTCGGCTCGTTCTGCCGCATGAAGATTACAAAGGTTGCGGACAAAAAAGTGACGCTGGCGATGGACTACTGCTACTCGAGAATAATGACGTTCTTCTACGCCGACGGCAACAACAACGGCAACACCGTCACGAAGCAGCCCGTCGTGGAGCGTTTTGAAAAGCTCGGGATTAAAAATTTGACGCTGACGGTCGGCGTGCCGTATTGCATTCAGTTTACGAGACCGTCTCCCGACGAAGCGGCGTCGTCGCTCGCGGAGGCGATGGCTAAAACGAGCGTCTTCGGCGGGAAATCGCCCGAAGAGGTCGCGCCCTTAAAAGCCGAGAAAAAGCCCCTCGACGACCAGGGCCTCTTGAGCGACATAAAGCGCAAATACGCCTCGCAGGTCGGAAAGGTCGCGCGCGCGGTGATCACCGTGAAGTTCGACAGATAGCCCGCTTTTCCCGCGCGCGGGCGCAAAAAATCCCGCTTCGGCGGCTCGCAAAACGATTGGCGTTTTTATCAAAAAAACGCCATTTTTTTGTTTAAAAAAAACGAAAAACGGCAAAACTCGCGGGTATGTCAGCCAAAGTTTTCGCAATCGCAAATCAAAAGGGCGGAGTGGGCAAAACCACCACGTCGGTAAATCTCTCGGCGGGGTTGGCTCGCAGAAAGCTGCGCACCCTGCTAATCGACATGGACCAGCAGGCGAGCGCCACAAGCGCGCTCGGATACGAAAAAACGAAGGGCGCGAGCCTTTACCAAGTCCTGCACGGCGAGGGATCGGCGGCGGACAAGCTCATCAAGACCGAGCGCAACAACCTTTGGCTTATCCCGTCCGAGACCGACATCTCCGCGATCGAGGTCGAGCTGTCGGGCGGAGAAAATTATCTCGTGCGCTTGCGCGACTGCATCGCCCCGCTCAAGGAGTCGGGCGATTTCGACGCGATCGTAATCGACGCTCCGCCGTCGCTCGGGCTGCTCTCGATGAACTCGCTCGCCGCGGCGGACTATCTCCTCATCGCGCTTCAATGCGAGTATCTCGCGATGGAGGGGCTCGGGCAGATCATGGGGGTCGTCGAGCAGCTGCGCGAGGCGGGCGTGAGCGACACGCTCGAAGTCGGCGGCGTGATAATGACGATGTACGACTCGCGCACAAACCTTTCAAAGCAGGTCGAGAAAGAGGTGCGAAATTATCTCGGCGAGCTCGTGTTCCGCACGCACATTCCCAGAACTGTGCGCCTCGCCGAAGCGCCGAGTTTCGGCAAGACGATTTTTGAATACGCGAAATGGAACGAGGGCGCGTTCGCCTACGAGAGGCTCGCCAAAGAGGTCGAGAAAAGGTTTTCGCTCAAGTGATGGAGCTTGGAAAATACATAAAAACCATTTTAAGCCCCGTCTCGGCGAAGCGCGCCAAAGCTGCAAAAAAAACGAAAGCCGCGCAAAAAAGCGGCGGCGAAAAAATCGGCGCGGCGCGGCTGCGCGAGCTTGAAAAATCGCTCGGCTATTCGTTCTCCGACAAATCCATTCTGCGCGAAGCCCTGACACACCCGTCGGCAGCCGGCGCCGAGAAGGGCGCGAAGTCGAACCAGAGGCTCGAGTTCCTCGGCGACGCCGTTTTGCAGGCGGCGATAACGTGCGCGGTGTTCAAAAAATTTCCCGACGCCGACGAGGGCGAGCTTACGAAAATCAGAATTTCCCTGACGCGCGGATCGTTCCTCGCGGAGATGTCCGCAGACCTTGGGATACCTAAATTTCTCGACGTTGCGAAGGGCTCGGAGAGCGTCAGGCAAAGCGCGTCGGCGGCGGAGGACGCGTTCGAGGCGGTCGTCGGGGCGATATGGCTCGACTCGAATTTTAGCCGCGCGCAAAAAACGGTTTTGTCGTGGTACAAGCGGAGAGTTGAAAATCTCCCAAAGCTCGTGAGCTCGCAAAACCCGAAGGGCGCGCTTCAGGAATGGGCGGCGAAAGCGGGGGTTGCGGTCTCGTACGCGCTCGTCTCGCAGAGCGGCCCCGACCACAACAAGACGTTCGAGGTGGAGGTATCCATCGGCGGAGAGCCCGCCGCGAGAGCCTCGGCGAGCTCGAAGAAAGCCGCGGAGTCGGCTGCGGCGATGTCGGCGCTGGCCGCGTTGTCTGCGCGCGAGGAGAAAAAATCTTCCAAACAATAAAGCAAAAAAGATGCGGCGCGCCTCGCCCAAAGGTGAAAAAATTTTTTATCCGAATATCGCGTCGGCGGCGCGGTGCGCGGCGATGTCGCTTGCGGTCTCGAAAAAGCGCGGGCTTACGGTCGCGATTTTCCAAAGCTTCGCGGACTGCGAATTTTCCTACGCGCGGCTTAAATATTTTCTCGGGCTGCGCGGGTTCGATTTCTCGCTGAAAGTTCTCCCGCCCGCGCCCGACGGCAGAAATCCCGCCGCGTTCGAAGCCGCGTGCGAGAGGGCGGGCACGCTCGAAGCCATGCGGAAATCCGGCGGCGAAAAATTCCGCACGGTTGTCCTCGCCACGCCCGAGGCGTTTTTTGCGCCCGCGCCCGCGCCGTCGAAATCGCGCGGCTTCGAGGTGTCGGAGGGAATGAAAATCGGCATCGACAACCTTGCGAAAAAACTCGCCGAGCACGGATATTTCAACGAGGTTCTGTGCGAAGCGCCCGGGCAGTTCGCGGTGCGCGGCGGCGTTGTCGACATCTATCCCGTCGCGTCGGAGTTTCCCGTGAGGCTCGATTTTTTTGGAAACGAGATAGAGTCTATCCGCGCCTTCAGCCCCGACACGCAGCTTGCCGACCGCAAAGAGAAGTCTGTGAAAATCGGCGCGGTGCCCGACGCCGCGCGGGACGGCGAGACCGGCGCGGACTATTTTTCCGCCGCCGACTATCTCCCCGAAATCGGAAAGGCGCAGTGGCTTTTTTGCGAGCCCGCCGCGCTCGAGTCAAAATTTTCCGAGCTCTTTTCCGTCCCCGAGGACGGCTCGTTCTCGCCGCGCGGCTTTGGCAGAATTTTTGAAAGGGGCGAAAAATCCGTGGCGTTTTCGGAAGTCGATATCGCGGGCGAAATGTTTGCGGGCGCGAAAACCGCGCTCTTCCAATGCGAGAACATCGCGCCCGAACTGCCCGCCGACGGCGAGCTCGGCGCGGAGCGCTTCGAGGCGGAGTCGAAGCTGCGCCGGAATTTTTTAAGGCGCGCCGCGGGCTGGAGGGCGGAGAAAATCGACGTGTTCATCGCCGCCGACTCCGAGGGCGACAAAGAGCTCGCGCGAAAAATGTTCGCCGACGCGGGAATCGATTTCAATTTCTCTTTCGCCGACTCCGCGTTCGGCGAGGGTTTTGTTGTTTTGGGGTTTGGAGAGGGGAAGCCCGATTGGAAGATTCTTTCGAAGAACGCAAAGGGCGCGGCGTTTGTGGGCGCGCGCGAATTTTTCGGCAGGCGAGCAAAGTCGGACATCGAGCCGCGCCGAAGAACGTTCTCGCACCGCGCGGCGGTCGACAAGCTTCTCGACTTCTCCGAGCTCGGCGAGGGCGACTACGTTGTGCACCTCGGGCACGGAGTCTGCCGCTACCACGGCGTTTCGAAGCTCGAGATAAACGGCAAAGAGGAAGAGCTGATAAAGCTCGAATTCGAGGACGAGTCCTACCTGTATTTGCCGCCGCACAAGTCGTATCTGCTCGGGCGGTACATCGGGCTCGACAAGAAGCGCCCGAAGCTCGCGAAGCTCGATTCAAAGTCGTGGATAAAGGTCAAGTCCGCCGCCGAGCGCGCGGCTCTCGACTACGCCGCGGAGCTTCTTGAAATGCAGTCGCGCCGCGAGCTCGCGCAGGGCAAGGCGTTCCCGCCCGACAGCGACTGGCAGCGCGCCTTCGAGGATTCTTTCCCGTATGACGAAACGCCCGACCAGCTCGCCGCCGCGGAGCAGGTCAAGCGCGACATGGAAAGCCCGCGCCCGATGGACAGGCTTCTGTGCGCCGACGTCGGCTTCGGCAAGACGGAGGTCGCAATGCGCGCTGCGTTCAAGTGCGTCTATGGCGGCGCGCAGGCGGCGATCCTCTGCCCCACGACGATTCTTTGCCAGCAGCATTTCAGAAATTTCCGCGAGCGTTTCGCGGGCTATCCCGTCGTGGTCGAGATGCTCTCGCGCTTCAGGAGCAAAGGCCAGGCGAACAAAATCAAGCGGGAGCTCGCCGAGGGGAAAATCGACATCATAATCGGCACGCACGCGCTGCTCGCCGACGACGTCGAGTTCAAAAATCTCGGGCTGCTCGTCGTCGACGAGGAGCACCGCTTTGGCGTCAGGCACAAGGAGCGGATAAAAAAGATGCGCGAGGGAATCGACGTTCTTTCGATGAGCGCAACTCCAATTCCGCGCACGCTCTATTTCGCGATGATGGGCGCGCGCTCGATGAGCGTCATGGAGACGCCGCCGCAAAACAGGTTTCCCGTCGAGACCATCGTGCGCGAATACTCCGACGACACCGTGCGCGAGGCGGTCTCGCGCGAGCTATCGCGCGGCGGGCAGGTTTTCTATCTGCACAACCGCGTGGGGTCGATCGAGGCGGCGGCGCAAAAGTTGCGCGCGATGTTCCCCGACGCGCGCGTCGCCGTCGGGCACGGGCGAATGTCGGAGGCGGATCTCGAAAGGCTCATGGCGGAGTTTGTCGACGGCAAGCACGACATTCTCGTCTGCACGACGATCATCGAGTCGGGGCTCGACATTCCGAATTGCAACACGATCGTCATCGAGGGCGCGGACAAGTTCGGTCTGGCGCAGCTCTACCAGCTCCGCGGGCGCGTGGGCAGGTTCACGCGGCGCGCGTACGCGTGGCTTCTGCTGCGGCGCTACGCGTCGGTTCTCGAAAGCGCGCGCAAGCGGCTCGGGGCGATACGCCAATACAACAAGCCCGGCGCGGGCTTTAGAATCGCCGCCCGCGACCTTCAGCTGCGCGGCTGCGGCAATCTGCTCGGGGCGCGGCAAAGCGGGCACGTTGCGGGCGTCGGGTTCGACCTCTACTGCGCGCTTTTAAAGCGCAGCGTAGCGCTCCTTAAGGGCGAAAAGCCGCCGCCGCTCGAAAACGCGAAGGTCGAGCTCGACTTCGTCAAAATTGGCGAGTCCGACGCGGGCAAGGCGGACATCGCCAACACCGAAAATTTTTATCAGGAAATTCTCGTGCGCGAAATGGAGCGCGGCTCGGGCGAAAAAGTAAAGGCGTACATTCCCGCGGAATATATCCCGCAGCTGCCGCTGCGCGTCGATTTCTACCGCAGAATCTCCCTCGCCGCGACGCTCGGCGAGCTCGAAGATACGCGCTTTGCAATGCGCGACAGGTTCGGCGAGATCCCCGAGTGCGCCGAGTATCTTATAAAAGTCGCGCGCATTCGCGTGTGCGCGCAAGACTGCGGCTTCTTGAAAGTCGAGACGATCGGCGCGCAGCTAAAGCTCCAGACCCGCGCAGGCAAGAGCCCCGAATTCTTCAGGCTCAACGGGACGTTTCCCCGCTTGACGAAACGCGGCGCAAATGCCAAACTCGCGGAAATAGAAAAATTTTTGAGGAACGTTTTCCCGACGCTAAAAAAACAATGAAGCAAAAATTCGCAGCAACAATAGCCGCCGCTTTGCTGGCGGGGTCGGCGCTCGCCGACGGGCTTCTCGGCTCGCCAAACGGGCGCGTGCTCGGCAACAACAATATCCTCGCGGTCGTCGAGGACAGGGTCATCACCCGCGCCGAAGTGATGAAAGAGGTCGAGCCTTTCATTCCGCAGATAAAGGCGGGCTCGCGCTCCGAGTTCGAGTTCACGCACAGGGTAAACGCCTACGTGCGCGAAATCGTCCAGAACATGGTTGACCGCGAGCTCATCGTAAAAGAATTCAAGGCGAAGGGCATGAGCATTCCGCAGTCGTATCTCGACACGCACTTCGACGACTACCTCGCGAAAGAATTCAACGGCGACCGCGCCGAGTTCATCAAATACATTCAGGCGCAAGGCAAGACCCTCAAGCAGTTCCGCCAAGATCAGGAAAAAGACATTATCGTAAGCTATATGCAGAACCAGAAACGCCAGAGCGTTTCCGAAATCAGCCCCGCAAAAATCAAAGAATACTATGAGGCGAACAAGCAGAAATGGCACTCGCCCGCGAGCGCGAAAATCGGGCTGATAATGCTGAAAAACTCGATGTACAGCACTTCGGAGGACAACAAAAAACTCGCAGCCGAAATTGTTGAGCGGCTGAAAAAGGGAGAGAAGTTTGAGGATCTCGCGCGGCGTTTCAGCAAGGACGACAGCGCGGCGAAAGGCGGCGACTGGGGCTGGTATAAAAAAGGCGAGCTAAACCCGCTTCTCGACAAGCAGGTGTTCGCCTTGGACGCCGGAAAAATCACCGAGCCCACCGCAATCGGCGACATGATTTTTATTTTGAAAGTAGAGGAGAAAAAGCCCGAGGGAATACAGTCTATCGACGACGTCCGCGAGCAGATCGAATGGACGATCGTCGAGCAGAACGGCAAGGCGCTCTACCAAAAATGGCTCGAGGGCCTTCGCCGAAACGCGTTCGTCAAATATTACCAGTAGCGAAAAATAAAAAACGGCTTCGCGAAATTTTGGCAAAGCCGTTTTTTTTGCGCGCGTCTTGCGCCGCCTACTTTGCGCGGGAGAGAAGCCGCAGCGCTTCGTACGCGGTGTCGGTCGTCAAGCCGTCGACGCCGAGCTTTTTCATCCGCAAAATGTCGTCGGGCTTGTTGACCGTCCAGACGTAGAACTCGAGCCCCGCCGCCTTGACCTCGTTCACATACTGCGCCCCGAGAAGCGGCGTGCCGCCCACGTCAACGCCGTCGGCGTTTATCTCGCGGCACTTGGCGATAGCCTCCTGCGGAGTGTAGTTTAGCTTGCCGTTTTTATTTTTCAGCGCGTAAAGCCAAAGCGTTTTGTATTCGCCGAACTGGCGCTTAAAGTCGCGCAGAGCCTCGGCGTTGAACGAGATTAAAATTACGTTTTTAACGGGAATGCCCGCCGCCTTGCGGGCGTCGTCGACTTTCTTCGCGTAGGCGGGGGTGTAATTTTTTATCTCGAAAACCAGCGTGCCGTCTTTTGGGACGGTCGCCATAATCTCGCGCACCGTCGGGATTTTTACGTTTTTAAATTTGCCGCGCCACTTGTCGTTGTTTGAAAGGTCGAGCTTGGCGATGTCCGCCATGGTGAGCTTGGCAATGTCGGCGTCGAGACCGGCGTATTTCTTAAGCTCGCCGCGCGCGTGAATGCAGATGATCTCGCCGTCGGCGATCTCCCAGAAATCGCCCTCGACATATTTTACGCCGTTCGACCACGCGATGTTCGCGCTCTCAAGGCTGTTCTGGGGCGCGAGAGTGTTCTCGCCCCTGTGGGCGACCACGACCATCGCGCTCGCCGCCGCGCCAGCCGCGATGGCTGACGCCGTAAGAATAATCTTTTTCATACCCCGACCATAAACCCGCCGCGCCGGAGAATCAAGGCGTAAAAACGCGCCTTTAGTTTCCTCCTACCGCGCGCGGAACCGATTGCTGAAAATCTTTCGGGGCTGCCGATCGCCCTGGCGCTGCGGCTGCTCCTGAACTTTTTTATCCGACGTTTTCGAGTAGAAAAATACGGCGCAATCGCGCGGCTTTTTGAGGGTTATCTTGAAGTCGGCAAGCTGCGAGCCCGCTATTTCGGAGCTGTTGCCGTCCTTGTCGACAATCGTGTAGACGGCGTTTTTGTCAATCGCGCGCGGCGCCGCGCGCAGGAAATCCCGCGGGCTGCCCGCGCGCCTGAACGCCGCGATCGCGCCCGAATTTTTTTCGGCGTCGTGCGCCTGGTAGGCGCACCAGTTTTCCAAGTTTTCGGGGTTTTCCGAAAGGGCGTAAAAATCTTTTAGCATAAGCGGGCAGAGCCTCTCCGCAATCGACATGTATTTTTTTAGAAACGGCAGGTTCTCTTCTTTCGAGAAAAACCACGCGGGGACGAGGAACGCCGTAGAGATCGAGCTTATGCGCGTGTATTCGTCGCTGATGACCGACGCCCCTCCGCCCGAGAGCGACGGCAGCCACTGGGAGAAATAGATATTCTGGATTTGGTTCGCCTCGGCGGTGCCCTCATTCCTGACGCATTGGTTGTCGGAGCGCCAGATCGCGAACGTGCGCGACATAGACTCGTAGTCGAGCCTCCGCCCGCCGCTCGCGCAGTTGTCGATTTGCAGCGACGGATATTTTTTGCGCAGCTCGTCGTAAAGCCTGTACAGCCCCTCGGCGTGCTTCGCCGCCGCTAGCCCGACGCGGTCGGGGGCTTTCGAGTCCGCGTTGGCGAAAGCCTCGCCGATCCGCGTGTTTAAGTTGGAGTCTATGCGCCAGACGTCGACGCCGTTCTCTTCGATTGCGGAGCAGAGCGTTTCGAACGCGAGTTTCCAGCCTTCGTCGCAGCCGAGATTGAGAAGCCTCGTCCGCGGCATGCCGGGTATTTCAAAAAGCGCGTTTTTATATTTGAAAAGCGGCGTGTCGTTCCTGACGCGCTCAATCTCAAGCCAGAGCGAAAATTTTATTCCAAGCTTGCGGAACGCGCGCGAAATCGGCAGCAGCGAGTCAGGGTGGACATTCGTGTTCGCCCGCCAGTCGCCGACTTTTTCGCCCCAGTCGCCGAAAGGATGGCTCGCGTTGCGGGGCTTGTGCTTGCCCCCATGCCAGCCGGCGTCGATGCCGAACATTTTTATGCCCGCGCCGTTCTTGCCGATAGCCTCGGCGAAGCGCAAAATTTTTTCGGTTTTGACGTTGCCGCCGTCGCCAGCCCAAATGGGGGTCGTGAAAATTTTGCCGTTTTCGTCGCGCGGTGTTTTGTATTCGAGAATGAATTTGCGCCAAATGTTTTGCGCGTCCTCAACGCGCGTGTTTTTTCTGAGCATGACGAGAATCGAGGGCATCATAACGCTTTCGCGCGGGCGCAGCTTGAAGTGCGTTTTGGGGACGCCCGCCGAGATCCGAAGCTCTTTGTCGTCTATCGAAAAATCCGCTTTCCAGCCCGCGCACCAGCCTATCGCGAAATTCGCGCCGTTCATGACGTCGAAGTCCACGCCGAAGTAGGGCAGCCATTCGTAGGACGAATACCCCGACGGGCAGCCCATGCTCGTCGCCTTGCCGACAACGGTTCTGTCGAGCATAAAGACTTCCCCGCGCGAGTCGTAAAGCGACGTGCACGCGCCCCTGAAGCGCCTGATTTGAACGCCGTCCGAAGCGAGGCATTTGACGGGGTCGTTCCTAACCGCGACGGCGAGGGGCATATACGCGTCGACAAAGCCGGTCTCGTCCGTTTCCGAAAGATTGCGCAAAGTCGTCTTCCATTCGACGAACGGATATTTTTTGTATTTTATAACGGTAATCTCCGCGGCGAACTTTCCGTCGGGCGAGGCGAAGGTCTCGAGGGTTTTTGAAAAATCGCCGCAGTCGGAAAGCGCCTTCGACGAGCGGTTCCACTGCGCGCTTTTGAACGCCTTTCCTTCATACGAGAAAGACGGCTCGAACATTTTTTCCCCCAAGCCGAAAAGCGCCGCGGCGTCGGCGGCGCGCGATTCGGCCGCAAAAAAAGACGCCGCAAAAAGCGCGGCAATTTTCAATTTTCTTCCCATCGTTTGCCCTTGGTTGAATTACAATACTAAACAATACTATTTTTGTTGACGATTCAAGCCAAATGTGAAAAATCCGCCCAAAACACAACGAACAACGGCAAGGAAAAATCGCATGAAAACAAAAGCAACACTTGCGCTCGCCGCGCTCGCCGCCTGCGCGCTCTCGGCGCACGAGGCGTGGAACGACATATCAGCATTCAGGATAAACAAGGAGGAGCCCTGCGCCTTCTACACCGTCGAGACGGATTTCGAGTCGGCGAAAAAGCCCGTATCCATCGGGGGCGTGGAAAACGTCCGCTCGACCGAAATGTATAAAAGCTTAAACGGCGACTGGAAATTTTTGTTCGCCAAAAACCACGCCGAATCGAAGGGCGAATACAAGGAGAAAAATTTTGACGACTCCGCGTGGGACACGATCGACGTTCCCAACTCGTGGCAGTGCCGCGGCTACGACAGAATTTTCTTCAACAACATGCCGATGGAGTTCTGCTACGACTTCGAGGGCAACCTCTACAAGGAGTTCGCCTACGGCAAGGACGGCAAGAAAGACGTCCTGCCGCCCGCCGCGTTCAAGCCGTTCATTCCCGAGGCGCACAGGCAGATAGGCGTGTACCGCCGCAAGTTCACGCTGCCCGAAAATTGGAGCGGCAAAAACGTCTTTGTGCAGTTCGACGGCGTGCGAACCGGCTTCAACGTTTACGTCAACGGAAAGTTCGCCGGATACAGCGAGGACAGCTTTTCGCCCGCCAAGTTCGACATCACAAAGCTCGTCGATTTCGGCGGCGAGAACACGATCGTCGCCGAGGTCTACAAATACACGACGGGCGCGTATATGGAAATGCAGGATATGCCGCACATGATCGGGATAATCCGGGACGTGAACCTCATCGCGCGCAATCCGCTTCACATCGACGACTACTACGCCCCGACCGACATTTCCGACGACCTCAAATCCGCCGAAACCTCGTTCGAGTTCAAGCTCGACAACCGCTCCGACAAGCCCTCGCGCCCCGCGAAGCTCTCGGCGTATCTGTTCGATTCCGAGGGCAGACAGTTTGGCGGCTCGCCCCTGTTTGCGGTCGGCGTGCCCGCGATCGCGGCGAACGAGTCGGCGCGCGTCGAGGCGAAACATTCCTTCAAAAACTTCAAGCTTTGGAGCCCCGACAACCCCAACCTCTACTTCCTTGTCTTTAGGCTTTGCGACGAAAACGGCGCCGAGCTTGAAACGATAAAGGCGGATTTCGGCTTCAAAAAATTCGAGATAAACGCCGCGAAGCGCCAGCTTGTCCTCAACAAAAAACGCTTCTTCATAAAGGGCGCGAACCACCACGACTGGTCGCCCGACAAGGGCAAGGCGATGGATTTCTCGTGGTTTTTAAAAGACGTCATGGAGATGAAAAGACTCAACATGAACGCGGTGAGAACGTCGCACTATCCGAAAGACCCGCGCTTTTACATGCTCTGCTCGCGCCTCGGAATTCTCGTGCTCGACGAGGCGAACCAAGAGATGCACTTCTTCAGAAAACGCCCCTCCGCCGCCGACCTCGACATCTACGTTCCCGCGAGCGTCGACCGCATGCGCTCGATGGTCGTGCGCGACAGAAACGTCCCGAGCGTGGCGATATTCTCCGTCGGCAACGAGTCCGCGCCGTTCTACGCGAAGGCGATCGCCGAGATGGCGAACATCGGGCGGAATTTGTCGTCGCGCTCGCACCACTTTATCCACTCCGAAGCGGAGTCCTCCGACATCGTTGACGGCCGCGCGAACGGCGGCTCCGACTTTTTCTCGCCCATGTACGGCGGCGTGAAAAAAATGAATTTCTACCTCGGGCTGCCCAACGAGAAAAAGCCGTTCTTCTACTGCGAATACTGCCACTGCAAGGGAAATTCCCTCGGCGACCTCCACGAGCAATGGAAGCTGATACGCTCGCAGGATTCGCTCAACGGCGGCTTCCTTTGGGACTTGGTTGACCAAGGCCTCTATCTGCCGCGCAAGGACGACCCGTCGAAAAAATACATCTCCGACGGCCGCGACTGGGGCACGAAGCCGAGCGCCGGAAGCAACAGCATCGACGGCGTTTTGTTCGCCGACCGCACGCACTCGGCGAAATACTACGAGGTGCGCAGAATTTATCAGGACATTCAAATTTCCGAGATCGCGGGCAAACCGCTCGAGCTTGAAATCTCGAACGAATTTATCGACACCGACGTTTCCGAATTTCTCCCGCGCGTCTCGGTCTCGCGCAACGGAAAAATCGTCGCGGAAAAGTATCTGCCGCGCTTTGCGCTCGCCGCGGGCGGCAAGGGGACGCTTAAAGTTTCGCTGCCGAAGTTCGACGCCTCGCGAAGCGGCGACTACTATTATTTGGTCTCGTTTATAAGAACGTCCGACACCCCGTTTGCGAAGCGCGGCGAGACCGCCGCCGAGGCGCAGTTCGCGCTTTCGTCAAAGCCCGCGCCGACGATTGAAATCCCCGAGGGCGCGCCCGAAACTCTCGACGCCGGCGGAAAACTCGTTGTAAAATTCGACGGCGGAAGCGCCGTTTTCGACAAGGCGTCGGCGCGAATGGAGTCTTACACATTCGGCGGCGAGATAATCGTAAATTCGCCTTTCGACTTCGACTATTTCCAGTCCTCGACAGACCACTACCAGCGCACCGACTCCGAGCTTGTCAAGCTCGGGCTCTTCGACCTTTCGCGCAAGAATTCGAAGTTCTCATGCGGCGCGGACGGCGGCTATCTGCGCGTGTTCTGCAAGAGCGATTTTGTAAGCAAGAGCGGCAGGGGCTTCGCGCTCGAGACCGTTTACACGCTGGCGAAAAACGGGTTTGTAAACGTGTCGTCGCGCCTTGAAAAAATCGGCAAGATGAAAGACGACCTCGTGTTCGCGCGGCTCGGCACGCGCTTTGGCGTAAATCCGAAATTCTCGCGCGCCGCGTATCTCGGGCGCGGGCCGCACGCCAACTATTCAAACAGGCTCTACTCGGCGGACTTTGGCTGGCACAAGGGCTGCGTCGCGGAATTTTTTGAAAACTTTACGCGCCCGCAGGACACCGGCAACCGCGAAGGCGTAAAATTCTTCGCCCTCGGAAACGGAAAATCGGGCGCGGCGTTTTTGATGCAAAACGAGCCGAACGCCGTCGCGGTTCTCCCGTGGACGCAGCGCGAGCTCGCGGCGGCAATGCACCCGTACGAGCTCGCGCCCTCGACCTCGACCGACGTTCGCATAACGCGCAACATTTCGGGGCTCGCCGAAAACCCGTGGGCGAACCCGCGCCCGAGGCCGGAAAGCAGGGTGGACTTCAAAAACCCAAAGCCGTGGAATTTCACAATCGCGCCGTTCTCCTCCGAAAAGGAAATGGAAAGCCTGCGGGAAATTTCCGTCCCCGAAAAATTCATATACCGCTTTAAATAGCGCGGAGGAAAGCCCCGCGGCGCGGCGTCAGCAGCTAAAGCGCGCTTGCCGTTTCGCGGCGCGGCGTCAGCGCGGGTCGGTCGGTTTAAAGTGTTTCGGGTAGCGCGCCTTCAGCTCTTTTTTGACCGCCTGCCACGAGGTGTTCCAAAATTCCTCGAGGTTTTGCGTCGTCTGGACGGGGCGTCCGCCGGGCGAGAGAAGCTCGAATGTCGGCTTTATTTTGCCGTCGCAGATTTTTATTTTTTTCGGGTCGAAGTCGAAGAAGTCGCGGAAGAACGACGAGATTTTCGCGCGCTTTGCCGATGCGTCGTAAACGATTTCGCACGGCTTTTTGCGCCCCGCAAACTGGACGGTTTTCGGCGCGAGATATTTTAGCAGCGCCAGCTGCTCCGCCGAAAGCCAGCCGCGCAGCGCGGCGTGCACGTCGGCGTTTTTCACCTCGGAATACGACGAGAGCCCGTAGCACATCTGCATAAAAATTTCCGACTTCGCCTCGCCGTCGATCGGCGCGATTCCCGTCTCGGGGCAGACCGCCGCGACGAAGTTTACGCGCTCGATGAACGAGAGCGCGGCGTCGTCAAAATTTTTCAGCCTTAGCCTGCCCGACATTATTTCCGCGTGCAAAAGGCGCGCGGCTTCGTCGGCGTCGGGCTCGCCCGACTGCGACTGCTCGAGGACGAGGTCGCGGAATTTTACGGCGTTCGCGCCCACGACGCGCTTTTGCGCGGGGTCAAAAAACGTGCGCCTCTCGCGCGAAATGTCGGACGGGAAGAGCTCCTCGAGCTCCGCGCGCGATACGGGAACAATCATCGACGCCATAATCGAGACTCCGCCTCCGACATTCTGCTCCTGCATTTCGAGCGCGCAGAAAATGTCGCGCGCCCACGCCCGCGACTCCTTCCGTATCTCCCCGCGCCTGCCTCCCGCGAAGCGGCACGCGAGAGTCCCGCTGTTGAGCCGCGCGCCCGCCATGTCGGAGAACGCGCAAAGCAGGCATTTGCGCACGTCGTCCGAGCCGCCGCGCTCCGCGCCCTCGGCGGGAATCCTGCGGGCGAGCCGCGCCAAGTCGGAGGCGAGGGCGAACGCCTTTCTGATGTTCGCCGCGTGGAGCCCGAGCCTGCGGCAGAAATTTTCGGCGTAAGAATTTTCGCGCGCGGCTTTGCAAAGCTCGGCGATTTCCTCGGGCTCGCAGGCGGAGCTTCCCGCGATGGCGTCGCGCTCCGCCTCGGCGAACGCGTCGCTCAAGGGAAGCTTGATTCTGCCGACGTCTGTCAGCGCGGCGATGAGCGAAATTTTTTCAAGGCAGTTTCTGCGCGCGCCTTCGATCAGAAGCCTCGCGTAGCGCGGCTCGGTCGGGAACGCCGCCATGTCGCGCCCGATTTTCGTGAGCTTGCCGCCCTCGCCAAACGCGCCGAGGCTGCGAAGCGTTGACGCCGCGCGAGCGAGCGACGCCTCGGGCGGGGCTTCAAACATTTTCAGCGACGAAAACGAAAGCCCCGCCGCGTTAAGCCAAAGCGCGATCTGGCTTAAGTCTATGCGCGAAATTTCCGAGGCGGAATATTTGTCGAAATAAATTTCGTCGCTTTTTCGCCAAAGCCTGACGGCTCTGCCCGGCGAAGTTCTGCCCGCGCGCCCCGCCCGCTGCTCGGCATTGGCGAGGCTCTCGCGCTCGCAAAGAAGGGTGTTCACCCCGCGCGCCGCGTCGAACCGCGCGACCCTCGCAAGCCCGGAGTCTATCACAAACCGCACGCCGCTTATCGTGAGCGAAGTCTCCGCGACGTTTGTCGAGACGATGACTTTTCTCCTGCCGTCGGGCGCAAGGGCGGCGTCCTGCTTTTCGGGCGGCAAATCGCCGTGCAGCGCGAACACCCCGAAGCCCTTTGAGCGCGGGTTCGCGAGAATGAGCGACATCGTTTTTCCGATCTCGTACGCGCCCGGCATAAAGATTAAGAAGTTGCCCTCGCCCTCTTCCCGCGCGAGGCGGTCGAACTCGCGCGCGGCGCGCTCCCAAATTTTTTCGTCCGGCTTTTTCGGCGGCGCGTATTCGATTTCAATCGGGAAAAGGCGCGAGCCGCACGAAAAGGTTTTCGCGCCGGAGCCGAGATATTCGGCGATCGCCGCGGAGTCCATCGACGCCGAGCACACCGCTATGGCAAGGTCGGGGCGCAGGCTCTCCTGCGTCCGCAGCGCGAGCGCGAGCGACACGTCGGCGTAGATGTTGCGCTCGTGAAATTCGTCGAACACCACCGCCGACACCCCGTCGAGGCGCGGGTTCGAGAGAATCATTCGCGCGAGGATCCCCTCGGTGAGAAAGACGATTTTCGTATTCTCGTTCCAATGCTTGTCGAACCTGACGTGCCAGCCGACGGCGTCGCCCAAGCCGAAGATCGACGAAACCGCGCGCGCCAGCATTCGCGCCGCGACCCTGCGCGGCTGCAAAACCAATATCCGCCCGCCGAGGCTTTCGAGAAGCATCTGCGGCAGGCGCGTAGATTTCCCCGAGCCCGTCGGCGCCGACACCACGAGCCTGCGGCTTCCCCCTTCGAGCGCGGCGCGAATGTCCGCGCCCAGCGAGTCTATCGGGAGCTTTTCCATACGGTCAGTCCGCCATTGTCGCGGACGGCGCGGAGAACTTCGCGCTTCCCGTGGAGCGCACGTTTTGGCTCGGATAGGCGGGCTTTAGCTTGCGCATTTCGCAGACGACCTCGATGTATCCCTCAAAGCTCCCGTTGGGAATTTTCACATACTTCACGCCCCTGCTGCGCATGACGATTCCGTTCGACGTGTTTGAAAACGTGTCGGTCTGCGAGTCGTAAAGCATAAAGAAATTGCGCGGCACCCACACGACCGACGAGCCGTCGATCACCCCGACATACGGAACGTCCCTGCCGTCCTGCGTGCGCACGTCGAGGCGAAGCTCACCGTTTTCGATGAACATAAAGCTGCGCGTCGGGATCGACGCGCCCATGCCCGTTATCTTGCCGCTCCCCACGAGGCGCGGCTCCGCGCCGCGCGAGGGAAGGTAGGTTTGCTCGACAAGCGCCGTCGCCGCGGTTTGCCCGTTTGCGGAAATCTCCTGCGTGCCGCTCCACGAGCCGGAATAAATTTCGAGAACCTGCATCGGGCCGAACAGCGCGTTGTGCAAAAACACCTGCGTAAAAAGCGAGTTTCCGCCGTCGATGTCCGCGGCGAAAGCGGCGCACGGGAAGGCGAAAGCGAGAAGCGTCTTAAAAAATCTCATGCTAAACGTCAATAACGTCGTCGTCGCCGCGCTTGCGTTTTGACGGCGTAAAATTTTTCGGGTTGAGCCGCTCCGACTTCGCCAGCGCGAGCCCCCACGAGAGCACCGACACCAAGAACGACGCCCACAATGCCGACCAATACGAGCCGAGCGAAATTCCGTCGCCCGGGAAAAGGCGCGAGGCGAAATAAATTATCAGCGCGTTGATGAACACCATTCCGATCCCGACCGTGAAGATGATGAACGGGAGCGCGAACACCACGATAATCGGCTTCAAAAGCCAGTTGAGAAACCATATCGCCACAACGAGCGCGGCGAAATAAATCATGTTCCCGAAATGGATATCGGGGCAGGTCGCCCACGCGATCGCAAGCCCCGCCGCGTTTAGCAGGCAGGTGCGCCAAAAATTCAGCTCGATTCTGCTTGTTATTCTGACCGCCGACGGGCGCGCGCCCTCGCTGTTGTCGTCTTGCTGCATTTCCAATCTTTCCGTTTGTTTCGCCGTTTTCGCGACCCGCGCCAAAAGCCTTCCTTTGCGAATCGCTCCGCTCAGGATTGCGAATTTTTTTCGCATTTTCAAGACAATAGCGCGCGCCTTTTCCTCTGCTCGAATGGAATCTTGCAAGTTTCGGAAAACATTGCAATACTGTTCGGAAAAAAATGCCGAGAAGAAAAGCAAAAAAAATTATCCCGTGCGCGATGAGCGTGGCGGGGAGCGACTCGGGCGCGGGCGCGGGAATTCAGGCGGATTTGCTGGCATTCGCCGCGCACGGCGTCTATGGCTGCACCGCGGTCACCGCCCTCACCGCCCAAAATCCCGACGAAGTCCGCGCCGTCCACACGCCGTGCGCAAAGTTTGTCCGCGCCGAGCTCGAGGCGGTGTTTGACTACTACCGCCCCGCAGCCGCAAAGACGGGAATGCTCTCCGACAGCGCAGTCGCGCGCGCGGCGGCGGATTTCTTCGCCGCGCACCGCGAAATTTTGCTTGTCGCCGACACCGTGATGTTTTCGACAAGCGGGGCGAGGCTTCTTGAAAAAGACGCGCAGCGCGTTCTCGAAGAGAGGCTGATTCCGCTCTCGAGCGTATTCACTCCGAACCTCGACGAGGCGCGGGAGCTGCTCGGCGGAAAGCTTCCCAAAGACCCGCGCGAAGCCGCGCGCAGGCTGAGCGGCAAGTTCGGCGCGGCAGTGCTTCTCAAGGGGGGGCACCGCGCGGGCGACGAGATTGTCGATATTCTCGCGGACGCCGCAGGCGGTGTTTTCGAGTTCCGCGGAAAGCGCGTGCGCGGGGTGAACACGCACGGAAGCGGCTGCACGTTGAGCGCGGCGATCGCCGCGAATCTCGCGCTCGGCAAGCCTCTGCCCGAGGCGTGCGAACGCGCGCGCGGCTACCTCGTCGCGGGAATGAAAAATCCGCTTGAAACGCGCGGCGGAAAATTTATAAACCACTTTCCTAAAAAATGAGCAATGCCCGCAAACAGGACGAATTTTCATCGCATGAAGGCCACCGCTCAAGGCTCCGCGCCCGATACGCAAAAGGAGGAATGCCGGCGCTCGCCGACTACGAATTTATCGAGCTTATTCTCTCGTTCATAATTCCGAGAGTCGATGTAAAGCCGATCGCCAAGGCGCTTCTAAAAAAATACGCGAACCTGCGCGGGATAATCGACGCGCGCCCGGAGGATTTGGTAAAGATAAAAGGCATGGGCGAAAATTCCGCGCTCGCGCTGCGCGCGCTCCGCGATCTCGTCTGCACATACCACCTCAACGAGCTCGAAACGCCCGACACCACAATCGGCACAATCGCCAAGCTCATAAACTATTTCAAGGCGAAGATCGGCGCGGAGCCGTCGGAAGTCCTCGAGCTCGCGTGCTTCGACGCCAAGCTGAAAATCATTCCCGGCGGCTCGGTGCGCGTGTGCGAAGGCAGCGTAAACTCGGCGAATGTCGACATCAGAAAAATCATCGAGACCGCGATAAAGATGGGCGCATCGAGCATCGCGATCTCGCACAACCACCCGAGCGGCGACCCCGCGCCGTCGCTCGACGACATCAGGTTCACGCAGAAATTGTCGGCGTCGTGCAAGCCGATAGGAATAAATTTTATCGAGCATATCATCATCGGAAAAAAGGCGTGCTTCTCGTTCAGGCGCGACGGAAGATTCGACGACCTCTACGACGACTCCATCACGGAAGGGCGGCTCTCCGCGCGCAAGGTCGCGGAAAAGAAGGAAAGGCTGGAGGAATGAAAATTCTCGCCGTCGAAAGCTCGTGCGACGAATCGGCAGTGGCGATCTTCGACTCGGAGCTCGGCGTGCTCGAGGATCTCGTGCACTCGCAAATCGACCTGCACGCGCTATACGGCGGCGTCGTGCCCGACTTGGCGAGCTCGGAGCACCTGAAAAAACTCCCCGCGCTGATCGGAAAAATTTCAAAGTCGGAGCATTTCGCAGGGATCGACAAGGTTGTGGCGACGCGCGGGCCCGGGCTTCCGAATTGCCTCGCGATGGGGATTTCCGCGGCGTCGGCGCTCGCCGCGGCGCTCGGAGTTCCGCTCTTCGGGGTTAACCACCTGCGCGCGCACGCGTACTCGCCGTTTATAAAAATCCACGCGCGCGACCCGAAAAATTTTGACGCAGCCGCGGGCGAGCTTTTGCCGCATCTCGGGCTCGCGGCGTCGGGCGGCAACACCGTTCTTTTTGAAATCGACAAAAGCCGCCGCCTGCGCGTTATCGCCGACACCGAGGACGACGCCGCGGGCGAGGCGCTCGACAAGGGCGCGAAGCTTCTCGGAATGCCGTATCCGGGCGCGCCGCTTCTTGAAAAAATCGCGCTCGGCGGAAAGATAGACAAGGCGGCTTTCCCCCACGGGCAAAACAGAAAAATCGAGGACGACCCCGACTTCAGCTTCTCCGGATTAAAGACGAGCCTGCGCTACAGGCTCGAAAAAATGCCGCCCGAAGAAATCGAGCGGCAAAAGCCCGACATCTGCGCGAGCTACCAGTTCGCGGTTGTCGAGCAGCTGCGCGCCCGCGCGGACTTTTTCGCCTCGCGCGGGCGCTACGCGAGCGTCGGGATTTCCGGCGGCGTCTCGAACAACGCGTTTTTCGCAGGCGCCTTTGAGGCTCTCGCGCGAAAGCACGGCGCGAAATTTTTGGTTGCCGAGCGCGCGCACCGCGGCGACAATGCCGCGATGATAGCCTTCTGCGCGTTCTTCGACCCCGCCTCGCTCGCGGCGTCGGAAAACAAAACCCTCAAAATGGACTCGTCGCTGGCGATGGCTTAAACAATGCAAACTGTTCCCACAATCGACGCCGCATACGAAAAATGCTGCGACCTCGCCTACGGGCACTACGAGAATTTTCCCGTTGCGCGAATGGTTCCGAAAAAAATCAGAAAGCACGTCGCCGCGGTTTACGCGTTCGCGCGGACAGCCGACGACATCGCCGACGAAGACCACGAGACAATCGCCGCCGACGATCCCGCGCGCGTGGAAAAACTCTCGCGCTTCGAGTCGCAGCTCGACGCCGAAAGCTTCGACCGGCTCGACCCGCAGTGGAGCTGGATTTTCGTCGCGCTCGCCGACACGATCGACAAATTTTCCGTCCCGAAAAGTTTGCTCAAGGATCTCGTCAGCGCGTTCAAACAGGACGTTGTCAAGAAGCGCTACGCCGACTTTCCCGAGCTTCTCGACTACTGCCGCCGAAGCGCGAATCCCGTCGGCAGGCTCGTGCTGATCCTCCACGGCATAACCGACGAAACTCTTTTCGGATACTCCGACGACATCTGCTCCGCGCTGCAGCTTGCAAACTTCTGGCAGGACATGAGCGTGGACAAACTCAAAAACAGAATTTATATCCCGATGTCCGACTGGCGCGGCGCGGGCGAAGATGAAATTTTCGCCGCCTCCGCGAGCGCGCGCGTCAGGGAAATCGTGCGCTTTCAAGTCGAGCGCACCGAAAAGATGTTCCGCTCCGGCGCAAGGCTCGTAAAACATCTGCCGTTTCCGCTCAGGCTCGAGATAAAACTCACCCTCGCGGGCGGGCGGCAAATTTTGAAAAAAATCGCGTCGCAAAATTACGACACCCTCGCCGCGCGACCGAAACTCGGCGCCGCCGACAAAATAAAAATTCTGCTCTCGTCGATATTCTAAAATGGAATCGGAAAGCTCGAACAGCGCGCACAACGCGGTCGAACGCAAGAAGTCAAACCTCGCGTTCGCGTTCTTCTGCATGGACAAAGACCGCGCCCGCGACATGGAAATTTTCTACGCCTTCTGCCGCCTGATGGACGATATCGCCGACGACGAAAATACCGGCGACGCCGAAAAGAAAAAATCGCTCGGGCTCTGGCGCGCGGAAATCGAAAAAGCATACGGCGGCGACGAAAAAATTTCCCCGCTCGGCGAGGAAATGCGCGGGCTCGTCAGAAGAAGGAACGTTCCAAAAGAACACGTGCTCGAGATAATCGACGGCGTCGAGCGCGACACCGACCCCGCGCCGTTCGAGACTTTTGAGGATATCCGCAAATATTGCCACGGCGTCGCGTCGGCGGTGGGGCTTGTGTCGATACGCGTGTTCGGCTGCAAAAGCCCGCTCGCGGAGGAGTTCGCGGAGTCGCTCGGCTACGCGCTGCAATTTACAAACATTCTGCGCGACGTCGTCGACGACATCAAAACGCGCGGGCGCGTTTACATTCCCTCGCGCGAGCTCGAGGCGTTCGGCGTCTCGCGCGCCGATCTTCTCGAAAATCCGCACTCGCCCAAGTGCAAGAAACTTTACCGCTTTCTCTACTTCCGCGCCAAACGCTTCTTCAACAAATCGCGCCGCCTGCTGCCGCCCGAGGACAAGCGCGCCCTCGCGCCCGCGCTGATCATGTGGGCGATTTACGAGGAAATTCTCGAGTCGCTCGCGAGGCTCGATTTCGAGATTCCCGAAAAGCCGCTTAAAATTTCAAAGCCGAAAAAAATCGCCCTCGCTCTCCGCGCGATAAGGGAGTCGAAAAAAACTTCGCCGCGGCTGCGGCACGGGAAAGCCGCGGTTCTCGGCGCGGGAATTGCCGGAATTTCGGCGGCAGTGAAACTCGCGCGCGAGGGCTTCGACGTTTCGCTCTACGAAGCGCGGGCGCAAATCGGCGGGCGCTGCGCCTCTATCGAATGGCATGGCGCGAGGCTCGACGCCGCGACGCACGCGGCGATGGGCTGCTATAAGAATTTCTTCTCGCTTTTTGAATCGCTCGGCGCCGAAATTCCCGAATTTTTCGACAGGGCGAAATCGATGCAGTTCGCCTTCCCGGGCGGCGCGAGGCAAACGGCGGCGTATCCCGGCGAAAACGCGGGCGCGCTGAAAAAACTTTTGGCGTTTTTCTCATACGCGAAAATCGACGGCGCGCGCGATGCGATGCCGCTTCTTCTCAAAATAAAACTCGGGCTCGCCAACGCCAGAAGCGGCGAGACCGCCGAAAGCTATCTCGCGAGAATGGGCGCGGCAGCCAAGTCGGTAAAAAATTTTTGGGAGCCGTTCTGCGTGTCCGCGCTCAACACGCCGCTCGAAAAAACCGACGCGTCCCTCATGCTAAAGACCGCGCGCAAGTCGATTTTAAAAGGCGGCTCCGAGGGCGTTTTGCACCTTCCCAATCGCCCGATCGCCGACGCGCCTGGGAGGGCGAAGATTTATCTCGAGGGCGTGGGCGCGAAAATTTTTGCGGGAGTGGGCGTCTCGAAAATCGTTTTTCAAAACGGATCGGCGGCGGGCATCGAAACGGCGGAGAGCGGATTTGTCCCGTATGATTTCGTCGTCTCCGCGCTTCCCGCGCGAAGCTTAAAAAAGCTTCTTCCCGAAAATTCAGAACTCGCAAAACAGCTCGGCGGCATCGCGGAAACGAACGTTTCCAACATATATTTTAAATCGCCGCGCAAGCTTGCGGACGGCGAATACGCGTGCCTTGTGGGGTCGCCGCTGCACTGGATTTTCCCGCGCGGGAAAGCCGCCGACGGGCAATACATCTACGGCATAACGGTCAGCGCGAGCGCCGATGCGCTCTCGAAAGACGGGGCGCGAAAACTTCTCGACGGCGAGCTTGAAAAATTTTTCGGCAAGACCGAAATCTCCGATGTTCTGCCCTCGACATTCTTCGGCGCGACAATCTCCGCCGATCCGCAGACCGAGGCGGCGCGCCCGCTTGCCGCCGACGCCGCGCGCGAATTTTCAAACTTCCGAATCTGCGGCGACTGGGTTCAAACGGAACTTCCCTGCACGATGGAATCCGCCGCAAAAAGCGCCGCCGATCTTTCGCTCTGACAATGCCGGATTTTTTGATAATCGCCCCAACCGTCCACGAAGCCGCGCCGTTTTTTTCCGCGCTCGGCTCGCATAAAAAGCCCGCGCTCGGAGGCTTCGCGCAGGCGGGAAACGCCGCGTGCGTGGCATCGGGGATAGGCTGCGAAACGTCGGCGGAGCGCGTCGAGGAAGCGGCTAAAAAATTTCGCCCGCGCGCGGTTATACTTGCGGGCTTCGGCGGGGCGTGCAAAGCGGAGCTTAAAAAAGGCGATCTCGTTTACGATACGCAAAGCGAAGAGCTCGCCGCGCTCGGCTCGCGCCTGCGCGGGATCCGCGGGAAAATCGCCTTTTGCGGGGGCTTTGCAGACGACGCGCAAAAAACGCTTTTGGCGTCGCAAGGCTTCGACGCGGCGGAAATGGAAGGCGATTTTTTCCGCAAGGCGCTTGAAAATTTTTCGGTGGAATTTGCGCAATTTAGATGGATCAGCGACGAGCTTCATTCCGCCGCGCCGAAAGAATTTTTCGAGCGCGCGATGGACAGGCAAAGCGGCGCGCTCAATATGGGGTTTGGAATATTGGCGCGCGAGCTCGCAAAGTCGCCGAGTCTTTTGTTAAAGCTGATAAAGTTTGGAATTGAGATCGCGCCTGCGCAAAAATCCTACGCCCGCGCGGCGCGCGAACTCGCCGAAATTTTGAAATCCGCGCGGTGAATTAGCGCCTCCGAACACCCGCCGAAATTTTAAAAATTTGCGCGGCAAAGCACGCGCCCCGCGCCGCCGCAGGCTTGCACGTTTCGGCGCATCGACTCACCCGCAGCGCACGCCGCGCGAGTTTCTATATCCGCGCCGCCCGCCATTTCGCGCGCTCTTGCGCTGTCGCACATCGCTTTCTTCGCGCCCCTTTGCGTTAGTCCACTTCGCGCGTTTTTCTTCAGGCAAACGATATTTTCCCGCCCGCCGCGAGCCAACATCAAGCTTCCTCCGCCGCAAAAAAACAAAAAAATATATTGACAAACCGCGCCCAAAGACAAGACTTGCAAGCTCAAAATCAGTGATTGTTGTTCAGTAGCTCAGCGGTAGAGCAGGTGACTGTTAATCACTTGGTCGCAGGTTCGATCCCTGCCTGAACAGCCACTGGGTGCTTCCACACGGAACACCCTTTTTTTGCGCCTATTTCAAATCACTGCCGCAGGTTTTTATCAAAAAAACAAAAAAGGCTTTCGGATTTTCCGAAAGCCTTTTGTTGTTTTGCGCCGCGGCGGTTAGAGCTGGGCTTTGTGCATGTCGCCTTCGTTGACGAAGGCTTCGTGGAAGGCGTATGCTTTGGCGAGCGTCTGCGGGGTGTGTCCCATCGGGGCGTCCTTGAGGAATTTCCTCAAGAGGTCGCGGTAGTCGGGATGGGCGCACTTTTCGATGATCTCGTGCGCGCGCTCGTAGGGAGTTTTGCAGCGCAAATCCGCCACGCCGTATTCCGTCACCACGACGTTCACGCTGTGCTCGCTGTGGTCGCAGTGCGAAACGTTCGGAACGACCGCGCTTATCAAGCCCTTCTTCGCTACCGACGGGCAGGTGTATATCGAGATATACGCCGCGCGGGTGAAGTCGCCGCTGCCGCCGATGCCGTTCATGATGTTCTTGCCCATGATGTGCGAGCTGTTCACGTTGCCCGAAAGGTCGAACTCTATCGCGGTGTTCATCGAGATCACTCCTATGCGGCGCGCGACCTCGGGGCTGTTGGAAATTTCCTGCGGGCGAAGCACGAGCTTGTCGCGGAAGAATTTTATGTCGGAATAGACCTCGGCGATTTTTTCAGCCGTGCATGTAAGCGACGTCGCCGAAGCGCACTTGATGTGCCCGTGTTTGATAAGGTCGATTACGGAGTCCTGCAAGACCTCGGAGTACATCGAGAACTGCGGAATGTCGGGGTTGTCGCCCAATGCGCCAAGCACAGCGTTTGCGATATTGCCCACGCCGCTTTGTATCGGCAGGAACTGCTCGGGGATTCTGCCAGCTTTCATTTCGGCGGCGAGGAAGTCCGCCACGTTCTGCCCGATCTTTTGCGTAATGGGGTCGCTCGGCTTGAACGGCGCGACGGTGTCCGCCATGTTTGTGTGCACGATGCCGACGATCTTCTTCGGGTCGACTTTCACGACGGGCGATCCGATTCTGTCGCCCGCGGAGTAGATCGGAATCTCGCGGCGGAACGGCGGATTGGCGGTCTCGTAGATGTCGTGCAGCCCGTAGATGTCTTTCGACTGGTGGGCGTTGAGCTCGATGAGGATTTTGTCGGCGAGCTTAAGCCCCGTCGGCGAGATGCCGACCGATGTTGTCAGCAGGATTTCGCCGGAGTCGCTCACGTCGGCGGCTTCGACGATCGCCCAGTCGAACTTGCCCATAAAGCCGTAGTTCATGTACTGGGGCGTCATTGAAAGGTGCAGGTCGGTATAGCTTAATTTATTCGCGTTTGCCGAAGCGCGGATATCGGCGTTGGTCTGGTAGGGCGCGCGGTATTTTATCGCGTCGGCGCGGGCGAGAACGCCCTCGCACAGGTCGCCCGACGACGCCCCCGTCACGACCGATATCTTGAAGTCGCGCCCTTCGGCGTGTTCTTTTTGCGCCTTTGCCGCAATCGCCGATGGAATCGCCTTAGTTGCTCCCGCGGGGGTAAAGCCGCTGAAGGCGATTTGTTGTCCGTTCTGAATGAAGCTCGCCGCTTCTTCCGGTGTCAGAATATTATAAGCCATTTTTGTGTTTTGATTTTGTAAAAAAATTACGGCGCGTTTTGCGCCGTTTTTGTTGAAAGTTTTTTAGTGTGCCAGCGTCGCGATAAAGAAGCCCGCGACCATCGCCGTTCCTATCACGCCCGCGACATTCGGGCCCATGGCGTGCATAAGAAGAAAGTTCGACGGATCCGCCTTCTGCCCCTCGACCTGCGAGACGCGCGCGGCCATAGGCACCGCGGAGACGCCCGCCGAGCCGATAAGCGGGTTTATCTTTTCCTTGAGGAACAGGTTCATGAACTTCGCCAGCAATACGCCCGCGATCGTCGAGAACCCGAACGCCACAACGCCGAGCACGAGAATCGAGATAGTGTCGACGCGGATAAAGCGGTCGCCCGTCATCGTTATGCCGACCGACGTGCCGAGGAAAATCGTCACCACGTTGATGGTCTCGTTCTGCGCCGCCTTGCTTAAGCGCTCGCAGACGCCGCACTCGCGGATAAAGTTGCCGAGCATCAGCATTCCGATAAGCGCGGATACGTCGGGCACGAGGAGTATGCAGAAGATTGTCACAACGAGGGCGAAGATAAGCTTTTCAAGCCTCGTGACCTTGCGCAGGCTCTTCATTCTTATCTTGCGCTCGTTTTGGGTCGTGAAAAGCCGCATAAGCGGCGGCTGGATAATCGGCACAAGCGCCATATAGCTGTATGCCGCCACCGCGATCGGCGCGAGAATATGCGGGGCGAGCTTGTTCGAGATGAAAATCGACGTCGGCCCGTCCGCGCCGCCGATGATGCCGATCGACGCCGCCTCTTTCGAGGTGAAGCCGAGGCAAATCGCCCCGACGAACGTTATGAACACGCCGAACTGAGCCGCGCCGCCCAAAAGCAGCATCTTGGGGTTCGCGATGAGCGGGCCGAAGTCCGTCAGCGCGCCGACGCCCAAGAAAATGAGCGGCGGGAAAATCTCGAGCAGAACGCCCTGCTGAATATAATAATAAAGCCCGCCGACTCTCGGGGTGAATACGTCGATCACCTGCGCGCCGTATGAAACTTTTTCGCCCGCCGAAACAATGTTGCCGCAGACTTCGCCCGAAGTGACCGCCCAAACGAACATATCGTCGGGGCGCACCCAGAACGTCCTGCCCTTGAACGAGACTTTATACGCCGCCGACGCGCCGAGAAAACTTTTTTGCGCCGACTTGTCCGGCGCGGACGGGCGGATTATCGACATAAGATCGGGCACCCCTTTCGCCTTGAGGAACACGTCTTTTCTGCCCTCGGGCGAGGTTATTTTTTCAAGCTCCGCGAAGTAGCCCGCGACGTCCGCCGACGCGCTCTCCTTCGACTTGATGACGTCGGACACCCTCGTCGGGATCTGCCGCACCACGCGCGGGACGAAAACGCTGTCGCCCTCTTTCGCAAAAACCCCCACGACTACTCCGTCGGCGGGGGCTATTATCGGCAAGTCGGGCTTGTTGACGACGCCCTCTGTCGGGAGGTTCGCGAGCAGCGCGCCGAACGCTATCGGCACGAGCAAAAGCGGCTCGAACTTTTTAAACACCGCGAGGTATAAAAGCACGAGCACAACGAGCCACATTACAATCATGCGCCAATCGACATAGAAAAATCCGGTATCGAACGCCAGGTCTTTTAAGCTTTGAAACATTGTATTTACAGTTGAAGTATTCTGCGCCGCGTGCGCGGGGACAGCCGCCGCCTGTCAAAGGCTTGCGGCGCGCCCCGCGCGCAATCCAAACATTTACGCCTTACGCCAAAGCGACGAGGGGCTGCCCCTCCTGCACGCTCTGACCCGCCGAGACGTAAATCTTGGAAACGGTGCCGTCCCTGTCGGAATTGATGGGCGTGCTCATTTTCATCGCCTCGAGCGTCACGAGCAGATCGCCCGCCTTGACCGCCTGGCCTTCCTTGACGTTGACTTCAACGACCGTCGCCGCGAGGGGGCAGACGACGTCGCCCGCCGCAGCCGCCACGGGGGCGGGCGCCGCCTTGGGGGCGGGAGCGGGCGCGGGAGCCGCGGGAGCGGCAGCCACAGGCGCAGGCGCGGGAGCCGCTGCGGGAGCGGGCGCCGCCGCGGGCGCGGAAGCCCTCGAACCGAGGACTTCGACTTCAACTTCATAAACTTTGCCTTCTACTGTTATGCGTAATTTTTTCATGATAAATTTCCTTTTTTTGTTTTTTTTAGAATTTTAAGCCCGCGCGCTTCGGAATGTAGTTCTTCGACGCGTAAATTTGCTGCCTGCCCTGAATGGCGTAAGCCATGTCGGGGGTTTTTATCGAAACGACCCTGCACTCCTCGCCGAGAGCGACTGCCGCCGCAGCCGAAAGCACCGCGACAAGCTCGCCGTTGTCGGCTTCGAGCTCGGGCATCATCGCGGCGATCGCCGCCGACACCACAAACGCATGGTCGGGATTTTCGATTTCCGAGACGTCCTTGACCTTTTGGACGCCCGCCGTTTTCTTGGACGCGGATTTTGGATTGTCCGCCGCCGCGAAGAAGCAGCCGATTATCGACGTGACAATCGACAGCACGCTCAGGACAAACATCACCACGCCGAACCCGAGAAGCGAAAACATAAAGATTTCGTTCCAACTGGGCCTCAAGCCTATCAATGCTGCAAGATACATATTTTTTCTTTTTTGTTGCCGGCAAAGGGCGGCTGGCAGCTGCCCGCGCCGAATTTACTACATCGGGATATTGCCGTGTTTCTTGGGCAGGCGGGTTTCGCGCTTGGTGAGCGTCGCCCTCAACGCCATTGCGAGAGCCCCGCGCGTTTCCGCGGGCTCGATAACGTCGGTAATCATTCCCTTGCTCGCCGCCTGATAGGGGCTTTCAAACTTTTCGCTGTATTCCGCCTGATGCTTCGCGGCGGCCTCCTTGCGGGCGGCAGGGTCTTCGATGGCTTTCAGCTCCTTGCCGTAAAGCACGTTCACCGCGCCCTTCGCGCCCATGACCGCGATCTCCGCCGTCGGCCACGCGAGCACCATGTCGGCGCCCATGTCGACGCAGCACATCGCCAGATACGCGCCGCCGTAAGCCTTGCGCATGATGAGCGTGATCTTCGGAACCGTCGCCGAGGCGTAAGCGAAGAGCATCTTCGCGCCGTGGCGGATAATCCCGCCGCGCTCCTGCGCGAGCCCGGGCATAAAGCCGGGAACGTCCACAAGGTTTATAATCGGAACATTGAAAACATTGCACGAGCGGATAAAGCGCGACGCCTTGTCGGACGCGTCGATGTCGAGGCAGCCCGCCTTGAAATTCGGCTGGTTGGCGATGATGCCGACAACTATGCCCTCTATCCTCGCGAAGCCCACGACGATGTTGCGCGCAAAGCCCGCCTGTATCTCAAAGAAGTCGCCGTTGTCGACAATTTTGCCGATGACTTTCTTGACGTCGTAGCCTTGGTTGGAGGTCTCGGGAACGATATCGTTGAGCTCGGGATCGTATGTTCTTTCGAGCTTGACGGAGAAGTCGTGCGGGGGCTCCTGCATGTTGTTCGACGGCAGGAACGAGAGCAGCTTTTCGGCGAGCTCTATCGCGTGCCTGTCGTTTTCCGCGACAAGGTGGATATTGCCCGAAACCGTCGCGTGGGCGTTCGCGGTGGCGAACATCTCGACCGACGCCTCTTCGCCCGTCGCCGCCTTGATAACCTGCGGCCCGCAGATGAAGAGGTTCGAGTTCTGCTTCGTCATAATGATAAAGTCCATCAGCGCGGGGCTGTAAGCCGCGCCGCCCGCGCAGGGGCCCGCGATAATCGAGACCTGCGGAACGACGCCCGAAAGCGCGACATTCTGGTAGAATATCTGCCCGTAGCCCGCGAGCGACTCGACGCCCTCCTGAATGCGCGCCCCGCCGCTGTCGTTGATGCCGATGACGGGCATTCCCGTCTTGCCGGCGAACTTCATAAGATCGACAATTTTCTTCGCGTGCATCGAACCGAGCGAGCCGCCCGACACCGTAAAGTCTTGGCTGAACGCCGCGACGGGGCGACCCTTGACGAGCCCGATGCCCGTTATGATGCCGTCGGTGGGGAGCTTTTTCTTCTCCATTCCGAAGTTGTGGCAGTTGTGCTGCACGTGCATTCCGAACTCTTGGAACGAGCCCTCGTCGAAAACCGCCTCGATTCTTTCGCGGGCGGTCATCAGACCTTTCGCGTTGCGCGCGGCGAGCTTGTCTTTGCCGCCGGCGTTGAACGCTTCCTCGCGGCGATTGGCGAGCTCTTCCATCAATTTTTTTGCTATAGCCATAGTTTTTCCAGATTAAAAATTACGCGCCGCCGCCGATTTTCCGGCGGTGGCGAACGCCAAACTTCGCGGCGCCGATTAGTGGCAGCCGCAGTCGCCGTCCTGGCAGAATTCCGTCAGGACGCCTTTTGTAAACTTGGGGTGGAGGAACGCGATTTTCTTCGCGTGCGCGCCGATCTTCGGCTCTTCGTTGATGAGCCCGACGCCCGCGTTTTTCGCCTTGGCGAGGTCGTCGCAAATGGCGTCGCTGTTGAACGCGATGTGATGGATTCCGCCGTGCGGGTTCTTTTCAAGGAATTTCGCTATCGGGCTTTCGGGCGAAGTCGGCTCGAGCAGCTCGATATGCACTCCCGCGACATTGAAGAACGCGGTCTTTACTTTTTGGTCGGCGACTTCCTCGATGCCTTCGCACTTGAAGCCCAGAGCGTTTTCATAATACGGAACGGCGTCGTCGATTGCCTTAACCGCGATGCCGATATGGTCTATCCTCTTTAACATATTAACCTTTCGTTTTTAAAAAATTGTCGAAAAGACTAATTTGACATTGCGGTTTGTCAAACAAATTCCGGCAGGCTGGCAGCCTGCACGGCATTATGGGGGCTCGCGCCCCCAAGAACCGATTTTGCTCCCGCAAAATTTTCGGTTCTTCCCCTGTCAGTTTACATCAAAAAAATAGAACTGCGCCCATGCGAAGCGGCGCGTTCTATTTTTTTCTCGCGCGCAAAGCGCGCTGTAATTTTCCGCTTTAACCCGAAAGCAAATTTAAAAAGCTTCATGCGCGGGCGTGGTGGTACGCCCGCCCGCGCTGACTAGGCGCGTCAAAATGCCCCTAGTACGAGTATTTGGGCGGCGTGGCGACGGGAGCATACCCACGTATGTGACCGAGCCTAAGCCGCCCAAAGCGGAGTAATAGGGGTATTTTCACGCGCCCCGACTCCAAACGACTCTTGCATTCCCGATTATCCCAGATGGGATTGGGCCTTGTTTCCATGATCGGTTCATGCCTTGGTTGAGAAGGAGCTTGGAGCCGGCGGGTGGAAAATGATAGTTCATGGAGTTGGACCATGTGATGCGCTTGTCGGGCGGCAGAGTGGCGTCGTAAAGGCAGCGGTTCACCCATGTGTTTCCGACTTCGACCTCCACGATGTTTTCGCCCGGTTTTATGAATTTTGTGATGTCGGCGCGGTAGGGCTTTTTCCAAAGAGTCGCGGCGCAATGCCCGTTGACTTTCACCCTCCCGACTTCGAGAATTTCGCCGAATTGAACATAGGCGCGCTCGCCTTTCCCGGGCTTGGGCAGGTTGATTTTCAGCCTGTACACGCCGACGCCCGAGTAGTGCTTTACGCGCGGGTCGGGGTGTTTTGTCCACGAGATGAAATCGCCAAACATGGCGGATTTCGGCGCGCCGAATTTTTCGTCGAACGACACCGAAAACGGCTTTTCAAATTCTATCGGATCGCGGATTTTTTTCGCAGCAAGCGACACTTCCTCGCCGCCGGAAAGCTTCGCCTTGATCTCGCCTTTCGAGAAAAATTCCGCGGCGAGTTTCCCGTTCGGGAGAACGGAAACTTTTGGCGCGAGCTCCCCAAAGTCCCGCGCGGGCGAGGGAAAGAATTTTTCGCCGCCAATTTCGAGCGATTCCACCGAGGGCAAATTTCGCTTTTGCCGGAACACGACAAAGACGGACTCGTTCCGCCCGAGGCGCATTGGGATTGTCGTGTAGCCGCCCCCGACGGACGCGATGTCGACGCGCTTGGCCTTTCCGGTTTCGGGATTCCAGATTTCGGGAAATTTGTCGTCGACCGCGAACGACGCCTCGAAGAATTTGTCGGCTTTGGCGCAGTTGACGACGTAATACCAGCGCGCCCCGCCAATGTGCTCGCGCGCTCGGACGGCGATTTGCGGGTCTGCGATTTTAAACGACGGCTTCAGCCCGAGAAGCCCGACAAGCTCTTTCGGGTGGTATTGCACATAGACCCTGCCCTTGCCGATGTTTCTGATTTGCCGCGATCCGTCGCCAAAGAGCCTGTCGTTAAGCTCGCGCCACCGGAGCTCGTCGCCCTTGAGGTTTGTGCGGTGCGCGGAGGGCTTCCACGCGCAGACCGTCGCGCCCTGCGATACGAGTTTTTCTATCGCGCGCAAGACGGACGCCCTGTATGGATATGTCGGATTTGGCAGCTCGAGATAGTCGTATTTTATTCTGCCCGGGGAGACGAGTTTTCCGTCCTCGACGCGCAGATAGTTCTCGAGGCAATCGACGTTTATCCTGTCGGCGAAGAAGCCCCTGCCCGCCGGGTTGGGGTTGCCAACGACGGGCACTTCCTGCGACATCAGCGCGAGTCCGTTTACGACGGGCTTGCCTTGCTGGAGCATATACTGCGAGCGCCCAATGCAGTCGAAGAATGCGCGAGAGAGCGCGAACCACGGCATCTTGCGGTTTATGCAGCTGCCCCACGGCTCCATCGCCCACCCCGGGACGCGCTCGTCGGGCTGGTGGACGTAGGAGTGGAACACGATAGTGTTCATTCCCGCGAGGAAAATCGTGTCGATTTTTCCTTTGAGCGCGAGCGGCGAGTCCGCCCAGTTGCCTTGGTCTTGCGTGAGCGATTCGCACGTGCAAAGTTTTTTTCCGAAGAAGTCCGCGGCGTCGCGCGCGGTGACGTGCGGCCTGTCGGAGGGGGCGGCGGGGTCGCCCACTTTGCGCAGATCTTGCCAGACCTCGTTCTGCGGAATGTCCGCGCCCTTGTAGAGCCCGATCTGGTCGCGCAGGGACGACTCCGAAAGCGGCTCGGTTTGATATTCCAAACCGCGCGCGCGCACGCGCTCGCCAAGCCTGCCGTAAAAGTTTTTGTTGACCATTTGCGAGAGGGTCAAGCGAAGATCCGCGGCGAAATTTTCGGTCGCCTTTTTGCTTTGCACAACCTCCCCGAGCATCGCGGGAAGCCAAGGCAAAAGGCCGTAGCCGTTGAGCTTTTTGAACTCCTCGGGAAGCGACGGCGTCCAGTTTTGCGCGCCGCATTCCCACGAGTCGGTCTCGATGTATTTAAAAACTTTGCCGGCGTCGGCGCCCGCGGCGTCGATCATTTTCGAGATGTATGAGTCGAAGTGCAAATCGGTCGCTGCGGAGTCGAGCTTGTCGGTCTCGAGCCCGCGTCCGGAGGGGCTCGCGGGGTGCACGCCGACGCCGCTGGTGGTGTAGCCGACGCGCACGACTTCCCAGTCGCTCTTCGGCAGGTTGCACTTTACCGCGCCGCCTTCGCCCATTTCGAGAAAGACGATTTTCTTGGGGTCGATAATCGCGCGCGCGGGGACGGGGGCGTCGTCGTAGGGGACGTGGAAATTGTTTTTCGACGCCGCGACTTTCAGCGGCATCGCGGTTATCATCGGCGCGGAGGCGGAGATTTCGCCGCTCGGGATAAGCTCAAATTCCGCGATAAACATTCTCTTTTGAAACGGCGTCACGCCGCGCGGGCCGACGCGCTTGCCCAAGCGCCAGAATTTCGCGCGGCGCGATGGAAATTTAAAAAGACCCTCGTTCGAGCGCATCTGCGGGGCGCAGACATCGGAAAAATTTTTGCCGTCGTCGGAGGCGGCGAGAAACACGCCCTCGGGCGTCTGCCAGTCCCACTTGAAATTGATGTAAGCCGACGACGCCTCGACGGGCTTGTCGAACTCCATGTCGAGCCCGAAGAATTTGTAGGTCTCGTTCGCCGAATACACCCTCAAAAAAGTGGAGAAATCGCCGTCGGAGATGTCGGCGATATTTTTGCCGACAGGCGCGGTGTCGGAGTTCGCCGCCCGAGCGGCGACGAGATGCTTTTTCGTCGCCGACTCCTTCGCGCGGAACGCGGGATACGCGAACGCCGCGATGTCGCGGTAAAAGCCGCCGCGCGACTTCGGCTTGGGGAGCTTTACGGAGCGCTCGCCGCCGCCGGAAACGCGGACTTTCGACGAGGTCAAAACTTTCATCGACATCTCGGGCGAAACCCAGGGGCCGCCCGCCTCCGACCAGCCGTCGCAGTTGTGAATGCCGATTTCCATTCCGTTTTTCTTCGCCTCGCCGACGACGAATTTGAAAAAGTCGAACCACTGCGGTGTGTTGAATTTTACGCCTCCCTCGGAGGCGGGACCGCCGCTGATGTTGAAGATTATCGCCGCGCCAAAATTGGCGTCCGCCATAGCCTTCAAATCTTTAGAAGCGCCCTCGCGCGAGACGTTGGAATTTATCCAGTGCCACCACGTCTGAACGCGGGCGTCCCCCGACGGCCGCTTGAACTCCGCCAGACTCGGAGCGCTCTCGGGAAGATCGGGATTGTAGTTTGTAAACTCGTAGAACCCGCCGCCGAACGCGTAACAGCACCCCAATAACAAAATCGCCAATTTTAACTTCATGAGCTCGACTCTATCTCCCCGCCGTCCCCTTGCAACGTTTTTTTGGGCGCGTGAAAGTACGGCTATTGCTCCGCAGGCTAGCAGCCTGCACGGCATTATGGGGGCTCGCGCCCGCAGGCTAGCAGCCTGCGCGGCATCGTGGGGGCTCGCGCCCCCAAGAACCGATTTTGCTCCCGCAAAATTTTCGGTTCTTCCCCTGTCAGAAAGCTGATTGTTTTTTCAGCTATCCGCCTGTTTACATCAAAAAAATAGAACTGCGCCCATGCGAAGCGGCGCGTTCTATTTTTTTCTCGCGCGCAAAGCGCGCTGTAATTTTCCGCTTTAACCCGAAAGCAAATTTAAAAAGCTGAATGCGCGGGCGGGCAAAGCCCGCCCGCGCTGACTAGGCGCGTCAAAATGCCCCTAGTACGAGTATTTGGGCGGCGTGGCGAAGGGAGCGTACACCCGTACGTGACCGAGCCTAAGCCGCCCAAAGCGGAGTAATAGGGGTATTTTCACGCGCCCCATCCTGATTTTACTTGAAAATCTACTACTATGTGGTGGTATCGGGGAGTTCGATGAAACATACCGAGGATATAATTTTGAAGCTGCTGCAAATTCGGCGGGCGCGCAAACTGGCGGAGTCGGGCGTGCTCTCCGCCGACGACGTGCAGAAGCTGCGCGAGCTTATCGCCGACAACCGCAGGCATATTCCCGCGTTCGCGCTGTCGCACTTCGACAGGCTCGAGGCGGCTGGAAAGTCGGGGCTCGCCGAGGTGCGCGACGGCAAGTGCTCCGCGTGCGGCGCTGAGATTCCCGAGGACGAAATCGAATATCTCAAAAAGAACAAAAATATCGGCGTTTGCGACAACTGTTTCGCGTTTGTTTTTATGCCCGACGAGAAATACAATCTCGACGGATTTTTCGGCAACTACCCGCCGATTCTTTAGGCGCGAAAGCGGGTTTTATTTTTTTTTGGCGTCGTATTTTTCGACGCATTCGCGCATAAGTTTCAGCGCGAGCGCGATCCGCGCCGACGGCACGATTACGAGGTTTCGCGGGACAAAAAATATCGCCGAATTTTTCGCGGCGGGGGTTGTGCGCCAGATCGGGTCGGTCTTGTAGAAATGTTCCGCTTCGGCGCGCGCGGCGTCGTTTACGACTTCGGCGAAAATTATCTCGGGGCGGGCGGAGAGAACAAACTCGCGCGAGACTTCAGCCCACGCCGCGCCGATGGAGTCGGCGCAGTTTTGAAGCCCGCACGCGCGGACGATGTCGCCCACAAACGAGCCTTTGCCCGCCGCCATTTTCCCGAACATAAAAATCGCGCGCCTGTTTTTTCCGGCTGCGAATTTTTGCGCCACAAGCGCGTCGAGCTCGCCCGCGATGGCGTCGGCGCGCGCCTCTTTTTTCATGAGCCTGCCGAGCATTCTTATGTCGGCGGAGATAAATTCCACGCCCTCGCCGTGGAGCACGAAGCATTTTACCCCGAGCTTTTCAAGCCTGCGCTCGACGCGCCCCTCTTTGGTGAACGGCACAATCACGACGTCGGGCTTGAGCTCGAGAATTTTCTCGTAATCGGGATCGATAAAGCCGCCGATTTTTATTTTCGATTTCGCCTCTTCGGGAAAGTCGCAAAAGCGCGAGTTGGCGATGAGGTTTTCGCCCGCGCCGATCGCGAACAGATTTTGCGTGACCGACGGGACGATCGTCGCGCAGCGCTTCGGAGGCTCGGAGAACTCGAAAACGTTGCCGCGCACGTCGCGAACGGCGTATGAAAGCGCGGCGGACGGAAGAAGCGCGAGCGCCGCGAGAGCCGGCGCGAAAAGCCGCGCGCGCGTCATTTCTTTTCGCCCCCCGAACGCGCGACGATTTCCTCTATCGAAAGCCCGGTATATTTTGAAAGCGCGCCGAAAAATTTAAACATCGCGAACATGAAAACAATGGTCGTTGGCAGGGCGATTACGGGAAACGAGAGCGCGGTCATTCTGCCGACTTCCTCGTTGAACGCCTCGGTGCCGGGCTCGCTTTGGAATATCCACGAGGCGAGCGCGAAGTTGAGCGCCGCGCTCAAAAGAAAGGACGCCGCGAACCAATAGGTCGCGGCCTTGAGGGCGGCGTCGTACTGCGCATGCGTGCCGCGCTCCTCGAGGGCGGCGGAAATTTTGCCGGTATCTACGATGTCGTCGTTCAGCATTACCATTTTCGCGAGCGGTTTTTTTGTGAACGCCGTCGCCAGAACCGCCGCGCCGAGAACGAGAGGCACGAGGGTCTCCTTTAAAATCATGCACTCGCGCGAGAGCTTCAGCAGCCCGATCCCGCCGGTAAGCAAAACGCTCAAAAGCCCGACAATCGAAAAAATGTTCCACTTGCGCCGGCGCAAAAGATCATAGACGCCGTAAACGAGAGGGAACGCGAGAGCCAAGACAAACACCGCCACATCTACGCCCTCGAAGTCCGCCCCGAGCTTGCGGAAGATGTCGCCGCCCTTGACCAGAAGAACGCTCGGCGCGGCGATGTTAAAGCCGATGTTCAGCCAAAAATTTTCCCTCTTTCGCTCCCGCATAATTCTACTTCGCGATTTTCAAGAGCTCGAGATTGCGCTCGCGCGCGACGACCTCGAACTTGGCGCGGTAATGGCGCGCGAACGCGTCGCGCTCGGCGTCTTTCACCGCGACGTAAACGTTGCCTTTCGCCGATTTCACGAGCGCGGCGAAGCCCTCGGGCGTCTCGATAAACCTTGGCGCGTTTTCTTTTCTGGCGCGCATAAAGCCGAACTTCTGCTCCTCCGGAACGCCGCCGAGAGTGTAAACCGTTTGCCCGAGCCAAACGGGGAAATCCTGAAAAATATTGTAGTCGAACGCGATCGCGTAGACGTCGCCGTCTGTGCGATCGGCGGCGATTTTTTCGACGAGGGGCTCGGCGCTCGCCCTCTGGACGAATGTTGCGACGGGATTGAAGAAAATTCCGATCGCGAAAACCGTGGCGAACGCGCAAAGCCAAAATGCCTTTTCGCGCCCCTTGCGGGCGAAGAAAATCGCGACGCACGTAAGAAGCGAAATCGTCGCCGCCGCGACAATCGAGACCGCGAGCATATCGGGCGCTTTTTCCATGAGCTTGCCCTTGTGCTCGAGGACGAAATAAAGGACGATCAGCGCGATCGCCGCAACGAACCCAAGCCCCGCGAGAATGTTCCGCAGAAGCCGCAGCCTGCCGAGATTTCCGCTCTCCCACACGCCCGCGAACCACCCGCCGAGCGCGACCGCGAGCGCGGGATAAATCGGCAGAATATACGCGGGAAGCTTGCTGCTCGAGGCGGAGAAAAACAAAATCGTAAAGAGCGTCCACGAGAAAAAGAACAAGATCTCTCCGTTTCCGGAGCGCAAACTTTTAAGCCCGCCGCGCAGCCAGTCGCGCACCGAATACGGCATAAGCAGAACGAACGGCAAAAAGCCGACGGGCGCGAGGACGATGAAAAACCACCACGGCTGCTCGCGCATGCTCGTCGAGGGGTCGACAAACCGCAGAATGTGCTCGTGGATTATGTAATACCAGAAGAAGCCCTGCCCTTCCCAATTCTTCGAGAACACGCCCTCGGCGCAGTCGTAGGGCGGGTTGGCAATCGACGCGAGAACGTGCCATGGCGCGGCGATCGCAAGGAACAAAACGCAGCCCGCCGCGGCGCGGATCAAGTCGGCCTTGCTAAATTTTCCGAAGAACGCGCGGATGCCGAAAAGAAGCGCATATATAAAAATCGACGCGCACGGGATCAAAATTCCGATTAGCCCCTTCGCCATCACCGCGAGCGCGCAGAAGGCAAAAAACGCGAGAAAAAGCCATGTGCGCTTCCAGCTCTTGGCGCCGATCCCCACGATGAACGAAAACATCGCCCCCGCGATGAGAACCGAGACCGTCATGTCGAGCGTGATTATGTTCGCGAGAGCGCAGTATAAAATGCAAGTGCCCAAAAACGCCGACGCGAACAGCCCCGCCCTGCGCCCGTAGAGGGCGCGCGCCGCGCAGTAGGAAAGCAGAACCCCGAGCACGCCCATGAGCGAGTTCGGCAGGCGGAACGCGAATTTATTCGCCCCGAAAACTTTTATCGACGCCGCGCCGAGCCAGTAGCAGAGGGGCGGCTTGTAGAAATACGCCATGTCGTTGAGCGTGGGCGAAACGCAGTCGCCGCTTCTTACCATTTCGAGCGGGATCTCGCTGTATCTGCCCTCGTCGGGGCTTGCGAGGGGGCGCATAAACGACAGCCCCATGTATAAAACGAAGAACGCCGCAAAGAGTGCGAGCAGATCCGCGAGCCACTTCCCGCGATTTTCAAAAGCGCAAATTTTCATTGCCGATAAACAAACACATCGCCGCTTTTTCTCAAGAGAAAATTGATGCCGCGCCCCGCCGCTTTTGTGTTGAAAAAAAGAGCCGCCGCGCCATAGTTGCGAAAAATGCCGATTAAAGCGCCCGATGTTTACAAGCCGAAACTCCGCCATTATTTGACGGTGTTTCCTTTCTTTGCGCTCGCGCGCCTCTTGCAGTGGACAGTGCGGCTCAAGGCGTCGGAGGAGGATTTTAAAAAGATGACCTCGCCCGAGCGCGTCATCGGCGTGGCGTGGCACAGCAGAATTTTTTTCCTGCCAATGTGCAAATATTACTACCGCCCGAAATTTCCCATGACGGGGCTTGTCAGCGCGAGCAAGGACGGCGCGTATCTTTGCGCGTTTTTTACGCTTTTCGGAATCTTGGCTGCGAGAGGCTCGTATAGGCGGCGCGGCGCGCGTGCGGTTATCGAGCTTATCGACGCCATCGCGAACGGCTCCGACGTTTTCATCACGCCCGACGGCCCCACGGGCCCGGCGAACAAGGCAAAGGCGGGCTTTGCAACGGTCGCGAAGGAAAGCGGCGCGAGGGTCGTCGCGCTGAAGATCACCCCGCGCTCGTATTGGCGAATTTCAAAAACTTGGGACAGCCTCATAATCCCCAAGCCGTTTTCGAGCGCGACGGTCAAGGCCTTGGAATTCGCGAATTACGCCGAGCTCGAGGAATACGCCCGCGCCCGCGGCAAGACGCCCGAAGAGGCGGTGTCCGACTTTCTCAATTCCGACAACATCGACCCGTTCCACGAGCCTATAAAAAACTTGTAAAAAACTTTCTCCGATACAATATCCAAAACCGATCAGTTCAAATTTATGGCAACACCACCGTTCCAATATCAAAAAATGTTCCCGATGGGCAAGGACGACACCAAATACCGCCTGCTCACAAAAGAATACGTTTCAACCGCCGAGTTTGAGGGCAAGAAAATCCTCAAAGTCGCCCCCGAAGGGCTGGAACTGCTCGCCCGCACCGCGATGCGCGACGTCTCGTTTTTCCTGCGCCCCGCGCACCTCGAGCTCGTGGCGAAGATCCTCAAAGACCCCGAGGCGAGCGACAACGACAAGAGCGTCGCGCTGACGATGCTCCGCAACGCGGAAGTCGCGGCGATGGGAAAGCTCCCGTTCTGCCAAGACACGGGCACCGCGACGATCGTCGCGAAGAAGGGGCAGTCGGTCTGGACGGGCGTCGAGGACGAGGAATTTCTCTCGAAAGGCGTTTACGAATGCTACACGCAGGAGAACCTGCGCTACTCGCAAAACGCTCCGCTTACGATGTGGGACGAAGTCAACACAGGCTGCAACCTGCCCGCGCAAATAGATATCTACGCGACAAACGGCAACTCCTACAACTTCCTGTTCGTCGCCAAGGGCGGCGGATCGGCGAACAAGACATATCTTTATCAGGAAACGAAGGCAATTCTCACGCCCGAGCGGCTCATTCCGTTCATGATTGAGAAAATGAAAGGGCTCGGCACGGCGGCTTGCCCGCCCTACCATATCGCGTGGGTAATCGGCGGCACGAGCGCCGAGGCGAACCTCAAGAACGTAAAGCTCGCGTCGGTAAAATACCTCGACAACCTGCCGACCTCGGGCAACAAGCTCGGGCACGCGTTCAGGGACGTCGAGCTCGAAAAGCGGCTCCTTGAGGAAACCCGCAAGCTCGGGATCGGCGCGCAGTTCGGCGGGGCGAATTTCGCCCTCGATATCCGCGTGATCCGCATGCCGCGCCACGGCGCGAGCTGCCCGATAGGCTTGGGGGTCTCGTGCTCGGCGGACCGCAACATGAAGGCGAAAATCGACGAGAACGGAATCTGGCTCGAACAGCTCGAGACGGATCCCGCCAAATACATTCCCGCCGAATACCGCGATGTCAACACCGCCGACGGCGCGGTCGCGATAGACCTCAACCGCCCGATGCCGGAAATCCTCGCGGAGCTTTCAAAATACCCCGTCAAGACGCGCCTTAAGCTGACGGGCACGATCATCGTCGGGCGCGACATCGCCCACGCCAAGCTCAAGGAGCGCATCGACAGGGGCGAGGGCCTGCCGCAATACATAAAGGACCACCCGATTTACTACGCGGGCCCGGCAAAGACGCCCGAGGGAATGCCGTCGGGCTCGTTCGGTCCCACGACCGCCGGCAGAATGGACCCGTATGTAGATTTGTTCCAGTCGAACGGCGGCAGCATGATAATGATCGCAAAGGGCAACCGCTCGCAGGTCGTCACCGACGCGTGCAAGAAGCACGGCGGCTTCTACCTCGGCTCGATAGGCGGCCCCGCCGCGCTCCTTGCGAAAGAGAACATCAAGAAAGTCGAGCTTTTGGAATACCCCGAGCTCGGCATGGAGGCGATCTGGAAGATTGACGTCGTCGATTTCCCCGCGTTCATTCTCGTGGACGACAAGGGCAACGACTTCTTCAAAATGCTTTAATCCGCAACGCAAAAAAATTCTTCAACAACAAAACAAGGGAAATATATGTCATTCATACTCCGCTTAAAACTGAGCGCGATGATGTTCCTGCAGTTCATGCTGGTGGCGTCGTTCTGGGTTCAGCTGTCAACATACCTCAACAAAATGAACGTGACGGGAACGATGTTCTCGCTGATCATGTCCACGATGGCGATCGGCTCGATTTTCTCGCCTCTGGTGGGAATGTTCGCCGACAAGGTCGCCAACAGCGAAAAGGTGCTCTGCGTGCTCAACGCGCTCGTGGCTGCGCTTCTTTGCGCGACATACTTCACGACCGACCCGACGATGATCTTCGTCTGCCTCGTGCTCGCGATGTGCGCCTATATGCCGACGTGGGGGCTAACCTCTTCGATCGCCATGGCAAACAGCACGCCCGAGGCGTTCCCGATAATCCGCGTGTTCGGGTCTCTCGGCTGGATTTGCGCGGCGGTGTTCGCGATCGGCGCGAAGGCTCTTTTCAACGAAGTTATCGACGGCACGCCGATTCCCCTCGCCTGCGGCGCGGGCGTTGCGGCTGTCGCGGCGGTGTTCGCGCTGCTGCTGCCCGCCACTCCCCCGAAAGGCAAGGGCGAAAAAATGTCGATTGCCGACGCCCTCGGGCTTCGCGCGTTCGGCATGCTGAAAGACAAAAACATCGCCGTGTTTATGGTAAGCCTCGTCGTGTGGACGGTGGCGTTCACGATTTATTGGATGTACGGATCGTTCCTTTCGAGCATGAAGGTCGAAAATATTACGGGCACGCTCAGCGTCGGGCAGATTTCGGAGCTTGTGTTTATGTCGCTTCTGCCGCTCGCGCTTCCGAAGCTCGGCTTTAAAAAGACTCTGGCGCTCGGCACGATCGCGATGCTCGCCCGCTATGCGATGAGCGCGTTCGCCCCCGACATGCACGCCCTCTACTGGGGCGCGATCGCCATGCACGGCTTGATCTTCGGGTTCTTCTTCGTCGCGGCGCAAATGTATGTCGACAAGAAGGCGTCGGCGGACATCAGGGCGCAGGCGCAGGGCTTGTTCTTCTTCTTCTACGGCGTGGCGCAGATTATCGGCACGTTCTTCTCGACGTGGCTTATCGAGCACTTCACGAGCAAGGTTTCGGACAAGCTTCCCGCGGCGGTCAACGCGGCAGTCGCGACGACCGACTGGCAGTCGGTGTTCCTCGTCGAGACCGCGATCTGCGCTGTGCTGCTGGTGTTCTTCGCCCTCTTCTTTAAGGACGACGTAAAGAACGCATAAGCCCGCCCGCAATCTCCGCAAAAAAAGGAACGCCCTTTGGTGGGCGTTCCTTTTTTGTTTTAAGGCAAAAGGCTATTTTCTCTTTCTTATTTTTTTCAGCTTGTAGGCGATGATTTTTACGCCGCGGGGGAGGTATTTTAGCGGTGCGTAGAAAACGTAGGAAAGGAATAGGATCGCGAAGCTGTATTCGCGAAGCCACACGATGAGCAGAATAGACACTATCAGCGCCACAAAAGAGCGGAAGCGCATGCTCGTCGTCCAGTTGATGTGCTTGAACGACGGATACGGAATGTTGCTTACCATCAGCCACGCGATTAAAAGCATCAGCGGAATAAGGAACATCGGCAGGACGCCCTGAAGGTCGAAGCTGAGCATCGTAAGGGCTATCGACGCAACAGCCCCCGCCGCCGCCGGGGCGGGCAAGCCTGAAAAATAGTCGCCATGCTCGTAGGTCTCGTACCCCGAAATGTAGGGGTTTGTCAAAACGTTGAAGCGCGCAAGGCGGATCGCCGCGCAAAGCATATAGACAAACCCGATAAACCAGCCCGTATTTTTAAGAAGGTTCGCGTAGGAGTCGCGCATGCCCTCTATCGGCTGAAGGACGAGAAAAAACATCAGCAGGCTCGGCGCGATGCCGAACGAGACGCTGTCGGCGAGCGAATCGAACTCCTTGCCGAAAAGCGAGGTCTTGCCGGTCAGGCGCGCCATGCGCCCGTCGAGCGCGTCGCAGAAGAACGACGCTAGTATGCACAAAATCGCCAAAAGATAGTAGCCCGTCCCGTTCGAGACCGCGACGCCGTCGGGCGTTATCAGCGACGCCGCATGCGTGATCGACGTGCCGCCCGCCTCGGGGTTGAACTTGCCCTGTATGCAAAGGATTATCGACAAAAACCCGAAAAACAGATTTCCCGCCGTAAACGTGTTCGGCAGAATGTAGATTTTGCTTTCCTGATGGACGTTTTTTGGAGTGTGTTGCGTGCTCATTTTTTCAAAGATTCAAGATACCGCCAAAAATTGTCCTCCTGCTCGAACATTGTCTCTTCGCGGAAGGGCAGCTTGAAGCGGAAAACGAAGTCTGCGAGGGTATGCTGGTGGAGAATGTAGTGCGCGTGGAGCGTGCGCTTGTCCTCCACGACTTCGAAGTAAATGCGGTAGTCGCCTGTGCGCAGGCGATAGTAAGTTTTGTCGCCCCTGCGGATTTTCCCGATTTCGGGAAGCCCGCTTTCGAGCATTTCGTCGGTCAGCGAGCCGAAAGACTCCATAATCTCGAGCTGCTCAAGCTTGCCCAGCTTGTTCAGTTCCGCCATGCTCTGGTTGCTGAATGTCACCTGATACATACTAATTTGCTTATAAAAACGGCGGCATACTACGCGCCCGCGTTTTTTTTTCAACAAAATATATTTTTCGGAAACTTTTGCAAAAATCGGGCGTTGATACTTTGCGAAAGGCAAAATTATGAAAGCACAAATCACCCTGATTTCAATGGTTCTCTCGCTCGGAGCGTTCGCCGCCGACAACGCGCCCGACGATCTCTCGAAGATGGATATTCAGACGAAAATCCAGCTTATGAAGCAGTTCGACAAGGACGGCGACGGCATGCTCAACGCCGAGGAGCGCAAAGAAGCGATGGAAGCGATTAAAAACAAAAGCGCCGACCTAAAGGAGCTGCGCGAAAAGCACGTCGAGAAAGTCATGAAAAAGTTCGACAAAGACGGCGACGGCAAGCTCGACAAGTCGGAGCTGTCGGAGTTCCTTGAAGAGCAGCGCAAGCAGTTCGACGAGCGCCGCCGCAGAATGGGTCCCGGAAGAAACTTCCAGCCGCCGAAGGAAATTCTCGAAAAGTTCGACAAGGACGGCGACGGCAAGCTCAGCTTCGAGGAGCGCAGAGAGATGTTCAAGCAGGCCCGCGAAGCCCGCAACGCGCTCGTCAAAAAATACGACGCCGACGGCGACGGCAAATTGAGCGACGAAGAGCGCGACAAACTCATGCAAGACCCCGAGGTCAAAGCCCAGTTTAAGCGCATGTTCTCTCGCCCGATGCCCGCCCCGAGGGATTAAACAATCGGATCGGGAAAAACCCTATCGGCATAAAACAAAAAAAGACCGCGAACGCGGTCTTTTTTTTTTCGCTTAAAAAACGCGTTAGCCGCGCTTGGAATATTGCAGCGACGATACGAGCGACGAAACGATAAACGCCGCGCCGAGCCCGCCCGTGATAAACTCGGGAATTTCGCGCACGACGGAAGCGAACATCAAAACCGCGAGCGAGCCTATCGCCCAATACGCCCCGTGCGTCAGATAGCGCAGGTTTTCAAGCGTGCGCTTTTCGACGAGCATAACCGTCATAGAGCGCACGAAGAACGCGCCCACCGCGAGCCCTATCGCGATAATCACGACGTCTTTTGTCAGCGCGAACGCCCCGAGCACGCCGTCGAGCGAAAACGACGCGTCGATGATTTCAAGATACACAAACGCCGCGAGCCCCGCGTGCTTTAGCGCGAACGCGCTTTGCGCCTTCGCCATGCGGTCGAGCTTGGAGCTTAGCCCGTGTATGGCAAGGTGCGCCGCGATTCCCGCCGCGCCCGAAATCAGCGAAATTTTCACCGCCTCCGCCCCGAGAAACGCCTGCGGCGCGGCGAGCGCGCAAAGCGTAAAAAGCGCGGGCGCGCATGGAATTTTTCCGAGCCTTTGCAAAAATCTTTCGGCGGCGCCAAGCCAATGGACGCCCTTTCCGCGCTCGAACATAAACTCGAAAAACAGCATCAGAAGAAACGCCCCGCCGAACGACGATATCCCGACGTGCGCCTCGTGGAGAAGCTCCGCGTATTTGTCGGGGTTGTGGAGGGCCAAGTCGAGCACGCCCGCGCACGAGATCCCCGAGAACACCGCGACGATCGCGACCGGAAAGACAAACCTCATTCCGAACACCGCAACAAGAATCCCCCATGTCAAAAATCTGCGCCGCCAGACCGGGGGCATTTTGCCGAGCTTTGCGGCGTTCACGACGGCGTTGTCGAAAGACAGGCTAACCTCGAGCGCGCAGATTACGAGCGCCGCAGCCAAATCCTTAAACCCGAGCCCCGCCTCGACCGACTCGCCTCGCCAGAACGCGAAAACCATCGCGACGGCGAGCACGCAAAACGACCACTTAAAATATTTCATAATCGAAACCCGCGCGATACCCTAAAAATCGGCGTTCCCCGCGTTTTTAAAAACAAATTAACCTTTTCTCTTTTCCGAAATCGGCAGCATTTGCCCCTTGCGGAAAAGCGTGATCTGCCCGGTGCTCGACGAGACCGCAAACACGATGCAGTCGGCGATGAGGGAAATCGAATACGCCGCCGCGTGGCGCGCGCCCAGCCCGCCGGGGAGCTGAAGCTTGAAGTCGGGCGTGTGGATCAGCGCGCCGGCGGCCTCGAGAATTCCGTTGCCGCCGATGATTATCGCCCCGTCGATGAGCGAGTATTCCTTGACGGTCTCGTCCATGAACGGGTTTAGAATGTTTCTGTCGTCGGGCTTGTAGCCGTAGAACGGGTTCAGGATAAGCTGCTTGATGTGCGGGCGAAGTTCCTCGATGTCGCCGATGACGAAAATGCTCCCCACGGGCTTGCCCTCGCGCCCCTCGACGGAAAGCTCGTTGGCGATGCCGATGACGCGCTCGATGACCTCGGGCTTGACGCCGTCGGGCAGAAGATTTTTGCGCCCCTTGAATATGCTCGAAAATTCCTTCTCGATGTCGAGGACGATGATCGAGTCCGCCAAGCCGCTGCCGAGCACGCCGCCTATGCAGCAAATTCTGTCTTTCGCGTCGATTATCCCGCGCGTGATGCCTATCATAATCGCGCTGCGCACCTGCGAGAACCGCAGCGGCGAGAACGCCTTTACGTTTATCATCTGCCACTTTTCGGGCTTGGGCAGCGCGGGGTTGTCGGACACCACCGCGACCTTGTCGAAGTCGAGAAATTTCGGGACGTCGGCGAAGTTTTTAAAAGAGTCGCCCATAAGCATAATCATGGAGCATTTGGCGACCTTCGCGATTTTCATCGCCGAGGCGAGCACGAGCTTGTTGGTTTTGCCGTCCTTGCCCCAGAACGTCTCGGCGTCTTTGGCGGTCGCGGTTTGGGGCCTTAAAGCGCCCAAGACGGCGTCGCGGTACGAAGCCAAATCGGGCGCGTTTTTGATTTTTTCAACGACCTCGGAATCGGACGAAAACAGCTTTGTGAAAAGCGAGAGCGTTTCCATATAGGAAGCGTCGTTCGACAAAAGCAAAAAGACCGTGCTCACGTCTTTCGGCTCCTCGTTCGCCCTGATTCTGATTTTCCCGCGGCACCTGCCGACCGCGACCGCATACTTGCGCTTGAGCTTCGGGATTAAAATGTGCGGCACGCAAACGCCGCTTTCAAGATATGTCGAGACCGCGTCCTCTTTCTCGATAAGCCCGCGCAGAGCCTCGGCGCGGAGCTTCGAGGGCAGAACGGACTCCGGAATGACGGCGAGCAGCTCGGCCAAAACCCCTTTGAAATCGGGGCTGCCTGCCTCGATTATCCGCGATTTTGTCAGAAAACTGCCAAGGCGCATTTTTTAATTCGATTTTGGAATGTTCCAGTTCAGGACGTCTTTCTTGACCTCGTAAAAAATTCCGACCGCCATCAGCGCGATGAAAAACAGCGCGGGCAAAAGAATCGGCACTCCGCGCGCGGCGAGCTCCGGATAAGCCAGCGCGAACGGGATCATAAAGACGACCTCGATGTCGAAAAGCACGAACAGCATCGCAACCGCGTAGAAGCGCGACCCGAAGCGCGGGTGCGGCGCGCCCTCGGGCTCGTTGCCGCACTCGTAGGCGGAATCTTTGAGGGCGTTTGTTTTCGCCCTCTGCCCGAAGATGTGGCTCGCCATTACAATCGCCGCGCCCATTCCGAGCGCGAGCGCGATCTGCACGAAAACCGCGGTGTAAGAACTAAAATCCATATTGCCGGCAAGTTTTTTCGCGCGCGCGCGCTTTGTCAATTCAATTCCGCCTCGATGAAGTGGCGGCCGCTGCCGAGCTCAAACTCGCGCGAACCCGCCGCCATGCCGTCGACGAGCGACTTGCCCGCGGGCGCGGGCAGCTTGACGAGCCCCTTCGAGTTCGGCGGGACGACGACCGTCCACTGCATGGCGCCGCCCTCGATTTTCCACGCCGAGCGCGCCGAGCCGTAGGGAGTCTCGAGCCTCGCCTCGGCTGAGGTTATCCCGCCCGCGGGCTTTGCGGCGAACACGATCGTCTTGTAGCCGGGCTCTTTTTCGCAGTGCCAAATTCCGCCGACGTTCGCGTAGAGCCATTCGCCGATCGCGCCATAGGCGTAGTGGTTGAAAGAATTCATCTTCGCGGGGGCGAGCCCCGTCTCCTTGGAATAGCTGTTCCAGCGCTCCCACATGGTGGTCGCGCCTTGGTTGATAGAATATATCCACGACGGATACCCCTCGTTAAGCACGAGCGCGCACGCCAAATCGTTTCTGCCGAATTTCGTCAGCACCGGCGCGATAAGCGGGGTTCCGACAAAGCCGGTGTCGAGATACCGCTTGTCGGCGTTAAACTTTTCGAGGAATTTCGCGAACGCCTTTTTGCTCTTTTCGGGCGGGAGAATGTCGAAGGCGAGCGCGAGCAGATAGCCCGTCTGGGTGTGCGTGGCGATTACCCCGTCGCTCTTGTAGTATTCCTTTATAAACGCTTCGCGCGCGCCTTTGGCGAGCTTGCGGTATGTTTTCGCGTCGTCCTTTTTGCCGAGAATCTCGGCGGTTTTCGCGACGATGTCGGCGCACTTTATAAAATACGCCGTCCCGATGAGGCTGCGCGGCGTGTTGCCCCGCCAGTCGTCGGAATTTGTGCTGACCTTCGTAATCGAAGGCTGGAGCCAGTCGCCGTAGCCGATGTCGGGGCGAATGAGGTTTTTGGAAGTGTCCTTCATGAACTCGACCCACTTTTTCATGCCCTCGTAGTTTTGCGCCAAAATCTTTTTGTCGGCGTAGGCGAGGTAAATTTCATACGGGCAGATAACGCCGGCGTCGCCCCACGCGGGGTTTCCGAAGCCCCAGCCCTTCGGCGCGACGTTCGGATACGCGCCGTCGGGAGATTGCTCGTCGAGCAAGTCTTGGCACCACTTGGCGAAGAACGCGTTTGTGTTCATGTTGAACGCGCCGGTCGGGCAGAACACTTGGGCGTCGCCCGTCCAGCCCATGCGCTCGTCGCGCTGCGGGCAGTCGGTCGGGACGGAGATGTAGTTGCTTTTCTGCCCCCACTGAATGTTGCTTTGAAGCTTGTTCAATTTCGCGTTCGAGCAGACGAACGAGCCCGTCGCGGGCATGTCGTTGTAGACGACTTTCGCGCCGGCCCAGCTCTCGTCAGGGACGGCTCTGCGCGGCAGCCCCGAAACCTCGAGATACCTGAAGCCGTGGAATGTGAACACCGGCTCATAGACGGCGGAAGACCCGTCGGAAACGTAGTAGTCGGTGCTGATCGCGGTGCGGTAGTTTTCGACGTAAAGCGAGCCGTCGTCCCTGAGCACTTCCGCGAAGCGCAGCCTGACAGTCGAGCCCGCTTTCATCGACGGGATTTTCACGACCGGCACGCCGACCATGTTCTGCCCGAAGTCGAAGATGAACGCGCCCTCGCCAACTTTCTTTACCGAAACGGGAACGAGGACGTCTTTGACGACAATCGTCTGGTTGCGGCGCGGCTCGATGAGCGGCATCGGCAGGACGAGCCCGCTAAAAGGCTCGCTCCACGCGGAATCGTCGAAATTCGGGTTCGTCCAATCGCCGGCGCATTTGCGCGCGTCGAAGAGCTCGCCGTCGTAGATGTCGGAGTAAACGACCGCGCCCGTCGCGGTTTTCCACGACTTGTCTGTCGCGATGATTTTCGTCGAGCCGTCGGCGAACTTGAGCTCTACTTGAGCCAAAATCTCGGGCTTTTTGTAGGAGCTGTCGCGGTCGATTCTGCCGGAATACCAGCCGTCCGCGATTGTAAGCCCGACGGCGTTCGCGCCGCCGCGCAAAAGACCGGTGATGTCGTAGGCGTTCGCCTGCACGCGCTTTTTATACACAGTCCAGCCCGTCCCGAAGCGGTCGGAGCCGACCTGCTTTCCGTTGACGAACGCTCGGAACATTCCCCTGCTCGCCACATAAAGCCTCGCCGAAACGGGCTTTTCGGTCTCGAAAACTTTTCTAAAATTCGACGGCGACACGCCCGCCCTGTCGAATTTTTTGCCGACGTTTTTGCCGCGCCAATACGCCGACAAATTCCAGTATTGATAAAACACCTCGGGCTTCTCGGGCGACATGAGCCACTCGCCCTTCCACTCGGCGTTCGACAAAAGCCCAGCCTCGAAGAACGCCGTTTGCGACCAGTCCGACTCCGCGCCGTTCTCGTCCCAAACTTTCACGCGCCAGTAGAGCCTCTCGCGGCTTTTGAGCGGCGCGCCGCCGTAGGGAACTTTGACGGAATCGGAGGAATCTACTTTGCCGCTGTCCCACGCGGGCTTTGCGAAGTCGGGCGTCGGCGCGGCGACGACCCTGTACGCCGTCTGCGCGATGCCGTTTCTTATCGGCGGCAGCTTCCACGAGAGCGACAGGCTGTCGAGATTGTAGCCTATCGGGTTTTCAAAAAACTCGCCGACCGTGAGTTTTTCGGGTTTAAAATTCGCCCCCCAGAGCGCGGAGCACGCGAGCGCAACCGCCGCAAAAAACGATATTTTTGTTTTCATAATCCGTATATTCGTTGCCCGAATAAAAGAAATAAAATCCGCGAAACATTCAACAAAAAACCGAGGCGTCGGCGGAATATTTTTGTTGCTTTGCCGCCGCGCGTTTTTTACTTTCCGCGACATGCAAAGGCGAATTTTTTGGCTTGTTTTAGTTTTCTCGGCTCTCGCGCTTGGCGCGTGCCGCCCCGACTCTCCGCGCGAAGCGGGCGAAGCTGTTTTCAACGTGCGCGACTTCGGCGCGAAGGGCGACGGCAAAACCTCCGACACCGCCGCGATACAGCGCGCCATAGACGCCGCCGCGAAGGCGCGCGGGACGGTGTTTTTCCCCGACGGCGTCTATCCCTGCGCGGGGCTGAAGGCGTATCCGAACGTAAAGCTCAAGGGCGAGGCGAAGTGGGGCTACGGAATTTCGACGGGCGCGAACCTCGTTCTCAACGACTATTCCGCCGAGTGCCTGCTCGACATCACCGACGCGCAAAATATCCGCGTAAGCGGTTTGATGCTCAACGCCAACCGCAATCCGAAGTCCAAAACGCACGGGATAATGTTCGGCAAGGAAGGCAAAAGGCGCAACCACGACACCGACACTGTCACAATCGAATACTGCAAGATCCGCGGTTTCGGCGGGCACGGAATTTGCTTAAGAAACGTGTTCGTTCTGATAATGCGCGGCTGCATGATAAACAAAAATCTCGGCAGCGGCGTGGACTGCTCGGGGTGCGATTTTTACGTCATCGACAACGTGTTCGGCGCGAACGGCAAATACGGCTTCGGCGGCAGGGTCTCGTCGGGAATGTTCACGCACAACAGGGTTGAATGGAACGAGTCTTACGGGCTGTATCTGGGCAACGGCGGCGGCTACTGGAACATCGTCGGCAACCAGTTCGACCACAACCACGGCGCGGGCGTGCGCCTCGAAAACGTCTGGAGCGCCGCGATAACCGGCAACGCGTTCCGCCGCAACGGCAGAAACAGCGCAAAGCTTTTCGAGGGCGCGAACTCCGCGAACCTCGTTATCCAGAGCAAGGGCGCGTCGGTTTCGGGCAACGTCTTTATGGCGGGGCACACCGACGGCAAAAAAGACTACTGGACGCCGAAATACGGCATATATTTGTCGAAGTGCGAAAACTGCGCCGTTCAGGCGAACACCATGCACCACGGCTTCACCGAGGGCGAATTTTTCATGGCGGGCGAAAACAAAGGCTGCGAGATTTCGGGCAACACCGGCTCGAAACACCCGCAGGACTACTAAAAAATTTTCGCGTTTTTAGCCGCGCCGGCGGGCGCGGTTTTTTCTTGCGCGGCAGGCGCGCGCGTATAAGGTTGTCGGGATTTTTTAATGCGGAACGTTAGCGCGGAGAAAAATCGTTTCCCAAAATGGCAAAGCGCACCGACATCAAAACAATTCTGATAATAGGCTCCGGCCCGATCGTAATCGGCCAAGCGTGCGAATTCGACTACTCCGGCACGCAGGCGTGCAAGGCGCTCAGGGAAGAGGGATACAGGATAGTTCTTGTGAACTCGAACCCCGCCACGATCATGACCGACCCCGACTTCGCCGACGCGACGTATATCGAGCCGCTCACGCCCGAAGTCCTCGAGAAAATCATCGAGAAAGAGCGCCCCGAGGCTCTGCTTCCCACGCTCGGCGGGCAGACGGGCCTGAACCTTTCGCTCGAGCTCGCCAAGCGCGGAATCCTCGAAAAATACGGCGTCGAGCTCATCGGCGCCAAGCGCGAGGCGATAGAAAAGGGCGAGGACAGGCAGCTGTTTCGCGAGGCGATGCTGAAGATCGGGCTCGACATTCCGCAGAGCGCGGTCGTGCATTCTTTGAAAGAGGCGGCCGACTGGATAGACTCGTGGAACAAGTTCCCCGTCATAATCCGCCCGAGCTTCACGCTCGGCGGCACCGGCGGCGGCATCGCCTACAACCGCGAGGAATACGAGAGCATGGTGTCGTTCGGGCTCGGCGCCTCGCCCGTAAACGAAGTTCTCGTCGAGGAGTGCCTCGCGGGGTGGAAAGAATTTGAAATGGAGGTCATGCGCGACCGCAAAGACCAGTGCGTCGTCGTCTGCTCGATTGAAAACCTCGACCCAATGGGCGTCCACACCGGCGACTCCATAACCGTCGCGCCCGCGATGACCCTTACCGACAAGGAATACCAGCTCATGCGCGACGCGAGCTTCGCGGTGATACGCGAGATCGGCGTCGAGACCGGCGGCTCCAACATTCAGTTCGCGGTCAACCCCGAAAACGGCAGAATGATCGTCATCGAGATGAATCCGCGCGTGTCGCGCTCGTCGGCGCTCGCCTCGAAAGCGACGGGTTTCCCGATCGCGAAAGTCGCGGCGAAGCTCGCGGTGGGATACACCCTCGACGAGCTTAAAAACGACATCACCCGCGAGACCCCCGCGAGCTTCGAGCCGACAATCGACTACGTCGTGACAAAAATTCCGCGCTTTACATTTGAAAAATTCGCGGGCTGCGACAACACCCTGACAAGCTCGATGAAAAGCGTCGGCGAGGCGATGGCGATCGGGCGCACGTTCAAGGAGTCGCTGCAAAAGGCACTGCGGTCGATGGAAATCGGCACGCGCGGGCTCGGCGGCGGCGGCAAGTTCGGCGGCGACGAGATAGCCGACCTTTCCGAAATACGCAAGGGTCTGGCGCGCCCGACAGCGGAGCGCGTTTTCTATGTGCGCTACGCGATGCGCGCGGGAATGTCCGACGAAGAATTGCGCGAGCGCACCGCCATCGACCCGTGGTTCCTGCGCCAGATACGCGGCATTGTGGACATCGAGCGCGAGCTTGAAAGCGCGGGCGCGGAAATTTCGGGCGGCCTTCTAAAGCGCGCGAAAGAGGCGGGCTTTTCCGACCTTCAAATTTCCCACCTTTGCCGGACAAAAATCCGCAACATAAAAAAGCTGCGCGAGGAGTTCGGGATAAAAACAGTGTACCGCCTCGTCGACACCTGTGCCGCCGAGTTTGAAGCCTACACGCCCTACTACTACTCCACCTACGGCGACGAGAGCGAGCTTCGCGCGTCGGACAAGAAAAAGATTATGATTATCGGCGGCGGGCCGAACAGGATCGGGCAGGGAATCGAGTTCGACTACTGCTGCGTGCACGCGGCGTTCGCCCTGCGCGAGGCGGGCTACGAGACCATAATGGTAAACTCGAACCCCGAGACCGTCTCGACCGACTACGACACTTCCGACAAGCTTTTCTTCGAGCCGCTCACGCTCGAGGACGTCCTCGAAGTTTACAAGCAGAGCGGCTGCGACGGCGCGATCGTCCAGTTCGGCGGGCAGACGCCGCTCAACCTCGCCAGCGAGCTGAAAGCCAACGGCGTAAACATCATCGGCACTTCGCCCGAATCAATCGACGCCGCGGAGGACCGCGAGATCTTCAAAAAAATTCTCGAAAAGCTCGGCTTAAAGCAGCCCGTCAACGCGACGGCGACGACGCCCGAGCAAGCCTACGAACTCGCGGGGAAAATCGGCTTCCCGATTCTGCTTCGCCCCTCGTTCGTTCTCGGCGGTCGCGGAATGTTCATCGTCTACAATATGGACGACATGAAAAAAGTCGTGCGCGAGGCGTTCGAGGCGGCGCCGGGAAAACCCGTGCTGCTCGACAAATTCCTCGAGGACGCGATAGAACTCGACGTCGACGCCGTATGCGACGGCGAAACTACCGTCATCGGCGGAATGCTCGAGCACATCGAATACGCGGGCGTGCACTCGGGCGACGCCGCGATGGTGCTGCCCCCGCACACGCTCACCGAAAACATTTTGAAAGAAGTGCGCGAAGCCACCTACGCGCTCGCAAAGGAGCTGAAAGTCGTGGGGCTGATGAACGTGCAGTACGCGATAAAAAAGGGCGAGCTTTTCCTGATAGAGGTCAACCCGCGCGCCTCGCGCACGATTCCGTTTATCTCGAAAGTCATCGGCGTGCCGCTCGCGAAAATCGCCGCGCGCGTAATGGCGGGAGAAAAGCTCAAGGACTTGGGCTTTACAAAGCAAATCGTGCCCGACTACATCGCGGTAAAGGAAAGCGTATTCCCGTTCGCGCGCTTCAGCGGCTCGACGATTATGCTCAGCCCCGAAATGCGCTCGACGGGCGAAGTCATGGGGCTCGCCGACGACCTCGGCATGGCGTTCGCCAAAAGCCAGATCGCCGCGCAGCCGGGCCTGCCGACGTCGGGCAACGTGTTCATCTCCGTCAAAGACCACGACAAAGAGCCCGCCGCGGAGATTGCCTCAAAGTTTTTAAAGCTCGGGTTTAAAATTTTCTCGACCTCGGGGACGGCGGAATTTTTGCGCTCGCGCGGAGTGCAAGTTCAGCAGCTCCACAAATTGAGCGACGGCGCGCGCCCGAACGTGGTCGACATGATGAAAAACGGCGAGATTCAGATGATCATCAACACGCCGTCGGGAATGAACCCGCGCATCGACGAAAACAAAATGCGCTCGCAGGCGCTGATGTCGAGAGTGTGCATGATCACAACGATAATGGGCGCGTACGCCGCGCTGCGGGGCATCGAGGCGCTGGATTCCGAGCCCGTTCCCGTCAAGAGCCTGCAGCAATACAAGGCGCAGACCGACGCCAAGCGCAGGAAAATCGAGCCGCGCGCTTCGGCTTTTTAACTCGACCGCTTTCGCCGATATGCAATAATTGACGACAATGCGAAAATTCCAAAAGACATTGGAGGCAATCCTAAAAGACGACAACCGCTACGCGGCCGGCGCGTATGTCTTTGTGCGAATGGCGCTCGACTTCACCGTCAAGCGCGTGTGCGCCGCCAACCCCGAAAGGCGAGAAAGGCACGTCTCGGCGGCGGAGCTTCTCGACGGGATAAAGGATTTCGCGCTCGAGACGTTCGGCCCGATGGCGTACACGCTGTTCGAGGAATGGGGCGTGCGCGACACCGGCGACTTCGGGCAAATCGTTTTCAATTTGATAAGGGCGCAGGCTCTGCGGAAAACCGAGGAGGACAAAATCGAGGACTTTTCCGGCGGCTTCGATTTCCGCGAGGAGCTTGTCGAGCCGTTTCTGCCGAAAGGGAAAAAATAGCAATGCGAGGTTTGGAAATAAAAAATCTTACGGTTTCGGTCGCGGGCAAAAACGTCGTCGAGGGCATGAGCCTCGCGGTTCCCGCGGGCGAAGTGCACGCGATAATGGGCCCGAACGGAACGGGCAAAACAAGCCTGTCGAAGGCGGTCGCGGGGCATCCCGAATACAAAATAACTTCGGGCGAAGTCCTGCTTAACGGCGAGAATATCGCGGGCCTCGCGCCCGACGAAATCGCGCGCAAGGGGTTTTTCCTCGCGTTCCAATACCCCGTCTCGATAGAGGGCGTGAGCATAGCGAACTTCATCAGGGCGTGCCTCAACGCGCGGCTCCCCAAGGGCGAGACCGTCAACCCCGTCGAGTATTACAAAGAGCTTTACTCCAAAATGGACGCGCTGAAAATTCCGCGCGCGTTCACCTCGAGAAGCGTCAACGACGGCTTCAGCGGCGGCGAGAAAAAACGCTGCGACATTCTGCAAATGCTCATGCTTAAGCCCTCGTTCGCGATACTCGACGAGACCGACAGCGGGCTCGACATCGACGCGCTGCGCATCGTCTCCGAGGGCGTCAACGCCGCGCGCGGGGCGGACATCGGCATGCTTCTTATCACGCACTACCACAGGCTGCTCGAATACATCAAGCCCGACAAGGTGCACGTGATGGCGGGCGGGAAAATCGTCAAGACGGGCGGCGCGGAGCTCGCGCTCGAGCTCGAGCAAAAAGGCTACGACTGGATCAAGGAGCTATGACGGACGCTTCCGAAAAAAATCCGCCCGAGGGCTTGAACCTCGACAGGAGCGCGGGGGATTTTTCCTTTGCCGAAGACTACGCCTACGACGCGGGCGTCGGGCTGAACCCCGACGTTGTGCGATACATCTCGAAAGTCAAGGGCGAGGACGATTGGATTCTCGACTTCCGCCTGCGCGCGCTCGAAATTTTTGAAAAGACCCCCCTGCCCTCGAGCTGGGCCTCGCCGAAGCTCTCCGAGATAGACTTTTCCAAGATACGCTACTACCTCGCCAAAGGCGCGAAAAAAACGCGCTCGTGGGACGAAGTCCCCGACGACGTGAAAAACACGTTCGAGCGGCTCGGCGTGCCGGAGCAGGAGCGCGCGTTCCTCGCGGGGGTCGAGGCGCAGTACGATTCGGAATCGGCGTACTCGAACATGAAAGAGCACCTCGCCAAGGACGGCGTGATTTTTGTCGACTCCACCGAGGGGCTGAAAAAACACCCCGAGATCTTCCGCAAATTTTTCGGAAAAATCATTCCGCCGAGCGACAACAAATTTAGCGCGCTCAACAGCGCGGTGTTCTCGGGCGGCAGCTTCATCTACGTGCCCAAGGGCGTGAAAGTCCAGCAGCCGCTTCAGGCGTATTTCAGAATAAACGCCGAAAACTTCGGGCAGTTCGAGCGCACGCTGATCATCGCCGACGAGGGCGCGGAGCTGATGTATATGGAGGGCTGCACCGCCCCGCGCTTCGAGACGGGAACGCTGCACTCGGCGGTCGTCGAGCTCGTCGCGCTAAAGGGCGCGAAGATTCAATATGTCACCGTCCAGAACTGGTCGGACAACGTTTTCAACCTCGTCACAAAGCGCGGAATGGCGGAGGAGGACGCGCAAATTCGGTGGATAGACTGCAACATCGGCAGCGGCATCACCATGAAATATCCCGCGGTCGTCCTCAAGGGAAAGCGCGCGAAAGGCGAGGTAATTTCAATTGCGCTGGCGAACAACAAACAGCACCAGGACACCGGCGCTAAAATGATACACCTCGCCGACGAAACGTCGTCGAACATTCTCTCGAAATCGGTGAGCATCGGCGACGGCAGGGCGTCGTACAGGGGGCTTGTCTATATGTCCGAAAAGGCGAGGCTTTGCAAAAACAACACCGAGTGCGACGCGCTTCTTATCAACGCCAACTCGCGCACCGACACCTACCCCGCCGTCGTCTGCTCCGGCGGCGGCAACAGCGTCCAGCACGAGGCGAGCGTCTCAAAGCTCAGCGAGGAGCAGATTTTCTACATGCGCCAGCGCGGGCTTTCCGAAGCCGACGCCGTCAGCCTTTCGGTGAACGGGTTTGTCAACGACCTTGTGAAAGAATTTCCGATGGAATATTCCGTCGAATTAAAGAGGCTCATCGAGCTTCAAATGGAAGGGGCTGTGGGCTGATGGGCTGCGACCTCGAAAAAATTTCGTCCGACGCGAAAGCGCGCTTCGCGGAAATTCCGTTCCCGCACAAAAAGGACGAGTATTGGCGCTTTGCCGACCTCGACGCGTGGGGCGCCGACGCGCTCTTCCCGCACTTCGCCGAAGCCGCGCCGAAGTCGTCGCCCTCGGGAAAGCTTCTCGAGATAGAAAGCAAGCCCGCCGAGGAAAACCGCGTGTCGATTTTCGACGGGCAAGTCGTGGCGGCGGACATCTCCGGCGGCGCATGCGCGATGCGCGCGGAGCGGGCGGCAAAACTTTTCCCGCTCGAAACGGAAAAATTTTACACAAGTCTCGGCGGAAAATTCTCCACAATCGCGGCGGCGCGCGCGCAAGGAGGGGCGGCGTTTGTCGTCCCCGCGGGGGCGTCGGCGAAGTTCGAGCTGAACATAGTCTCGAAGCTCGGCCTTTCGGTCTCGTCGGTATTGTTTATTTTGGGGGAAAACTCGAAGCTTTCGCTGACGAGAAATTTCGCGGTCAACGAAAAATCTTTCGCGGTCTCGGCGATGAAATTCGCACTCGCGAAAAACGCTTCGCTCGAGCTCGCGACGTTTAAATATTCGGCGAAGTCCTCGCGCGCGTATCTGCGCGACGACTTCGACCTTTCCGAAGGCGCGGCTATCGCCGACGCTCTCGCCGAGCTTGGCGTTTCGCCGAGCAGAACCGAGCGCAACTTTGAAATCCTCGGCGAGGGCGCGGCGCTCGACTCGCGCGCTTTCATAAAGGCGGGCGGCGAAGTCGCGCACGATCTTCGCACGTCGCAAATGCACCGCGCGGGCGGCTCGCAGAGCAACCTCGCGGTGAAAGCCGCCGCCGGCGGGCGCGCGCGGATAGCGTTTGCGGGGCTTGTGCGCGTCGAGCCGGAGGCGCAGAAAACGAAAGCGTACCAAAGCTGCAAATCGCTTTCGCTCTCCGACGAGGCGAAAACGCAGGCGTCGCCGATTTTGGAAATAATGGCGAACGACGTCGAGTGCTCGCACGGCTGCTCGGTCTCGAAGCCCGACGCGGAGGAAGTTTTTTACATGAACCAGCGCGGGCTCTCCGAAGCCGACGCGCTCGACATGATCGCGCGGGGCTTCGCGCAAAACACGTTTGAAAAACTCGGCATAGAATTCGAGGGCTAACCCCGCCGCGCACAGAAAATCATAATTTATTATTTTCTTTTCCCCGCGCGCTACACGAGGAACAGCGATCCGAGCCCCAAGAAAATAAAGAACCCGCCGGAGTCGGTGAAGCATGTCGTAAACACCGACGAACCCGAAGCGGGGTCTATGCCGAAGCGCTTTAGCGTGAACGGAATCAGGCTTCCCATAAGCCCGCCGAGCGTCATATTTATTATCATCGCGCACCAGACGATCAGCGACAAATCGAGGCGGAATGTCGCAAGATACGCGATCGCCCCGCCCAAAAACCCGATAAACAGGCCGTTCAAAAACCCTTTCGACGCCTCGCGCAAGCACACCCTGCGCATGTCGAAAATTCCGACCTCGCCGAGCGCGATCGAGCGCACCGTAACCGCGAGCGTCTGCGCGCCCGTGTTGCCGCCAATGCCCGCGATGATCGGCATAAAGACCGCGAGCAGCGGGAGCGCGGCGATGTATCCGTCGAACACGCCGACCACCGACGAGGCGATGAACGCCGTCAAGAGGTTCACCACAAGCCACGGGGTGCGCTGGCGTATGCTCACGCCGATCGGGTCGAAAAGGCCCTCGTCGGCGCCCGCGCCCGCGAGCTTTTGGATATCCTCGGTGCCCTCCTCGCGCATGATGTCGATGACGTCGTCGTGGGTGATGATCCCCAAGAGCTCGCCGTTTTCGCCCACGACGGGAAGCGTGTGGTAGTCGGTGTCGGCCATGATGTGCGCGACGACCTCTTTGTCCATCGTCGGTGCGAGAAGCCCGATGAGATTTGTCTCCATGATGTCGCGGACGCGCTCGCCTTTTTGAGAGAGAAGAAGCCCGCGTATGGAGACCACGCCCAGAAGCTCGTCGTCGTCTCCCACGACGTAAAGGTAGTAAATGTTTTCGTACTCGTCGCGCATTTTGCGGACGGCGCTTATTGCGCTGTCGATCGTCATGTCGGGCGAGAGCGTCGCGACATGCGGGTTCATGATCGCGCCCGCGGTGTCGGCGGGGTATTCGAGCAGCTCCCTGACATTTTCGGCGCTCTCGGAATGCTCGCGCTGCATTCCCTTCAGCAGCCTGTCCCTGTCCTCCTCCTCGAGCTCGCGGACGATGTCGGCGGCGTCGTCGGGCTCCATCTCGTTGAGGACGGAGACCGCGCGGTGCTCGCGCATCTCGGAGACCAGCTCCGCGGACGACTCCGGATCCATCTCGGAGACGACTTCCGAAACCTCGGCGGGCTCGAGCCTGCGCAGGATTTTCCTCTGCGTGTCGACATCGAGGCGCTCGAGGAAAATCGACAGCGTGTGCGGGCTCGTTTCGAGAAGAGTCTGCGTGTCGATTTTGTCGAGCTCGTCCGCCTCGAACATTACGACGAGGTCGTAAAGCGAGTATCCGCGCTCTGCGGGCGCGTCGGGCATATCGTCTTCGGGCTTCGGCATGGCTGAAAAAATTTTTTGCAAGTTTCCGTTTTGAATCGCCGAAGGGCAAGACTTTTCGGCGGCGTCTGAAATTTTTTTGCCGCACCCATCTGCCCGCCGCTTCGGCAAAAAAAACTTGCATATCGGCAAAAACGGTCAATGATTTCCGAAAACGGCAAAATCGCCGCCCCGCGCAGAGCGCGTTTTAAATTTCAATAGAAAAGGAACGGATATGAAAAATATAAAGAAATCCAAGGCGTTCACGCTCGTCGAACTGCTAATCGTTATCGCGATCATCGGCGTTCTCGCCAGCTTGATCTACCCCGCGCTGTCGCAGGCGATGGGCGCAGGCAGCAAGATGAAATCGATGAACAATGCCAGCAACATCGCCAAGACATGGCTCTCCTACGTCAAGACGGGCACGAAAACCCGCATCGTCGTCGGGCAGACCATCTACGACTGGGCGGCGGCTCTGGCGCGCGGCGTTGACGACTTCAACGACGCCAAACTCTGGATTCTCGACTTCGACCTTCCCGTCATGGAAAAAATTTCGAGCGGCGCGGCAATGCCGATGTTCGTCATCGACAAGAAAGGCTCGACAACCGTCGTCGATCCCGAATTCAAGAGCTTCCCGATAAGCTGGGCGGTCGCCAACCGCACCGACCCGAACGCGCCGTCGGGAACGCCGCTGATCTGGACGCGCGGGCTCAAGCCCAACGGCGAGTGGGACACCTCCGAAGGCGTGTTCAAGAACGAAGGCGGACACATCGCCTACACCGACGCGCACGTCGAATGGTACACCTCGCTCAAGGACGAAAACACCGGCCAAGGCATGCTGAAAATTTACGGCGAGACCGGCCGCACGTTCAACATCTCGCAGGCGATCCGCGGCGGCACCGCGAATATCCTGAAGAGCAACGTCGGCTTCGAATAGGCCGCGAAGAAAAATCTTCCCCAAAAAAGCCGCGCGAAAAAAACGCGGCTTTTTTGCGCCCGCGCGAAGCGCAAGATGTTGACATTCTCCCAACCCGCCGCAAAAATGGCTTCGAAAAAAAGCATCAACCCTATTGGAAGCCCGCGCAAACGCGGCGCGGATAAAATAGGCAAATCACATCGGGGAAAAAACGCCCGGCGCGCAAATGTCGAATTTTTTCAGCAAAAACAGAACGCCTGCGGCATTCGGAATGTTCGCCGCAATGCTCGGGTCGGTCTCGTTCGCGGTTACGGGCGGAGAGCTTCACGAAATTTTCGGCGCGGCGTTCTGCGCGCTGGCGGCGGGACACGCGGCGGCGAACGCCCGATTCTTCAAAGCGTGCGCGCGGGGATCCTTCACCGCCGAACGCGCCGCAAGAACTTTCCTCGCGTTCGCGGTTCTCGCTCTGCTTGCGGCGGTCGCGGCAAGCGGGCTGTTCCACTCGAAATTTCTTCTCGGATTTCTCGGCATAGACTCGCCCATGTGGGTAAGGCAAATCCACGCCGCCGCGGCGTATTGGCTTTTCTTCCTCTCGTCGGCGCACCTCGGCTTTAGAGAACATTCAATCGCAGAAAAAATCGCGCCGAATAAAATCGTTTTGAAAATTCTCCAAGCCGCGCTTTGGGCGGCGGCGGCGTATGGAATAATCGCGTGGAATGAGCGCGGCATGTTCGGCAAGCTTTTCTGCGGGTACACGTTTGACTTCTCCCCCGAGGACGAGTCCGCGGCGGGGTTCGCCGCAAAAATGTTTTCGATTTCCGTCTTAACATGCAAAACGGCGCGCATTGCCCTTTGGTCGATGCGCGCGATAAAGAAAGGATAAAAATGAAACGCTCCGAATTCCTAAAAATACTGCCGGCCGCCGCCGCGGCGACAAGCGCGCTCGCGCAGGGCGGCAAGAAAAAACCGCTCGTCGTCTATTACTCGTGGAGCGGCAATACGCGAAGCGTCGCGGAATTTATACGCGAATTTACAAACGCCGACATTCTCGAAGTTCTGCCCTCCGAGCCATACCCCGCGTCCTATCGCAGCACGGTGGAAATCGCGAAAAAGGAAAACGCAGCCGAATTTAAAAGGCCGATAAAAACGAAAATCGAAAAACTCGCCGACTATGACGCCGTTTTTGTGGGCTCGCCCAACTGGTGGGGCACGATCTCCGGACCAATCAGAACGCTACTTTGTGGGCACGACTTCTCGTCGAAAAAAATCATTCCGTTTATGACGCACGAGGGCAGCCGATTCGGATACAGCCTTTCCGAGATTAAAAAAATTTGCCCGAAAGCCGAGCTTTTGCAAGGCTTTGAAACGCGCGGCGGATCGGCAAAAAACTCCGCCGACAGCATAAAAAAATGGCTCTCAACACTCTCAATATAGCGATGAAATGCGCAGCTTCAATTGTCATTCTGCTCTGCGCCGCCGCCGCGGCTCTCGCGGAGGGAAACGCGTTTGTGCCGAGCGGCTCTCTTATTCTCTCCGAGGACAACGAGAATTATTTTCGCAACGCGCGCGACGAATTTTTAAACCGCGAAGCGCTCGAATCGTACATCGCCGCGCTCAAAGGCGGAAAGATAACGCACTTTTTTATGGGCGTCAACGGGCAGCGCACAAGCTACCGCACAAAAGTCAGCGAGGCAGTCTGGGACCCCCTCAAGCGCGACAAAGTTTTCCCCGAAATCGCGTGGACGCGCTCGTGCCGAATTTTGTTCGAGAAGGGGATCGACCCCTACGCCGTCTGGATAAAAAAATGCCGCGAGATTGGAATCTCGCCGTGGATTGAAATGCGCATAAACGACCAGCATTTCGCGCTGTCGCCGAAACACCGCTTCCGCGCGCGCACGCTCGACTTCTGGCGCGACCACCCCGAGCTGCGCCGCAAGCCCGAATCGCAGGCGCGCAACTGGCACGACTGCGCGTTCGACTTCTCGCACAAAGAAGTGCGCGACTACAAGCTCGCGCTCGTTCGGGAATTTTTCGAGAACTGGGACATGGACGGGGTGAGCATCGATTTTATGCGCACGCCGCTCAACCTCACGCCCGGCAAGGAGCGCGAGCAGGCGCACTTTCTCACAGAATTTATGCAGTCCGTCAGAAAAATGGCGGACGAATTTTCAAAAAAACGCAGGCATAAGATCGGCGTCGCCGTCCGCGTGCCGCTTAAAATTTCGTATGGCGAGGCGGCCGGGATAAACGCCGTCGAATGGGGCAAGCGCGGAATTGTGGACGTCATCATAATCTCGCCGCTTTATCAGACGCATTTCGACACCCGCGCCGACCTCTGGAAAGCCGCGCTCGGCGAAGAGGGCAAGCGCGTGGCGGTCGTCGCGGCGGGCGACCACGGGTTTTCTCCCTACGAGTGCGCCGGCATGAGAGACACCCCCCGCGCGCGGCGCGGCGCGATGACAATCCCCTACTGCATGGGCTGGGCGGACAACTGCTACGCCAGCGGCGCCGACGGATTGTATCTTTACAATATGATGTACACGCCGCTCTCGTGGTTCGAGCTGCCGAAAGTCGGGCTGGCGAAAGAGATCGCCCGCAAAAGCCCGAGGCAATACCCGATAACATATATCGACGAAGACCTCTGCGAGGATTTCCCGGGCAAGAAAATCCCAGACACCGACACCCAGCTTCCGCAGCCCGCGACCGACGCGACGCTCAAGATAAAAGTCGGCACCCCGCCGAAGTCGGGAACAATCGAAGTTCTCGTCGGCTTCGACACCGCAAAGGATATGGAGTCCGTCAAGTTTGAAGCCACCCTAAACGGCGAGAGCGCGACGGACACGCGGATATGCTTCACCCCTTACCCATACGGCAAAGCGGCGTTCGCGCGTTTTTTTGAATTCCCCGCAAGCGCCGTCAAAAGCGGCTACAACGCCCTAAAAATAAAATCCCCCGCCCCCGCGGGGGCGCAAATCATCTGGGCGGAAATCCAAGCCCGCTAACCCGAACCCCAAAGAAAGCAAAAGGCCTTTCGGGAAAATCCGAAAGGCTTTTCTTTTTTTGCGCGCGCATCCACACCGCCCTATACGCCCGCGTATGGCGCAATACATAAAAAAGAAGCGCGCGGGCTTTCGCCCGCGCGCCTTGGAGAGGCTGGAATCATCATTATTTTCGCGGCATCGAAAACCTCTCCATTTATTACCCTATACCACTTTTTAAGTATGACGCATCTTACCATAGTATTTGAAATACTATAGTCAATAAAAAAGTCTAAAAAACTTCGGAAATCACCGCAAAAACAATAAGTAAAAAGATTATTCCCTTTTGGCGATTTTTATTTTTTCCGCCGAAGCTTATTTTAACTAACCCTAATAATCAACATGTTATAAAATAAAAATGCACATAGTATTTCAAATACTATGGTCGTTTTTCTGTTAATAACACTAAAAATTTAGGGGCAATGTGCATTTAACATAACAATCAAAAAAAAGGAACAATTATGGCAATATATGGAGCAGGTTCGGTATGGTCGGAAGGTGAACAAATAGAAGACTTCTTTAAGAACAATAAATTTGTATTAGGGTGGGGACATGAATATGCGGAGGATTTATATGCGCTCATATCATCAGTTAAAGTAGGCGATATAATCTATATCAAATCCAAGTCCCCAAGTTCGAGCAAGATAAATATAAAGGCAATAGGTATTGTTACTGAGACGGCTATTTGTAGGTTGATAAATGGAAAAATTGGAAAATTAACAGACGAAGGACAATTATCATTGGGCGTAAAATGGATAAAAAAAGAAGCATTTGAGTATCACATAGAAGAAGCTTCAGGTAAATTGACATCCGTTCGCGCTTCAACCTTTTATGAAGAATTTCTTCCGTCTATACAAGATGTTATAATAAAACATCTTTTTCAATAATTTAAAAAATACAATATAAATGAAAAAAGTTATATATATAATATTGTTAGCAGCGGCGTTCTCAGCTTTTGCCGGCGCAAACTATGACGGGGAAGACGTCAGTGGGCAACATTTTGACGACAAGAATTTAAGCAATTCCAGCTGGGTAGGCGCAAATGCGACTTCGGCGAGTTTTTCCTATGCAACGTTGAGCAATGCAAATTTTACAGATGCGAATTTAACTTCGGCAAATTTCGAAAATGCCGCAATATATAAAGCAAATTTTACGAATGCCACAATAAATAAAGCAAATTTTTCACACACGCACGGATTTACCAAAGAACAATTGTATTCTACAAAGAGTTATCAGAATAAAGATTTGAGCGGGATTTGGCTTCAGGACACTGATCTTAACAGTTGGGATTTCTCTGGACAGAATTTGACTTCGGCGGTTTTTTCCGCGGCAACCTTGACGAATGCAAATTTCACAAATGCCACAATAAATAATGTAAGTTTTGACAGTACTGTATCACACGGATTCACCAAAGAGCAACTTTACTCTACAAAAAGTTATCAAAATAAAAATTTGAGTGGGGCTCATCTTGGGGGCAACGATCTTAACGGTTGGGATTTCTCTGAGCAGAATTTAACTTCGGCGGGTTTTGACTCGGCAATCTTGACAAATGTAAATTTCACAAATGCCACAGTAAAGAATGCGAGTTTTGAATATACTATATCGAACGGATTCACCAAGGAGCAATTGTACTCCACAAAGAGTTATAAGGATAAAGATTTGAGTGGGGTTAAGCTTGGATATAACGACCTCAGTGGTTGGGATTTCTCTGGACAGAATTTAACTTCGGCGGTTTTTTCATATTCAACAACGTTGACAAATGCGAATTTCACGGGGGCGAATTTGACTTCGGCGAGTTTTTCCTATGCAAAATTGACGAATACAGATTTTACAAATGCCACAATAAAGAATGCAAATTTTGGTTCTAGTGGATTCACCAAAGAACAGTTATACTCAACAAAGAGCTATCAGGACAAAGATTTGGTAGGGATAAATTTTTCTTCCAATGATCTTAACAGTTGTGGTTTCTCTGGGCAAAATTTGACTTCAGCAAGTTTTGAAAGCGCAACGTTGACAAATGCAAATTTCGAAAATGCCACAATAAAGAATGCGAATTTTTACAATACTGTATCGAACGGATTCACCAAGGAGCAGTTGTATTCCACAAAGAGTTATAAGGATAAAGATTTGAGCGGAACTAATCTTGGGTACAACGACCTCAGTGGTTGGAATTTTTCGGAGCAGAATTTAACTTCGGCTAATTTTTCCATATTTGCAAGGTTGACAAATGCGAATTTTACAGGGGCAAATTTGTCCAATGCTGTGTTAACAAATGCAACATTGGTAGACGCGAATTTCACAGGAGCGAATGCAACCTCAGCAAGTTATTACTCCGCCAATTTAACAGGTGCAAACTTGACAAATGCTAACTTGACCAACGCTACGTTAACAAACGCAACTTTGGCAAATGCTGTAATAACTAACGCAAATCTTTCAAATATTACGGGATTTGCCAAAGAGCAGCTATATTCTACAAAAAATTACCAAGATAAAGATTTGAGCGGAATAAACTTTTCCTCCAATGATATGAGCGGTTGGGATTTTAATTCGCAAAATTTGACAAATACAACTTTTACAGATGCCATAATAGTCAATGTAAACCTTTCAAATATTGCGGGATTTACTAAAGAACATTTGTATTCCACAAAGAGTTATAAGGACAAAAATTTAAGTGGAATAAACTTTTCTTACAACGATCTAAGCAGTTGGGATTTTTCATCACAAAATTTAACAAATGCAACATTGACAAATGCTGTAATAACTAACGCAAATCTTTCAAATATTATAGGATTTGCCAAAGAACAGCTATATTCAACAAAAAATTACCAAGATAAAGATTTGGGCGGAATAAACTTTTCTTCCAATGATATGAGTGGTTGGGATTTTAATTCGCAAAATTTGACTTCGGCGAGTTTTGCTGACGCTACGTTGATAAATGCTAATTTAAGTGGCGCAAATTTAATCAACGCTACGTTAACAAATACCAACTTAACTAATGCTAATTTAAGTGGCGCAAATTTAATCAATACCACGCTAACAAATGCGATTTTGACCAATGCTGTAATAACTGGAGCAAATCTTTCTAATACTACTGCGAACGGATTTACTAAAGAGCAGCTGTATTCGACAAGAAACTTCCAAAACAAAAATCTTTCCGGTGTAAATCTCTCGGAAAACAATTTGGCAGAATGGAGTTTTGCGGGGCAGAATTTGACTGGCGCGGGGTTTGCAAATTCCGACATTGACGGCGCGGATTTTTCAAATGCGGTGATAACGAACGCAAACTTTGCAAATACGGGAATAATGTCGGCGCAACTGCAATCGACCGCGAGTTTTGCCAATAAAGACCTTTCGGGCGTGGTATTTGACGGAAACAATTTGCGGCGCTTCAACTTTGCCGATCAGAATTTGTCGGGCGCGAGTTTTGTAGATACAAACGTTTCCCGCGCCGACTTTACCGGCGCTGTGATAACAAACGCGAACCTCACCCGCGCGACTTCAAACGGCTTTACCGAAGCGCAGCTGCAATCGACCGCGAGCTTTGCGAACAAAAATCTTTCGGGCGTGAATTTCTCCGAGAACGAGTTGAGCGGCTGGAACTTTGCGGGGCAAAATCTCTCGGGCGCAAAGTTTGCGAACGCGAATCTTGAGAACATCGACATCACCGGCGCGAACCTTTCGAACACGACGGCAAACGGGCTCACCAAAGAGCAGTTCTATTCCACCGCAAACTACAAAAATGGCAACTTGGCAAACCTCGACATCTCAAACAACGATATGTCGGGCTGGGATATGTCGGGCAAAAATCTTTCGGGCGCAAATGTTCAAAATTTGACGACCGAAAATATGAATATCGCCGGCGCGAATCTTTCGGGGCTTAAAAACTTCACCTTTGAGCAAATCTACGCGACGGCAAGCTACAAAAACAAGGATTTGTCAGGCACAAATTTTTCAAACAACGATTTCGCAGGGTTCGACTTTAGCGGGCAAAATCTGGCAAATGCCGCGTTTGAAAACACAACTCTCGCCAACGCGGTAATCAAAGGCGCAAACCTCGACGGCACGTTCGCAAAAGGGCTAACCTTTGCGCAAATACAATCGACAAAAAGCTATGCCGACGGCGATTTGCAGGGTGTAAACTTCGCAAACAACAATCTCTCGGACGCGGATTTTAAAAACAAAAATCTTTCCGGCGCGGGCTTCGCGGGCGCGGATATTTCAAACGCCGACTTCGCAAACGCAAACATTTCAAACACGACCGCCAACGGCTTGACCTTCGATCAATTCAAGAAAACCGCCACATACAAAAACGACAACCTCGGCGGAATGAATATGTCGAGCAACGATTTTAACGGCTGGAGTTTTGCCGAAATGAATTTGCAAGACACCGACTTTTCAAATTCCAAAATCAACGGCGCGGATTTGACCGCCGTCACATACTACGGCTTTGACAAGTCGCAGCTATATTCCACAGCGAGCTACAAGAGCGGCGACCTATCCAACGTTAACCTTTCCGACAACGACTTTTCGCGCTGGGATTTCAAGGGGCAGAACATGCAAAACGCGAACCTTGAATACGCCGTTTTGGACAAAGCCGATTTCACCGCCGCCGATCTGCGCGGCGCAAACTTGGACGACGCCGAGGGCGCGCCCATTTACCGCAACACGATAGCTTCCGGCGGCGCCATAAAGAATTTTTCAATGGCTTCGGCGGAAGACTCGTTCGCAATTAGAAGCTACACTCCCGCCACGCGGGGCGCGGGAGTTTCCGCCAAGATTTCCGAGGCGAACGCGGCGGTTTCGGGCGGAGCTACACTTACCCTTAAAACAGGCGCGGCGCTTGGGGTTGTGAACAATAAAACTCTCACGATAGCGAGCGACGGCAATCTTGTCATAAATACCGACGCGGCAGGTTCGACATCGTTTTACGTTGAAAGCGGCGCGGGGCTCGCGTTTGAGGAGGGCGCGGTTTTGCGGGTAAATGTTGAAGGCGCGTTCTTGGCGTCTGATGTTTCGGTTCTCACAATAATGGGCTGGGAGGACGACTCCCACGTTACAGGCGCGAACGTCTTTGCGGTTGACGAAACTCTCTTTCTTAC
>Ga0256407_10000174_pt1 | contig 162917 bp, 147 predicted proteins | sample RumenRJG_04DNA_FD_193489 | JGI IMG/M metagenome (GOLD analysis project Ga0256407, IMG submission 193489) | Bovine rumen microbial communities from Lethbridge, Alberta, Canada - RJG_04 | ecosystem: Host-associated > Mammals > Digestive system > Stomach > Rumen | place: Canada: Alberta... | reverse complement strand
TCTTCAGGACGTTGTATACCGAAAACATCACGCAAAAGGGCCAGCCAAAACGGTTGACTTTCTCCTTTTTCAAAACCTTTACCTGCCCACGCTTGTGCGAATTGCTTGGCAGCTTCTCGTTGTTGTTTCTCGGTCAGCATATAAGAATTATATTATTTTTTGTGTCAGAATACCAAAAGAGAGAAAATTTATATTTATTAGTGAGCAAAATTGTTAAAATATGCGTATGTATACGAGTTGTTAGTATCTTGGGGGAAAGAGTATGTCCGAAAAGCCAAGCAAATTTCAGATCATTCTTGGATATCTTTGGTTGTCCTTTATGTGTTTTGCTATCATCTTCACTATTTGGAGTCGTGGGGATGAAAAATACGAATACATGTATGCTCAAGAATTTATCGGAAGAGTTGGACTATCCCCGATTTTTACCATTGGGAAAAACCCTCTTCAGAAAAAAGATGCCTGGGAGTCCATGGAGGCTTTAAAAGAGGCATTTGAACAAGCCCGCCCTCTACTCGAAGAAGTAAAAGATATTAATGTCGCTGAAGAGTTGGCAACTTTTCAAGAAGAAGCGTTCAAGGAAACCATACAAACTTGCCATGAAAAAAGGGGAAATTTGTATTGTAAGTATGTTGCTAACAATATAATGAAAAAAATCAACTCAACACAAAATAAAGAATGGCTCGCCGCAATGACAGATTTGTTAGAGGGAGAAATTAAGAGCTTAAGGAAAGGGCATCTTTTTGCTGTTTTATTTTGGGCAAATGATGGGGAAATAAGTGACTCGAAAACAGAAAGAATATATAACGAGTACCTACAACAACACGAAAAAAATCAGCAATTGATGCAAAAAGCGGAGGACCTCTTCCCTTTTGCGAAAGTAATGAGAAAGTATGGCCCGAAAGACAAAAATGAGAAAAAAGAAACCGCTTCTTGGAAAGATACCATAATGTCTGTCTTTATAAATCTCGGGGCTATTTTTTGTGTTTTCGTTTTTATTTTCATTTGTCAAATTATTGTAATTGTATATAACAAAAGAAAATTAAACCGCGCCATAGAGCATGGAGATTTAGATAAAATGCAAGAAGCAATAAGAGATATGAATCAATATGCTCCGGATATCATGAAACATGATGATTAATTCCCTTGGAGTATTATTCGCAGTTAAAACCAGTAGTATCGGTTAGCAAGGAACTATATATGCGCACAGATGGAGAAAAGGATTGGTATATTAAAACAGGGCTAGACCCGTGGGATACATGTATGGGTGGGTTAAAAAAAGGGAGTTTATTCCTGTTAGGAAGTAGGCCTTCTCATGGGAAAACCGTTTTTTCGTTAAATATTGCCTGTCAAAGTGCTCTTAATGGCCCTTATAATACATTGTTCTTTTCGCTAGAAATGGATAAAGGACGTATTTATCAGCGGTTATACGCTATAGCCAACAATACGCCATATAAACAATGTCCAACTGACAAAAACCTTTTAGAGCGAGATTTTAAACCCAAAGCGGCCCTTGTTATTGATGATAAACCGACGCCAAATGTAGAAGAAATTTGCACTCGTGCGGGCCAAATGGCTGAAGAGTTAAAAACACAAGGAAAACAGCTAGATTTGATGATTGTGGACTATTTGGAGCTCATGAGGCCGTCTGATCCGACATTAAGTTTAGGGGACGCATTCAAACAGAAACTCCAACAGTTAAAAGTTCTAGCCCAAAAGTTAAATATAGCTATTTTGGTATTATCCCAAGTATCCCGCTCTACAACTCCTTATGGAATTCAAGAAGATTTGCCGGATTTGTCAGGTTTTAGAAATATGGATGAAGAAACTTTTGAATTAGTTGATGGCCTTGGGATGTTATATCGCCCCCTTCAGACAACAGATGCTTTGCTGATTGTTAAAAAATCGCCATCCGGATTTAAAGACAAAATTCCATTGTCTTTTGACAAAGATACATTCATTTTTTCTGCTGAAAGCATATAGAACGGAGGTCCCAATGAAGAAGATTAAAAACACTTTTAATAAAATAAAGGATTATTGCACCAATACAGTCAAACCATATATGCGAGCTAATAAAATATTGAGTTTGGCGTTATTATGCTGTTTTTTCTTGCTTTGCTTAAATCTTTGGCTTGTACTGCGAGTTAACAAATTACAACGAGAGGATAAAGATTTATATAGTGAGATACATGATATGCGGTCCGATGTGAGAGCCATAAAATCAAATGCTGATTATGCTTTAGAGAGATCGAGGGAATCTTTGAGACTGGCAAGAGAAGCCCTTTCCAATGCCCAGGAAGCCTCGGATTTGGCCTCTGATGCCTCTTCCAATGCTAGGAGGGCGTCGCTTAATGCTTTGTCAGCTTCATGGGAAGCAGAAAAAGCAGCTCGGGAAACACAATCAGCCGCAAATACCATAGAAAGTGAAATGCGTAGGGCTCGTTTAATGAATAATTGGTAGAAAGTCTAAATGAATGACAAACATCTAGGGGAAAAAAATGAGCATACAACCGAATGACGTAATAAATGCCGTTAATACAAACAATGTATCAACCGTTTTGGAGTATCTTAAACAAGACGGAGATCCGAATCTGAAAGAAAAGGAGATGGAAACCCCATTGATTATGTTGGCGGCTAGTAAAGGGTTTACTACCATGGTGCGGATTTTGATGAACGCCGGAGCTGACATAAATGCTAAAAATGCTGTGGGTTGGCCAGTTTTAATAGAGGCTAGTGCACATGGTCATACAGAGATTGTGAAAATGTTGCTTGAGGCAGGAGCCGATGTTAATGAAAGCGATTTTGCATCTGGGATGACAGCCTTAATGACGGCTAGTCGATTTGGATGTGTAGAGACGGTTCAAACTTTGCTTCAAGCAGGGGCAGATCCATGTGCAAAGGACGTTTTATTTGGCAGGACCGCTTTAATAATTGCTAGTGCAAGTGGTCATGCCCAAATAGTAGAACTATTGCTTGAGGCAGGAGCCGATGTCAATGTCCGAGATCGTTTTGGGAAAACAGCATTAATGGTTGCTAAAGAAAAAGGACATGCAAAAGTCATACTATTGCTTTTACAAAAGGCTAAACAAATGAACAATATTGTGGAGAGCCGAAGGCCAACAGCCCTAACACCTGCCAATCCCAAGCATTATTATACAGAACCAGAACGGGTGACTCCACAGAAGGACTTTGGGGAAACGCTTGGTAAAATTATTGCTGGAATAGTAGTTGCGATAATATGTATATTCTTCCTTTGGCTACAGATTAAATTGGCAATTCTACTATTTCCGTTAATTGTAATATTTATTATCATTGGAGTTTTCGCACAAGTATTCCAAAAAAAGTAGAGAGGATGGGTAATTCCTTTCAGCGCATAAAACTTCGCCATGCAAAACTGTCGGGGATTCTTATGTGTGCCAAAAAGTATGTAAATGGTCACTATAAAAGGGCAGTTAGTTCAAGTCCTGTGAGTGGCAGTTATTTGAGGAATATAGTGTCCAAAAAGTGCCCAGCGGTTTCATAGTTCTTTATACATAACGTTGCTAACTTTGCGAAAAAATTCTCGACGAGAAAAGGGCAGAAAAAGGCCCGCTCTCTTCTGAGAACGGGCTCTCGTCTAAATCTGCGCCCACCAGGACTTGAACCTGGAACCCATCGATTATGAGTCGATTGCTCTAACCAATTGAGCTATAGGCGCTAATGTATTTATTATAACAAATTGTTTGAACAAAATGCCGTTGCTCGTCAAAATGTGCTACAATATATATGTAATTCCGGGATGGTGTAATGGTAACACGGGTGCCTCTGGAGCATTAATTCTAGGTTCGAATCCTAGTCCCGGAAAAATTTAAGGCCCCTTTATGGGGCCTAAATTTTGGGGGGAAGAGAGCAAACTGCTTTGCTTTCGGCTAGGATTCGAAGCCCGGAGCGATGTTTTTGTTTGAGCGTGTGATAGCCGCGAAAGGCAAAAACCGCGAGGGCGGGCCCGGGCAAAATTTCCGTTAGGAAATTTATGTAGGGCGAGCGCAGTTTCCCTAGTCCCGGAAAAATTTTGAACCCCGCACAAGAGCGGGGTTTTGTATAATATATTTAACGGGGCATGGCTCAAGTGGTAGAGCGCCCGCTTTGGGAGCGGGAGGTTCCCGGTTCAAGTCCGGGTGCCCCGATATATAATTATGCCTACGCATTCTGTACGCGCTTGCGTGTTCAATCAGTTTCATACAGCTACCGAACCGGCGGAAGAATCTTTTTCCGGCGGCATTAAAACTATTACTTCCGGTGTTTTTCGCGCTCCTTTCCCATTCGATAAGCTAATGTTATCGGCAAATTTCCGCACGGTTACGGATGGATGTTTGCTTTTGGAAGCGCAAGTATGTGTAAATAATGTATGGAGCGAATTTTACAAATTAGGGCTTTTATCGGGGAAATTTAAAACCAGCTTTCCAGCACAAAAAGATGCTTTTGGCCAAGTAGAAACTGATGAATTAGTGCTTGCAGCTCCGGCACAGGCCTATCGCTATCGTCTTAAATTTTACGGAGATGCTGAACTTTTGCTTTTGGCAATTAGCGGGGTGCGCGCGCCATTTGTATACGACGAAAAAGCAGCTGTCCATTTGCCCGCAAAGTTGAATATTCAGCAAGTGCCGGTATTAAGCCAAATGGAGCAGGATACGCCGCATAAACGTCGCATTTGCAGCCCTACTTCCTTGTATATGGCACTTAATGCCTTGGGGTATGTGGTTCCACTACAACAGATTTTACCGCGCGTATTTGACCAAACAGCCGACGTATATGGGAACTGGCTTTTTAATATAGCAGCTGCGGCGGAATTTGGGGCAGAGGCGTTTTTTAGACGCTTCGCCAGTTTGGCAGAGTTGGAAGAATTTGTCGCACCGAACAGTTTAGTTATTGCCAGCATCTCGTTCAAGAAAGACGAACTTCCTGGTGCCCCACTCGAGAAAACTCCAGGGCACATGGTGGTAGTGCGCGGTTATGAAAAACATCAAATTTTAGTAGCTGACCCTGCGGCACCTACTGCTAGTAGCGTGTTGCGCTCGTATGATGCCGTTGCCTTTGCAAACGCTTGGCTTAACAACAAACAAGGCGCCGCATACGTTGTGAGGCGCAAATGAAAAAGATTTTTCTTTTATTGAGTTTATTGGCGTGTTTGGTTGCATGTGCTCGGCCGGAGCTCAAAGATGCTTTGGTAGTAGTACACCGAGGGGAAATGGAGTCACTAGACCCGGTATATTCGTATGATGGTATTACGCACGGGATGCTCATCAATGTATATGACACGCTCTTAAAATTTCAAGGCAGTTCACTTACCGATTTAGCTCCCTCAATTTCTACCCAAGTGCCAACAAAAGAAAATGGCCTTATTTCTGCCGATGGTCGTACATACACGTTTCCTATTCGTAAAGGAGTTAAATTTCACGATGGAACTGAACTCACTCCTGAAGATGTACGCTATTCGCTATTGCGCTTTTTACTTTCAGACGTGTCTGGCGGGCCGTCAAGCTTACTTTTGGAACCAATTTTAGGGATTTCCTCTACCCGCAATAGTGAAGGCGAAATTATAGTTGATTTCAAAGAAGCTGCCAACGCGGTACGCGTAGAAGGCGATAATGTGGTGATTACCCTCAAGCGCCCGTTTGCACCGTTTTTGTCTATCTTGGCCCGGTGGAGTTATATTATTAGCAAACCTTGGGCCGTTAAACGCGGCGCATGGGATGGCACGGAAGAAACGTGGAAACAATTTAATAATTTTTCCAAAGATTCTTCGCCGTTATTTAAAGAGTCAAATGGCACGGGTCCTTTTCAAATTGAGCGGTGGGATATTGCGAATAAAAGTGTAGTACTGCGCGCAAATGAGCAATATTTTGACGGTGCCCCAAAACTCAAAACCATTTTTATGCGTACGGTGGAAGAACCCTCTACCGTGCGTTTGATGTTGGAAACGGGCGACGTGGATGTGGCGGAAATCTCGCCAAAATTTATCAATCAATTAAAGGGGAATCCGGATGTTTCAGTGTATGATAATTTGCCGCGCTTACGCACGGATCCGGTGATTTTCTTTACGCTGGATATCAATATGCAGGCCAATCCTGATGTGGGGTCCGGACAATTGGACGGACAAGGCATTCCCGCTGATTTCTTTACAGATAAAGATTTGCGTTTGGGTTTTTTGTATGCATTTGATTATGAAGCGTTTTTAACACAATCTATGGAAGGACGTGGGCAGCGTGCTATCGGACCGGCTCCGCAGGGTTTAGTGCCGCAGGATGAATCTTTTAAGCGCTATGAGTTTGATTTAAAGAAAGCAGAAGAACATTTTAAAAAGGCATGGAAAGGCCAAGTGTGGGAAAAAGGATTTAAGTTCACCATTACTTACAATACGGGTGGAGAAATGCGTCAAATTGCCACCGAAATTTTAAAGCGAAATGTAGAAAAATTGAACCCAAAATTTCAAATTGATTTGCGCGGTGTCACATGGCCCGCTTTCCTAGAAAAAACCGCCAAACGGCAAATGCCGATGTGGTCACGTGGTTGGGTAGCTGATTTTGCTGACGCACACAATTTTTATTTCCCATTTTTGCATAGCCACGGACGTTATGCCCTTTCACAGGGATACAAAAATCCCCAAAATGATGCTTTGATAGAGCAAGCCGTAGCAGAGACCAATTTAAGCAAACGTAATGCCCTTTACAAAGAATTGCATAATCAAATGCACGAAGATGCTATGCAGCTCTATACGGTTCATCCTACGGGCTTGTGGGCTATGCGCCGCAATGTAAAAGGATTTACCGATAACCCAGTGTATATGGGAATCTATTATTACCCCATGTACAAAGAGTAAATGATCGGCGTGCAAGTTGCGTAATACCCCGTATTTTTGCTACAATAACATTGCGGGGTAGAGAAGCCCGGTATCTCGCAAGGCCCATAACCTTGAGATCGTTGGTTCAAATCCAACCCCCGCAAATTTTCTATTATTTCCGCCTGAAAAGGCGGTTTTTTTATGGATAGTTCTCAATATTATGTACAATAGAAAAAAAGGGGGAATTGTATGAAAACTATTTTATTTGTTGGAACACATAAAAATTTTTCAGGATTACGTTTGGGAGCTGCGTTAGGCACTGCGCTTGCGTTGCGTGGGCAAGAAGTATTGCTGGCCGGTTCTAGTGCCGAACTTCCTTCGTACTTACAATTGTCCACGGTGACCGTTTCCCCTAAGGCCACGACTAAAACATTGGCGGCATTACTTAAAAAGAATGGAATTGAAAGAGTGATTTCATTGGCTTACTTGCCCGGTTGCGAAGCTGCCTCCTCACTAAACATTCCTTTTGTATATATTGAGCCGGAAAACTTTAAGGAAGATAAACCCGCAAAAAATAAAAAAACTTTGCTATCCAAGGCGGCGCGGGTAGTAGTTATTGGACCGGGAGAAAAAGCCCTCAATAAAAAAATCTATCCAGAGAATACGGAACGTGTGACTAATCCGGCCATTTGGGTGGAGCATTATAACTATCACAGACCCAGCTGTTTTAAAAAAGAAAATAACATCGTGGCGGCTGGTTCGTTTGGTAAAGATGGCGGTTTTGATGTGTTATTGCAAACTTGGGCGCGTTTAGCTCCGGCGCATACCACGTGGCATTTAACGTTAGTCGGTTATGGTGCTGGCAAAGCGGCTTTACAGAAAGTAATTGAGAAAAACGCTCTTCAAAAAAGCACCGAACTGGTAGATGCAGATACCGATTTGTATAGTTTGCTTCGTAATGCAGATATTTATGTAAACCCGGCCCGCAATGCACAAGGAATTGATGAGCTCTTGGATGCTATGGCAAGCAAACTTCCGGTGATTACTACCGATGTGCCCGGCGCAGATTATTACGTGCAAAACGGCATTAATGGACTGGTGGTAAATGTGGCGGAAGAAGAACCTCTTACCGTTGCATTAGATGAACTTATGGTCAACTGGGGTAAACGCGTAGGAATAGCCATTGAAGCCAGCAAGCAAAAAGAAAAATTTCCGTTTGAAGATTTTGTTTCACATGTGCTCATATGATCGATTGGAACAGTAACCAAACGCATCTTGCCCTAAAAGAAATAGAATCGTACACAAAAATGTATGCCCGTGGTAGCCGTGTGGTACGTTTGGCGTATGCATATCGTCGTTTTCGCAATCATATCTATTACAATTTGCAACAACGCTGGGCGGGGATTTTACACCGGCCACAGTTGCCTCAAGATAAATTAAATGTTCTGTTACATTTGCGTGGCGGATTAGGAGATTGTGCTTCGCACTGGGTAGTTGTGCGCGCGTTGCGCAAACAACTTCCGCAAGCAATTTTCTATTATTTTACTGATTCTCCCCATGCGGCGAAGTTATTTGTGCAGGAAGACGCGCAAAATAAGATTTTGCCATCACAAAAAAAGCCCTATCGCAATGCATATGACATGGCGTGTGAATTATGCATTTCATGGAAAACAGTACATATTAATCAAGCACGTATAGAAAAATTAGCCCCGCAGTTTATGCCTATTCTGCGAACCTCACTTGCCCGGCAAAAAGAGCTTGCTTTTTTCCTGGATGATAACTATTTATTAGATGACGCATTGGGGAGATTTTTGTATCACAAAGGGGCCAAATGGCTTGAAGCGCAGTGCTATTTAAGTGCACTTGATTTTGATGTAAACGAAACTGGTTTATTACCGCACGCTATCTTAGAAAGAAATATTAAAGAGTATGGACTTAAACCTCCATATATTACCGTACATAGCGGGATTAATGCTGCATTTGATATAGGAAATAAAACTCCGCTTAAATGTTGGCCTAATGAGAAATGGGCAGAATTTTTAACGCTTTTTAAGCAAAAATTTCCGCATATACAAATTGTGCAGGTGGGTGGTAAAAATAGCCCACACTTTTCAAAAGCAGATCTATGTTTGGTGGGTAAAACAGCGTTGGAAGATTTACCGGCCATTCTGCAAAATTCACGTTTGCATATTGACGGAGAAAGTGGACTTGTACAGCTTACGCGTTGGCTAAATACAAAAGCGGTAGTGCTATTTGGCAATACTGCGCCTAGCTTATTTGCACTTTCTAAAAATATCAATTTATCGGCAGACAAATGTGACCATTGTATGTGGCTTGAAGGCCCCAGTTGGCATACAGATTGTTTGTTAGGATATCCCGCTTGCGCCAATATGCAGGCACATACTGCGCAGCAGGTATTAGAAGTTGTTTCGAAAGAGCTCGCGTAATTGTCGCAAATCTTTTGTGATGTATAAAATCCCTACGTACGCAGCCACAAATACAGGGCCGCATCCAAAAATTTGAACCCAACAATTTTTTGCCAGTACGCACGAAAGTAGCGCAGTGGGTAGTAGCGCAATGATAGCTAATGCCCCCAGGCGTGTTACTAGCCATAGCGGTTTTATATAATGCAAGAAACTAAGATGTTTTTTGAATAAAAATGCGTTTAAAATAAAGCCAATCACAAGCCCAGCACTAATCAAATACGGGTAAATAAACGCGCCCTCTCTAGGGATGAAAAAACACATCATAGCTGTAAAGGTAAGCCCGCTGGTCAATGCATAAGGGAACCATTCTTTAATCTTTTGTCCGGCCGCCAGGGCACTATTTTGCAGATATCCCGGTACCGCTAACAAAAGCGCAAATAACATGGGGCGCAAAAATAAAACGGTATCTTGCGCAGCTTGCGCGGTGAATTGGCCGCGCTTAAAAAACAAATCTATAATGTATGGTGAAAAATAGCACGAAAAAACCACCAAGGGGGCCAGTATAATTAGCAAAATATACGAGTAAGAAACAAAAGATTTATTGGCACTTTCCAGCTCTTGTTTTGTTAGTTGCTCTGTTATTTCAATTTTGGCTACGTTGGCAACCCGTGCGGTAAAAACTTCGGTGGTGGAATCGGTAAGTTGCTTGCAGTAGTTTAGCGCACTTACGAGTCCTGCGTTCATGCCACTCATCAAATATAACGGCAGCCAACTATTAAGTACATCCAATACAGCTAATGTTTGCCCGGTAAGCATATTTTGGCGAGTGCGGGTACGCAATGGGATCCACGCCGGACAAAAGTTCCAATGCATTTGTGTCATCAAAAGTATAATCAAAATGATAATTTGTAACGCATTGGCTACAAAAAAACCGTAAAGCATGCTGATAATACCCACTCTGCCCCCCAATAGCAAAAGCCCGATTAGCGGACAAATAGCATTTAAAACCCCTAGCCATGCTATTTTAAAGAACTTATACATTTCTGCTACAGCGATTAAATAATACGTGATAATTTGCAACGCAAATACCCACAAGGCCCACATCAAGAGCGCTTTATCGTGCGCCAATAACTTTTCTCCAAAGCGTGATAAGACCCGCCAAATTTGTTCAGGGCAACTTATACTTAATAAACAAATGACGATTGCTAGTATTACATAAATATACAGCCACATGGTGGCGAATTTTTGCCCGGTTGTTTTATCTTGCTGGGAGAGGAACATCGCTTCAGGTATAAGGACGGTTTGATTTAAGCGCTGCAAAAACGCCACGCCCACACCCGTTAAAATAATAAGATAAAAATAAACATCTGTTTGGCGGCTAGCCCCAAAATATAGCGCCAACAAAAGCGCGTTCGCAAAAGAGATTGCTTTCCACACAAATGTGGCTCCTATGGCTAATGCAGCGCCTTTTTTATAAGAAGTGGGTTTAAAAAGGGTTTTCATATTTAGTATTATATTATTTTAGGAGATTTTATGACTGAATTTGAACCTGTTATCGGACTAGAGATCCATGTGCAACTGGCCAGTAAGACCAAACTCTTTTGCGCTTGTCCCAACGGAGTAGGCGAAGATACTAAACCCAATAGCTCGGTTTGTCCTATCTGCTTGGGACATCCCGGGGTAATGCCCGTGCTTACCGAAGGCGCGCTTGAGCTGGCGGTACGTGCCGGACTGGCGATGAATTGCCAAACGAATAAATATTCTTCCTTCTCGCGCAAACATTATTTTTATCCGGATTTGCCTAAAGGATATCAAATTACTCAATACGATGAACCAATCAATGGGGCGGGGTATATTGAAATTACCTACGGTCCCAAAGATAATTTGCAGAAAAAGAAAATAGGTATTCATCATGCCCATTTAGAGGAAGATGCCGCCAAATCTTCACACGAGGCGGAGTATTCCTTAGTGGATTACAACCGTGCCGGCAGCCCGCTTTTGGAAATTGTTTCTATGCCGGATATGCGCTCTCCCGATGAAGCGTATGCATATTTGACGGAAATTAAACGTCTGATGCGCTGGGTGGGGGCTTCCAACTGCGATATGGAAAAAGGGGAACTGCGCGTAGATGTGAACATTTCCTTGCGTCCTAAAGGACAGGAAAAATTCGGTACGCGTGCCGAGATTAAAAATTTGAATTCATTTAAAGGCGTGCGTGAAGCGCTCATTTATGAAATCAACCGCCAGACAGAAATTTTAAATGGCGGCGGACAAGTAAAACAGGAAACCCGCCAATGGGATAAAGTTGAATTGGTAACCAAGCCGATGCGCTCTAAAGAAGACGCGCTGGATTACCGCTACTTCCCGGAGCCGGATTTGCCGCCCGTTGTCTTGCAAGCAGATTGGCTTGAAAACGTGCGCAAAGGAATGCCTGAACTGCCGGCCAGCAAAGAAGAACGGTTTATAAAGGCCGGATTATCAGCTTATGATGCGGGGGTATTGACGTCTTCACGTGAAATTTCGGACTATTTTGAAGCGGTTACCAAGAGCGGTAAAGTATCTTTAAAGACGGCCTCCAATTGGATTCAAACTGATCTGTTGGGCTTATTACACGCCGAGAAAAAGGAAATTGAAGATTCTCCTATCCCGGCGGCCAGCTTAGCCGAACTGTTGGAAATGACCGAAAGCGGTAAAATCAACCGCAAACAGGCGCGCGAAGTATTTGAAGAAATCTACAAAAACGGCGGCTCGCCTGCTAAAATTGTAGAGGCGCGCGGGATGGTGCAAGTCAGCGACGAAGGCCAATTGGAAGAATGGGCCAAAGCCGCTATTGCCGCCAACCCCAAAGCCGTAGCCGATTACCAAAAAGGCAATAAGGCAGCTATCGGTGCGTTAGTCGGTGGTGTGATGAAGGCCAGCAAAGGCAAGGTAAACCCACGGGCCATTAGTCAATTGCTCGCTAAATTATTGGGATAAGTAGAACTTGAACAAATTAAAGCCGCCCCGATCAACCACGGGGCGGTTTTTGCTATAACAAAAATATATTGACGTTTCTTTGATAAAGTTGCTATCATTTATATGTAGAAGTTACATAACATCTATAACGGAGAAATAAATGAAGAACTTACTTAAAGTAGTCCTCGTGTTAGCTGTGGCCGCTGGTTTGACCGCCTGCCACAAGAACGTCAAGAATGATGACGCCGCTTCTGAAGAAGTAGTGGCCGTTTCTGAAATGGCAATCGCCGAAGAAAATGTAGAAATTCCCGCCCAAGAAGTTGCTTTAGGCGTGGTACACTTCGAATTAGATAAAGCCACCTTGTCTGCTGACAACCGCAAAATTGTGGAAGCCAACGCTCAAGCCATCAAAGCCGCTGCCTCTGCTGTTTCCAACTACAAAGTAATCGTAGAAGGGAACTGCGATGATCGCGGTACCACTGCTTATAACATTGCTTTAGGCCAAAAACGTGCCGACGAAGTAAAAGCTTATTACGTACGCTTAGGCATCCCGGCTGACAAAATCGCCACTGTTTCTTACGGCGAAGAAAAACCGGTTTGCTACGAAGCTACCCAGGCCTGCTGGGCTCAAAACCGCAGAGCTGATACGCTTTTACAAGCCAACTAATCTATTCGTTTAACGACAAGGAGCCCGACCATCTATGAAAAATATTTTTACACTTATTTTAATAGGGGGTGCGGGCTCTTTGCTTAGTGGCTGTTTGTTGGCTAGTCAGCAAGATATGAGTGCTTTGCAAAGTCAGCTTAAAGAACTCAATGCCACTATTGCCCAAATGCAGGCCAACCAAGCCGAATTGGCCAGCAAAATGGATGAACTTAACCAAAATTTATCCATTTCCAACGAAAATCTAGCTCAGTCAGGTGGCCAAATTTCGGGAGTGTCTGCTAAGTTAGATGACATTACGGCTGTATTGCAGGGAAGTCGGGCGGCCACGCCTGTTGCACAAGAAGGGGAAGAACCCGTTCTGCAACTGCAACAAGGGGGCAGCGCTGTTCTTCCTTCGGACTTGTTTGCGGAAGCCAAAAATCACTTAGACAAAGGTGCTTATGAGGCAGCTGCTACAGGGTTCAAGTTGTATATTTCCAAATATCCGCAGAGCGAAAATACGGAACAGGCCTATATGTATATGGGGGATGCGTATATTGCGGCCGGGCAAACTAAAAAAGGCGCCATCGCTTATGCTACGATACTGCAAAAATTTCCAAATAGTAAATTGACCCCTGCCGCGCGTTTAAAATACGCGCTTAGCATTGTTCCTTTAGGCAAAACAGATGAAGCCAAGCGCTATCTATCGTCCGTTGTTACGGACTTTCCTAAATCAACCGAGGCCACTCAAGCCAAGGCGGAACTTGCCAAACTTTCCAAATAAACGGGTTTGTATATGACCAAACATTTTTCTGTATTTTTTGCCGCCGTGGTTTTATTATGCGTTGCGGTGTTGTGTGTGGCTGCACCCAAAACAGATGTATATATTGGTATTACTTCTTCGGGAAGTCAAAAGGTCCCAGCCATTGGAATGCCTGTTTTCGCAGCTGATGAACAAAGCCAGGCCGCTGCTTCGCAAGTACGTGATGTAATGCGTGCTGACTTATTATTTGCACGTTACTTCGACGTAACGGAAGAAGGCCCCGAATTTGATACTACCAAAGTTAAAGAATCTTTAAAGGAATGGGCTAAGTTGCCTACTAAACCTAGTTATGTACTTACAGGCACCATCGCCTATGCTGAGCCATACTACACTATTAAAATTTATGTATATGATATGGCTACCCGCACAGCTGTATTTGCCAAGGCCTTCAAAGGAACACAAACTAGTTTGCGTCGTTTAGCCCACATCGCATCCGACCAAATTGTGGCCTCGCTTTTAGGCAAACGTGGTATTGCAGATACTAAAATTGCTTTTGCTAATAACGCTACGAAACATAAAGAAATTTATGTAGTAGATTATGATGGACAAAATCTGCAGAAACTTACGAAAGATAATTCCATTTCTCTCTTGCCCCGGTGGAGTAAAGACGGACGCATTTTCTATACTTCGTATAAATACCGCAATCCGGATATTTTTGCTATTGATTTGCGTGCCGGAAAAATCACCCCTATTATCATTAAGAAAGGGCTTAGTTTAATTGGCGGAGTATCTCCCGATGGCAAAGCGCTCGTGTTTACAAGCACAGGGGGCACTAACCCGAGCATTTTTATCTATAATTTGGAAACCCAACAAAAAGTACAAATTACCAATAAAACGACGGCGGTAGATGGTTCTCCGTCCTATTCGCCGGATGGAAAATATATTACCTTTGTGTCTAACCGAGCCGGTAATCCGCAAATTTATGTAATGGAACTGGCTACTGGGCAAACTCGCCCTTTAACCAAGAAATTTAATTGGTCTGATACGCCACAGTGGTCTCCCACCGGGGAATGGATTGTATTCTCTGGCCGGGAAAGTGCGTATCACCCCATGGATATTTTCCTTGTTGATTTAACAGGTACACAAATCAAACGTTTAACCAGTGATTCGGGTTCCAACGAGGACCCCACTTGGTCTCCGGATGGTCGCTTTATTGCGTTTACTACTACACGTAATGGAAGCCGTCAGCTCTATATGATGGATATGGATGGCAGCGCTCCACACTTGTTAGCTAATATTACAGGTGATTCATTTACTCCGCATTGGAGTTTATAAAGTATAAAAATACATAAAATTTTCCCCGGTTATCGGCCGGGGAATTTTGTTTAATTACTTGATATATCAAGGTTGTACTTGCTGAGTAATAGGTACAGGTTGTTTTTGGAGGGCATTTGGTTGGTTTTCATTCATGCCCGAAGAAATACCTGCCATGATGACCAAGATGACCATACCGAAATATAATATAAAAGGAGCTATTGCTACAATAATACCGGCAGCACATCCTCCTTTGCTAAAAGGTAGCATAACAAGCTCTTTATTCTCTTCCGTATATTGTCTATCAACAACAAAAGTGTTTGCCAACAAGTCATGCAAGGCTTGGCGTTTTTGAGTGAACCCGGCCATATAGAAACCAAAATACAAGGTCATTGCGGATACCATTTTGCCAAAAAAACGGCCGGTAGCACGCGCAAAACTAATACGTTCTCCATGGGCACCTGTCACCTTAATACCCAGGGCTAGTTTTCCTAATGTGGCTTGATATTTGCTACTCTCCATTAAAGAAGAGTATAACCACCCACTTACAATGGTAAATAGCCATATAAGGGCCATGCTGATAAAATAACGGCCCATCATGCTCATCATTACTTCAGGTGAAGGTTCTGTGCCGCTAGAGGCCAATTTGGCAAAGGCCATTCCTTGTGGCACCAGTATTACGGCATATACAACCGCCATAGGGATGGATAATATAATCGAATCTATGATAAACGCGAGAGCGCGCTTCCAAAAACCGGCATATGGATATATTTTGCTCATTTCGTTTCTCTCCTATTTACAATCATCAAATCCTGTTGTTGTGCAATCTCCAAAGGGGAAGGCCTCACAACATGCTTGAGTAGATCCGTTTTGCATAAAGAGCGTAAATTTATGATTAGAGGATGGATCCACCACTACGGCACGGTATCCGTCGTCGTTATAAAAATAGGTTGCCCCTTGTTCACGTAGCGGAGTCCTCAAGCCAAGCCCTTCCTCCGCAAATTGTTCCAAACGCTCTGCTGCATTGTTGGCGGCCACTTGAGTGGGGGTCAACGTGGCCTTGGCAGTAAAACATCCGCTTGCTAGTATGAATAATCCCCATACTATACACGCTAAAATTAGCCATAGCCAATGGGTTTTGGTGTCGGGGAGATCTTGCCCTTGTTCAAATGATTTTTTAACTACGTAGGTTTCAGCAATCATATCATGCAAGGCCCGTTTCCGGTTTGTGAATGGCGCTATAATGAACCCGATATCGAGAAGCACGTGGGAAAGAATTTTAGCGAAAAAACGAGCGGTGGCGCGACCAAAACCAATGCGTCCTCCATCAGCACCCACAACTTTAATCCCAAACAATCTCTTTCCCCAGGTAGATTGTTTGGCCCCGCTTTCCCAAAAGGCGAAATACAACCATAGCAATACGATGGTAACTATTTGCCAACTAAAAAAGGTAGCCCCTAACGCTCCTGCTTGCACGGCAGATAGATTTTGGGGGCCTCCGCTAGTGACAACTTGAAATGTTACCATAGGGCCAAACACAAAAAGTGTTGGCAAGAATACAATGAGAATGTCGATAATCAAAGCAAATGCACGTCTAAAAAAACCACTATAGGGCATATATTCCTCCTTGAACTGTTTTAATTATATCTTATTTACCGGCCTTTGCACGCGGTTTGCGGAAACACCGTCGACAGCGTGCTTGGTATGCATCTGTTGTGCCTACCACAATGCGTTTAGTATCTTTGCTGATACGCTGGGAAAAACTGGCCGGGTTACCACATTTAGTACATACGGCTAAATTTTTGGTAACAAATTCTGCTTTGGCGAGCAGCGCAGCGGTTACCTCAAAGGGTTCAGCGCGATAATCAGTATCCAGTCCAGCCACGATAACACGTTTTCCTCGTCGGGCTAATTCATCACAAACGTCCACAATCCCTTTGTCAAAAAAATTCACCTCATCAATAGCGACTACGTGTGTATTTTTTTCAACAAGGGGTAGAATCTCACTGGAGTGACGTACGCATGTGGCAGCTACTTTGTTTTGATTGTGACTGGTGATGCTATTAATACCATAGCGGTCATCAATGGTGGAATTAAACAATTGTACTTTTTGTTTTGCAATCAATGCGGTACGTACACGACGGATAAGTTCTTCGGTTTTACCCGAAAACATGCATCCGCAAATAACTTCAATCCATCCTTGTTTGTGATAAATAAGCGGGTTTACCATAATCTCCTCTAGTTGCGTACGTGGGAGTCATCCATCCAAGGATACCAGTACGTACTTTGGGCAGTTTGAGTGTCTTTATTGCGGTTGCCCTGTCCGCACAAAACATTAAAGCGCACCGCAAAGGAAAGGTTATCGTTGCGATGGCGTACAGTGGCCTCTATACGTGCATCATGAAAAGCACGGGAAAGGCGGAACATTTTATTGAAACTATCGAAATGTCTTCTATAAAATGAAAAGTCAATTCCCACATCAGCGGTCCATTTACTATTTTGTGGACGATATCCCCAAGTGGTAGTGAAAGTAAAACGGTCGGAGTCGGTTTGGTATTTTGAATCTGGAGAGGTGTAATCGGCAAAATTATTAAATCCCAATCCTAGTGAATGTTGGCGGATATTAAAATAAGTTTGCGCAATAAAATTAATATTCTTTTTAGTAAGATCATACTGATCTTGTACAAACCCGTGAAAAAATCCACTAGGGGAAGTATATCCTGTCTCTAATATAAGGGGTTCTATTCTGTTTTTAAGGTGCTCCCAAGGAAGTTCCTCTAAATATCCGGTACGCAAATTGGTAGTTGTATCTGAAAGATTAAATCCGCTTTCAAAGCGAACATAAGTATCCAAAGTGGGACGAAAATAATGTTTTAAATATAAGTGGTTTTTTTCAATTCCTTTATCTAGAGAAGTATGATCAGAGGATAATGTGCCGGTGGATAGACGTTTTGTAAATTCATAGCCGATATCTGTGCTCCCCAGGACGGAGCGTGTTTGTAAATTTAGATTCGCCCCCAATCTGCCCACCCAAGCATCTTTATCTTCATATTTGGTATCTGCAAAGGTTACGGTTTGATCGTAAAACACTTGTGGTAATAGCGTAAAATAACGGTTTAAGCGCAAGGATTTCTCCGTAGTCCATTTAGCATGCATTTGGCGTTGGTAATTGCCTTCTTCGGGGAGTTTGTCTTCGTCGTATTGTAATCTGGAAGTGTTGGTAAAGCCCAGTTCAAATCGACTGGCTGTTTTAAACCAAGGGTCATTAAACGGTAGTACGTAAAAATTAATTTCAGGTAAGGAGCGCTCTTGAGCCATATACTTCTGCTTGCTCCACACAAACAAATCTTTTTGTTGGTAACTGACTCGTAAAGTAGAACGTCTGGTTTGGCGTGAAACAGAGAAATTGGTATCTTGGTCTGGCATAAAGATATAAGGGTTGCTGCGGAAAAATGAATCATAAAAATAGGGGTCTGATACCATGCGAAATTGTGTTTGAAATTGATATAACGCTCCCTGGGGGTTATTAAAATGGTTGGAAGAATCATAGAGTTCCCACCAATAGCCACCTTGCAATCCCCAACGCTTAGAATTATTGAGTGAAAAATCTTCATAATCGGCTTGGTCATCAATGAAGTAGAATTCACCCGTTCCGCGTAATTTATCGGAGTTAGTGGCAGTTAATTCGGCTCCAATTCCCAAGCCGGATTTTGTGTAATAATCTAGGTTCAATTTTGGTTTTAGTGATAAAATTTCTGGAAATGTAGTAGTAGTTAATACCCCGAATCCCGTTTTATTACTTTGGGTAAATTCTACATACGTGGTCCAGGGTTTTTGGGAATCTAGTGAACGCCAAAATAATGGCAAATATAACACGGGGATATTATTTAAACGCAGTATTGCGTTAGTACCGAAGACCCGTTGTTTGGGAGAAATAGATAATCTGCCCACGGAAAGTGTATAGTGCGGGTCAGGTTTGTCGCAACAAGTGACCGTGGCTTTTCGTAGGATTTTTGTACCGTTCTTGGAGGAAATTTCCTTGGCGGATAGGACCCGTATAGGCGGATAATCCGTAGTCATGTTGGTGGCAGAAAAATCTTGCGTAGTGTAATTGACCGAAATATCTGTTCCGGTTACTATGCCCCCTTTACCATCCTCAATTGTTACGGGGCCTTGTGCGTCGATTTGTGTATTTAGTTGATCAAAGGTAATTTTTTCACCCGTGAAGGTACGCGTATTGCCCTGAGGTGTTTTTTGATGAATTTGAACATTTCCATCGAGTGTAATTTTTTTGGTTTGTGGCTCTACTTCGGCCTTATCAGCTGAGAAATATATAAATGCATCTTCATCCGGCGCAGGAAGCACGCGTTGTGCTGCCCAGGCAGGGGGAAGTGCTAACAGACCTAATAGAAGAAACGTTGTAAATAATCTCATTTTCGCGCATCTTGTTGTGCACGGTAAATAGCGTACATGGCAGCTCCTACACCGCCAATATCCGGATTTTTGGAAATGCACAACTTTAATTTTGTAAAAGGGGTTTTGATCTGTTGATTAGCCAATACTTGTTCCAAAGCCGGTCTGAAATAGACAGCCGCGCCGGAAACGCCACCGGTTAGTACTACGGTATCTAGGTCCAAGATAAGGGCCAGGTTTGCGATGCCGATTCCTAAATAATGTCCGATATCTTGCCAAATTTGCAGTGCTTGTGGACAACCTTGCTCGGCGGCTTTAGCTACTAACTCTACCTTAAAGTCAGATGTTTGTTTAAGGAGTTTGGCAAGAATAGAAGTCGGGTGTTCATTTGCACTTTGCAATGCGCGACGTTTGATACCGATGGTTCCGACAAAGGCCTCCAAACATCCGCGTGCTCCACATCCACATAGAGGGGCATTTTCAGTATCAGCGATCTTCATGTGACCTATTTCTCCGGCTGTACCGTGAGACCCTTGATACAATTCTTTATTGATAATTAGTCCTCCGCCTACGCCCGTTCCTAATGTGACAATTAACACATTGGTTCCTTTTCGTTTTAAATCTGCTTCATATACGCCCCACGCGGCTAGCGTGGCATCATTGACTACATAAGGACGAATAGAGGTGTATTTCTCTAATTGATTAGCCAACGGCCAATCTTTTACATTAGTAAATTTTAGATTAGGAGTATAGCGCAAAATGCCCTTTTCATGATCTACATCCCCAGGAGCACCTACCGCAACCGCTACACGTTGATCAGGAAATTGGGCCCTAATTTGGTTTACAAAATCTCCAATTGTAGCTACAAACCCCTTTTCTCCCGCAGAAGCGTTGGTTTCCAATTTTTCCTTACGGGCGATTTCTCCGTGGTCATTCATTACGTATAATTTTACAAAGGTGCCGCCAATGTCTACGCCAATTCCAATCATAGTTACTCCTTACTTTTAGGATGAGCTTGATTATACACACTTTTGAGCTGTTCTAAGGACACGTGGGTATATACTTGTGTGGTAGATAAACTTTTGTGCCCTAGCATTTCTTGTAAACTACGTAAATCACATCCGTTTTCTAACAAATGCGTGGCAAACGAGTGACGTAAACTATGTGGAGTTACCCGCCTGGCTAAGTGGGAAGCAATAGCTGTATTTTTGAAAATATACGCTAGTCCATCGCCGCTTAAAGGTTTGCCGTTTTTATTTAAAAAAAGAGCTTCCGAGTTTTGTGGATTCTTGCGCGTAGCCAAATAATCTTTAAGGGCTTGTAAGGCGGTTTGCGTTACAGGCACTAAACGCTCTTTGCGTCCTTTCCCCAAAACTTTAACTAGCCCATTGAAGAAATCAATGTCCCGTATTTTTAAATTAGTTACTTCACTACGGCGTAAGCCGCTTGAGTACATAAGTTCAAATAGGGCTCTATCCCGCAGGGCAAAATGCTTACTCTGTGCGGTAGTATCTAATAAACGATCCGTCTCTAATACAGATAAAAACTTTGGCAAAAGTTTTTCCTTTTTAGGTGAAGGAAGCAACTTAAAGGGGTTTTTGTCTAAATATCCTTTATGCATTAAGTAGGAGGCAAAACTGCGTAGTGTGGCAATCTTGCGCAGTATTGTATTACGGGCAGGATTTTTTAGTTGCAAATTAGCGATAAACGTACGCAAATTGGCGGGTATCAATGCTCTTTCTTTTGGAATATTGCGTGCCTGGCAGAATGTCACAAATTCCAAGATCACGGTGCGATAAGCACGCAACGTTTGTGGTGAGAAATTTTTATTTTTTAAATGTGTTAAAAATCCTTCAGCCCACTGTTTCATATGTTATTTTTTCTTGGCATTTTTCTGCTTGATTTCTTCAATTTCTTCAGGGGTTACCGTTACAATTGTGCGGCATTTGGGGTAACCAGAACATCCTAAAAATTCCCCGCGAGCAGAACTGCGAAGAAACATGGGTTTACCACATTTTTCGCATTTGTGATCCGTGACGATAGGGGCTACCTTCTGAGCAGGTTTCTTTTCTCCATCTAATGGTTTGGCGTTTTTGCACTTTGGATAACCTGAGCACGCTAAAAATTTGCCGTTTCTACCCATGCGAATAACCATGGGTTTGCCGCATTTTTCGCAGACCTGATCGGTTTTTTCGGGCTCAGTATTTTTGACTTTATGGCCTTCCGCATCAATGGAATACGTATTTTTACACTCGGGATAACCCGAACAAGCCATAAATTTACCACGCCGACCGGTGCGGATAACCATAGGTTTACCGCATTTTTCGCAGACCTCGTCAGTTTGTTCTGGCTGTACTTTTTCGCCGGTGCTGGTTAAATTGATTTTACCTTTACAGGTAGAATCACTGCAGGCCAAGTACTCACCAAATCGGCTGCGCTTTTTAAGCATCATTTTGCCACAAAGAGGGCACTTTTCATCCGTTTCTTGGGCGGCAGGGCGTTGCATACCCTTATCGGCGGCCTCTAAATCCTTAACGAAATTTTTGTAGAATGAAGCCATTAAGTCCACCCATTTTTCGCCACCCTCGGCGATTTTATCCAATTTTTCTTCCACGCCGGCTGTGTAGGATAAGTCCATAATTTCTTTAAAGAAATCTTTTAAGCTATCAGTTACCGTTATTCCCAGATCCGTGGCCACCAATTTATTAGTTTTTGGCGGGCGTGCAATATACTTGCGGTCTAATATTGTTTTAATGGTGGGCGCGTAAGTGGAAGGACGGCCAATACCATGTTTTTCCAACGTTTTGATTAAACTTGCTTCGTTATAATACGGAGGGGGAGTTGTTTTATGGTCCTTGGTCTTCAAATCTACTAGCTTAAGGGTATCCCCTTCGTTTAAAATAGGCAAAAGTGCAGAACCATTTTCTTCGTTTGCTTCATTTTCCTCTTCGGGATCTTTGTAAACGGACAAATACCCGGGGAATTTAATTGTGCGTCCAGTTGCACGAAGAACGCATTCTTTTTCATCTTTAGCGGCGATATCAATAGATACGGTGTTAAATATTGCATCAGCCATTTGGCTAGCCACAAAACGCAACCAAATTAATTCATAGAGCTTATACTGATCAGCGGTTAAAAATGGTTTCATATTCTGGGGGGTTCGACGGACATCTGTAGGGTGAATGGCCTCGTGCGCCTCTTGAGCTCCCATCACTTTGCTTTTAAATATGTTGGGCTTGGTGGGAACGAACTGTTCTCCATATTTTTGTCCAATAAACTTTTTTGTTTGTTCTTGCAATAATTTAGAGACGTTAAACGAATCCGTACGCATGTAAGTAATCAATCCGACGGTTTGGCCCTCTACCTCAATACCTTCGTAGAGATGTTGAGCAGTTTGCATGGTTTTTTGTGAAGAGAAACCTAGTTTATTATACGCATCTTGTTGCAGTGTGCTGGTAATAAAAGGCGGTTTAGCATGTTGCTTAACTTCTTTTTTCTCCACTTTGATAACATTATTTGGCCCTTTGCGCAACAAATCGGAAACGGGGGCTAATTTCTCTGGAGAATCAAAGACGGTGGTTTTGACTTTGTAATCTTCGGCAAAGAGTTTATGCGTTTTGGTTTGTTCTACATTCTTACCCTTATATTTTGTTACCCGTGCCCAAAAAGAGGGGGCAGTTCCCGGTTTTTCAAATTGGGCACCGATCGTCCAATATTCTTGTTGTTTGAAAGCTGCAATTTCTTTGGCGCGTTCGGCCAGTAAACGGACGGCTACTGATTGCACGCGACCTGCTGATAAACCGCGGGTAATTTTTTTCCATAAAAGTGGGGATAGTTTATATCCCACAATACGGTCCAGTACGCGCCGGGCTTGTTGTGCATTGACTAAATTTTCATCAATTTTTCGTGCATGGGCAAAAGATTCTTTGATGGCAGTGGGCGTGATTTCATGGAAGAAAATACGCTGATAGCGTCCTTTGGGCAATTTTAAAAGTTCAATTAAGTGCCACGCGATGGCTTCACCCTCGCGGTCAGGGTCAGTAGCCAGGTAAATTTCAGGTGCATTTTTTGCCAGGGTGCTTAACTCACTAATAAGACGTTTGGCGCGTTCTACCGGCTCATAGGTCGGGGTAAAATCATGTTCGATGTCTACCCCCATATCATGTTGGGGTAAATCGCGTACATGCCCAAAGGAGCTACGTACAATAAAATCATTTCCTAAAATCTTGCTAATAGTTTTTTGTTTGGTGGGAGATTCCACGATTACTAACTTTTTGCCTTTGTTTACCGCCATAATATCACTTCCTTATAAGTTTAAAATTTGTTTTTGCTATACAAGCCGTTTTCACAGGCCAAAAAGCCCTTTACTTCTAAATTAAACAATAATTCAGCGGTCTCGGGCACATCTGCCTGAATTGCTAGAGCTACTTGGTCCAAGCTAAGTTGTCCGTCCGCTACGGTTTGCATTACCTGGGCTTCACGTTCGGAAAGGTTATCTGCTGGCTTAGCCGGGGTTTTCAGATTATTTTGGAAAGCCCGCGGGTCCAATCCAAAACGTTGGGCCTGTGGTATATATTCTAGGATATCCGCGACGTTAGTTACAACCCCTGCCCCTTGCGCTAGAAGAGAATTAGGCCCACCGGACTGTGGACTATCTATGGGGCCGGGTACTGCCAATACATCTTTTCCTTGCTCAAGAGCTAATTTAGCAGTGATAAGCGCTCCAGATTTAATCTCTCCTTCCACGACTACTACCGGTTGTGAAAGAGCAGCGATGATGCGGTTGCGACGCGGGAAATGGAAAGCGTTAGGAGGCCTGTTAAATGGCAGTTCGCTGACGATGGAGCCATCGTATTCTAGGATAGCTTTTTCCAGAGCACGATTTTCAGGTGGATAACAACGGCCAATTCCAGTACCGACCACCCCAATAGTAGGTTTTTTGGCACGTACACACGCAGCGTGACACTCACTATCAATTCCACGGGCCAAGCCACTTACAATTACCACCCCACATTGTGCTAATTCTCCGGCCAATTTAGAGGCCACGCGTCGGCCGTAAGGAGTAATTTTGCGGGTGCCTACCATACCTACGCAGGCCTGTTCAGCGGTAGGTAATTTCCCCAATACATAGATAGCTATCGGCGCTTCTTTGCAGTTGCGCAGAGATTGAGGGTATTCGTCATCCTCAGGTAAATAGATATGTCCACCTAGTTTTTGGGTGTTATCCCATTCTTCTTGCGGGTTAACAGCAAAGGCCTCTTTCAAAAGATTAGCGGCGGTAGACGGATTTAAATTGGCTTCTCGCGCTAAAGTTTGGGCATCTTGTCTTAAAATTTCTTGGGCTGAACCGAAAATTTCCAATAGTCGTGCTAACCAATCTGCCCGAAAATACAAAAACGCATTCAAGCGAATGCGAGCCAAACGTTCTTCGGGGCTAATATTTGCGTTCATAGATCGGCCACTCCTTTGCGGTCCAAAGGGCGATATTGCATAACTTCTATTAAGTGCTTAGTTTCAATAGCTGCTTTTCCCTCCAAATCAGCAATTGTGCGGGCCGTTTTTAAGATTTTATCTAAACTGCGTGCGCTTAAACCAAATTTACGCATGGCTGCTTCTAGAATGGAGTCCGCCCCAGGGGGCAATTTGCAAAATTCTTTAAGTTGGGCGGATGTCATAAATGCGTTGGCAGTAGTTGAGGTACCAGCAAAACGCTTTTTCTGAATTTCCCGCGCGGCCAACACACGTTCTCGGATTTGCGTAGAAGAGTCGCCTTCCGTTTCTTGTTTCCAATCGGTAAATTTGACGGGATTTAAGTTAACAGTAAGGTCAATGCGGTCTAGTAATGGACCTGAAATGCGATTTTTATAACGCGTAACTTGCATAGGACTACAGGTACATGGTTTTAGCGGATTACCTAAATTCCCGCAGGGACAAGGGTTCATAGCCGCTACCAAGGTAAAACGGGCCGGATAGGATACGGTTTCTTTGGCACGGGAAATGGTGACGTGACCATTTTCTAATGGCTCGCGTAATACTTCAAGAGCACTGCGGGAAAACTCGGCAAACTCATCCAAAAATAATACGCCGTTATGAGCCAAAGATACTTCCCCGGGTTTTGGGGTAGAACCTCCACCGATAAGAGCCACGTCAGAAATAGTATGGTGCGGGTCCCGAAATGGGCGATTTGTCAGCAAACGGCTTTTTCCTAATAGATTGCAAATGGAATAAATTTTAGTAATTTCTAATGCCTCATCTTGCGTGAGTGGAGGCAAAATGCCAGGGAAGCGTTTGGCTAACATGCTTTTCCCTGTTCCGGGCAAACCGATCATGAGCACATTATGCCCGCCGGCTGCAGCAATCTCTAAAGCGCGCTTTGCCAGAGCTTGCCCTTTTACTTCGTTGAAATCAAGTATGGCTTGAGGAGCGGTTTCTTCTGTTGGCACATAGGCAAGTTGTACAACCTCAAGAGGGATCTTTTCCTCTAAGTAATCAGCTAATTCGCGTAAGGTATGTGGTGTGATAAACGGAGCCGCGGAAATGTGTCCTTCTGCCACATTGGCGGGAGGGATAACGGCTGTTTTCCCCAATTTCTTGCAAGAAATTAACATAGGAAGCACGCCGGCGCAAGGACGCAACGAACCATCTAATGCCAACTCTCCCAACACTAATAAATTTTTAATTTTTTCACGTGCTATTATCGATAATTGTTCGCTAGCTGCCAAAATCCCCAGAGCGATAGGTAGGTCGAACTGCGTACCACTTTTACGTAATTCAGCAGGGCTCAAATTGACGGTGATGCGTTTTAGCGGGAAATCAAAACCGCTATTTCGAATAGCGGCCGTGACACGTTCTTTGCTTTCTTTGACTTCGGCATCTGGTAAACCTACCACGGCCAATGTAGGCAAGCCAGGTGCGATGTCCACTTCTACGGACACCGCGAACCCTTCAATTCCTTTAATGGTGGCAGCAGTAGCGTTAGCAAGCATGTTAATTAAAACTCATGACAATAGCGTTAGGTGTGATGCTTACCACAGTAAAGTAAATATTATATTTACGAATTATTTTAGCCGTTAATTCTTCGGGGGTAGCAATATTAGCTGAAACCTCGAATTGGGCGGCTGAGTTAGCATAACGCACTAGATTGAAATCCTCAATTTCGCGCAATGTACGCAAAATATCTTGCACTTGTTTCAAACGCTCAATCGTGTTGATGTGTTTAATTGTTACGTTATAAATTTTCGCTGAGTTAATAGCATCGTTGATTGGTTCTACTAGTTGCTTGGCTGCGGCCTCACACGCTGCAGAAATAGATTTTTGGGCGGCAATATTGTCTAATGGATCTAAACCGCTTTGTTGTTGGGATGCTTCTGCTACAACAGCATAATTGTTGGTAGCGTACGTATTAATTTTGGCGCGTGCTCGGTATGATTTGAAAGGAGAGGTCGTTCCTGGTAAAGCTGCTAACGGATTGGATTGCACATCAGCAACAATGACAAATCGTGCTCCTTCCGCACGTGCTTTATCAACGGTGGGGTTGGGGTTTTCAATATTGTTTTGGCTTAAATTGTCTCCATTAACTAAGTTATAGGGTTGTTCTTTAAGTACACGATAAACGGCTTGTTTACAATCTTGTGTAAGGGATATATCTTCCCCAATAGTTTCACGCGAAGTCACTAAAACGCTGGTTTTTTTAGCAAAAGCACTCTCTTCGGATTGCTTAATGATAGCTCCAATATCTTTTACCAGCACCATGGCCTTGATCTTAGTATACCACTCGTCACCCTTTCTGTATGCTTTTTGCACGTGAGATTTACGGATAAAACCAGCGGTTTTAGACGTAATTTTATCTTCCACTAATTGGGCTTGTTCAACGGTGGTAGCTGAAGAGATAAATACGCCGGCTACTTTTTCTACAGCTGCTTTTTGCGCGGCGAGCTCACCATCTTTTTTCATTTGGCGCAAATTTCTTTCATCGTAAGGAACTAATGATTCAGCGGTTACATATTCTCCTTCTCCTTTGGGGCCGATACGAATGGAGGAACATGCGCTGGTAAGTACTAGTGCGCTAAGTAAACAAAGTAGTAATTTTTTCATTTGGTCTCCTTGGGATCTAAACCAACTTCTTGTAAATATTTACGGTTAATGCGCATGATAACAGCGCAGCCATTATCTTCTAAATATTCCGTTTTTATTAATTCCATGCGTTTAAGCACGCCGGTGGCGGAAGTGTCTATTGTGGAACCAACGGAAACAGCATCTATAATCTGAACATGAGATTCCAAATTGGTTCCGTAAAGCACTTCGGTTGCACGTTGATACGCATGAGCAATGGCAGCTTCGCGGCTTAAAATACGTTGCTGAGAATCACTCTGGTGGTTGGGGTTGACGGCCCCAAATCCGCGGACCCATAGATAATCACTATCAAGTAAAGTATCGTTAAAAGAAGGGGCGATTTTCCCTTCTTTTACGGCAGATTTCATTGTTTGGCCACATGCAATAAAAACCATGGAGCAGAGTAATAGAATCCCTAATTTTTTCATACATTACCTCATCAATTCCGAAAGCACTTTTACGTATGTGCTAGGTAGGCGTACATTCTCATAGTTGATAATACCGCAACGAATGAGCATGATTTCCAACATATGCGTAAGGATATCATAGAAATTCTCTCGCACAGAAGGATCGCACGAATTGGGTTTAGGGCCCAAAATCACGGCTCCTTTTAATTTTTTATTGTCACACAAGTTGGCGATTTTAAAAGCAGAGGAAATAATATTTTCCGTTGCGTAAGACGAACGGACCACAATTTCAAATCCGCCCTCAATACCAAGTTCTTTGGCGCGTCGTTCCAATGCGTATACCATCCAGTTCATCATATCAGAACAATTTTGCGGATAAAAGAAACCGATGCGTCCCCATTCACCGTTTCCGGACATATTTAAGGTGGTAATTTCAGAGGGGTCTTTGGTAAGAAGTTCGCTGGTTTTATCTTCACCCTTGGTGGCGAGTAGTTTTTCAAAAATGTCTGCTTGAGATTTTTGTTCGGTAGGGAGATTGGGGAAAATTAAATTTTCCAGTACTTTCAGCCGGCGGATACTACGTGTAACAGTCCCCAACGTCATGTGCGGGGCACCAAAAAATGCTTCAATTTGTTTATCGCCTAGATCTACGCCATTTTCAAATAACATTTTTTTAACGATGCGGAAATGCGTAGCCCCAGTGGCTGGTTTCAATTCACTAATCCAACCGGAATCCAACCTAAACTGAATAAGTTCCTCTAATTTTTCCAAACTTTCCGGCGGATATTTTGAGGTAATAACTATTTGTTTTTTCTCTTCTAAAAAGCCATTTAATAATTTGGAAACATACGCACGGTTTTGTTCATTAATAGCCAACAAGTGGATATCATCAATCAAAAGCGCTTGTACGGATTTCATGAAGTTTTCGAATTTGTCAATATTTCCTTCCATTACATAACGCTGAATTCCGCGCGAAAGCCGCACGCCGTTTGTCATGAAGATATGCTCTTGACCAAATTTTTTGCTAAAAGCATAGGCAAGTGCATTTAAGAAGTGCGTTTTGCCGGTTCCTGTTCCTCCGTGTAATACAAGGGGGTTGTATAGTTTGCCGGGATTTTCAATGACCGAAATGGCTGTAGCATGGGCAAAGCGGTTGACGGACATTACCATGTTATTTAGTGTATATGTAGGCACTAAAGGAACCTCTAATGGCCAGTTGTGTTTTTTTAATTCAGAGGTGGGAATTTGAATGGAGTGGTCAATCCCGCCTTGTTTGGTAGCTGCATGCGCAGGGGATACGGTACTGCGCAAGGGTTTGGCTGCAGAAGAACCCGGGGCATCAGGGATATTATTTTTTCTCCGTAAACGCAAAATAGTTTTACCTGGTTGGTCTGTATTATCTGCAGGTGCTTTCGGGGGATGTTGCTTCTTGAGATGCAAGATGGTTTTTGTCTTAGGAGGTTCTTGTTCTTCTGGCATAGGCGTTCCTTCTCGAAGAGAGCGAATTTTTTCGTTTTGTTTTTTAATAAATTCTGTATTAAAAGTAGTTTCTAAATTGAACGTTTTATCCAACCTATTTGCATTGTCTTTGTCTATATCTTCACGTATTGTAATTTCCGGTAGGTCGGCGTGATGTACAGTGTCCCCCAAAATTTGTTCTTCTTCCGGGATTGTTTCTGAAGAGAATTCGTCCATTAATGTTTTGGGTGGTTCTTGGGCAGACCCTAAAGTAAAAGGCACATTAGAAGTAGTGTCCGTATCCATTTGAGGAGTGGCCGGTTGATTTTTTTTGTTTTCTTGATGAGAATTTGTGTTATTCATAAAAGTTTTATCTTTTTTAGGAAGTCGATCCGTAATAGTTTTTACATCTTCAATGTCTATAATGTTGGTTTGGTCTTTGAGCTCATGTTCAAACACATTAAAAGACGTTGGGTTCGTTGATTGTGCCTCCGATATTTTTTGTGATTTTTCCTGTTGCGTTTGCTTTACTTGGTCGGTAGGTTGTTCAATGTCAACGAACATATCATACCGGGTATCTGCCGATAAGATGTCCTCTAAGGGCATTTTTTCCAGCACGGATCCTTCCATGCCATTGATAAGCATATCATCATCGCTAATAGAAAGAGTGCCGGATGTTGGTGTCTTTTCCGATACATTAATCGTTTGCTTTTGCAAATTCAAAGGGTTTTCTTCTTCTATTTCCGCTTCTTTCTGCGGAGTATCCGACGGAGTCGAGGATAACGTATTTTGCGAAGGTTGCGTCGGCTGAGAATGGGTAGATTCCTGTGGTGCATTAGGAGCAGAGGGTTGAAGGTTGCTACGGCCAGAAACAGTATCCAAATTAATTTGTTTTTTGTTCAAAGAGGCCGTATCGCTTAGAGGAGAAAAAGAGGGAAAATCGGACGCTGTATCTACGGAATTAAATAACGGATCGCCCAATGTCCCTCCGGGAACGAGAGAATCTACCTGCCGGGAGAGTTCAATTCCTTCTTTCACAGCAGTATGTATTTTCTCTTTTGTGTTTTCATCCAAATCATCAGGCAGAACAAACCCATACACATACGGCACATTGGCAGCGTATGTTTCCTTTACGTAACCCTTTAATTTTTTAGCAATGATACGAGCATCTTTTTCTGTTCCATCTATAACTAGAGCATAGTGGATAGAATTAGTTTGGGTATCTATTTTGCTAGTTATCTCCCAATGTTGAATCATTTTCCCTCAACAATTTGTACCCCGCCGCTAGTACCGATACGGGTAGCTCCTGCGGCAATCATAGCATCTGCGTCTGCACGCGAACGTACGCCCCCGGATGCTTTCACTTGCATGGAAGCGGGAATGGATTTGCGCATAAGCGCCACGTCTTCCACGGTGGCTCCGCCTCCGTTAAACCCTGTAGATGTTTTTACAAAATCTGCTCCGGCTTTAGCGGCTAATTGGCACGCGACCACTTTTTCTTCGTTGGTTAATTGCGAAGTTTCAATAATCACTTTTAATACGTGTCCGCGTGTTACATCACGTACGGCCTGTATATCAGCCAGTACCGTTTGCGTATCGCCGGATTTTAGAGCGCCCATATTAATGACCATATCCACCTCGTCGGCGCCGTTTTCAATAGCGTTTTTAGCTTCAAAGGCCTTGGCGGCGGCGGTGGTAGCACCTAATGCAAACCCTACAACGGTGCACACTTTTACATCCGTCCCTGCCAGGGCTTTTTTGGCAAAAGCAACCCAATAGGGGTTTACACACACACTGCAAAAATTATATTGGCGTGCTTCATCGCACAAGTGTTGAATTTGCGCTTGTGTGGCGGCAGGTTTTAAGAGTGTATGGTCGATGTATTTTGCAATATTCATAATTAGTTAAAGTTAATGATACGGGCAAATTTTTCTGCGATGAGAGATTGGCCGCCCACTAAGGCGCCATCCACATCGGGTTTAGCCATAATTTCATCTACGTTCGTGTCTTTTACGCTGCCGCCGTAAAGAATACGGGTGGCCTGTGCAAAATTTTCACCGTAAGTTTTGGCTAATTGCGTACGGATTGCGGCGTGTACTTCTTGCGCCTGATCGGGGGTAGCTGTTTTGCCGGTACCGATGGCCCACACAGGTTCGTAGGCAATTACCAACCCTTTCAATTGTTCGGAGGTAAAACCCTTAAGGCCGTTGGTCAGTTGGTTAGCAATGACGTCCAACGTTTTGTTGGCTTCACGTTCGGCTAAAGTTTCTCCTACACAGAAAATAACGGTTAAATTGTGGCGCAAGGCAGCGGCTACTTTTTTGTTTAAAATTTCGTCGGTATCACCGAATACGCTTCGGCGTTCACTATGGCCAATAATGGTATGGGTGGCACCAGCATCTTTGGCTTGAATGGGGGATACAGCGCTAGTGAAAGCACCTTTATCTTCCCAATGTACGTCTTGAGCTGCTATTTTGATTTCGCTTCCTTTGGCGATATTGGCGGCTGTTGCTAATGCAGTGTAAGAAGGAGCAATGATGATTTCAACGTTGTTTTTGTTTCCTGCTTCTTTAAGCGCATTTACCAGAGCGGATGCCTCGGCGATAGTGTTGTGCATTTTCCAGTTTCCGGCAATAATAGGTGTTCTAGACATAATATCTCCCTTTTTCAACATACAAAAATACGGTTCCCGTAAAAACGGAATACTCTCTTCTACATAGTATCAAAAAAATGAGGGAAAAACAACCTCGTTTCAAATGTTCAGTTTGAGGGGTAATTTTAGGATAAAAATAACCCCCGGTTTGTCCGGGGGTTATTTTAAGGATAAGTTTTTAATCAAACCGCAGCATATCGGTGTATTCTTTGAGACGTTTATTAATTGTCTGTTGGGTAAGTCCGGCTAAGCGAGCTACACTAAACGACTCAATAGTAAACGATGCCATTACATTACCAATCATCATGGCGCGCTTAATGGCTTGGAGGTTATTCCAATTCTTTAAACTGGCCAAATAGCCCGTAAATCCGCCGCCAAACGTATCTCCGGCTCCGGTAGTATCGTGCACATGTTCTAAGATATATGGAGGTAACTGGGCAATGCCTTTGGCACTAACAAGCATGGAACCATTGGAACCTAGCTTAATAATAACGTATTTTACGCCTTTGCCTAATAACCATTTTCCGGCTTGGATGAGGTTGTACATCCCAGTTAGCAAGCGTGCTTCGTTTTCATTCAAAAACAGAATGTCAATCTGTTTGATAACTTTGAGTAGAGTTTCTTTTTTAGATGAAATCCAATAATTCATCGTGTCACATGCCACTATTCGAGGATGTTTGACCTGTTTTAGAACGGAGAGCTGTAATTCGGGGTCAATGTTGGCCAAGAACACGGCTTTAGCATTTTGTTGTTCTTTAGAAAGTACAGGTTTAAAATCTTTAAACACATTTAAATCTGTGAACTTTGTAAAAGCCGTGTTGAAATCAGCATCATAACTGCCGCCCCAATGGAATGTGAGTCCGTCTTTTACTTCCAGCCCGGTAGTATCTACCCCACGTTTGATAAATGGCTCGCGATATTCTTGGGTAAAATCAGTACCTACGACAGCCACAATTTTGGGTTTAGCAAAATAACTGGCGCAGATAGAGGCATAACTGGCTGCTCCGCCGAGCACGCGTTCGGCTCGTCCATTGGCATTTTCAATCGTATCAAACGCAACGGAACCTATTACCAACACTTCATTTTTATTCATAAGCGTTTATTGTAAAAAGTTGAATTTTTACGTTGTTATTGAAATCGTCCAAAAATGCTTTTTGGGCCGTTTCCATTTTGGTGTCCATCAAAGCCGCGGCAAAATCAGTTTTGTTGGTCTCAAAGCCAGTTAAATTGCCATGTTGAGTTTGGTAGGCCCATTTCATTTCTTCCGGTGTAAGTTTGTAAAAAGAATACAAAGTTTGACGGAAGCGATTGGCTAGTTTGTCCCGGCGTAATTGGTTTTCAAATTCGGTCGGAGTAGTGTGCGCGGAGGCGCGTAAGGCGTATTCATATTGCTTCTTATCAAACTTCCCATCTGGTGCAAACCAGGGAGATGTTTGAATGTCGTAAGCTATTTCGTAATCAGATACGTGTAATCCAGCTTTTTGGGCTGCTTGATTTAAAATTTCTTCACTTACCATAGAAGAAAGGACTTGTTGTTGTAAAAACTGCATCATTTTTTCGTCTACTTCAATTCCTTGGTTGCGCAGTTGGTTAGCACGTTCGTCAGCAAGACGGTATAAGTCGCGGGAAGGAATCTTTTGGGTTCCCACTTGGGCGGCGGTTAAACTATAATTGCTACGTGAATAAGCACTTAAGCCAAGGTAGGCAATACTTCCCAAGAAAAAGAGCAGGGTAACAATTAAAATAGATTTTTTGTATTTAATAAAAAATGACATACATTTTACTCCATAATTAATTATTTTCTTCTGTTGAAGAAATTATTTCTTCGCCGATGGAGCAATGTCCATCAATGCGGCTTCCTTCTTCTACAATCATTTTTTTGGCGCGTATATCGCCATGGATAGAGGCCTTACCGAGCACTTCTAACATATCGGCACACACATTGCCTTCAATGGTTCCACCGCAAACTACAATTGCAGCAGTTACATCTCCCACAATTTTACCGCCATCACCCACGATGACGTGGCGGGCATTATCAACAGCTCCTTCCAGCGTGCCATCTACTCGCAAGGATCCTTGCACGTTTAAAGTTCCTTGAAAGTAACATTCCGCACTAACTACGGAAAAATGTTCGCCTGAAGAAAAATCAGAATCTTTTTTCAAAAATCCCATAGATTCCTCCTAAATTATTTAAAATAGTTGCGCGGATTTACGGGTTGGCCGTCTTTCCACACTTCATAGTGTAAATGAGTCCCGGTTGAATATCCACTAGAACCCATTGTAGCAATTTTGTCGCCTCGTTTGACCACATCACCTGCTTTTACCTGAATCCCCGTCGTGTGGGCATAAAGCGTAGAGTAACCAAAACCATGGTCTACTAAAATGGCTTGACCAAAACTAGGTACCCATCCTGCATGACGTACAACGCCATCGGCTGTTACAAAAATGGGGCTATCAGGTTTCCCGGCAAAATCAACCCCATTATGTTTTTTAGAGGTACGCTTACCTAAAGGATCTAAGCGATATCCATAACCCGAACTGATGCGTGCATTGGATGGACGGATGGACGGCGTAGAGTTGAGGCCTTCTTTCTTGTTAGCAAAATACCAAGCAATTTCTTGGAAACTTGCCAAACGTGTCTTGGCTCCATCTTCTATAATATCCACATACTCTTCAAAATCTTCGGTTTCCATATCTTTTAGATCAGTGGCCAGGAGCTCTTTAGCATGTTGATCCGCTTTTGCTCGAGTTTCTTCCCATCCCTTGGGTAAGTTAATGAATTTACTGCCCGGCATGCCCAACATCTGGCGCATTTGCGTATCCGTAGTGCGAGTCAGCTCCAAGTACTTGCGTCCGCGTTCTAATTCATCAGCGATGAGTTGCATTTTCATGCGCATTAAATTATTATCGGTTTTAATTACATTGTAATCGTAACCACGAATGAAAAACAACACCCCTGCGCCTGTTATTAATAACCATGCAAGTGCTGTTATCAAAAGAGTAAGACGGCGAAATTTGAACTTAAAACTAGCTCCTTTGCGGGGCATGACTAAAATGTCTACCCGTTCCCCTAAAAAGCTGGCTAAAGTATTGATAAAATTACTCATCTTTTGTATTCTATCATATATAGACCTGTGAGGAAACTATAATAAGGAGAAAATGATGAAGAAAATATTAATTTGTGCGTGTGTGGTATTGTTTGCAGCGGCTTGCTTTCCACAATTTCCGGAGGTTGTTACATTGAACTCGGTTCAATTGCCTTCGGTGGCGGAAGAAGAGGTAGTATGGGATGTTGAACACTACCAAAATAAACCTGTATTGGTGGTATTCATGGGGTCGTGGTGTCCCTGGTGCAAAAAAACGATGCCGGCCGTTACTGCATTGAAGGAAAAATACGGTGATAAGGTGGAAATTGTAGGAGCATTTATGGATAATACTCCGGGTCCGGTGAGAGATGCCATGGAAGCAAATGGCTTTACCGGGAAAGCCGTGTACGATGCTAGTGATTTAGCGGAAGGTTTGGGAGTGAGTGGGTTACCACATACTATTTTATTTAATAAAAAACACCAGGCAGTCAAAGTATGGGAAGGTTATCGTCCGGATATGGAAGAAGTAGTTAGCGTAGAAATTGATAAATTGGTGAAATAGCAGCTTTAATTCAAAAATCTCCTCACATTTCAAGTGGGGAGATTTTTTATAGCGCAATATACGGGGCTTAATGAAATTATTAATGCCTTTATCAAAGCGGGAGCCAAATAATAATTGTTGATAGTAGATCGAGAAAAATTATAATGAAAAAATGCCTAAACTTATGTTTAGGCATTTTTATATTTTACCGGGGAAGGGACTTGAACCCTTAAGCCCGTGCGGGCAATAGTTTTTGAGACTATCCTGTATACCAATTCCAGCACCCCGGCTTAAATCTATACTTTATTATACCATATTCATAGAGGTTTTGGTAACGGAAGATTATATGGCTACTAAACAAATATTTAATTTATTAGCTAAAGCAACTACTTCTTCTAAATCCATTACCAATGTTTTTCCGGCTTCAAACGCAAGAATAGAAAATCCTGCCTTATGTATATTTTTAAGAGTAGTTTTCCCGATGACGGGTAAATCGTAACGATCGTCTTGATTGGGGCGTGCTACTTTTACAACGGCTACAGCGGATTCTTTTTCAGCGGCCTTTTTATATAATTCACCCGCACGCGCAATACAACGGTCTGTTCCCTCCATCCCTTCTACGGCAATTACTGCTTGTTGGCTTACCACGCACGTAAGGCCGATATCCAGCGCGGCAATTTGCTTAGCAATAGTAAAACCATAGTCAATGGTTTGTTGCTCTTGTGCGGTAGGTTGACGAGTAGAGAGAATCCCTTTTTCAGGGAAAAATTCTTCCAAAAATAAGGCAGAATTTTGGAATTGTATGCCTTCTTGCGCAAACTCTTCAATGATGCGTGAAAGTACGTGTTTGGTTTGCATGCTTTTAAGAGAGGCCAAGAATGTTATTCCTCGTTTATCGGGCATTAAGTTACTGAAAATAGATGTATGTTGTACGCGTCCAGCCATGACTACTTGCGTAACACCCTTTTCTTTGAAAAATTCAATTCCCGTTCCAAACTGACCTAATCGGACAGATTTGAAGGCCTTGCAGTAATCTTTATAGTCGGTTTCGCGTGCATTTCCTTTGAGCCCCAACACAACTACATCATACCCGCGTTTACAAGCATTGCGAGCAATGTAGAGAGGCATGTTCCCTTCACCGGCGATAATTCCCAAAACTTTATTCATCTGCATCCTCGTGGGAAGTTTTGCGCGCAGGGGCAACTCCACGTTGGCTAGCGCGACAGAAATCAATAAAATGCTGCACTTCGGCACAGTGAGGGGCACTTTCCAATTCTGCCATAGCTTCTTCCAAACGTTTGCCGCTACGGAACATCAGTTTGTACGCATTTTTGATTTCCAAAATTACTTTTCGATCAAAACCAGCTCGTCGTAAGCCAACAATATTTAGTCCAATAAGTTTGGCGCGCTCCCCTTGTGCAATTAAGTAGGGGGGGATGTCTAATGTGGCCATTGTGCCACCTGAGATCATGGCCAAGCTCCCAATACGAGAGAATTGATGAACGCCTACCATCCCTGATATAATTGCACGGTCTTCTATGATCACGTGCCCAGCAATTCCACTGCTATTGGCAACAATACAATTGTTTCCCATTTGGACATCATGTGCCAAGTGAGAATTAGCCATCAAGAGGTTATTGTTTCCAACAGTGGTGGGTTTGTCTACGAAAGTGGAGCGATGGATAGTAACACATTCGCGGATTTTATTACCATTTCCCATTACAACGCGAGTATGTTCATCTTTATAGGATAAATCTTGTGGTTTAACACCAATAAAAGCACTAGCAATAAGCTCATTATTATCGCCCATAGTTGTGTTTTCAATTACACAAAAAGGACCAATGCGGTTATTTTTACCGATTTGTACATCTGGCCCAATGATTGTGTAAGGCCCCACGACGGTAGAGGGGTCAATCTGAGCTGTAGGATCAATAATCGCAGTAGGGTGAATGTTAGACATGTTTTTCTCCTAAAATAAAATTCAGCGTGGCTTGCGTACAGAGTTTTCCGTTAACGTAGGCCTCGGCATAGATTTTAGAAATTTTTCCGGATCGTAAAATTTCAATTGGCATTTGCAATGTATCCCCAGGGCGGACCATTCCGCGGAATTTAGCTTCCTCGATACTTAAAAACAAGGGAACGCTACCACTTTGTTCTTTGGTGACACGATCCATCATGGCACCGCCAAATGCCTGAGACATGCTTTCCACTATCAGCACACCTGGCATAACGGGATTCCCTGGGAAGTGTCCTTGGAAATAAAATTCATCTGTGGTTACGCGGCGAATTCCCAAATACTTTTTGCCATCTTCCAAGACACGTACTTCATCCACCAAGAGAAATGGGTCTCGGTGTGGGATGGTGGCTTTGATTTGTTCCTGATCGATCACTTTTTGCACAGGTAATGTTAAAAAAGTGTGTAAACTCTTTCTCGTGCTCATTTATCCTCCGAATTGGCCAATAACAAATGTGCGAAGATGACATTGTGCTTATGGCCACCGCATTCGCAGCGGATATCCAACGGGGGCAATTTGCGCCCGGTTAAACTGATATCTCCAATCAGATCCAATAGTTTATGACGTACCGGTTCGTCCGGGAAACGTCGCTCGTTAATAAATCCATCCTTCCCGACGATTACGGCGTTTTCCAAATTACCGCCTTTGGCTAGGCCGTGTGCTTTTAAGAATTCTAATTCTTCCTCAAAACCAAACGTACGGGCGCGGGCGATTTGTTCTATATAATTATCTTGTGTAAATTCAAAACTATACTCACAATGCGCCAAGAGCGGATGTTTGTGACGGTATACAAATGTAAAAGTTAATTTGTCTGCCGGGGTAGCACTATAAGAAATATTCCCGCAACTGTAGGTAATGGGTTTTTTGATAACCAACGTAGGTTGCTCGGTGGACATTTCCTCTATGCCAGCTTTTAACAAGGCCTCTACATATATGTCGCTGGCGCCATCGGTTACTGGGGGCTCGGGACCATCCATTTCTACAGCCACATCGGTAATTCCCAGTGCATGCAAAGCAGACATTACGTGTTCAATCGTCCATACCTCTGCAGTTTCATTTTTTAGGTTGGTGCCACGCAGGGTGGATCCCACGTTATCTACATGAGCTACAATTGGTTTGGCATTGGGCAAATCGGTACGCAAAAATGTAATGCCGTTTTGCGCAGGTTTAAATGTCATAGTAGTGGGAACGCCGGTATGCAACCCAGGACCACTAACGATGGCAGATTGTTTGATAGTTCTTCGCATAATTTAACGTCCTAATAATTTTTTTACACGGCCCCAAAACGAAAGTTTTTGAAAGGCCTGTGTTTCTTTTTGCAATTGTTGAAATTGCTTATACATATCTGGCAGTTTGTGTAAAATTGCAAATTGTCTTAAAGCATCTCGTTGTGGCATGGCTGGAGAACCAAGATATGTTTGTCCCGCCGGTATTGAACTCATTACACCCGATTGGGCTGCCACTTGTACACGGTCTCCGATTTTCATATGTCCGGCCAAACCTACTTGTCCAGCTAAAATAACACCATTCCCAATTTCCGTGGTTCCCGCTACTCCTACTTGAGAGCAGAAAATAGAACTCATTCCAACAGTCACATTGTGGCCGATTTGCACCAGGTTGTCAATCTTTGTGTTGTCGCCGATAGTGGTGCTGGCGATTTTGGCGCGATCTATACATGCATTGGACTGAATTTCCACATCATTGCCTAGGATGACATTGCCAATTTGAGGGATTTTTTGATGTTTTCCATTGTGAAACGTAAATCCAAAACCATCACTGCCGATTCTAGCACCGGCCTGTAAGATAACATAATCTTTAAGTATGCATTGCTCTCGGATAACTACTTGAGGGTAAATATAACAATTCTTGCCAATCGTGACTTCTTTGCCGATATAACATTGCGGGAAGATGACAGTATTATCACCGATAATAGCGCCGTCTTCAATTACACTATAGGCCCCTACAGCTACATTTTGACCCAATTTTGCATTGGGACTGATAACCGCGGTGGGATGAATGCCGGGGGTATGTTTTTGAAATTGTGCATCTACATATTTCATGAGCAATACAAAGGCCCATTCAGGATTTTTAGCATAAAGCAGGACGCCATTAAAAGGAAGATTTTGTTCTTTTGCAGTATCGGGTATAAATACGGCCGATGCTTCTAACTTAGCCAAAAGCTCCGGTTTATCCAAGGAAGTTACATAGCAAATGCCACCTTTATGCGCATTTTCCAATGCACACAGTGCCGTAATTTGCAGGTCAAGTTGTCCGCTGGCCTGTGTATCGGTAATTTTTGTAATTTGTTCGATAGATAAGGGTTTCATAAGCACCTCACTTTCCACGTTTGCGGTATTTTTTTGCTTTCTTTAAGCGATTAACAAAATCTTTAGTAACGTTGATGGGTTTTTCACCGTATAGGACTTCATCTTTGCGCACGATTGCTCCAATGTTACGTTTTTTAGCAAAAGATTTAATTTCCAAATAAATATCGGTCAAAATTTCTTTAACTTCTTGTTCTTCTAATTTTAGAATTTCTTCGCGTGTTTGTGCTTTGTAATTATCAATGAAGAACTCACGTTCTTCAATGGTTCGTTTGTTGGAGGCAATACGAGCTTTAAGGTCTTCCAACTGGGAGGGAGTGTTTAGTGGACTGGCGTAAAATACGTCTGTTCCCGCAAAAGTTAAGCGGTTTAAAACATTTCCAAGTTCCAGTTCATCCGCATTTTCCGCAGGGCGTGGGAACATCTTGTGGGGTTCCACTACGATACGCTCATAGAAGGGCTTTAATTGACGCATAAGCCCGACAAGCCGATTATTTTCTTCATGCAAGCGGGCGATTAATTCTTTGGCGTTAGCCACTTCCTCCTCTTTAGATAAAATCTTTTTACGGATTTGCTCTTTGACGGCTACTGTGCGTGGGTGTGCATTGAAGGCCTCGTCAATATCTACAAAGGCCACAGTAAGACATTTTTTAGGAGTAGATGTATCTTCGTCCGATTCATCTGTTTCTGGTTCGGCCTGATCCAGGGCTTGTTTAACTTCCGCTTGGGCTTGTGCCGGGGCCGGCAAATGATTGGGATCTTTTTGCTCGGCGGCTTGTGCTTTGGCCAGAATAGCAGCTACGGCAGCATTTTCCTCTTGAGTGAGGGCTAATTCTTGAGCACTCACTCCCACTGTCGTTAATAAGATTGCCAAAGCTACTATATGCCGTTTATGCATAAATTCCTTACATCATGTTTGAGATGTTAAAGTAGAAGTGGGATCTGTCCTCGCCCGAACGGTGGTTAAGTCCGTAGCCCCAGTCAATACGGATTGGTAGTGACGGAGTTGTCAAACGTAAACCCACCCCTACGCCGGCTTTGAATTGTTTTTCATCGGGTCCCATAGAAAATTCTAAATCATCAAATCGATTCCAGGAGTTCCCCAAGTCAAAGAAGAATGCGAATTGTGCCATATTGCGCCGTCCTTCGCGGGCGAGCGGGAAACGCAATTCTGCGTTCATCACGTAGTAAGTTGTCCCACCGTACTTAGGACCGATTTCTCCGGCGCGTTCATATCCGCGGATCGTATCGGCGCCCCCTAGGAAAAATTTCTCAAATGGGGGGACTTCATCCGTGCGCCCATAGGGACGTACAGAACCGATTTTATTGGATAATACGAATACAATGGGATAATTGCCACCAATGTTAAGTACGGTATAATTGAAAATGGAACGAGCATTTAAGTACCACAAATCAAGATCTCCCCCAACAGGACCTCCTGCCAAAGCTAACCCAATCGAGTTGCGCCATCCGCGGGTAGGGTCCCACATGTTGTCACGAGTGTCAATGGCAAAATCTGTGCTGATGGTAGATAGATTGGTCTTACCTTTTTCGATACATTCCTCGTAACTCTTCCCATCGGTACATTGATATTTTGAATCAATATCGTAGATGTTGATATGCTCAAAAGAATATCCAAAAGAGAGTTGATAAATGTCATCATTGAAACGGGGTCCTACTTTTAGACGTCCGCCGATGCGTTTTTCAGTATAGGCCTGGTTCTCCGTAGCGAATGAACGATAACGACGAGTATTGAAAGCATCTATGCCTAAAGAAGTGGGCTTATCAAAAATCCACGGGGTATACCAGCTAACGGTATAGTCCAGGATTTCTTTTCCGAATAGAGTTCGTAGTGAAAGGCGCTGAGCACGACCAAAGAGGTTTAAATGGTTAAGAGATACTTCACCATATAATCCGTCCATGGAACTCATTGCTAAACCGGCAGTGAACATGCCGGGTCGTCCTTCTACAACGTTGAAATCTAAATCTACCTTGTTAGGATCGGCAGTGGGTTGTAGCCCAATTTGCACATCATTGATAAATCCCAAGTTCATGATTTTAGTTTGGCTACGTTTAATTTTGGCGTTGTCGTATAAATCACCTGGATGAATGGTTAATTCACGGGTAAAGACATATTTTTTAGTATGTTCGTACCCAGTTACATCCACGTGATCAATGTAAAATGTATGCCCTTCCGTAATGTCAAAGGTAATATTTAAAATTCCATTTTGAATATCTTTAACAGGGACAACCTGTGCTTGTAGGTACCCGCGGTCTGCGTATTGTTCCTGGATAGCGGAAATAGTATCATCAAAGTCCTTTTGATTGTAACGATGCCCAGGACGGAAGAAAATTTGTTTATCCAACTCCTGTTGCGTAAACACACTATTTCCTTCAAAACTTACCGTGCCGAAATCCACTTGAGGCCCTTCGGTCAGTTCATAGTTCAATATGGCCTCTGTCTTGGCGTCATTGTAAGAAATTTGTGGTTGAGATAAATTGAATTCGCTATATCCTTTGTTGCGTCCATAAAGCATCATTTTTATCCAATCTCTCTGCAAATTTTGCGGTTTGAATACTTTATGTGGACGGTTGGAGGCCTTTTTAATAATTTTTTTCAAAGGGAGTTCTGTTTCTACTCCGTTTGTATCCAGGTTTAACTCGGCTACACGTACACGCTCGCCCTCATCAATAATTAACTTTACGTATACAACGCCCAATTCTTCATTACGTTCAAGTTCGTAATCCACTTTTGCATTGACGTATCCTTTTTCGGCATATTTGGCGGTAATACGGGGTAAGTCACTTTGTAATTTGGCTTCATTGAAAGGGTCTTTGAGCTTTAGCGTCATGGCCTGAGTGATGGCGCCTTTTCCCAAATGTTTACGTCCTTGATAAGTGATGCGGTCGAAAATAGGTTTTTCTTTGACTAAGTAAGTAATGCGGTGACAAGTGTACGCAGTTCCCGTCTCTTTTTCTTTGCGAGTGCCGGGCATGGGGGAAATATCAATTTCTACAGAGTCAAAACTTCCTAAGGCGGAGATGTCTTGGATATCTTCCGTCACGTTCATGCGCTCATACAGCTCGCCTTTTTTAGAGTGTGCGGCTTTAGTTACTGTTTTTTTGCGGATATTTTGAAGACCATCTACGGAAATGTTACAGATCATCCAAGGTCCGTTTGGGTCTAATTCGGCAGTAGGTTCTTCCGCGCACGCGTACGAAAAAAAAGTAAATAATAGACCCAAAACTAAAGCCGAGGATCGTTTTAAAATTGTCATTTCAAACCCCTATACTATCAAAAAAATCAAAAAGCCCGCACTACGCATAGCACGGGCTCAAGTTTGGTACAAAAAGATACTTATTTAGCGGGTCTTTTGGCAAGTCCGCTTTTAATACAACCCGTGCACACGTAGGCGGTTTGGGTTTTACCGTCCAAAACGATTTTTTGCTTTTGCAGGTTGGGTTTAAAACTTCTTTTTGTCCGCAAGTTAGAGTGGCTGTAAGAACCGCCGGAGACGGAGGCCTTGCCACATACTGCACATTTGTAAGCCATAAGTTTCCTTCCTTAACTAAGATAAATTTCGTTACCACTATTCTATAAATTTTAGGGGGTAATTGTCTAGTCCTCTTTGGCTTTTTGAGGGAATAATTTGCCTGCTATAATTGAAAGGAAGAGCACCCCTACGATGATACTCAAAGAGGCCAAAATCGGTATTTTAATATGGTGGGAAAGTAGCATTTTTACACCCACAAAGAATAAAATAACCGAAATTCCATATTTTAAATAGGGGAATTTGCCTGCCATGCCGGACAGTAAGAAATATAGCGAGCGTAACCCGATAATGGCAAAGATGTTAGAGGAATACACTAAGAAGGTATCTTGTGTGATAGATAATACAGCAGGGATAGAATCTACCGCAAAAATCAAATCGCTCATTTCAATAACCAGTACCGCAGCAAAAAGAGGAGTAGCGAACCATTTTACGCCCTCTTTAATAAAAAAGTTTTCTCCGTGATAATCGGTCTTTAAGGGCATAAATTTTTTGAGGATTTTAAGCGGTAGTGAATTTGAGGGGTCAAATTCGTCATCTTCCTTCTGCAACAACATTTTTGCGGCAGTAAAAATGAGTAGAGCACCAAAAACATAAATTGTCCACGAAAATAAAGAAATTAATTGTACGCCTACAAAAATAAATATAAAACGCAGCACAACCGCACCCAAGATGCCCCACAACAGGGCTTTGGGCTGTAAATCGTGCGGGATAGCAAAATAGCTGAAAATGAGGATAAAGACAAACATGTTGTCTATAGAAAGTGAATATTCCAACACATATCCTGTATAGAAAGCTAACGCATGCTGCGGCCCTTCAAACAGCCAAATGGCCCCACCGAATAAAAGCGCCAAACTGACCCATGCGCATACCATAACGGCAGCTTCTTTTATGGATACATGGCCATGATGTTTATTAAGGACTGTTAAATCAATAAACAAAGCAAGGATGACCGTAATCCAAAACGCTATCCATAAACCGATTGAAACGGAAGTAGATACAGGTTCCATATGTATATTATAGATAATTGTGTGGAATTTTTTCGTTTTTTTTCTTACAATGGGCTATATGCCATATTGGTTTTGTATAAATGGGGGGTACTTGTTATGAAAAAGTGTCGTTATAAAAAAGGTTTTACGCTCATAGAACTGCTTGTAGTAGTACTTATCATTGGTATTTTGGCGGCTATTGCCTTGCCGCAGTACCAAAGAGCTGTGGAAAAAGCCCGCGCAGCTGAAGCTGTGCAAAATGTCAAGCTTATAGAAGAATGTTTTGATTGGTATATACTCGAACATGGGTTGCCCGCAAACGGAATTATTCCGCTGGCTGATATGAATTGTCCAATAGAAATTAATTTAGGGAATTGGGATGAAGAAGAGGGAGTGTATATGACACGAGATTTTGATAATTATAATCCCGCTTGTACAAGAACAGAATGTTATTCAGAAATTCGCCGTTTTCCCTCTTATAATTATCTCCTTGGTTTTACGGTTTCTCCTGTAGGACATTCTCGTACCTGTTATACTCAAGAGACAGATATTGGCCGTTATATCTGTAACAGTATTCGAGATAAAGGATGGGAATATGCTGATTACGAGTTCTAACTTAATTATTACCAAAGCCCCGGTTTAGCCCGGGGCTTTTTATGAGTAAAATCTTGAGGATGGGAATCTCCCAGTAAGATGGGAATCCCCCTCAGTAAATTTCCTGACGGAAATTTCTTCCGGGCCGGGGCTCGCGGTTTTTGCCTTTCGGGTTTTTACCCTCAAACAAAAACATCGCTCCGCCCTTCGATTCCCAATCGCGCACCCAGCAGTGGGTGCTCTGCCAAGCCAAAAAATATCCCGCATAAAGCGGGAAATTTTTTAGCTGAGGATGGGAATCGAACCCACAACCTACGGTTTACAAAACCGTTGCTCTGCCAGTTGAGCTACCTCAGCAAACAATAAATATATATTATTCTAGCATTTTTACCTACGTCTTGCACTTCTTTTTGCTACAATAACAAATATGAAAAAATACATATCACTCTTTTTGTTGGGGGGGCTTATTTCCCCACTTTTTGCGCAAACTACTTGCCGTGTACAAGATCAGCGGCCCTTGCAGCTCTTGTCTGCGCAGCTCAAACGCAGTATGGGCGCATTCAAAAGACAAAAGCCACCCATCTACTACGTGGCTTATAATTTTAATGATTTGGATGTTTACAATATAGATGTGGAAGAAAATGGTGTTTCCAATCAGGGGCAACGTCACGATGCAACATTGCAAGTACAGGTGCGAGCAGGAAGTTTACAGATGGATAATACGCGCACGCTCAAAACAGGTCATACCTACCGCACATTAGAAACAGGCAGGATGCCTGATATTGGTGCGGACGGGAAAGCATTTTCAATGGCGGTGTGGCGGTTGACGGAGCAGGCCGCTGAAGATGCTCAACAGGATTTTAACCGCGTTCAGGCCGATGCCCAAACAGGAGCCAAACGCTTGGACGATTCTGCTGATTTTGTATTTCCACCTAAAGAAACTTTTTGTGAAGAATATCCGGCATTAAAGTTTGATATGAAGCAAATTGAAGCGCTTTTGCTGAAAGTATCTAATTTAACGCGTGGCAAATCATTTGTGCTGGGAAGTTCTTTTTCTTTTGAAATGAAAACGGGCAGTCGCTATTTTGTTGATTCGGTAGGAACACAACTTAAAACCCCGGTACGTTTGGCGCGTCTTTCGTATTCATTGTGGGGGAAAACGGCAGACGGGGCATGGGTCAATCGCTCTGAAAATTATGATGTGTTAACCCAAGATCAGCTACCTGATGAGGTGCAATTAACCGCAGATATCAAACAAAGCTTACAGGAATTAGAAGCATTATTAAATGCTCCAGAAGCCGAGCCCATTACCGTGCCTACATTATTGAAAAATCGTGCGATGGCCGTTTTTGTGCATGAAGTTTTAGGACATCGTGTGGAGGGGCACCGCCAAAAAGAAGATACCTTTGGCAAAACATTTACCGATAAAGTAGGTCAAGAAGTAGTTTCGCCGCTAATTAGTATTGTAGATGATGCTACTTTGCCTGAGTTTAATGGACAGCCATTACGTGGATTTTACTTGTATGATGATGAAGGGGTAAAGGCACGGCCAGTCACGTTAGTGGAAAATGGTATTTTAAAAGGATTTTTGATGAGTTCAAGTCCTATTAAAGGTTTTGCTACTTCCAATGGCCATGGCCGCGGAGAAATTGGTAAACGTCCTGTGGCTCGTATGGGTAATACGCGTGTGATTGCCTCTAAAACTATTGGGTATGATGCATTGGAACAGCAATTTTTAGAAGAAATCAAACGTCAAAACAAACCGTATGGTTTTATCATTGAGGATCTGTCGGGTGGATTTACGACCACAGATACGGATTATCCGCAGACATTCAAATTGACGCCCACTTTAGTATATAGAGTGTATCCTGATGGACGTAAAGAAATTGTGCGTGGAGCTGATATTGTGGGGACACCATTAGCGGCCTTCCATGAGGTAATGGCTGTGGCAGATGACTATGAAGTGTTTAACGGATCATGCGGGGCAGAATCTGGTTGGGTACCTGTATCTAGTATTGCCCCCAGCGTACTGCTACATAAATTAGAAATTGAAAAAACGGGAAAATCTACCACTAAGCCCCCACTTTTACCACCACCGTTTGGGGAGGGAAAATAACATGAAGAAATTAGGATTGCTCTTTTGTTTGATAGGAATTTGTGGGTTGGTTCAAGGAGCCGCGTTGCCGGATAATATGTATTTCAAGGCCATGAAAGATGAAATGGCACGTTCCGTTAAAAAATTACGTCGTCAGGGAGTCCCTGCTCCATTGTTTGTGGCTTACAAATTGGAAAATTTGCGTGCGGCCCCGTTAGTATCGGCTTCGTTGGGAGAATTGTATCCTGTTTCGCAACGTGATGATAGATTGAACGCTAATGTGGTGGTTTCTATAGGTACTGCCAAACAAGATAGTTTGGGTTACAAGCATGATGCTTATTCGCCACGGTACGCATATGCTCCGGAATCTTACTCTAATGTTTCAAAAAGTTACGACGGAATTCGTCAGGCCTTGTGGGAGATGACGGATAATGGATACTTGTTTGCTGCGGAGCTCTATCAGCAAAAAGAGGCCTATAAACGCACCAAGCAGGAAAAGTATGGGGCCAAACTCCCGGATTTTATGCCTTCTAAACAAGCACATTATGTAGAAGAAATTAAACCCGTAAAAGCGTATAATCTTGAGCAGTTACAGAACTGGGCCAAGCAACTATCAGCGCAGGGGAAAGGGTATTCTTTTTTAGAGCAATTTATTGTGCAAATTGAACCTAGTCAGCGTGATACATACTATCTCAATAATTTGGGCGGTTTTTATCAACTTTCCCAACCAGCAGTGCGGGTGCGTTTCTTTGCCAAATTTCGCAATACAAGTGGATATAAACAAGAGTATGAAAGCGAAATTTGGGTGGCCTCTTTGAATGAAGACGTTTACGGAAAACTCACTCAAAACGTCGCTGATTTTTTAAAGGGAATAGAACAATTACAGCAAGCTGTAAAGCCCGAACCCTACCTAGGCCCTGTATTATTGCGCCCGCAAGCGGCAGGGCAATTTACGTATAATTTGCTAATTGAAAATCTGCAGAATTTAAACCCATTACTTTCCAGTAACAGCGAAATCGATATAACCGCTGGGAAAATGCGTACTGTAGGCCAGCGGGTAATGGCACCGGGGATAACTGTTTATGATAGCCCGCAGGAACGCTTTGTTACGGGTAGTTCTATGGGGGAGGTCCCCTTGGGTGGTTTTATGCCGGTAGATGATGAGGGGGTGGCTGCAGAGAAATTAACTTTGGTTGAATCCGGACGTTTAAAACAGTTGCCGCGCACCAGTCGTCCCTTTGGAGATAAAACTCCTAGCAATGGGCATGCGCGTTTGGCCCCCCAATCTTTTCCACGTGAGCGGTTGACTAATGTACAGGTACGGCCACATGTTGTACTATCAGATAGCGAATTAGAAAAAAAATTATTAGATCGTTGCCGCGAGTTGGGGCTGGACTATGGATATATATTGTATGATTTTCCCAATAGTGATGAAGGAACTGTATTACGCGCCATACGTGTTTACACAACAGGAAACAAACGTGAAACGGTATATGGCTTGCGGTTGAGTAATCTAACTACACGTGCTTTGCGTGATATTACGGCTTGTGGTGATCAGCCCAAAGTTTTGTGGATTGGCCCAGAGCCGTCCTCTAATGGGCTTCCCAAGCAAAGTGTATCTGCTCCTGCGCTGCTTGTGGATGAAATTGAGTTTGTGCCTACCGATAAAAAACCAGACAAAAAACCGTTTGTTGTTAAACCATAACAATTAAGGGCCGTTAAAACGGCCCTTAATTATTTCCATTCTTGTAATAATTTGGAAGCCACTTGACCGACAAAGGAAGTTTCCTGCAGCATGGCGGCTTTGTTTAAATGTGTACGTGCAGAAGCGCGCTGGTTTAGTTTCCATTCATTCAAAGCCAGTAATAACCAACCTAGTTGATTATCAGGGTTTTTTTGCGTAAATTGCCTTGCATTGCGAGCCGAATCTGCAAAATAATTAGTTTGGTAAAGTCCGATAATTTTATAAAGCTGTAGGTCCTTACGCTCCGGGGCCAAGTCCAAAGCAGTATTGATTGCCTTTAAAGCATCTTCATAATGGTCCAAGCCGAAAGAGGCCTTGGCGCTGATTAGCCAGTAATCTGGTTGGTATGCATCTTCAGATAAAGCCATAGTGATATGGATAAAGGCCTGCTCAAAATTCCCTTGATTTAGAAACGTTGAGGCATACCTTGCACGATATTGTGGGGAAGCACTTGGATTGAGTTTGAAGAATTCGTCATAATAGTTACGGGCTTGCGAAAAAAATCCAAAAGCACGATAATTTTCAGCTTGTCCAGCTAGTGCCTCTAGGTTATTAGGTTCATGATCCAACGCTTGTTGATAAAGGGCCTGGGATTTATCAATAAGCCCAGTTCGTTGATAAAGGGCGGCGGCTGCTGTCAACAGCGGAATGTTGTTAGGGTGAAATTCGAGTGCCTCGAGATAAGTTTCCAGGGCTTTGCCTAATTGATTTAGTTGTTCGTAACTCATTCCCAATAAGCGGTAAGCGCGTGCCTCGCGGCGATTGACGTTGCCGGCCTTGTAGATGTAATGAGTTAGTTCATTTACTGCTTCCTCATATTTTTGTTCGTTGTATAAATTCCGTGCACGTACATATTCTTGCCTGTCTTTTAAAGGAGAAAATCCCCAGAACCCACCTTGCAAGGAACTGCACCCGCAGATAAACAAAGCACAGCACGCAATAAATATGTATTTATTTCTTAAACACATAAGGCAATGAATAAAGCAAGATATCTTCTTGCAACGCTCCTAATTTAGAATAGGCCTCTTTAATGCCTACTTCCCCGGATTGGTGAAGTTTTTTTAGTTCTAGTGTTCCAGTATCCAATACGCGATTGGTAAGCACAAAATTTGCCTTCCGGGCAGATTCTTCAATCATGGCAGCGGCACGCACATCACTCACGCGGTTGACATATCCTAAAATGCTGGTGGGAGTTTTGGAAGAAAAATCCAGTGGCGTAACGGAAGCAATAATATAGTCAGCCCCCATTTGTTCTACTGATTCCACCGGTAAATAGTCCACCACGGCGCCGTCTACTAAAGAGCGGTGGCGATATTCAACGGGTTCAAATACCCCTGGTAAATTCATGCTGGCACGCACAGCAATGGCAAGGGGACCCGAATTAAATACCACGCGTTCGCCGGTTTTAACATCCATAGCTGAACAAGAAAAAGGGATAGGCATATCTTCAAATTGCATATTACCCAGTTGTTCTTCAAAAAATTTGGATAAGTTGGCCGAAGTAGGTAATTTGCGTGCAAATAGAAAGCGGAACAAACCGGTTGCATTTAAATCGGGCGTGATTGTATTAAGTTTAATGTGCTCACCCAACTCCCATAATTTATCAGTAGGTAAACCTGCGGCATAAAATCCTCCCACCACAGATCCCATAGATGTACCAGCTAAATAATCAATAGGCACTTGTGCGTTGTCGAGTACTTCTAAAACACCTACATGTGCAAAGCCACGTACACCTCCGGCCGAAAGAGCCAAGCCAATTTGAGGGCGGTCCGCTTTAGGCAAGTCAATAAAGCGTTGCCACATAAATTCGCGCAAAATAGCATCATCTGACGGGGGAGTTAACGCGCAGATTGGTAAACAAAATAATCCATTTAGTAATAAGAACAGCAAGCACAAACGCTTCATTATAGATCCTTGCCAATGGCCCATTCTAATTGAGCTTTGGCAATATGGTTTTCACGCAAGGCCTCCAAATAGGATTGTCCCATTTGTAAATATTCCCGGCGTGCTTCTAAAGAAACAAGATCGTCTTGTGGTGCATTTTTTGCATTACGATCTAATAAAGAAGTTAATTCTCGGTAAGTCGCTTGACGGTCTAAAACTTCCTGTTGCCAAAATAGCATTTGCTCAAAGCTAGTGGCCACTTGGATGTGAATTTTATCTTCAATAGCACTTCGCTGCAACGTGCTCTTGCGCTGTTCTGCCTTTTTTTGGTTAACTTGTTGCGAGAAGGTATATGGAATGGGTAGACGTACAGCGAGAGAAATTTGTTTGTTTTCATCATCCAAATCGGAATCTCCTACCCGTTCGTAAGAAGCATTTAACAAAATATCGGGATAACGCTTAGAAAGGGCTAAATCAATGGCGATATTATCAAGTTCCAATGCATAAATGGCTGATTTTAATTCCGGACGGAATTCTGTAGCCCATAGTTGAAAATGTGGCAAATCCCCTTGTGTGGATACTGGTTCCAAATTCCCCGAAACAGTAAGAGGAGAATTTAATTCTTTATTCAAACTTACCAACATGGCTAGCCGAGCGCGGTTAAGTTCGCTTTGTGCTTCTTGATAACGAGCTTTTATTTGGGCTACGATGGCCTTTTGACGCATTTGTGTCCACGGGCCAGAAGCATAATGCCAATTTTTTACCTGTTCATAAAGTTTTTGCGTAAAGGAGGCATTTTCCTGCGCATAAAGCAAAGTGGCGAAGGATTTTTTGATTTCCAGTACGACGTTGTTTTTGACCGCTTCGTAACGGCTTTGGGCCTGTTTTAAATTTGCTCGTGCAATTTTAAGTGAACCATTGATTCTGCCACCGGAATAAAGATACTGGGTAGCTGTTACGCCCACTCCGTAAAAATGTTTTGCGTCCAATGATTTTGTATCTGGTAAAAAACGATTGATTCCCGGTTCAGGTAACACCATCGGGGAATCTGCCTCGTACCATGTGGCGGTACCTTGTAAAGCGAATTGCGGTAAGTAGCGGAATTTGGCCTCGCTGACCTTCTGCTCCGCAATGGTGATTTCTTCTTTAGCGGATAAGAAATCAGAACTATTTTCTAATCCTAAACGGATAGCACTTTCTAGAGATAAGTTATCACTAAGTAAACTGGAAAACTGCACCCCGTAATTGCTTTGGGCTGCTACACTTAGTGCACATAACAAAAATCCTACGATTAGAAATTGTTTCTTCATACGTTTTACGGTTTCTCTTTTAAGCGTTTTTCTACTTCGTCCATCATATTATTAAATGCTTGTTGCAATTCGGTTAGCTGATCCCCTTTACGCAAATGTACCCGTTGCGAAAAATCTCCTTGAGCAATCTTTTTACAAGTTTGTTCAAAGCGGTAGACGGGGCCTGCCATCCTATGAGACACAATAGCAGAGATGATTATCACGAGTAGTACATAAATAGCAATTTTGTAAAAGAAACTAGAAACAATGGGGACAAATTCATCATAAATGGGTTGTACTAACACGGGATAATCGTCAAATAGATCATTGAGCGTAGCTGTTAATTCCAATCCCATGATAGCCAGTCCGCATAGTACACATGCTACCATCAAAATCATGTAGCGAATTTGCAGATTTTTTTTAATAAAAATCGTGCGTCGTTGGAAACCTGATTTGATGGGTGTGTTATTCATAAATTTCCTTAGAACGTTGTTACGTAACGCAATTGCAAAATCCGTTCGCTTTCATCTCCGCGTCCTACACGGCGGAAAGAAGCATCCAATGCTAGAGAGGGGTGCAGATAAAAACGGGCCCCCAAGTTTAGGCGAGAATCGCGTATATTGCGGATATTATCCCATTCGCTTAAAAGGGTAATTTGCGGAATAATTTTGTAATACAAACCGGTGAACATATAGATTTCATCCCAGTCAAAATCTGAAAAATTGATACCGCCGTTTAATGTAAGATTAGGGATAAATACTTCGCGGGTTAACGTTACATAACCCCCTTTACGGTTATCTAAATAACGTTTGGAGCGGGTATATTCACGTGTATCTTCGTCATATCCGTAACCGTATCGGCGGCCGTCATATCCAACAGCAACAGCAGGTAAATACAAACTTCCGTCGTACACTTTCCACTTGGCTTGAAATTCTGGATTTAATACTTTTACGGAGTCAGAAGATCCAATCCAATTATCAATGGCTACACTAATACCAATATTAATGCGAGGATAAACGCCGAAATCAATGCTTTCCATAACAGTTCCATGCTCATATACACGGGTGTTGAAGGATGCTTGATAACGGTCCAGCACTTCGGCGGTAGGGACGTCAATAATTGATATTTCGGTAGAAATAGGATCCCCCTCGGCCGACCAGGCGGGGACTGTCATGCATAATATGGTAAATACAACAAATAGAAAACGTGTGAATTTCATACAAGCACCTCTTTACTTTATAAATTTACGTACATCTTTACCTTTCGGGGAAAGTATATAACGTACATTATGTACGTAAGCACTTTCCCGTGAAGGGAAGAAATCGTTTCGATCGCGCGGAAAACCTAGGTCAATAATTCCTTGTTTGGCGCGATCATTACCCATTACAATGCCTACATTCCAGTGATCGGTAACATCTTTGTCATAAGGTTCTTTGGGGTTATCATAATTGCGTAACACGGCGGTTCCTGTGGGGACAAGTGCAGCGTCTTCAACAGGGCTTGTTTTCAAAATGACATCTGTTGTCCAGACGGTCACTCCCTTGCACGGACCATTAATAAATGTGATTTTATATTCGGGAGAATTGTCGCTGGGGCGTTGTAAAAGTTCCGCTAATGAATAGCGGGCATAAGGACGCCCAACGGCTTCACAAGCGGCGAAAACGTGTGAATTGATAAAACGTTCATAATCTTGGTTGGGGTCGTTGCGGTCATACGTGGTTTGTTTGCGGCAAGAAATAAGGCATAAACACAATAAAACTCCCGCCAAAGCGGTATATTTTTTAATCATAGATTCTCCTTTCTCTACCTATTATACCCATTTTGGGCTATAAAATAAACCTCTATTTCCCTGTCTTTCCCTTTCCCCAGTTTCTCATTGTGTTTAACAGGTTAAAGAACCCTCCGCCGGTTTGATTCGATTGGGAAATCGTGGCATTAATGACCCCTTCTTGAATGGCCTGTTGGGTGACTTCTGTAGTGGCATCTTTTACGGCATTTAGATTGTTTGCCAGAGAAACAGTCAAGCTTTCTCCTCCTTCAATGGCATCAGTAGATTGCGATAGAGGATCCGGATTGCTGTAAACAAATCCCACTGGGCTTTCCAAGGTTTCCGCCATGTCATAGGCCATGCCGGGATTAGAAAGTACCAAAAAAGTGGGAGGTTCTTTATCTCCAATATTTTCTATAGGGGTTGTAAGGATGTCTTTATTGATATCGTTAATTTGCCGAAGATCTTCATCCGTATAAGGCACCCAGTTGGGACGTTGTTTATCATATTGTTTTTCAAGCTGTGGCTTTATTTGCTCGGGGCGAATAGATATTGGTTTTTCAGGTGCATTTTTTTGTGCCTCTTCTATCTCTTTGAGTTTTTTGTTTATCCAGGCATCTTTGTAAGTATCGTATGTGTTAAAAGGGTCGGGGACTATTTTGCTATTTCCCACGGTTGTAAATGTATCGGTTAATACATAGTCGGAAGGTTTGGAATTCGGTAACCAAAAGCAGCGCTGGGAATCACATTGTTTTTGTTCATACATCACTGCATAAATTTCTCCGGTAGTTTTCATGTGAGGGTTGTCTTCTACCATTTGTTTAAAATTTTCCGGAGTGGTAGGGCCCAGTACTGGAGTAAAAGATAAACCTTCAGGAAGTATAAATTTGGTTTTTTCAAAGAATATTTGTGCATTATTTTTTTGAGCTTGTTGAATTTTTTTTGCTTCTTCATGTTGGACAACACCCAAGAAACAAGCACTATTTATGGAAGGGAAAGAAGAGTTGCAATCGGTGGTAAAGCCAAGTTCGTCCAACGTAGGATCCCAAGCGGCAGCGTTCTCCTCTATGCCAGCGAGTACTTTTTCCCTAATCTTATCTTTGTTTTCGGCAGTTAGACGGGCAATGAGGTATTCCTTTGCCTTTTTCTCTTGTTCGGTTTGGGGGTTGGGAAATTTAAGATCTGCAATAATTTCGGCGGCTTCGCGGGCAGCATGGTCTCCTGAGAGCAAGTCGGCAAAGTCCCGCGCGGCCTTATGTGCTTGGTATGCTTGGCGCGCTTGAGGAGTCATTAGTGCCCATTCTTTAGGGGAAATATCCGGCAAGGGGAGACGTATACGTTCGTATCCGGAAGATTTATTAACACTGCTTGTACCCAATTTATCACGGGCTGTTCCCAACGAAAGAGCTTTATCGTCATCTCGGTGCACACGTGTACTAGCTGATGATACGGGATAGGGAGCGTTAAGACCAAAAAATTTTTGAATAGGGGTAATTACACGTGCCCATTTGGAGTCGGGGATTTCTTGTTTGGGAGCTTGCGGCCCAAAATTTTTGGCGCGTTCTTGGCGTACGTACCGATCATACGGATTGTCGTGCACATTTACTTCGTGCATACCAGGTGCGCTGTGTTGAGGAGCCGTTTGCTGCACAAGTACCCATTCCCCGTTATCGGTTTGAAAGGAGGCATTTTCATAATCAAAAGGATAGTTTTTAGAAGAAATCTCTATCGTTTTAGAAGGGGAATTCTCCGCCGTTTTGGGTGCAATTGCAGACATCTGTCCCTTGGCGGAAGTAGTAGGCGTATAACTTGCTGCCAAGGCCAATGTGGCTGTAGAATCATTTTGCTCAGGTGCTATTTTTTGTACCTTTTCTTTACGCTTAAATAAGGAAGCCAAACGTTTTGAGATCACATTGAGAGGGTTGTCGGTAACTATTTGCGCTTGACCTGTTTTAAGAGTTGCATTGACAGGGGCAGTGGTTTCCAAAAATGGTAAGAGCAAAAAGATAATCACTCCCATGCAAAATATAATAAAACCCATTTTGAGAAGAATTTTTTTCATAAACCTATCCCGTACGTATAGTGTAATTATTTCTTACTTAACTTTCAACTTCTTGGCCGATGAACCATCGGCGGAGCAAACGCTTTAAAATCTGCCATGATTTTTTAAGGTGATTGAGTATTGGATTGCCAGTGGTTGGGACGTTATCAGGCAGGGAAATGTGGTTCGTTTGTGCTAGCTCACGTACATAACGTACGGGGATAGCAAAGTTTAAGTTTTGATTTCCTTCTCCTTCAACGCTGGCAAAGGCCACGGAAATTACCTCACCTTTTTCATTAAATACAGGGCTCCCGCTGGAACTAGGGGAAATGGGGGCGCTAATTTGATGCCACAAAGTGCCGTCTTGTTGTTTACGCAATTGACTGATAATGCCGGAAGTGACTGTATTTTGTAAACGGCGCGGATTGCCGATGACGGTAATTGTTTGCCCGATTAATACGTTGTCGTCATTAGCGAGGGTAACATGCGGGAGATTCTGTGCCTCAATTTTTATAAGAGCGATATCCAGTTTTGGATCTTGTGCTAGCGGAATGGCTTCTCCGGAAGTTACGCCATTATTAAAGGTAATATTAGTGTAAAGGGAGTTTTTTAGTACATGGCGATTTGTTACAATCAGCCCGTCGGGATTCACAACAAACCCCGTACCGGAAGAAGTAGTTCCGTCATTGGCTAGCACATTAACTTGCACAACGGCAGGCATATTGCGTTGAGCAATGGAGATGTGATCATGAGCGCAGAGTATCCAGGGAATTAGTAGCCAGCTAAAAATATAAAAAAAAGCGCTTACTTTTTTCATAGTTGTATTATAGCAAGAAATGAGGGACCTGGGGGAATACTAGTTGAAATATGAGTTTTGAAATTGTAAACTTAAGTAATAAGTAAGGAGTGGATTATGGCAGAAGTATTTTATGTAAGTAGAAAGAAATATGAAGAATTGTTGGAAGAACTTAAAAATTTGAAAGAGATTAAACAACAGCTTTCCCAAGAGATCGGCACTGCTGCTGCCCAGGGAGATCTTAAGGAAAATGCTGAATATCATGCTGCCAAAGAAAAACAAGCAGAAACTTTGTCTCGTATCAATGAATTAGAGCTGCGGTTGCGAAATGCACAAATTACAGACGATTTAACAGTAGACAAAAGCGAGGCACGTATAGGGGCAACCGTTACCATTGAAGACCAGGTGGCAGGACTCGAATTTACCTATACATTAGTAGGTCCTTCTGAAGCCAATCCGGATAAAGGACTCCTGTCTGTCAAATCTCCGCTAGCTAATGCCGTGCTTGGGAAGAAGCAAGGGGAAACCTTTGAAGCACAACTTCCCCGTGGTCCCCGTACTTACAAGCTAACGAAATTAGAATACAAATAGAAACTCTTCCTTAATAATAGTTAAAAGGAGGGGGGATGTACTTTGTTTTTGTTTTGTGGCGTAAGAGGATCATGCTGAACTCTTCCAAAAAGGCAGGGCTATTGCGTTGCCAATATAAGATAGATTCATAGAGAATATCTTCATTACGGCGTGGCTGCAAGAGGTCGCGCATGTGCACGCTTTGTGGCACATCGTTGTATTCCTTTATAAATTTAGTAAGTTCTTTCAGCGTTGCTTGCTCTTCCAAACGAGGGGAAGGAAACATTTCCAATAGCTCATATAATCTGAAAATATGAGGGATGGCTTGTTCAAAGTGGTTGCTTCGGTGATTGTAAGCGAGGACAAGGATAAGATTAAACAAATCGTGTTCTGCTTCGTTTTCTTTCCCAAATCTAGGAGCGCGCTTGTTGGCTGCGACAAAGGCCTGCAATTCGTCGGCTAGATATTTGTAAATAGCTACGGTGGCTTTCACATTTTCGTCTTGGATGCTTGCCTCTAAAAGACGTTGATATTGTTCATAAGCAGCTTGTAATAGTTTTAAAAAGTGATCTGCTTGATCGGAAGGAACGTACCCTCTGTTAATTATGCCACGAATTTCTTCCTTAATGGCAGGGTCTATGCCTTCTGTTCTCAAGATGTGTCGTAGTGGCCAATTGGGTTTATGGGGATGCCGTCGCAGATAGGCCAACGCGTTTCGGGCAAAGGATTCCGATGCCTCCATTGTAACGTGGTAGGTCGGAATATAGTTGGGGGCCAGGTGATAATAATTCTCTAATTCATTAAGCAGCGATGCCGGGTTTCCATGTTTTAGGTGTTCCAGCAAACTTGCACGTAACGTTTTGTTAACAATAGTTTTTGCAATATCGTGACGTAGAAGCTGGAAATTAGTTGATAGCAGAGAAGTATGCTGGATGCGTTGATGTAGCCGGCCGACTTCTTGAAGTTCTCTGCGATAGCTTAACCGAGCACTTAACACCCGCTTGGCGGCAGATGTTCCCATGCCAACTTCGTACATATAAGCCCTTCGATATGCTCGGGAGATAGAGGGCTGTTGGATATTGGGTTTGCGGAGCATCTCAAGTATGGCCTTCGCTTTCACTCCTGCGTGTGAAGGAGTACTTATTAAAATACATGCGCAAAGTGCCAAAGTAATTACGATAATTCGTTGCATATATATACTGTATCAGTATTTGAAAGTGGGCGCGAGGGTCTTTAGACCTATGGGCGGATAGGTCTTTTGAACTATCAAAAAGGGCCAGCATAAACCGCTGGCCCTTTTGAGATATTAATATTTAGCCAAAATGGCTTCTTTAGAGGAGGTGGAATAAGCGCTATAATCAATCTGTTGAAAGATAGAATCGCGCGTCTCCAAGTTGTACAAGTACCCCTCATCAATTCGGTTTCCGATGATTTGCTCGTAGAGCTCATTAAACCGTTTGATGTGATCTTTGGTGCGTTTGGTGGAATATTCTTTGGCCGTGCCGGTGGTCATTAGAAATGCCCAATCCGAAGATTGCATTAACACTAATTCTCGTGCTAATTGATTAAGTGCCCGGCGCAAAAGTCCTTGTGCATTTGGAAAACGATTTGCCAAATCCATCATGCGTTCAGCAGATTTAATTAAGTGGCGGTAAATCCAATCGTTACCACTATTGAGCCACACATCATGGTATCCTTTGTCTCCCCAAGAAGACATAGACGGTTGTACCACTTGATTTTCTGGGTACATCTGCAAATATTCCATAGGGGTAATGAGTTTTATTTCATTTTGATCGTAATAGATCTTTTTGAATAAAAACTCTAAAAAATCAATTCCTTCGTACCACCAATGTCCGTACAACTCGGCATCATACATAGAAACGACCAGCGGTTTACGATCAATAATCGTACTTAGATATTCGATTTGTTTTTGGCGGTTAAACATAAAGTTGCCAGCGTGTTGGGCGGCTACATCGCGTGCCTCCCAGGGATTATAGGCCTGTTTTTGGTTGAGAGAGACCTTGCCGGTAATTTTATGATACTTCATGCCGATATTGCGACGTACCCCATCAGAATGGAGATAAGGTTTAATATAATCGTAATCTAAATCATATCCTAAATCTCGGTAGAACTCGCGGTAACGATGATCTCCGGGATAGCCCGAATCAGCACTCCATACTTGTTGGGCCGATTCCATGTCGCGTGCAAACGCGGCTACACCTGTTTCAGGGCAATATACCGGAGCATATACGCCATATTTGGGACGCGGGGTGCCATGTAAAATACCATGTGATTCGGTGAAGAAAAACCGGATTCCTTCTTCGCGCAAAAATTTATCATCTCCTGGATTATACGCGCACTCAGCTAACCAAATACCACGCGGATTTTTACCAAAACGACTCCGATAATCGTGCGCAGCAATTTTAATTTGTGCATTGACGCTTTCTTTGTGAACCATTAAGGGTAAATAACCGTGTGTAGCGCAGCAAGTAATAATTTCCAATTTGCCCATATCTTGGAATTTTTTAAAACCTTGCAATACATGACCATGATAGCGGTTTTCGAATAAATCTTGGTAGCGGCGGAATTTGTCGAAATACATTCGGGCCACTCCCTCAAATTCGGTCCCTTTGGTGCGATGAATTTCTTTTTCGGATAGTTCTACCCGTTGATTAAGATAATGACGGAAACGATCGATCAGTAACGAATCTTCCATCATATTGCATAGAGGAGGGGTAAGTGACATTGTTAGACGGAAATCACAACCTTCCTCAGTGAGTTTTTCAAAAACGCTTAAAAGTGGAATGTACGTTTCCACCATGGCTTCATAAAACCAATCTTCTTCCAGAAAGTCCGGATACTCCGGATGCTTAATGAATGGCAAATGCGCGTGGAGCACCAGCGCTAGATAACCCTTTTCTTGTCCCATGTTATTTCCCCTGTTCGCGCAGTGCTTTGATATCTATGTGACGCGTCTTGTCGCCTTTTGCGTTACGCGCGTGAATGGGGAGGTCTACAATATCCCCTGCGGACAAGTGACGGTGAATGGTAAATTTACCATCTTTAAGTTCTATGTCTTTACCGCCGATGGATACAATGGCATTTTTGGAGGCCGAGCCGTAAATAATAATTTCACAATCGGCATTGAGCCAAATGTCTTCGTCTTGTACTTTATCTAAATGTAAGGCAAAGGAAGACCAGGAAGTTGGGGCCCCGGAAGGAGTAAGTTCGGTCAGTTTCCAGCGTTGACCGACTACTTGCATCAGTTCGCTGGCACCTAAACCAATATAGTCCGCACCGGAAAGTTTTAAGAGTTTTTGGAAATCTCCCTCCACAATCATCCACTTGTCATCAATCACATTGGAAATGCGACCTGGAGGCAATGTGGTGGTATTGCTACGGGTAACTAGGATGAAACGTCCATCATCTGTGAGGTATCCTAAATCGGCAATATAAGCCCGCCCTGATTCGGGAGCATTGATATACCAACTACGCGCTTCAAATAGTACAGGCATATCGTAATATTTTACGGAATTTGTCCCATTGAACAGTGCGACATTGGTCACATCATGTAAACGAATGATGGTGCGGGCGGCTCTAAGTACATCCTCGCCGTATTGGCTTTTGATGAAATCCAACGTGCCTTGGGTAATTTCCCAAAACAAGAACATCCACGCTGGGTCTTTAGGAAGCAAGTAGCTTTCCGTTTTACCATATCCCGAGGGGATATCGGACTCCATTTGGCGGTCCCTTATAAGTGGCTTAAGTAGTGAACTAGAGGACAAATTTTGTGCCATAACCCTTTTTCTCCCTGTGTAAATTTTATATCGATAAGAACAGATGTAAAACTTAGTATATATATTCTAGCATATTTATGCCCTAGAACAAGGGAAAAAATTAATTAGTTATTTCTTTTGCAAAAGAGGGTGTATTTTCTTATATTTATTTTTTTGCTATATTAATATAGTAATGGGAGAATGATTGCATGAAGAATAATACAAATTCAGGTTTTACCCTTATTGAGATACTGGTTGTTGTTATAATCATTGCTGTATTGGCGGCTGTTGCCATTCCGCAATACCAACGGGCTGTATACAAAAGCCGCTACCGCACATTGATGTCAATTGCACGAGGTATTAATCAGGGAAATGAAGATTTTTACTTGAATAATGGCCATTATGCCACGGATATGTCATCATTAGTGATAACAGGATCAAATGAGTACCCGGACGGAACGAATGTCCAATTAAACTCGGATGAGAAATACAGTTATGTACTTGTTAAACAAGATGGTTTAAATAATAATTATGTTATGTATCAATCCCACAGTTCGCAGTACCCTTCCAACATACACTGCGAGGCAAAAAAAGATGATTCAGTGGCAGCGTGGTTGTGCGGAGAAGCACTGGAAGGCCTTAAAATTGCTCATGGAAGTTTAACAAAGGGATATGATACGTACATTCTTAAAGGAAGTGAAAGCGACGGCGCATTGGCAGCTACTTACACTAACGAATCCAATCTTACACTTGCAAACGGAGATGTTTGTGAAGGTACGCAGGAGGGAACCTGCACCAATTTAACAGTTGCCTCGGGGGCCACTTGTACGGGAAATGGGAAAGATGCTTGTTCTAATTCCACTTATGAAGGGTCTACGTGTGAGGGAAATAAAGCAACCGCCTGCAGTAATAGCTCTTTTACAGATTCGACCTGCGTAGCAAGCGGGGAAGGAGCTTGTTTGGGGAGCACGTTTGAAAATTCTACTTGTGAAGGGAACGTTGGTGGAACCAGTGGTACAAATACTAGTTGTGGTAGTGGGAGCACCTATACTCGTTCGACTTGCAAAAACCTCTCGAAGAATGGATATGCTTGTGGCCGTAGTTCATATACCTCAGGATCAAATTGCTACTCCAATCAGTATGGAGGGTGCGGTAAGTCCAATTTTGACGGCGGTTCCAAATGTCATGGGCAATCTAATACAGCGTGTGATAACAGCACATTTACGGACCATTCTGTTTGTGTAGCCAATGTTTATGAATCCTGTAAGAATGGAAATTATGATGACACTTCCTATTGTACCGGGAATTTCTGCCCCGCAGGAGCGCGTACAAAGGATGGAGGAACTTGGTGCCGTGGTTCGAATAAAACGGAAGCTTCCTACGTTTGTGATGAAGATTAATCTGAACAATATGAACAAAAAGGCCTCAAGTTAACCTTGAGGCCTTTTTTAAGGGCCAATATATGCAATTTTTACTTTTTATGCATCAACCGTTAATGCATAAAAGGGGAAAGTTTTGTTTTTCCTATTTTTTTAGTATACTACAATTCAGTAGGAGAACAAATAAATGAATCAAAATATAAAATCTGGTTTTACCCTTATTGAAGTGTTAGTTGTGGTGGTGATCATTGCTGTACTAGCAACTATTGCTGTTCCACAGTATCAACGTGCCATATACAAGAGTCGTTTCCATGCGTTGATGCCGATAGCCCGTGGTATCAACCAAGGGAACGAGGCCTATTATTTGGGGAATCGTCATTATGCAGACAATTTGGCATCTTTGATTGTCACAGGTCAAAACGAATATCCGGATGGAACAAGCGTTGAGCTGAGTGCGGATGAAAACTATAGTTATGTACTTGTCAAACGTACCGGTTTAAACAACAATTACGTTATGTATCAAGCCAAGAGCAAACAGTATCCATCCAACATACACTGCGAGGCAAAAAAAGGTGATCCGATGGCGGTTTGGTTGTGTCAAAATGCTTTGGGCGGTACGAAAGTTCCTCGCGGCAGTTTAACCCAAGGATACGATACATACATTTTGAAGGGAGAGGTGACAGACGGTGCGCTAGCGTATTCTTATACCAACGAATCAAACATTGCGCTTGAAGAAGGAGATACGTGCACATCAAACCAGGCCAATACGTGCCAACATTTAGATGCCACCGGCGCAGAGTGTGAGGTTACGGGTGTCAACGGGGGTTGTGCTAATTCTTCTTATGATGAAGGGTCTGCGTGTAGTACAGCCAACGGGGGAAAGCAAGGATGTGCATTTTCCGAATTTTCAAACAATTCCACTTGTATCGCCGGTCAGGAAGGGGGAAAAAGTCCTGTAGCCGGTTGTCAGCGAAGTACTTTTACAAATGGCTCCACGTGTCTTGTTAATCAAAATACAGCAAATGGGGCTGTAGATACAGCTTGTGGGGGAAATGATAAGGGCGGTAAAGCCGATACTACGGGGGCTAATTCCGCGCAGTATTATAGTTCTGAATGTATTAATAACTCCACGAATTCTTTTGGTTGCGGGCGCAGTTGGTATAAGGAAGGATCTACATGTACCTCCAACCCAACAAACGGAGGATGCGGAAACTCTCTTTTTGATGGCTCGCGTTGTATAGGCAGAGGAGGCAATGCCTGTGATAAGAGTAACTTTACAAATGGGTCGGTTTGTGAGGCCCGTGCCTCGGGTACTTGCCCAATTTCTCAGAGCACTTACGATTCTACTTCCTATTGCACGGGAGAAAATGACTCTAAATTTAGTTACTGCCCTGCTGGTACACCAGCTCCACCGGCAACACCGGGTGGCGACACGACAGGGAAACAATGGCGTAAGTGTACTGCAAAAGACGGAGCTCCCAAATCTGGTATGAGTTGTTACGATGCTTAAAAAATACCCCGGGTAATCCCCGGGGGTATTTTTTTAGAACAAATCTTCAATTATCCCTCTACTTTTTTTTGGATGAGCCACAAGCTGATAAAAATAATTCCAATCCCAATAATTTCATAACGATTAGGCATACGGCTGCGGGCAATCATATCGCTAGCCATAGCAACAATCGGGGTAAAATAAGTAACCGAAGCCATGCGCGTGGCTCCCCAACGTTTGAGGAGTTCTAACATAATTAAAAACGCCACAGCAGACGAAAGCACCCCTGCACAAAAGATAGAAATGGTGAGTTTCATATCAAACACATGCCAAGAGGGGGCAGTTTCAAAGCATAGCGAAATTAATAACAAAATCACTGCTGAAAATAGATATTGATGGAATGTGTTTGCCTCCAAACTAACGGCATCACTATCCACCATAATTTTTTTGGTAAGTACGTTGCCTAAACTGTACGACCATGCCATAACCAGTAGCGCTAGGCAGCCGTAAACAGCCATTTTTCCACCTTCTAAGGTTGTGCCGGAAAGGACCGGGTACATAATGATGAGTAACCCGATTAAACCGATAGTTACCCCAAATGCTCTGCGCCAGGTAAAACGGTCAACCCCTTTGAGGATAATAGCTCCAAAAATGAAACCCCATATCGGTACAGTTCCGTTAAAAATTCCTCCCATGGTAGGGGCTACGAAGCGTTGCCCCCAGGAAATGGCAGCAAACGGCAGTAAAATTAACAAGAAGCCAATCACGTAAGGGCGCCAAAGTTCACGCACCGGGCATTTAAATGACTTGCGGCGCAAGCCAAAGAAAATGACAAAAAACAATAGGCCGGCTAACACACGGTAGAACGTACCCCAATAGGGCGGAAGCACGTCGACAATGTTTTTAGAGGCCAAAAAAGCCGTCCCCCAACAAAGGGCTAAACACAATGCCAAAAAATAATCCATGTTTTGATTATAGCAATTTTACGGCCATACAGGGCCTAGAAAAAACAGGCCCTATTATTTTTATAAATAGGTCTAATGTCCCTGGTATGTATTCCACGCTACAACCATTGGGGACCATGAATTTGACTTCAAAGAGGACGGCCTGGAAAAGATGCTGGGTAATTTAACAGTGCCGGTACTGGCGGCTAACTTTGTATCCAAAGATACACACGAATATCCGGCCCACGTGCAACCTTATAAAATTTACGAAGTAGATGGCGTGCGCGTGGCAGTAATTGGGTTGGCAAACGCTACCCCTACCAAACCCGTAACCCGTTATGAATTTTTGGACCCGTTAAAAAGTATCGAGCGGGTATTGCCACAGGTCGAGGCGCAAAACCCGGCTTTGGTAGTAGTGATTGTGGAAGTACCCGAAAAATTCTTGCGCGAGTTTGTTTCCTCAACGTGGGGGATGTTTTCCTATGCGGGAGTAGGTGTGGGTAGATATCAAGATGAAGGCGATCAGCGTGTGCGTATTAACATAAATGGGATTGCTTTGGATGATACCCAGGTTTATCAAGTTGCCGTTCCTGAATTTATAGCCAACGGGAATATGGAAGCCCGATTGTTTGCCCAAATTAGTGCAGATAAAAAGAAAAAAGTGAATGGGGTACGTATTCGGGAACTCATGCGAAAAGATTTAAGAACTCCTAAAGAGTCATTCGCGTATGACATGTATAATTATCCGACAATTGTCGATTACGATGAATTGGCCAATATGATAAAGAAAAGCTATCCTCAAAGAGGAAATTCTCGCCTCTAATAGTTCAGTAGATTTTATTATCAACACTTGTGCCCTCCAAACTTGTGGAGGGCACAAATTGCTATAATATACCTAATGAAAAAACATCTTTTATCTATTCTATTTTTGGCAGTAGCCGGGCTTATTTGGTGGGCTTCTTTTTCTTCCACGGTACGAAACCCTTACGTTGATAATAAGAACCCTATTGTGGTTGTATCTGGGTATGTTCCCTATACACTTACCAAGCAATTGGCCGGCAATACCGTCAATTTAATTATGCTTTTGCCGCCCGGTGCCGAGCCACACGCGTTTGAGCCAACCCCCGGGGTGCTGGTCAGCTTAAAACAAGCCCGCGCATTTATTTATGTTTCTAACGAGTTAGAACCTTGGGCCCGTGATTTGGCCCAAACGGCTGATACTAAAGCGCAAGTATTGGTGTTGGCTTCTGTGTTGCCTACGTCAACGGATCCGCATGTGTGGATGAATGTGCAAAACGTAGAAAAATTGGCCGAAGAAATTGAAAAATTATTAGTGCAAATTAACCCCGGCGAGCAACTGCTTTATAGTGGAAATTTGCAGCAATTAAAGCAAGAATTAAATGCGTTGGACCGCGATTTTCAAACGGGATTAGCCAATTGCCATTCGCGCGAAGTGGTACACGTAGGGCATTTGGCATTTAAGAATTTAACCGATCGTTATGGCCTTACCCTTACGGCTTTGTCCGGTACTAGTCATGAGGGGGAACATTCCGCTAAAAAATTGGCAGAGTTAGTTGGGCAAATTAAAGATAAAAACATCCAGGATATTTTTACTGAGGAGTCCCTTTCTTCGCGCTTGGCTGATACGGTGGCGCAAGAAACCGGTACTCAAATTCTGCCGCTCTACCCCATAGAGCACATTTCTAAAAAAGATTTTAATGACAATGTAACCTACACGCAGTTAATGCGCCGCAATTTGGAAAGTTTAACCCGGGGGCTTAAATGCCAAGCATCTTAAAAGCACAAAATGTTTCGTTTGCCTATACCCGTGTGCCGGTGTTGGAGCGCGTGTCGTTTGACGTGCAGGCCGGGGATTATGTGGGTATTATCGGCCCTAACGGTGGCGGAAAAACCACACTGCTCAAATTGATGTTAGGCCTTGAAGAAGGGCAAGGGGATATTTCCTTATTTGGTGTGCCGCTAGCTGATTTTAAGGATTGGCATAAGATTGGATATCTAGCGCAAAAGAGCCCGGTTTCACAAAGCCGCTTTCCTATTTCTGCCGAAGAAGTGGTGTTGATGGGGCTTTCCAATCGGGGTGGTAGCAGCCCTAGTGTGAGCGAATTAAAACAAGTGCATGAGGCCATGCAAAAAACCCGCACGCGCGAATATGCCGGTACTATTTTTCACGATTTATCCATCGGACAGCAACAGCGTGTGCTCTTGGCACGCGCTATTGTTAGTTGCCCGCAGTTACTTATTTTAGATGAACCCTCTACCGCGTTAGACGCGCAAAGTCGTGAAATGTTTTTTGACCTGTTGGGGGAACTGAATAAAAAACACGGCGTTACTATTTTGCTTATTACGCACGATACAGGCGAGGTGGGTAAGCATATTTCCAAATTTATGTACGTGGATAAAACGGTTATTTTCTTTGGTACTAAGAAAGAATTTTGCCACAGCGCAGCCGTAGCCAAGCACTTGGGGCCGTTTGCCCAACATACCATTGATCACTTGCACAATCATCATGGTCATTGCCCGCTAGGGGAAGATTGCGAAGAATGTGCCCACGGAGGACACCATGCTTGAGTTTTTAAGTTATTCCTTTGTGCAGCGTGGTTTAGTGGCCGGAACATTTGTGGCAGTTGCCTGTGCACTTTTAGGCGTGTTTTTAGTATTAAAACGTCTCTCACTCATTGGGGACGGCATGAGTCATGTGTGTTTAACCGGGGTAGCCGTGGCCCTACTTACTTCTACTAGTCCGGTGTATATGTCTGTTCCTATTGTAATGGCCGCCAGTTTTGGAATTATGAAACTTACGCAAAAATTTAAAATTTATGGCGATGCGGCCATTGGTATTGTTAGTGCAGCCGGATTATCTGTTGGTTTGTTACTTACCTCATTAGCCGGCGGATTTAATACTGATTTGTTGGGGTATTTATTTGGCAGTATTTTAACTGTCTCTTTTCCCGAAGCGATGCTGTGTGCTGTACTTTTGGGTATGGTTCTAATATGTTTATTATCATTTTACCGCTATTTAGTTTCTGCTTGTTTTGATGCCCCTTTTGCGCACACACGTGGGGTTCCTGTGGAAACCGTAAACACGGTGCTGGTGATGATTACATCCGTAGCAGTAGTGTTGGCATTCAAAGTGGTAGGCATCTTTTTAATCTCCGCGTTACTCATTATCCCCCCGGTAGCGGCGTTACTTATTTCGCGTACATTTAAGCAGGTGTTATGGTTGGCTTCTCTTTTTGGGGCGGTAAGTGTATGGGTAGGCGTGTGGATTTCGTTTGTGTGTAATATCCCTTCAGGGGCAGCAATCATTTTGGTCAATTTATCTATTTTATTAGTGGCCTATTTGTGGAGCAAAGCGGAGGGGACAAATGCCCACTAACAAAGATGTATTACCTCTGTTAAAAACGCTTAAGAAATTATATCCCAAACATGTAATTCCGTTGCACCACAAGAATGCATGGGAATTGTTATGTGCGGTAATTTTATCGGCTCAATGTACGGACGCACGAGTTAATACTATTACCCCGCACTTATTTGAAAAATATCCTACTGTATATGATTTGGCACAAGCCAATATAAAAGATGTAGAAAAAATTATTCATTCAGCCGGGTTTTATCACAGCAAGGCGCTATCTTTAATTGAAATGTCCAAGCGTATTTGCGAAGTGTACGGTGGTGAAGTTCCACAAACGATGGCAGATTTACTTACGCTTCGCGGGGTGGCACGCAAGACCGCCAATGTGATGTTGGGCGATTATTTTAAAAAGCCGGCGGGCATTGTAGTAGATACACACGTTAAACGTTTGGCGTTTCGTTTGGGACTTACGAAAAATACAAATCCTGTCAAAATCGAGAAAGATCTTACGAAAATTGTTCCTTACAAGTATTGGGGTTGGGTTGCCATTGCGCTTATTTTGCATGGGCGAAGTGTATGTTCGGCACGCAACCCCCAATGTGATAAATGTGCACTAAGTAGGTTTTGCCCTAAATATGAGATAAAATAATACTATGAAATTACCGCAAGATTTTGCATTCAAACTTCGCACCTGGGCGGGTTATTTTTTACTGTTGTTGGGATTATTCACGCTGCTACGCTTTGCCATTTGGAGTGTGTATCAGCCCGTATTTCAAACATTAAGTGTTTCGGAAACGATAAATGCTTTTGTCCGAGGTCTTTTGTTTGATACATCTACTATTTTCTTATTTGGGATTCCTGTATTTGTGTTGTGGTGGTTGCCGGTGCGTTCTAGTAAATATCTAAAAATATTACACGTATACTGGTGTTTGTTGGTGGTATTTTTCGTTTGTGTGTTGGTTTCTGATTTTGTATATTTCCCCGAGGCCAAGCGTCACATGGCAGAAGAGCTGCTTTATATTAAAAATGAGATTGGTTTTCTAGTGCGTTATGCATTAGTTGGTTATTGGTGGGCCTTTTTGCTTTTGTTGGGCGTTGTTACAGGTCTTATAAAAATGGGTTTTGTGCTTATTAATCGTTTTTACAGGCCTACATCCCAAGCGGCCTGGAAAAGTGTATTGGCTTTGATGTGTGCGGTTGCGATAGTGTTTTTGGGAATTCGTGGGCAGGTGCGCGGCAAAGCACTTTCTATGCGTTCGCTTAATAAATTATCCTCTAGTACAGTCCAAGGAGTGCTTATGAATAACGGGGTTTTTTCTGCATATCATTCTTTGCGGCGGGGGCAAGCCCAAATCCAAAATCCAATGCCTAAAGAACAAGCTTGGCAAATTGCACAACAATTATTATCTTCTCCTCAAGAAACATTTACAGAGCCGGAGTATCCACTAGTTCGTAGCGTTAAGATGCAACCAGCCGGACAATCTCGCAATGTGTTGGTTGTGTTATTGGAAAGTTGGACTCCGCGCTACATAGATGTATATGGAAATAATCAGTATGGCGTTACTCCTTATTTCGATAATTTGGCGCACCAAGGGATTATGTTTACCAATGCATATGCGGTTGGAGTACGTAGTATTTTTGGTATAGGGGCCAGTTTCGCTGGGGTGCCGTTAGTGCCTGGAATTGGGCAATTTTCAGATGGATTAGAACTAAATACTATTACTTCTATAGCGCGTGTATTACGACAGCGAGGTTACTACACTGCATTTATGCAGTCCTCGCTACGCAGTTCTTATCAAATGTGCAGTATGGCCAAGCATATTTTTGGGTTTGAAGAAAGTTATGGGATGGAAGACCTGCCTCGTTTGATGAACTATCAGGCCGAGCAAGATTTTGGTTATGATTATGACTTGTTGCAATTTGCAGCAGACAAAGCGTCCCAAGCACACACAGACAAGAAACCATTTTTTATTTTTACCTTTACGGGCACTACGCATACTCCTTTTAATCAAACCACCGCACAATTTGAAAAATATCCACGCACAAATGATGAAAATAAATATCTAAACACGCTGTTTTATTCGGACTATTCTATTGGAAAACTCATGGAACGTGCCCACCAAGAGGGCTGGCTAGATAATACTATTTTCGTTTTCATGGCGGATCATACATTAGGACTGGCACAGTCCGGGGATGATATTTATCAAAAATTCCGCATCCCGTTGGTGATTTATGCCCCCGGGTTTTTAGCTCCGCGTACGGTGCAATATCCTGTATCTCAATTAGATTTAATCCCCACATTATTTCATTTGCTAAATTTGCCCGAACCATTTTCAGCTTTAGGAGTGGATGGATTGAATTCACAGATCACGCACCGGGCCTTTATAACAGAAGGCGGAAATTTAGCTCTCATCACTCCGGAAGGTTTTTTGCGTCATGATCGCAGCAAAGGACTGGAAAGTTCTTTAGACAAAAATGGGGAAGATTATACACGTTTAGAACAAGAGTTGTTGGCTTTGGATAAAAGCGTGACTAGTTTGTTCCAAAATAATCATTGGGCAAAATAAGGTCGTAAAATTCACAAAAAAACGGGCAGTGTATAGCTGCCCGTTTTTGTTGTAAACTGATTATTTCCCTAAAATAGCTAAGAGTACACCAGCCGCTACGGCGCTACCGATTACACCGGCTACGTTGGGTCCCATAGCGTGCATTAAGAGATAATTTTGCTTATCGTACTCAAGACCTACTTTATTAGACACGCGCGCGGCCATCGGTACAGCAGATACACCGGCGGAACCGATAAGCGGGTTGATTTTCTCTTTGGAAAATACGTTCATCAGTTTGGCCAGTAATACACCTGATGCGGTGGCCACGGAGAAAGCAATAATGCCTAACACCAAAATACCTAGTGTTTCGGTCACTAAGAAGTGATCATATTGCAATTTGGAACCTACCGATAAGCCGAGCAAAATAGTTACAATGTTGCAAAATTCGTTTTGCAAGGTTTTGGACAAGCGTTCCGCCACTCCGGATTCTTTTACTAAATTACCGAAAGTTAAGCAGCCGATTAAAGGTGCTGCCGAGGGTAACAATAGCGCGCACAAAATCAAGATCACTAACGGGAATAAGATTTTTTCGCGTTTGGAAACTGGACGCAACTGTGTCATACGGATTTTGCGTTCTTCTTTGGTAGTTAACAGCTTCATAATCGGCGGTTGGATTACTGGCACCAGAGCCATGTAGGAGTACGCTGCTACGGCGATAGATCCCAAAAGTTGAGGTGCTAAGCGCGAGGTCAAGTAAATAGAAGTCGGTCCGTCGGCTCCGCCAATAATACCGATAGATGCAGCTTCTTTAAGACCAAAGGCAAATGGGTGGGCATCACCAAACGTTACATAGGATAACCCAATGGCTCCTAAAAGTGTGGCAAAAATACCGAACTGTGCCGCGCCCCCGAGTAGTGCCATTTTGGGGTTGGCAATTAAAGGGCCAAAGTCCGTCATGGCGCCTACTGCCATGAAGATAAACAACGGGAATAATCCCGTGTTAATACCGGCGTTAAATACAATGCCTAAGAAACCGTTGGCCTCGGCAATCATTTCACCGGGTGGCATAGGAATGTTGGCCAAGATACCGCCAAAAGCAATGGGTACTAACAAGAGCGGTTCGAATTGCTTTTTAATTCCTAGCCATAGTAGGAAACAACAAACCGCAATCATTACGGCTTGCTGCCACACCATCGTGTAAAGCCCGGTGGTTTGCCAAATTTGAGCAAATGCTTGTGCAAAGTCCATGGGATCCTCCTATTTGATTTCTGCCAGGGTGTGACCGGTTTGCACTTGGTCCCCTTGTTTAACGTTAAAATGGATAACACCTGCAGCCGGAGCAGCAACCGGGGTTTCCATTTTCATGGCTTCCAAAACGATAATTTCTTGTCCTTCGGCTACGCGGTCCCCATCTTTTACGCTAAAGCGCAGCACCGCACCGGGTACCGGGGCTTTTACCGTAGCACCATTGCCAGAGGCCGTAGTTTTAGCCGGGGCCTTCGCATCGGAAGCGGCGGTGGAAATATCGTAGCGTTTACCGTTTACGGTGGCGGCATTGTCGCCATCAAAGACAACTTCGTACGCTTGCCCGTTGACGGTCACTTTGACTGCACCCGTATCGGTAGCGGCTGCTTTTTTAGCATCGGCAGCCCAGCGAATACCATTTACTTTGGCTTCACCTTTGAGGAACAAAATCCCTTTGTCAGCGCAGGTAGCCACGATGAATTTGTTTTCATCCGTTATGGGCAAATTGTTTTCTTTGAGTTTTTGCTCGGCTACTTTAAGGCCTTTTTTCGGGTCGGCATCGTTTATTTCCAACACGGTTTTTTTCGTTGGTTCTAGGCCGAGTTGTTCGCTGGCTTCTTTTACAACTTTCGGATCAGGTTCGACTGGAGTTTTACCGAAATATCCGAGTACCATTTTGCCATAACCGGGGGTAATTTTTTTCCATGGACCGGCCATTACGTTGGAATATGCTTGTTGGAAATAGAATTGAGAAACAGGCGTTACAGAAGTTCCAAATCCGCCTAGTTTCACGCATTCACCCATGGCTTTTACTACTTCAGGGAATTTGTCAAAGGTGCCATTGTCTCGCATCATTTGCGTGTTGGCTGTTAATGCACCACCGGGCAAAGGCGAAAACGGAATAATCGGGTTAACTTTTGTGGCTTCGGGTGGTAAGAAATATTTGGCCATACAATCTTTAAATACATTTTCAGCTTCTTGGATTTTGTGCGGATCAATATCTAGCGTATATTCGCTACCGCGCAATGCGTGCCACATGGTCAAAATATCAGGTTGGCAGGTGCCGCCGGAGACGGGTTGCATGGATAAATCCAAACTATCTGCCCCATTTTCAATAGCAGCTAAACAGCAGGCAATGGCGTTGCCGGCTGTTTCGTGCGTGTGAAATACAATTTTAGTGCCTTTGGGAAGTAATTTACGTGCCATAGCCATGGTTCTACCAACGGTGGTAGGGGTAGAAGTTCCCGAAGCATCTTTGAAACAAACGGAATCAAACGGTACACCGGAGTCCAAAATTTGGCGTAAAATTTTCTCATAGAAAACTTCAGTATGAATTTTACCAGTGGAATCCCAACCGGGGGCCAAGGACATCATGGTCACACAAATTTCGTGTTTAAGTCCAGCATCGTGGATGCATTTGCCGGAGTAGATTAAATTGTTCACATCGTTTAGTGCATCAAAGTTGCGAATGGTAGTAGTTCCGTGTTTCTTAAACAATTGTGCGTGTGCTTTGATGACGTCGGAAGGTTGGCTGTCTAATCCTACTACGTTTACGCCGCGTGCTAAAGTTTGCAAATTGGCGTCGGGTCCTGCGGTTTTACGGAAAGTGTCCATCATATCAAATGCGTCTTCGTTGCAATAGAAATACAGCGCTTGGAAACGGGCTCCACCACCAAATTCCATGTGGTTAATACCAGCGTGGCGAGCGGCTTCCACAGCGGGCATAAAATCTTTAGTTAAAACACGTGCTCCATAAACGGATTGGAATCCGTCGCGAAACGCAGTAAGCATAAAGTTAATTTTTTTCATAAATTTCTCCTATTTTCTTTGAAATCGTTTAGCAGCCGCAATGGCCACTGCAATTAGTGCATTATCGGCCGCAGCAGGTACGGTTTGCGGGAAATATTTTTCCAGCGCGCGTACGCTTACCCCTAGTAACTTCATCATAATAACTAGAATGATCAAGAATACAAACACAACTAACATCCCGATAATGGTGATGTTAACGGCTTGTCCGATTAAACTTTCACTCATACTAATAGATCTCCTATTAAAATCTCCTGCTTACCGCTATCCGTTTGCAACAGTAGCGTGCCGCGAGGGGATAAATCGTGTGCAACACCACAAAGCACATGGGCGCCATTCTTAATGGTGATTTGTTTGCCGGCATACGGGAAACGTTCCTTATAGGCCGGACGTATAATGCTAAAACCTTCCTCTAGTACGGCACGATATCTTTGGAAGAATAGGGCTAGCACTTCTTGCAAAAAATCTTGTTTGCTTGTTTTGACTCCCAATTCACATAAAGAGATTGCCGGTTGCCCCACATGGGATAAATCTTTTTGAGCTACATTGATTCCTACTCCTAATACAAGGCAAGTAATATGTCCGTTTTTTGCTACGGCTTCGCTCAAAATGCCGCAGAGCTTTTTGCCGTTTACCTGCACATCATTGGGCCATTTTAGTGTGGGTTCAATTCCGTATTTTTCAGCTGCTTGGCATATTGACAATGCCATTAATTGTGTTAGATTAGCCAGGAAGTCGGTTTTATTAGGTTTTAACAGGATAGAAAAATAAAGCCCGCCTAGTTGGCTAACCCATTTGCGGTCAAAACGTCCACGGCCGGCTGTTTGTTGGTCGGCTACTACGACGGTTTTATCGTCTAACTGTGAGAAATGTTCTTTGAGGTACGTCTGCGTGGAATCCAACGTCTCAAAATACAAAATATTACTCATATACAACCTATTTACTATATTTTACAAAATTTCGTTCTATTCAGGGGAGGTTATTTGTTGTTTAAGGAGGGGTTAGCAGCGAATAATATGGCTGCAATCATACTGCTAGGGTCGGCTTGGTTTTGGTTGGCGATATCAAAAGCAGTTCCGTGAGCGGGGGAAGTGCGCATAAAAGGCAAGCCGGCAGTTATATGCACAATGGGCTGTTTAGTTGCTAATTTAAGCCCTAGGAGTGCCTGGTCGTGATACATGCAGAGTAGTCCGTCATATTTCCCACGTAGATGAGTTAGCCATGCCACATCAGTAGGAAGTGGGCCAGTTACCCGATATCCTTGTTTTTGTAGCGTACGAATGGTGGGAATCAAAATAGTATTTTCTTGTGAACCAAATTGTCCGTTATCACTAGCGTGCGGGTTTAGTGCGCACAGAGCAATTTGCGGTTTTTTAATCCCTAGCTCGTGCAATGCGTGCACAAAGTTTATGGCGGCTTTTTGTACACGGTTTTTGGTGAGTAAATGCGGCAGATCACCTAAAGCAAAGTGTTCGGTAACTAATGCACAACGGATATTCTTGGCACAAAACATCATGAGTCCGTCCGCTTCGGTGCGGGCACGCAAAAGCTCGGTATGTCCGGTAAAAGGAATCCCGGCCAGATGCCAGCTTTGTTTGGATATGGGCGCCGTCACTAAGGGGATTCCTGTTTTAAGAGCCAGTTTGATGCCGGTTTCTACGGCCTGGAAACTCACACGCCCACCTAGTGCCGTGGGACGTGGTTTGCCGGTTAATTCACTGGGTATATCTATAGAAATCAGAGGGGCTAATTTATCTGTAAAACCTGCTTTTTGTAAAGAACGGGGCTCCCCAATTACGATAGGGGAATATGTTTGTTTAATCCGGGGATCTTGCAGGGATTTGACGGTAATTTCCGGTCCAACGCCTAGAGGATCCCCAGTACTGATTAGAATAACAGGTTTAGTCATATAAAATAATCCCCCACACATGTGGGGGATAATTAAAACTTATTTCATTTGTTTGGCTTGAGGTTGTTTTACTTCCTCTTTTTTAGATTCTGCTTGTTTGTCCTGCGCCTGTTTAGCTTGTTCGGCGGCAATGGCTTCATCTATTTCGAACTTTTTGGTTATTTTAATATCCGCTTTTTCAGCGAGGTCGCCTAAGAGTTTGGCTTGGCCCTCTAATATACGGGTTTGGACAATATATTGCCCCAAGTCATTTTTGATTTCATCGTAAGAAATAGTGCGTTCCGCGCGTTTTTCTTTCACTTTAATAATGTGATAGCCCACATCTGTTTTAATCGGTTCACTTACTTTCCCTACAGACAACGTGAATGCTTTGGCGTCAATTTCTTTGGGAGCTACACCCTTAATTAAAATCATATCTCCGCCGGCAGCCAAAGATTGCTTATCTTCTGTGTAGTTTTTGACGGCAGTGGAGAAATCCATTCCGGCGTCTATTTCCTTTTTAATCTTTTTGGCTAATTCGGCTTTTTTAGCTACATCGGCAGCGCTCATATCTTTGGTAGTGGCCAAGTAGATATGTCCAATGCGCACTTGTTCAGAAGAGAGCTGTTTGAGTTTGGCTGCAATGGCCTGTACTTCTTGCAAGTGTTGAGGATCTTTGCCGATTTCTTTTATTTTTTTGGTGTTGTTCTTCATGACGGCTTGCACTTCATCGTAAAGAGTTTTGACATCTGCCTCTTCTACAGGAGTGATGAGTTTGGGAAGTTCTTGTTGTAAAAATTTGCGAGAAGCAATTTCTTTGGAGAGTTTTCCCTTATATGTTTTTAAACTCATTCCTTGTTTTTTTAACGCCTCGGTGAAACGTTTTTCGGCTCCTTTGGGGTCTTCTCTGCCGGTTTTTTCATCTATGATAAAACGAGATTTGATTTCTGCAAGACCTTCGTCTAATTCTGAATCTGTCACTTTAACGCCGGCTTTTTCAGCGGCTTGATAAACTAATTCTTTAGAAATTAAATCTTTTAGAATCTCTTTGCCGAGAATGTCTTTGGCATAGGGGCGTTCAAGTATTTGGGGAGCAGTTGCTTGATATTGCTCAACCACACTTTCTAAATAAGCATCATACTCTGAGGCCAAGACGGGCGTTCCGTTGACGCTGGCTACGGAAGATTCCATTACTTTGGCTTGGAGGTTTACCCCCAAAACTGCTATTAACAAAGCAGCTAGTATATTATTTGTTTTGATCATCGATTATAACCTCGTACTTTGTTTTAAGCGTATCAAACAATTCATCCAAACGCTGATTAATGAGGATTTGCCTAATACGCGGGGTGGCCTGCTCAAGCGTAAGCCGGTTTTCCCCTGTTTTCATTATTATATGAAATCCTTGCGGAGTTTTAAAGAAGCCCTGCACTTTTCCAGTAGATGAATTGGCAGCAACGGCTTCTAAATTGTCCAAATATTCTCCAGGCATAAAGGTAAGTGTTTGTAGTGCGGTAGGGGCCGTGTTTAGTTGGCGGGAAATTTCTTTCCAGCGGCCGGGGGAAGATTTAAGTGTGCGTAGTGTTTGATCTGCCGTCTGGGCATTATCAACCACAATTTGCTTAATAGTCATTTCATAAGGATATTTTTTGTAGTAGTCCTTAATTTCTTTTTCAGAGGGTTCTAATTCTTTCCCTTTTTCTTCATACCATGCACGAATGAGTGTTTCTTGAGCAAATTGATCATAAATGGCATCCAGTTCCGCTCGTTTTTGTTTCAGGGCTTCCTGATAATCCTTACTTTGTTTAAGGCCAGAAGAAAGAGCATCTTGCAGGACAATTTTTTCACGTACTAATATTTGCAAAAGATTTTGTTTTCCAAAGGAGGTCTGGGCAAATTTGCGGTCTTGTTCATCCAATAGATCAATTCCATTTTGAATATCTTGTTGGGTGATGGTAACGTTGCTAGCGTTTGCACGCGCAGCAGCACTCTGTTGCGCTGGGTTTTGTTCTTTGTGGCAAGCGGCAATACTTAAGCAAAGGACTAAAAAATAAACATAACGCTTCATATACTAATACTATATCATTTTTGGGGAACCAACATGCGGGTCAAGAACAGAAGTAGATCCTGGGTAAAAGACAAAGGGGTTGCTTGCGAGGGACAAGTCACACGCAGCCCATAGCCATTTTTAGAATGTAAAAATTGGATATTTTTTTGCCCGTATTTGGCTAACAATTGCTCGGGTAATGTGAGGGGAAGCTCCACATGCTTGGTGAATTGAAGTTCTATGGCTGGATCTATCCAATCTACGGCATAGATCCATAGCTGTCCGGCTTGGTTGGCTAAGGCAATTATATCTATTAGATTGATTACCTCTTGTGGAGTTGGCCCACATTGCTCAGTCAAGCGGGCTAGAATGGCTTGCGTTTGGGCGCGATCTGCGCTCATTAGCTCCTTATATGTCTTTAAACGTTCGGCCTCATCAGGCAAGTAATCTGGCGGGATGTAAGCAGCAAAAGGTAAATTTACTTTGGCTTGTAATTGGCGCTGCGGGGTCTGCCCCTTTAATTTTTTGACTTCAGCGGCTACTAAATCGCAATACAATGTAAGGCCTACTTCGTTGACGTATCCATGTTGTTTTACACCCAAGAGTTCCCCAGCCCCACGGATTTCCATATCGCGCAGTGCTAAACGAAATCCGCTGCCTAATTCGCCAAATTCCATAAGTGCCGCTAAGCGTTCTTTGGCCTGGGCAGTGGGATCTTTTTCGGGGCGTGGATTCCAACGTACAGCCGCTAGCTGTGCGTACGAAGTTTCCTCTTCTTCGTGTTTTTTAAACAGCCAATCGGGATGAAATAAATAGCAATATGCTTTTTGGTCTCCGCGTCCAATGCGTCCCCGCAATTGATAGAGTTGAGCCAAACCGAAGTTTTGCGCGTCTTCTACAATCAACGTGTTGGCGTTGGTGATATCAATGCCGGATTCAATGATGGTGGAGGCCAAGAGCACATCATATTTCCCTTGGTTGAAATCCCATAGAGTTTGTTCCAATTCTTTTTCATTCATTTGCCCATGTGCCATGCAAATGCGTGCTTGCGGAATAAGTTTGCGTAAAAAAGTTAATCGCTCTTGCATATCACGTACACTGTTGTAGACATAGTATACTTGTCCGTTGCGAGCAAGTTCCTGAGTGATAGCTGCGGCAGCCAATTCATCATTCCACGCGGTAACTACAGTTTTAATAGGCGTACGGCCACGCGGCGGAGTGTCGATGAGTGAAATATCACGTAGTGAAGAAAGCGATTGATTAAGCGTACGCGGAATAGGAGTAGCGCTTAACATTAAAGAGTGCACGCCTGCACTTATGGAACGAATTTTTTCTTTCTGTTTGACGCCAAAGCGATGCTCTTCGTCTATAATCACAAGGCCTAAATCTTTAAAAGCAATATCTTTACTAAGTAAACGATGGGTGCCAATGATCACATCACATAGGCCATTTTTAAGTTCTGAGATGATGGCTTTTTGTTCTTTAGTGGTTTGGAAACGGCACAACATACGTACGTTAATAGGGAAACCAGCCATACGTTTGGTAAATGTTTTGTAGTGCTGGTCGGCTAAGATGGTGGTAGGGACTAATACCATTACTTGTTTGTTTGATAAAGCTACTTTAAGAGCGGCGCGCATGGCCACTTCAGTTTTGCCAAAACCAACATCTCCTACTAACACACGGTCCATGGGTTTGGGTAAGTCCAAGTCGCGCAGGGTGTCGGTGATGGCTTTTTCTTGTCCGGCAGTAAGTACGTAGGGGAAAGAATCTGCAAATTCTTGTTCCAAGCGGGGATCTCCCATAACTATTGGGGCAGGAGTTGCCTGGCGCAATGCCTCCAATTTAAGAATTTCTTTGGCAGCTTTTTGTGCTTCTTCCTTGACATGTTTTTTGGTCTCTTTCCAACTTGTACCCCCTAGCACCGAAAGAGTAGGACGCTTGCCCCCGGCCGAGATATATTTTTGTACTTTTTTAAAATCGTACATTGGTACATAAATATGGCTGTTGCGGCGATATTCTATTTTTAAACAATCGGTAGGGTTTTCGGCTTGGTTCATGATTTCCAGGCCCTCATAGCGCCCAATACCAAAATCGCGATGAACGACGTAGTCGCCGGGTTGTAACTCTTTAAAACGTACGCGCTTGGCATGTTCGACATCAAAACGTTTTAATACACGTACAGTACTAAAGTGACGGTTTAAAATTTCGTTAGAAGTAATGTAGGCCAAGCGATTTGGTTCGTCAATAAATCCTTGGGTGAGGGGGGAAATTTTGAATTCAACATGTTTGAAAATTTCAAAGGTATTTAGCAAATCGGTAATACGGTCTAACTCGCCGCGGTTTAAACAGGTAATTATTACGTGAAGGTGTTGCTTGAGTAACCGGGTAACTTCCTGAGATAAGAGTGTAGTGTTGCCACCGAAAGATAAATTCTTTTTAAGGTTACAATTGGTGGCGTGTGCTGCCGGTAAAAGAGAGAGGAGGGCTGCCTGCGGATAATGTGAAAAATCAAAATCATCTTCCGGCGAGTCAAACACATAAAAAGGTTCTTTAAGATAATCAGCCAGTACAGCGGGTTTTTCTTCAAAGGATAGCGGGAGTACTATTGCTTCATCAACAAGAGCGCCCAAGTTTTGTGTATCCACATCGAATTCATTGATGGCATCAATGCGATTGCCTGCAAAATATAAACGTAACGGATTAGAAAGATGCAAACAAAAAATGTCTACTACACTACCACGTGCGGCGTATTGGCCGGGGGTCTCGGCGTAGTCATCGCGTGTATAGCCGGCCTGTTCTAATGCATCTAGCACATCTTGCCGGCGTAGTGTATCTGCCCGGCGAAAAATGCGAATACGTTTTTTGAATTCGTCCAATGCAGGTAAGGGAGTGGATAATCCGTCATAAGAAGTGCTGATTAATACGTTTTTTGCAGTGGTGCAAAGCAATTGATGTAAAAAGCACATTTGTCCTGTATCTGTGCTTGGGAAAGGAAGGATCTTTGTTCCCTGGGGAGAAAATTCAATAGCGGCATGATCAAAATCATCCGGATCTTGGTCACTTACGAATAAGGTGGTTGTATGTAAAAGTTTTTTACACACAAAATACGCTTGGGCTGCCCCATTGGGTAACCCGTAATAACGTGTTAAAGAAGAAGTGGGTTTACTCATGAGTACGTCTTAAAAGCTCTGTGGTTCTGTGCCGGTAATAAACGCTTCCAAGAATTTGTTTCGCTCAGCGGGCGTAGCTAGTTTGCCGGTTAGCGGGTTAACGTACGCAAAGGAAATTCCTTCTGGTACTGCAAAATCCTCGTTGGGTTCGTCTTTTAAAATTTGTTCCATAATATCCGTCCACCAACGAGCGGTAGTGCTACCGGTGAAACGGGCGCCGTTTTCGTGGGAAGTGTCATCGTCATACCCCATCCAAGCGGCGGCGGCTGTATGCGGGGTCATCCCTACAAACCACATATCACGGTGGCTTTGGGTGGTACCTGTTTTGCCGGCAATCGAACGGCCTAAACGGTTAACATAGGCGCCACTTCCGCGCTGCACAACTCCTTTCATGATATACGTAAGTAAATAAGAATGTTGCGGAGAAAATTCTGCCTGTTCTATCGGTATATGTTGTTCTAAAATACGTCCGTTAGCATCTTCCACCCGCTCAATATAATAATTGTCCGTATGAATACCGCCGTTAGCAAAAGTAGACAGCGCGGCCAAATGTTCGTCCATTTGTACTACGCTTACCCCTAATGCTAGTGCCGGTACGCGCGGCAAATTGGCGGTGATGCCGGCCTTGCGGGCCACGCGAATTACATCCATAATACCCACGGCATCAATTAAGTTCACGGCTACTAGGTTTTTAGATTTTTCAAGTCCTTTGCGCAGGGTAATCCATCCCTCACTTTTCCCACCGTAGTTTTGAGGAACCCAAACGTTGAAGTCCTTACTGGCAATAAAAGATTGGCGTGCTAAATCGAGTGAATATAAATCGGAATTTTCATCAAATGCTTTCCAATTTTTTCCATCATAATAAAACATGGTTGGCAAATCTTTAACAAGTGTGGCCGGCGTATATCCCTTTTGCAATGCGGCCATCCACACGTAGGGTTTGAAAGAAGATCCCGGTTGACGCTTGGCTTGTGTGGCACGGTTGAATTTGCTCTCATCATATTCCCGCCCGCCTACCATGACGCGTACTGCCCCTGATTTTACGTCGCGTACCATAAAGGCCCCTTGTAAGCGCGGAGCTTGCTCGGAGGGATCCCGTGAAACAGCTTCTTCATCAATGGGCGTGGGTTCAGCTTCGGAATCTTCCGGATCAAACTCAATGCCTAATCCTTTAGCTACTTGTTCATCAAAATCGTTAAGCCACTTATTCATGGTCTGCTCGGCTATCTTTTGTTGTTTGATGTCTATTGTGGTATAAATGTTTAAGCCGGCTTTCCATAGGACGTCCATTCCGTATTTGGGTTCTAATATGCGGCGGACATGTTCGATAAAATAACGTCCGGGTTTGTTTTCAACGACATTTTCCGGTTTTTGAGGCATTGGCTCGGCTTTGGCCTTTTCCAATTCTTCCTTAGTAATGTAATCTTGTTCGTACATTACATCTAATACTAAATTACGTCGCTGACGGGAAAGTTCCGGATTGGCAAATGGATTGTAGTGCCCGGGAGCGGGAATAAGACCCACCAACAATGCTGCTTCTCCGGTAGTTAGATCCTGCAGGTCTTTATTGAAATATTTTTTTGCGGCGGCCTTTACTCCGTAAGAACCACTTCCCAGGTAAATTTGGTTGAGGTAAAGTTGCAAAATTTCACGCTTACTAAACTGGTGTTCAATTTGGATAGCCAAAATAATCTCTCGGATTTTACGAATCAGTTTTTTCTTTTGGGTTAAAAATACGCCGCGCGAAAGTTGTTGGGTTAAAGTTGAGGCCCCCTGCTTGGCTCTGCCGGTAATGACATCGTTTAGCAAAGCACGGAGGATGCCGCGGATGGAAAACCCAGGGTGGGCAAAAAAGTTGCGATCTTCCATGGCAACAACGGCGTTCTGCAAATCGACCGGAATTTCTTCCAGCGGTACCATCATACGTTTTTCAATAGAAAATTCATGGATGAGTTCATTGTTCCTATCATATACTTTAGTGGTTAGCGAGGGAGTATATTCTTCCATTTCATATACAGGAGGAAGCCCGGAAAGGATATAACGCATAAACACGGCCCCTGCCAATATAAAAAGCGCTAATGCCACCAACGCAGCGGTAATAAATAGTTTAGATTTGTTCAATGGAACACGTATTTTAGCCATATATTCTTATTATATCAAAATATGGTAGAGGAAAATGTACTATAAGATAATTAGTCACAATTAATCAAAGTATAGTACAATAAGATTAGAGGCAGCTTATGTGTTCAAAGCCAATTTTCGCCAAGGCGGAAAGAAGCACTCGTTCTTGCTCCAGTCCTCGTAAAACTAAAGTAAATATAAAGAGGGAAACCCTGGCTGGGCAAGATACGGTGTCTGTTTCTGCACAGCGTGTATATTATACAGTACTATTGTTCCGGGACCCCGCATTGCCACCGCGCGTGTGTTGTGCTCCTCAAACAGGGGTGGCTCTTGTGTTGCAAAAACCGCAAGGAATGCATCAGGAACAATTACGCAAAGCATTCACTCATTGTAAAGTATGCCATTACGAATGGCATTTGGAAGATGAGAGGAATTTGCGTACCTGTCGTACTACGCTTTTGCCTCTTGCCGGGCCTACAGGGCAAGCAATAGAAGTAATGGCTATCACACAAGACATTTCGCAATGGGGCGATTCTTCCCACCTCCATCAAGCGCTACATGAAGGAAGTGCGCCGAAAACTTTTGCCCAAATTTTACTTTCTGCGCGTGAAACGGAAAAGCGCGAAATTGCAAAGGCCCTGCATGATGAAATTGGTACGGCTTCCGTTATGTTGTCGGCGTTAGTAAATCTTGCCAAACAGAGCGTACGCAAGGGAAACATGCAGCAAGTGTTGGCAGATTTAGACCGTTTACAGACGCAAACACAGCAAAGTATGGAGCGTTTGCGTACTATTATTGTTACGTTGCGTCCCCCAAGTTTAGATACGGATGGTGCATTACGCGGTAGTTTGGAAACATTGACGGAAGATGTATGCAAATTGGGGCGAATTTCCTATCAATTTTCATGTGCTAAAAATATGTCTGAGAAGGGCGTTTGTGACCAAGTGAAAATTTTGCTTTATCGTATTGTTCAGGAGGCACTTAGCAACGTAATCAAACACGCTCATGCAACCCAGGTGCATATTGCTCTTAAGCGGGCCAAAAACGAATTGTTTTTAACAGTACAAGATAATGGTTCGGGTTTTGTGCGTTCAAAAGAAAGATCTATTCATCACGTGGGGCTTTTGGCAATGAGAAATAGTGTAATTTTACTTGGAGGCCGTTTAACGATTTCAAGTAAACCGGGCAAAGGGACGCGCATTGCGGCTGTTTGTCCTTGTATGGTATATGAGGGAAATTGATGACAACAAAAATTATATTGGCCGATGATCATGCACTTGTGCGACAGGGAGTTCGCATGATGTTGGAATCTGCGAAGAATGAATTTAAAGTAATAGGGGAAGTTTCCAACGGGGAAGAATTAATTAAATTGGCTAAAAAAATGCCTGCTGATGTTTATATTGTGGATATTTCTATGCCAGTACTTAACGGCATTGAAGCCGTGGGAAAATTAGTAAAGCAGGATCCTCAAGCCAAGGTGTTGGTACTGAGTATGTATGATGACCGCGTGTCTGTTGAAAAAGCACTTAAAGCGGGGGCTAAAGGTTTTGTGGTAAAAGTGGCGCGTGCCGAAGAATTTTTGGAAGCAGTTCGAGAAGTGGCAGCCGGCCGATTTTATTTTGGCGGCAAAATTTCTAAATTTTTGGTGCAAGGATTTTTAGGCAAACATGCTCCTAAAAAACGCGGAACACATTTGACCAATAAAGAGAAGGAAATTCTTCAACTAATTGCGGAAGGATACAGTAGTAAACAAATTGCCCAGCACTTTACGCTTTCTTTGAACACAATACATGTGCATCGTAATAATATTATGCGTAAATTGGGCATCCATAAACAAGCCGAGTTGGTGCGCTATGCACTTAAAGAAGGAATTGCACAGTTATAGAGGATAATTATGCGTATTATTGCAGGAATTGCCCGCGGACGGCGTATATTTTCCGTGTCTAAAAATTTACCGGTCAAACCTATTTCGGATCGCATGAAGCAGTCGCTTTTTGATATCTTGCGCCCGCGTATTCCCGGAGCCAAATTTTTGGATCTATTTGCCGGTACAGGGAATGTATCCTTGGAAGCGATTTCTCGCGGGGCATTAAAGGCGGTTATGGTAGAAAAAGAGCCCGCTTGTATCAAAAATATTCACCGTAATTTAGTACATTTGGGATTTGAAGATCGGGCTAAAGTATTGCGTGGGGATATCTTAAAGCCACTTGATTGGCTTTTGGCTTATAGTGATAACGAGGGTTATGATATCATTTTTATGGGGCCTCCCTACCGAGACATTAACAATAAGATGTTATCGTTTTCTGAGCCATCTTTAAAAAATGTGGCGGATGCCCGGTTGTTGGCTCCCAATGGACTTTTGGTAATTCAAACGCATAAAACGGAACAGTTTGCTATTCCGGAAAGTTTAGAAGTGTTCCGTACTGAAAAATACGGTGATACGCTGGTACGCTTTTTACGTCACGCAACGGGGAAGAAAGATGTATAGTGATGTGCATGAATTAAACTTTTCAAAAATTAAAACGTACAAGGAATGTCCGCTTCTCTACAAATACAAATATATAGAGGAAAAGCGCGAGGGATTGACGCCGGCTTCTTCGTTGGGCGTATCCATCCATCGAGCGTTAGAGGCCTATCATGCTAGCAGCAATGACCCATCGGAACTTCTTTCTTATTATGACGACTGTTGGCTGGGGGCGGGCTATAGTAGTGCCGGTGAGCAAATGGAATGGTACCTAAAGGGCAAAAAAATGATGGAAGATTATGCCCAAAAAGAATACGAACGCAAAACTACAGTAGACAGTACCGAGCGTGAATTTATTTTTGAACAAGATGGTTGGACTTTCCGCGGGAAAATAGACCGTATTGATAAACACCCGGATGGCTCTTGGGAAGTTATCGACTATAAAACTGGCACAGATATGGACCTTTCTATACCGGTAACGGATTCCCTGCAACTAGGTATTTATGCGGTGGGCGCCCGGCGGGCTTGGAATATGCAAAAAGGTAAAGTAACTTATTATTTTACCGCATTTAATCAAACGCAAAGTGCTCCTTTTGAGGCCTTTGATGAACAAAAAATTTTAAGTATTTTTATGGATGTTGGCAAGCAGATAGAAGCAGAAAATTTTACCCCTAATACTGCACACTGTGCGGAGTGCGCTTTTAAAGGCACCTGTTCCTCTTCTTCTTGCAAAGAAGAGACATCCATAAATAATCTATGAACCATTTTTTTCTTGCATTTGTCCTTAGTTTTTTAGCCGGTGCAGCCAGTGCGGTAGGGGGGCTTTGTTCGTTTTTTATTAAGAAAGAAAATTTATCCGCACTAGCTATTGGATTGGGTTTTTCGGCCGGGGTGATGTTGTATGTTTCTTTTGTGGAAATTTTACCTCATGCCCAGCAAACACTAAGCGGTTTGTATGGAATTGCCTCTGGCCAATGGTTGGCTGTGGGTCTTTTTTTTGTAGGAACAGCCATTGCCTGGGGAGTGGATCGATGTTTGCCTCCCTTGCATGTGAAAGAAGAAACCCTGCAGCGGTCTGCTAAATTAAAACAAACTGGTTTATTTACGGCACTGGCGCTTATATTGCATAATTTCCCCGAGGGATTAGCTACCTTCTTTTCTGCGTTGGATAGTGTAACCCTTGGTTTTTCCATCGCATTGGCCGTAGCCATTCATAATATTCCGGAAGGAATTGCTGTGGCGTTACCCATTTATCACTCCACAGGTAGTCGCCAAAAAGCGTTTTGGGCGAGTGCAGCCAGCGGAATGTCTGAACCCGTAGGGGCTGTAGTGGGATATTTTATTTTACATTTAGTGTTACAAGAGGCAGTGTTAGGCATTTTATTTGCTGTAGTAGCAGGGATTATGGTGTACTTGGCCTTAGATGAATTGCTACCTACGGCACACGATTATGGACATGGGCATCAAGTAATCGGTGGGGTGCTTAGTGGTATGGCTCTGATGGCAGTAGTATTGCTGGTTTTCTAACAAAAAAGCCCCTTTTCTAGGGGCTTTTTATTCTTTGTTACTTACATTTGTGCAATTATAAATGAAATAATCATTCCCAGCGTATAGCTAGTTACGTTTGCCATAATACTTAAGATGCTGGCATCTTTAAGTGAAATGTCTTTATGGTTTATCAAACGGATGAGGATTGCTTCCAACACTACTCCAAACAACCACCACAGAGCACTTTGTGCCACATAATGTACCAAAAAACTCCAAGTTATCACCGCTGTAATCACGTTAGCAATAGCTACGCCGTAAAGAATGGTGAAGCGTTTTTTAGTATAGAGAATAAACGCAGCTGCACACAATAATTCTAATATTAAAATCAACGCAAGTGCGCCCCATGCTTGCGGACGGGACCACAACGATTCTATGGATGGGGTATCCACGGGCTCCACAACTAAATTGCCTTGGTTAACATATACATTAAATTTGTGAATAAGTTTATTAGATATTTCAAAGACATTGCTCATGCGTGTAGAGCCGTCTTCAAATGAAATAATAAGTCGTGCAAAAGGTTCAAAGTCATACCCCATAGCTCTGCAAGCGCCGGGGCCGCATTCCATGCGTTGGGAACCATAAGTGCCCAGCGGTTCGGTTTGAGCGCACAAACGATCTTTGCATTCAATAAATTCGCTGGCGGTGGGATTAATGAGGGGCTTTTGCTCCGTGTTGTAGATGAAACTAAACTGGACCTCCGGCAAAGGGGCAACTTCTGCCCAAGCGGATAAACTGATTAGAAAAGCGGTAAGTGCGAGTAAGATTTTCTTCATAAACACCTCCATATTTGGTATTATAACATTTAGAAGAGTTCTGAGGAAATATTTATGTTAACCAATTCACAAATTCAAAAATATGCGGATGTACTTATTTGGGCGCTACGCGCCGCTCGCCGGAATGGTACGTTTAAAAAATATGACAGTGTGTTACTTCGTACAGATATGGCGGCTTCTCCACTGGCCAGGGCAGTATACAAAAAGTTGCTAGAGCAACGCTACAATGTGCTCTTGCGTTGGATGGCACCAGAGGATTTTACCACCGATTTTTATCAAGTTGCCGATGATAAACAATTGGCCTATGTGCCGCAAGGAGAATTGGAAATTCAAGGAAATATCAATGGACTTATTGCCTTGCATGCTCCACAAGATTTAACACATTTAAAAAAGGTTGATCCCTCTCGCTTGGCCAAAAGTGCTGTAGCTCGTAAACCGATTCGGGAAATTTTGGATGTACGTGAACAAAAAGGTCTTTTCTCGTGGACACTTTGTAATTATCCTACGGAAGAATTGGCCAAAAAGGCAGGATTGTCCGTTAAAGAATATGCCAATCAAATCGTGCGTGCTTGTTTCTTAAACGAAAAAGACCCGGTTAAAAAATGGCAAGAAGTGACTTGCCAAATTAATGAAATTGGCAAATGGCTTTCTGCCATGCCCATTAAAACGTTGCGCGTAGAAACCAAACATATGGATTTTGAGGTGCTTTTAGGTGAAAAACGCAAATTTATCGCGGGCGGGGGATGCAATATTCCGTCGTTTGAAATTTTTACTTCACCGGATTGGCGCGGTACGCGTGGGATTTATTTTGCCGATTTATCTTCCTATAGAAACGGCAATTATGTTAAGGGCGTGAAATTAGAATTTAAAAATGGCCGTGTGGTTAAGGCCGATGCCCAGGAAGGGGCGGATTTTGTGCGCAAGATGCTTGCCATGGATAAAGGAGCCAGCCAAATTGGGGAGTTTTCGCTTACAGATCGCCGGTTTTCCAAGATTAACAAATTTATGGCGGACATTCTTTACGATGAAAATTTTGGCGGTAAATATGGCAACTGTCACGTGGCAGTGGGCGCCAGTTACGCGGATACATTTACGGGGCCGCAATCCAAATTGGATAAAAAACTCAAAGAGAAACTGGGTTTTAACGATTCCTCGCTACACTGGGACTTAATCAATACAGAGGACAAAGTAGTAACGGTCATTCTTAAAGATGGGTCCAAAAGAAAAATCTACGAGAAAGGCCAGTTTAAGTATTAGCCAAAAGGCCTAGCCAAAAGCTAGGCCTTAATTTTGGGTCAAGATAGGTACAATGACCCTGGTTGATTTATACATAAAAGTATAGAATGATGGTAGAAGGGAAATAAAAAACAATCAAGGAGAGAGAAGAATGAAAAAAATAGGCGTCTTACTCAGTTTGTTAGTACTATCGGCATCCGCGTTTGCATTAAATGCAGAATATGCGACTGCCCAAGATGTTCAGAAAAAAGTAGTGAAAGCCCAAAGAGAAGTGCAACAATATGATTCTTTTAAATATACGGGAGCTGCATTCTTAGAAATTATTGGGACGTATGAAGAAGTGTATCTGGTTGATGCGGAAGAAGCCACTTCGTTAAATCAATTGTTAAAACAGGCGATTTTTACGAACGCAAAAGGGGAAAAAGCAACCCTTACTTCCAACCCTGTAAAAACGGCTATCGATTATGCCGTAGAACATGGCAGTTCCTATGCGCATACAGATAGATTGGGATATTTTGATGAAGAAAATGTAATTGATAATTTTTACCGTCACTTGGCAGAACCTTATTGCCCCGGTAAAAATCAGTTTGAAACATTTGCTCAGAACCATTCAAGAGACATTGTTTCTCAACATATTTATGAAACTTTAGTACGTCCGTTTGCTGATCTGAATGACCAGGAAGCCACCCCATTAGCTAAATGCTATGTTACGTACAAAGTGAAAAGTAATTCATTATTGAACTATGTTAGAGCAGATAACAACTTCCCCAATAGCGTTAGTAGTGAGATGGAAGTGTTTGCTGATCGCGTAGAAGCGTTGGCCAAATAAGAAGTAAAGATTGGGTGTCAGATATTGTAATCAAAATTCCCCGGGAAATCCCCGGGGAGTTTTGTGTTTTAAAACAGATTATTTTTGGTCTTCCCAGATGATTGGAATGGTGAAGTCATCTCCACTATTAGGAGCGTTGATGTCCTCAAATCCGGCAGAGGCAGCTGCTACACAGCACCCGCTTCCCTGACTTGCTTCTTCGCATTCCCTGTGGGTAACCCCGGCTGTATCCACCCCTATTGAGATTATACAACCTTCATACGGGCCGGCCGTTCGTGTTGCCAATATGGCTGTATAATCGTGTGGGTCTGCCCACATATCATATGAGAAAAAGCCATTATCAGGTAGCAACAACGAAACATCCCCGTTATTTAGTTCCTCCATATCCTGTGCAAAAGCATCATTTTGCATATAATAGATATTTTGCGCATTTGCCCAATTACCCAAGAACTGAAGGGTTTGTGCCATGCGGGAACGTTCAACTGCTTTTTGGTATTGTGGCAACGCAATTGCCGCTAAAATACCAATGATGAGTACTACAACCAGTACCTCAATAAGTGTGAAACCTTTATTCATAATTTATCCCCTTACTATAGTTTAACAGCAGGAGCAAACATCACTCCTACTAATAAGTATATGTATTTTTGTCAAAATTTCAAGGCCCATTTTTGCAATAAATAACCCCTGGCCATAGCTGGTCCTTGACAATTTTGCTAAAATTATTATACTTAGTGTATCTGTTGGTTTTACAGGAGGGGATGTGTATGAAGCGTTTACTGTATGTAATTTTAATGCTGCTAGTATCCGTAACTTTGTGGGCGGGTAATTCGGAAGAGGAAGAAGATTGGCTTAAGCTGGAGGATAGCGCCTCCTATTGGGAGCGGGTAGATGAAAGTGTGAGTGCCTTGGGAGATGAGGAATCCTTTGGCTTGGTGTCTTTTTTGGATTTTAGAGATGCGGCCATGGCATTTAATGAGAGCGTGTCCGTGTTAGATGACAGAGGACAATATAATCCTAAAACATTTTTCCTTGTTTGTGAAAATATGTTTAAGATTGCTTCAAAATATAGTACGTTGAGAGAAAAGCATCCTCAAGCTGCTCGTATAGCGGGGGCACTGTTGGCTGCAACAGAAATTGGAACTAAAGATATTGTTTTTGGGTTTGCCACAGATGCTTTTGAGGAAGGAATAGAGTCGGAGTGGGGAGCGCAAAATAAAGAAAAAGCAAGGATGTTAAAACGCGTAGCAAAACAAATTCGTGCCGACTTTGAATCTTTTAAATAACAGGTTGATATAAAAAAGGAACCGCCTCCAAAAGAGGCGGTTCCTTCTTCTGCTTAAACCAAGTTTATAATTCTTCGTGCATTACTTTAAGCGTGTCCTTCTCTTTTACTACCGGCAAACATTCCTGTACTGTATAATTTTTACCGGATGCAAGTTGGCTTAATGTAGCGATATCATCGTCGGTCAGCACGTCTTTGTCATAAGTAGTGCGGAATTGATATCCCAGCCCGCTTTGGCGTATTAAGTCCATGGATTGTTGTAAGACGGCTGAATTGGCCTCTACCCCGGTAATGTTGACGTATTTTTCAAAAGGGGCTTTAAGATCCATAGCAATATAGTCAACTAGTTTCTTGTCGATTAATTCCCGTAACACTTCCGGGCGGGTACCGTTGGTATCTAACTTCGTTTTGTAACCTAGGGCCTTTAAATCACCCATAAAGCGTACTAAATCTTCTTGCAGGGTGGGTTCCCCGCCAGAAACAACAACGCCCTCCAGGGTACCCTGGCGGCGTTTTAGAAAAGCCCAAACTTCCTCTTCGGGCATAGACGATTCGAATAAATGCGGGTACACCAGTTCCGGGTTATGACAATAGCGGCAACGGAAATTACATCCTTGTGTAAATACAATAGCCGCTGGTTTTCCTGGAAAATCAATTAAAGTAAACTTGACCAGTCCGCCTATCTTCATACGTCTATGCCCATGAAGGGGGGAAAATTAGTTATCGCTGGCGCAACCGCAACCGCAGGTGCAACCGCCTTCTACGTTTAAGGTTTTGCGCATGGCAAATTCTTCTTTTTTACCTTTATTCCAGTTTTGTACCGGGCGCAAATAACCCACTACGCGGGAATATACTTCACATTTAGAACCTTGTACTTCGTTCATTTCTTTTTTAAGATCAGAGATTTTAGTTTCTACGGCTTGTCTTTCTTGTGCTGTCATTGTTGTCCCCTCCTACGGAGATAAATTTTTTAATTGTGTAAAGAGTTCTACAACTCCTTACGGTAATTCAATGGCAATTTGCCAAATCTATTTGCTGTAGAGTTGTTCCTCTAACAGGGCAATCTTACGTTGCAATTCTTGCATACGCTCGGCTTTACACTTGGGGCATTCAAAATGTTCCCCAGGGATGTATCCGCATTTAGGGCATACGCTAAACGTAGGCGTGATCGAGAAATACGGCAAGGTATATCGCTCACACACAGTTTTAATAAAGCGTTTCATGGCCTCTAAATCTTTAATGCGTTCACCCGTAAAGATATGCTGCACGGTACCGCCGGTGTATTTGGATTGGATGGTGCTTTGCAAATCCAACATTTCAAAGACGTCGTCAGTGTAGTTGACCGGCAATTGGGACGAGTTGGTATAGAACGGTTGATGCCCTTCTTTATAAAGCGCTTCATTGGCGCAGATAATGGCGGGATAGCGTTCTTTATCCAATTTAGCTAAACGGTAAGAAGTTCCTTCGGCCGGGGTGGCTTCCAGATTGTAGTTGTTACCGGTTTCTTCTTGGAACTTAACCAATGTCTCACGCATGAACGTCAATACACGTTCGGCAAAATCTCTACCTTTTTCGGTACCGATATCTTCTCCAATCAGGTTCAAAGAACACTCGTTCAAGCCCACTAAACCGATAGTAGAGAAGTGGTTTTTCCAGAATTCGCCAAAGCGTTGGCGGATGGAGCGCAGGTAGAAACTCATATACGGATATAAGTTCCCTTTGGTAAAGCGCTCAATCACTTTACGTTTAATTTCCAAGCTTGTCTTGGCTACTTCCATACGGTCTTTCAAATTGGCAAAGAATTCATCTTCGGTTTTGGACAAATATCCTAAGCGCGGTAAGTTAATAGTTACTACGCCGATAGAACCGGTCAAAGGGGCCGAGCCGAACAGACCGCCGCCACGTTTGCGTAATTCGCGGTTGTCAATACGCAAGCGGCAGCACATTGAGCGGGCATCTTCAGGATTCATATCCGAATTGATGAAGTTGGCAAAGTACGGAATACCGTACTTTGCGGTCATTTCCCACAGGGGTTCCAACTTGGGGTTGGACCAATCAAAATCTTTGGTGATATTGTAAGTAGGAATCGGGAAAGTAAACACGCGGCCTTTGGCGTCCCCGGCAAGCATTACCTCGCAGAAAGCGCGGTTGAGCATATCCATTTCATTTTGGAATTCGCCGTAGGTTTTATCTTGCAATTTGCCACCGATGATCACCGGTTGATCCTTATAATAGGAAGGAACGGTCAGGTCCATGGTCAAGTTGGTAAACGGAGTTTGGAAACCTACGCGGGTAGGCACGTTGACGTTGAACAAGAATTCTTGCAGGGCTTGTTTTACTTCCTCAAAAGAGAGTTTATCATAATAGATAAACGGAGCGAGTAACGTATCAAAGTTACTAAATGCTTGCGCGCCGGCACTTTCGCCTTGCAAGGTATAGAAGAAGTTGACTACTTGCCCTAGTGCGGTGCGGAAGTGCTTGGCAGGTTTGGATTCGGCCTTTCCGGTAACCCCGGTAAAACCGCTTAATAAGAGGTCTTGCAAGTCCCATCCAACACAGTAAGCACCCAATAAACCTAAATCGTGCAAGTGAAAATCTCCCTCGCTATGCATGCGGCGTACATTTTCGGGGTAAATTTTATTGAGCCAATACACTTTGCTGATTTCTGAAGAAATATAGTTATTTAAACCTTGCAAAGAATAGCCCATATTGCTGTTTTCATTGACTTGCCAGTCAATCTTTTGCAAATATTGGTCAACCAAGTCCACATTGAATTTGGAAGAAATTTCACGCATGCGGGCGTGCTGGTCACGGTAGAGGATGTACGCTTTGGCTGTTTTATGATAATTTGAGGTTAAAAGTACGTCCTCTACGATGTCCTGCACATTTTCCACATTGGGAACAGTATCGGAATAAAGTTGTTGAATGATGTTGATAGCGCGGATCGTTAATTTCTTTGCAGTTTCGGCATCAAACTCTCCGGTGGCTTCTGCTGCTTTAATAATGGCATTTGTAATTTTTTTGGGTTCAAAACGTTCAGTGGTTCCGTCTCTTTTTACAATGTGGGTAATTACTTCTGTATTTTCCATAACAATCAGTCCTAAGTAAAAAAATGCCGCAAAGGTTCGCGGTAACAAAGATTAAAACAAAAACAAACTAAAATTGCAAATCTTTTTGTAATTGCCTGCGTTTTCCGTCGGGGATAAGCATTTATTAGGTTTTTCAAAAAAACTGCAAACATCCTGCTAATAATAATTATTACTAATAAGCGCGCTTGTGTCAAATTTTTTGAGGACCTATATTTTTCTGTATAAAAAATAAGCAAATTCAAAAATTGATCTAGGCCCTTAAAACGCTTGCAAAGGGGGAAAAGTTATTTTTTTACAGTTTGCTCTTGACGGCAAGACAAAAAGTGATTACAATGTAATAAAGAACTTACCGAAGAGAAGGGGGAACTTATGGGCTTTTATCAAGTATGTGTGTTGGTAGCTGTAGTAGCGTTTGTAGTACTCGTAGTATTTGCAGTACGTGCGATTTTGCAAATTACGCGCACCGCCGAAGCAGCAGAGTATTTAGTGCTTACTACTGCTGAAAAAGTGGACAAAACACAAAGTACGTTTGATCTGTTGGACAAGGCCTCCACGTTTGTGGACTCAGGCGTGTACAAAACCGTAGCCATGGGCATTGACTTGTACAAACGCCTGCGTAAATAATTTTTTTGTATAACAAAGCCCCGCGCACCCATACTGCGCGGGGCTTTTAATATACTCCCTCCCCTTGATGCTAGTTAAGCATCATAAATCCGGCTGTCAGGTAGGTGGCAAATGCCAGCCATGCCCAATACGGCCACAGCAACATCGCTGCCATTTTACTATGTTTAGCAAACGAGCGATGCATAAACATTCCCTCTAATATCATTAGTACCACTATTGTGAGTGCTCCTGCCAGGTGGTGCATACCAAAGAATACAGGCGTCCAGCATGCATTCAACGCTAGCTGTATTCCCAGTAACCACGCTGCCGGGCGCAATTCTTTACTTACCCCCCGGTGAAACATCAATGCCGCTGAAATACCTAAGAGTAGGTATAATACCGCCCACACCATGCCAAAGATCATGTCCGGCGGCACAAGTGGCGGTTTACTTAGCGTGTGATACCATGTCATGTTAGGGTCCACAAAGGGCATACTAACTAACATGGGTAACTGACAGATTGCCAGCCATAGTACTACTCGGATTGCGTGTGTTAGTATCTTCATACACTCTAAGTATGGCAAATGGTTTACCCACTGGCTAGGGGGGAAAATTAATTAGTTGGGTGTTTGTGCACGATGTCTTAAAAATGCTAAAATAAAGTACGTATTTTTTGTGAGGATATTATGAACACAAAACTCATTAGTGAAGTAACTGAATGGATGAAAACCACCGATTTAGCTGAATTTTGTTACGAAGAAGATGGAAATTGCATTGAAATCAAAACCCAAGAGGCATTACCTGAACCTGCCCAGTTTTCCTGCTCGCTTACGGCGGTTACCTCGCCGGCAGTAGGGATTTATCACAAGGCCGCCAAAGGCAAAGATCTTACTCTTACCGAAGGACAAATGGTGGAAGAAGGCGACGCGCTAGGCGTAGTGGAAAGTGCTTCTAAAAAGTATCCCATTGTATCCCCGTTATCAGGCAAACTACGCAAAGTAACCGCCCAGGAAGGATCGGTTGTGGAGTTTGGCCTACCCCTATTTTTTATTGAGAAATAAGTATGCCCGCAAACGTAAATATAACCCCTTTTCACAAAGTTTTAATTGCTAACCGCGGCGAGATTGCACTTCGCATTATTCGTACGCTTAAAGAAATGAACATTAAGTCCGTAGCTGTTTATTCCGAAGCGGACCGCAATAGTTTACACGTGCGTATGGCCGATGAAGCCATTTGTATTGGGGCAGCACCTTCGGCTTTAAGCTATTTAAATATAGATGCACTGGTGACGGCGGCTAAAGTAACGCATGCTGATGCGGTGCATCCGGGTTATGGGTTTTTATCTGAAAATGCTGATTTTGCAAACGCCATTACAAAAGCTGGTATGGCGTTTATTGGTCCTACTGCACAAGCCATTGAAATGTTGGGTGTTAAGTCAACAGCGCGTGCTATTGCTATCAAGGCCGGTGTGCCGATTACGCCCGGCTCTAACGGTGTAGTTAGTAAGAATTATCATGCCATAGCTAAAAAAATTGGGTTTCCGATTATGATTAAAGCCACGCTAGGGGGAGGCGGCAAAGGCATGCGTGCGTGTTTTAGAGAAGAAGATTTAGACCGTATGCTTAAAACTGCCCAGGGTGAGGCCCGCGCTAATTTTGGCGATGATCGTGTCTATTTTGAAAAACTCATTTTAAATCCGCGCCATATTGAAGTGCAAATAGCAGCCGACAATTACGGAAATGTGGTGGCTTTTACCGAGCGCGATTGTAGTATGCAACGTCGCCATCAAAAATTAGTAGAAGAATCGCCTTCTCCGTTTGTGGATGCCAAAACACGTCGTAAACTTCAAGAGGAAGCCATTAAAGTAATCAAAGCGGCTAATTACCGTGGTCTGGGTACTGTTGAATTTTTAATGGCACCTAATAAAGAATTTTACTTTATGGAAGTTAACACGCGTTTGCAAGTGGAACACCCGGTAACTGAGGCCGTTTGCGGGCAGGATTTGGTAAAAATGCAAATCCAAATTGCCCAGGGGGAACCCTTGCGGCTTACTCAGGCCGAGGCAGCCCGTGTGCATTGCCATGCTATTGAACATCGTATTAATGCTGAGGATTCTACCCACAATTTTATGCCTTGCCCGGGCACGCTAAACGAATGGATCCCGGCGGGAGGGCTCGGCGTGCGCGTTGATAGCCACATGTATAGCGGTTATACCATTCCCAGTTATTATGACAGTTTAATTGCCAAACTGATTGTAACAGCTCCTACGCGCGAAAAGCTATTGAAACGTAGCGAGCGGTGCTTGCAAGAATTTACAATTAGCGGTGTGAAAACGACTATTCCGTTTCACCAAAAGATTTTAGCTAATGAAGATTTTAGAAGTGGAAACACAGATACCGGTTTAATTGAACGGATGATGAAAGCAGATGAAAGCAAAAAATAAAATTGTCAGCTTACGCTCCCTTAAAGCACGTTTGGAAAAGGACCGTAAACAAGGTAAGAAGATTGTATTTACCAACGGTTGTTTTGACATTTTGCACGCCGGGCACGTGAGCGTGCTGGAATTTTCCCGTTCCAAAGGGGATGAACTGGTCGTAGGATTAAATAGTGATGATTCTGTTCGACGCTTAAAAGGGCCAAGCCGTCCGGTGAATACACAAGCCGACCGGGCACTTGTCCTGGCTGCGTTGGAAAGTGTTTCCTACGTCTGTATTTTTAACGAAGATACCCCGTACAATTTAATTAAGGCCGTCCGTCCGGATGTTTTGGTCAAGGGTGGCGATTATAAGCCCAGCGAAATAGTGGGGCGCGAATTTGCCGGTAAAGTGGTGCGTTTTGCCTTGCTTAAAGGCCGCAGTACAACCGGAATTATTAAAAAAGTAAGCAAGAAAGATTAGTCCACGAGGGAAATATGTCTGATATTTTTGAGAAGTGTAGAAATTATAAAGATGCCAAAGTAGCCATGCGTATGGGTATTTATGGTTATTTCCAACCCATTGAATCTGCTCAGGGCCCTGAAGTTGTATTAGAGGGGAAAACCTATGTTATGGCAGGTTCTAATAACTATTTAGGGTTGGCAAACGATCCGGAAATGAAGAAAGCTGCGCTTGAGGCCGTTGAGAAATACGGTACCGGGGTGGCAGGTAGTCGCCTTTTAAACGGTAACACCAAGTTGGCTGATGAATTAGAAAAGAAAATCGCTAACTTTAAAGGTAAGCAGGCCGGCCTTTTATTCGCTACCGGGTATCAAATGAATTTAGGTGTGGTATCCTCGTTGGTTAAAAAAGGGGACTATGCCATTGTGGACAAATTAGATCATGCCAGCATTTTGGACGGTGTTCGCTTATCAGACGGCGAAATGGCCCGTTTTAAACATAATGATCCGGCTGATTTGGAACGTGTTATTTCTAAACTTCCTGCCGAGGCAGGCAAACTCATCATCGTGGACGGTGTGTTTAGTATGGAAGGGGACATCTGCCCCTTGCCGGAAATTGTAAAAATCGGTAAAAAATACGGCGCCCGCATCATTGTGGACGATGCACATGCTACAGGTATTATTGGTAAAACCGGTCGCGGTACATGTGAGTATTACGGTTTAGAAAACGGAGAAGTGGATCTGATTGTAGGTACTTGTTCTAAAACTTTTGCTACAGTTGGTGGATTTGTGGTAGGGGATGAAGATATCATTCACTATTTGCGCCACAATGCACGCAGCCAAATTTTCTCGGCCTCTATGCCGCCATCTTGTATTGCTTCCATTTCTAAAGCAGTAGATATTATTTCCAGGGATACCTCCCGCCGGGATAATCTTTTCCGTTTAACAGCCCTACTTAAAAAGGGCTTGGAAGGCCTCGGTTACGACCTGGGTACCAGTACAACGCCTATCTTACCAGTGCACGTTGGTAGCAACGAAAATTGTTTTAAGATGTGGCGTGCTTTGCACGAATTAGGTATTTTTGCCAACCCGGTAGTAAGCCCTGCTGTACCTCCCGGTCGTGCTTTGATTCGCTTGACGTTAATGGCCACGCATACAGAGGAGCCCGTACAAAAAATTGTGGATAGTTTTGCAAAGGCCGGCCGTGCGTTAGGCATTATCCAATAAATAATTAAGGGGCGGGGATATGTCCGTTTCTATCAAACAACTTTCCGAAAGCGAATTAGATAGTTTTATTAACTTTCCTTTTGACCTTTATAAGAATGATCCTTATTGGGTGGGGGAACTTAAAGCAGATACACGCCGTTTGATTCGCCAAGACAATCCCTTTTGGAAAGGGGGAAATCGTGCCCTTTTTATGGCTTATCGAGATGATAAACCCGTTGGGCGCATAATGGCACTTGTCAACGCAGCTCATAATGAGTATTACAACGAAAAATTAGGTTTTTTTGGGTTTTTCGATTGTATTAATGATGTGGAAGTATCCAGCGCATTATTTAAAGCAGCCGAAGAATATTTGCGCGCACAAGGTATGACGGCAGTACGCGGTCCGGCTAATCCGTCCAGCAACCATTCCTACGGACTATTGGTAGAAAATTTTGATACTATGCCTGCTATCATGATGCCTTACAATCATCCGTATTATATGGAACTGATAGAGAAAGCAGGTTTTCAAAAAGTCAAAGATTTGTTGGCTTTTTACCGGCATCACAAAGATCAATATTCTGAACGTTTCCTTAAAGTATGCGCGCGGTGTGAGCGGCATCAAAAAGTTACAATTAGACGTTTAAATCTAAAGAATATTCCACAAGAGGCCGAAATCATCCGTCAAATCTATAATGCGGCTTGGGCGCAAAATTGGGGATTTGTACCGCTGGGCAAAGAAGAAATGGAAGAAATTGTGGCGGAACTTAAACCTATTCTACGTATAGAAGGAACTTGTGTGCTAGAAGTGGAAGGGAAACCTGCCGGATTTTACATTTGTATTCCTAATATGAACCATGTACTTAAAGAATTACGTGGTAGTTTAAAAAATCCATGGCGCATAGTAAAAGCGCTTTGGGCGTGGAAACATATAAAAGACGCGCGGCTTATTATGCTGGGGGTGCTGCCAGAATTTCGCCAACGTGGAATAGATTTAATACTTATCAGGCATGTTATAGATACTACGGTAGATGTGTGGGATGATGCAGAACTTTCCTGGGTGTTGGAAGATAACGTAGGGATGATACGTGGCATAGAAGAATGTGGTTGCCATCCTTATAAACGCTACCGCGTGTATCAAAAAGATTTATAATTAGTTGTTTTTTGTGACACGTTCCCACGCAGCCATGAAATCATCCGGCACGGGTGCCTCAAACATCAGTTTTTTACCTGTAAGAGGATGTTTGAATTCTATGCGCCGTGCGTGGAGCATTAAGCGTTCGGCCGTGGCACCTTTATAAAGCCAGTCGCCCAGCACAGGGTATCCCAACCAATTTAAATGTACGCGTAATTGATTTGTGCGTCCGGTACGCGGATAGAGTTCTACATAGCTAAATCCGTTTTTACGTTCTAATACCTTATAATCGGTAATGGCTTCGCGGCCGATTTCGGAGGCCTTAATTTTACCACCGGCTACTCGTCCAATCGGCACATCAATGGTACCCTTATCATCGGGGATTTCTCCGCAAGCAATAGAGTGATACGTTTTATGTACTTCCCGGTTGGCAAATAAAGAAACCATCTCGCTTTGAAATTCAGGGGTTTTAGCTATTACCATTACGCCACTTGTTTCACGGTCTAATCGGTGTACTAAACCAGCGCGCGGAGTAGACGGGTCAAACCCTTTGGGTGGGTTTGCTAAGATGATAGAAACCAATGTTTCATCGGATGAAAAGACAGTTTCCGGGTGTTCCTCCCAAATAGGGCTTTGCGGATGTACCAAGAGGCCTGCCGGTTTAATAACTACAAAAAAATCTTTGGCATCATGCAAAAGCAGCTTTTTAAGTGGGGTTTGGGTACGTGTTTGGGGAAGCGTAATTTCTACTACTTCACCACGGGTAAGCGGCCAAGAAGGTTTTACAGCTTTTCCGTTGACGGTAATATGACCATTTTTAATCATCTTTTGGATGAGCGAACGGGATAAATCCGGCAATTCATCGGTAGCAAATACATCTAAACGACGGGTATAGCCGTCAAAAATGATTTTTTTCTTATCGGACATGTTTACTCTCCCGTAAATAGGTGGTCCAGATCCATAATGCTACGCCGATAACAAGCAGCGAAATTATTTGCGAAGGGGACATCCCTAATAAGAAACTTCCACGAAAATCGCCACGCAAGAACTCAATGCCAAAACGCATAATTGCATAACATAGCACGTAGAGCACTAAAATTTTTCCTTCTTTATGAGATCTTTTTGAAACATAGTGTAATAATAAGAATAGCAGGAAATTGAGTATGGATTCATAGAGTTGCGTAGGATGCAAGGGGACATTCATCAATTCCGGAGCGACCAACGCATGGGGATCAGTGAAGCGTACTCCCCAGGGCAATGTGGTGGGTTTGCCGTAGCAACATCCTGCAAAAAAACAACCAATGCGTCCCAGGGCATGTCCTAGAGGCAAAGCCACAATGAGAAAGTCCGAAGTTTTTAGAATAGGTAATTTCTTGCGACGCATATACCATAGCGCTCCGCTTACGGCAACAAGCAGACCACCAAAAAACACAAATCCATAACGAATATCGTGAATAATCGTGCTAATTTTTTCAGCAAATGTAGCACCTAGTTGGGGCCAAGAAACAATGATAAATAGTAATTTTCCACCGATGAGGGCCCCCAAAAACACAATAAACAGCAAATTCCAAAAAGTGTCTTTATTAAGACCTTTGATACCGCTATTCTTCAGTCGTGACGCTAGATACCACGCACCAAACGCATAACCAAGCGCGGTCATTAAGCCGTAGCTGGCTAGTTCAAAGTTTCCAATTTGCAGTAGAACAGGATGCATTAATTATTCTCCCAACGTAGCGCATTGCGCATGAATGGATTTTTAAGTTTTTCTTCGGCCACGGTAGAACTGCAGCGATCACCATAGCTATGTCCGGAAAAAAGGCGGGTCTCATCCGGCAAAGAGGCAATGCGCCGCAAACTAGCCAACATGGCTCGCGGATCGGAAGTAGGCAAATCTACTCGTCCGCAAGCGCCGGGAAACAGTGTGTCTCCCGTGAACAAGGCATCTTCTAACAAAATACATACACAGCCGGCTGTGTGACCAGGGGTGGCTAAAATTTGCACATGAAAAGGTCCAATATCAAAAGTTTGATCTCCTTTGTAAGTTCGTAATAATTCAGCGGGTATGCCCGCAAGGGGGACGTCGTTTTCTTCCAAGTATGCTTTAAGTCCACAATGAGAGAGGAGTTCCTGGGAAAACTTAACGTGGTCAAAATGCCCATGTGTGAACAATACTCCCCGGAGGTTTAATTGTTTGGTTTCTAAGGTATGGATCAAAAAATTCATATCCCACGCCGGATCGATTAAAAGCGCGTCTTTCCCCTGCGTAACCAAATACGTGCAGTTATCCATGGGGCCTAAATTGATCATATCAATATTAATCATTGGGAGTAAACCTAAATTCAATTTCGCCGGGTTTAACCAGGTTGTAACGTAACCGCGCCAGTTCTTCTATGTATTGGGGATCCTTTTCTTCCAAGCGTTTTTTGGTATGGAGTAATTCTTGATATTGTGTGTCTAACTGTTCGCGTTTTTTGGTCAAACGATATATTTCCAATTTATTATGTGCCAAGTTTAAAAATCCTCCGCCTAACCAAAGCACTGCCAGTAGAATTCCTAAAGAACCCCAAAGCAATAATTTTTGACGAGGAGTGAATTTCTTTTTGGTCATAGTTATTCAAAAATTGTATTTTGGGCGTATTGTGCTTTAGTACCTAGTTCCGCTTCAATTTGTAGCAACCGATTATATTTAGCGGTACGTTCTGTACGAGCAGGGGCACCTGTTTTTATAGCGCCAGCATTAGTAGCTACAGCCAAATCAGCGATGAAGGTGTCTTCTGTTTCGCCGGATCGGTGGGAGACGATACAAGCATATCCATGCTCTTTAGCCAGTTTCATTACGTCAATTGTTTCTGATACGGTGCCGATTTGATTTACCTTAATTAAAATTGCGTTGGCAGCATGTTTTTCAATACCTAGTTGTAAACGTTTGGGGTTAGTGACAAATAAATCATCTCCTACCAAACGGATTTTTTTGCCAAGCTGCTGTGTAATATGTTGCCAACCCGTCCAGTCGTCTTCTTGCAGCGGATCTTCGATAGAAACAAGGGGGTACTGCGCACACCACTTGCCATATATGTTGGATATTTCTTCTGCCGATAACAATTTTCCTTCAAAGAGATATTTTCCGTTTTTGTAAAACTCGCTGGCAGCACAATCAAGTGCTAGTGAAATGGTGGTATGGCCGGTCTGTTTAGCTGCCTGCAAAATAGTAGTAAGTACTTCTTCATGTTTAGTAATTTTGGGAGCGAAACCACCCTCGTCCCCCACGGCAATTACCATCCCTTTTTCTTTAAGTAATAATCGTAAAGAATGGTACGTTTCGCTAGAAATGCGTAATGCTTCCTTAAAAGAAGTAGGGGCTGTGGGTACAATCATAAATTCCTGTACATCCAATCCGGAATCTGCGTGTTTGCCTCCATTGATGATATTTAGCATGGGAGTAGGTAACAAGTAGGTATCGGTAGATAAATCGTAGACCTGGCGAATGTATTCGTACAAAGGCAATTTTGTACTATTACTGCCAGCTCGTAGCACAGCCATTGAAACGGCTAATGTGGCATTGGCCCCTAATGCAGATTTATTTTCTGTGCCATCGATGGCTAACATTTTCTCATCAATTAAACGTGGGTTTTCCACATTAAATCCAGCTAGCTCTTGGCTTAAATTTTCTACGTTGGTCACGGCTTTTAGCACGCCCTTGCCGTGATAACGGATACCTCCGTCGCGCAGTTCTAGGGCTTCATGTGAACCGGTAGATGCCCCGCTAGGAACGGAGGCAGTACCCATTGTTCCATCGTCCAATAACACGTCCGCAGCTACCGTGGGATAGCCGCGGGAATCTAAAATTTCGCGGGCGGTAATCTTTATAATACGCGCCATGAGTGCTCCTTAAGGCAACTAGACAATACTATCAATAATCTTTTTGCCTTCTTTAATTAGCGCCGCCGGGAGTTTCTCATCTTGTGCTTCAGCATATAAGCGGATTAAGCGCTCGGTACTGGAAGGGCGAATGGCTAGCCAGCTACCGCCTTTCAAGATGAACTTAAACCCGTCGGTGGAGTCAATACGCCATACAGAGGTTTTATTGATAGACAGAGGGGGTTTAATATCCAAGCGTTCCATGATGCGATTAATTTCCGTTTCCGTCTTAGGCATACTGACTTTTTGATCAAAAAGTTGATTGTATTTTTTATAGAATTCTTTTTTGAGCTGTTTGAATGTCTTTTTTTCGGTAGCTAACATGTCAATTACTAATAAGCACGCCAAGAGCCCATCTTTATCGGGGATATGGTTCGCCACGGCTACGCCGCCGGATTCTTCCATCCCCATGACATACTGACCGGAAATCATCAATTCCGTAATGTATTTAAAACCTACCGGCGTGTCCCGTAACATCAGGCCGTGTGCTTTGGCAACTTGGTCGATAAGATTGGACGTAATGACACTTCGGCATACGCGTCCTTTCTGCTTTTTATTACGTACTAAGTGATCTAACAACATGGGGGCAATCTCGTTGGCAGAGATCCAATTCCCGTCGCTATCTACAACGCCGAATTTATCACAATCTGGGTTGCAGGCAATTCCCAAAGCTAATTTTTTGCTGGTGACCAATTTTTTGAGTTCAGCCAAACTGACTGGTCCTGCGTTGGGAGTTTTGCCACCGAATAATACATCGTCATTTTCGTGGATACCTTCTACAGTTATACCGTATTTTTCTAAGAATGCACGTAAATAATTTTTGGCAGATCCAAAAAGAGGATCTACGGCTATCTTTAATTTAGCATTCTTGAGTGCACGGGTGTTAACCAACCCGGCCATATGAGTGAGATACGCTTTGCGAAAATCTTTACTAATGACCACTGCACTATTTAGGTCACCAAATTCGGTGGAAGATGCTTTCAAAATTTGGGCGGTTGGGGCGGGAATACGTTTTTCGATATCCTGCATAATTTCATTATTAGCAATGCCGCCATAGTAAGCAATCCACTTAAGCCCGTTTACAAAATATTCCCCTTCACTGCCGGTAATTACAATAGCTCCCACAGCGCATTCATTCAATACACACCATTCTGCTACTGGGGTAGGGAGGGGTAATTCCGCCATTTTGACGGAAATTCCGTTTTGTACCAAGGCGTTGGCCGCCACATAGGCCAATTGTTTAGAGAGAAAACGGGTGTCAAACCCGACAATGACCAAAGGTTTTTTGAGTTTTTTACCTTGTGCTTGGCAATGTTTTTTATAACCTTCCCCATCAAAACCATAGAAAGGATGTTCCAAAATATGTTCGGAAATCCCGTATGCTAAACGCTGAACATTCTGGGCGGTCAATCCGCCGGCAGTTACGGCACGGAAACCGGCCGTGCTAAATTTGATATCTTCACTCATCGTGCGGATATTATACTAAAATTTCTGCCAAATTTGTGCCATAACTTTCTTGGGGCTCCGGTTGGATACCTCCGCTCTTCGGGCGCGTGCCGCCAGTATTCCTTCCTTCGCCCTGCCGCGTTCAATCACAAATTTGTTTGAAATAAAACTGTCAATTTTTACATCTATTAGCAAATACGGGGAGTGTTCGTGCGGGAGGTTGCAGCAAAATGTATAATATATAATAAGGTGTGTTATGAATTTTGAAACCGTTAAAACGTATATCAAAGAAGCCGGCTTGCCTAATTTTCGCATTAAACAGGTGCAAGAGGCCTTATTTAGAAAAGGTATTTCCTCATGGAATGAGGCCACTAACCTTCCGGCTGATTTGCGTGAAAAACTGACGAAAGATTGTCCAATCTTAAGTTTCACCGTTGCAAAAGTAGTTGTTTCCCGCAAAGACAAGGCAGCCAAAGCATTGCTTACGTTGCATGACGGTTGCCAGATAGAAACTGTGCTTTTAAAACCGCAAGATGCTTGGAGTGTATGCGTATCTAGCCAAGTCGGTTGTGCTTTGCATTGCAGTTTTTGTTCTACGGGCAAGATGGGTTTTAAGCGCGATTTAACACAAGAAGAAATAACGGATCAAGTTCTTTTTTGGTTCCAATACTTGCACAAAGAGAAACTAGGGGAGCGTATTTCCAGTGTTGTATTTATGGGAATGGGCGAACCCCTTTTAAATTATCTCAATGTTGTAAAGGCCGCCCGCGAACTTTCCAGCGAAAATCATCTTACTATTGGAGCACGGCATATTTCTATCTCTACATCGGGGATTGCGGACAAATTGCATAAATTGGCGATAGATTTGCCACAAGCCAATCTAGCTGTTTCACTGCATAATGCCGATAACAAAGAACGCTCGAAGATGATGCCTGTAAATCGCAAATTCGATTTGGAAGACCTCAAGAAAGCTATTGAAGAATATATTGCTATGACAGGGCGTCAGGTGTTTCTAGAGTATTCGGTGCTTGAGAATGTTAACAGCCGTCCGGAGCATATCCGCAAGTTGGCCGATTGGATTTATAGTATCAAAGATAATTATTTGTTGCATGTAAATTTAATTGCGTGCAACTTGGGCCGTGGCGAAAAAACGGACGAGCGTATCGTAAAAGATTTTGCGGCAGGTCTAAAAGGTATGGGCATTGGAGTAACTATTCGCAAGAGTATGGGTAATGATATTTTAGCTGCTTGCGGACAGTTGGCTACTCAAAAAAAATAGGGGGAAAATAATGAAAAAAATATTTTTGGTTGCAGCATTGTTTATTTTGGCAGGTTGTGCTACTTTAGAAAATGGTTCGATAGATTGGATCCCAATAGGGCCGGAATTTTCTCCCACCAAGCCACAAGACATTGAAATATTAGGTGGTGCCCAAGATATTAGACACGTCTACACAAACATCGGGTTGTTACGTATTAAGAACTTAAAGCCGGATCGTGAAACCCTCAAAATGGGCGTAGAAAAAGGCAAAAAATTTGCCGCTTCTAAAGGGGCGGATGCCATTGTGTTGGGCCAATACAATAGCGCATCAGATGGGGCTCCCGATCCACGCGTTACTTTGATTATCTATACGATTAAATACATGGAAACAGTCAATGAAAAAGATCTTGAAGCCATGGAAGAGTTTGAAGTAATGAGTATTTTAAATGAGCGAACACAAGATTAATTTGAAAATTGCCACTCCTTTTTCTGTGCAGAAAAATTCTCCTTCTCACAAAAAAGCAATTGTTCTTTTTTCGGGGGGGTTGGATTCTACTACCTGTTTGTATTGGGCGATTTCTCAAGGTTACACGTGTGAAACTCTCACAGTAACTTACGGGCAACGCCACGCCCGCGAAATTGAATCAGCTGAAAAAATTGCCGCCAAATTGGGTGTTAAAACGCATTTTTTAGATGTAAAATTACCATGGCTAAGTGGTTGTTCGCTCACGGACTGCGCGCAAGAATTACCGGATATTCCCGTTGATAAAATTGTACATGAGGGAATCCCTTCCACCTATGTGCCCGGGCGCAATTTGTTGTTTCTGTCATTGGCTGGTTCTTTGGCCGATAGCGTAAATGCCGACGCGATTATTGCCGGTCCCAATGCAGTGGATTTTTCGGGCTATCCGGATTGTACCCCGGAATTTTACAAGGCCGCCGCTCAGGCCTTAAACCGTGGCACCAAAAAGGGTGTGACGGACGGGCTAGAAGTATTGGCCCCTTTGATGTATTTATCCAAAGCAGATATTGTGCGCTTGGCGGATAGTTTAAAAGTGCCGTTCGAGCTTACTTGGAGTTGCTATGCCGGCGGGGATAAGCCGTGTGGTAAGTGCGATTCGTGCAAATTACGTGCGCGCGGTTTTGAGCAAGCCGGGGTGAAAGATACGTCGTTGGACTAGGAGGTCTACATGAAGAAAATATTGTTTTTAGTATTGTGTGTAGGATTGTTGGCTCCCATAACTTTAGCGGGAGAGAAGCAAGCCAAGGATAGTAAAGCCGTTACGGTTTCGGCTGAACAAAATGAGTTTAAAGCGCGTCGCAAACAAATCAAAGAACTTATCAAAAAATACAAAAAAGCACCCGAAAATCAAAAAGCTGCCATCAAAGCGGAACTGACGGAAGTAGTTAGTCAGCATGTGGACGGGCAAATGAAATATATGAAAGAGCGCATTGCGGCTGAACGTGCCAACTTGGATAATTGGGAAAAGAAAATCAAAGAAGACGAGAACAATTTAGATGCCGTAAAAGCAAAGCGCGTGGAAGATTTACTTTCTGGCGAGGCCAAAAAGAAACAGAAGATGGCCAAAAAGGCCTGGAAAAAACAAATGCGCGAAGTGAAATAATTATGTCCAATGTATGCATTATGAAATTTGGCGGGAACACACTTGCCAACAAACAAAAACTTTTATTAGCTGCCCAGCTGATTAAGTCCCGTTGGGATCAAGGGCTCATTCCTGTGGTGGTAGCTTCGGCCAACGGGAATTTGACTGATGTTCTTTTGGACCATGCGTTTAGCATTTGTCCAACTCCTGATAAGCGCGAACTGGATATGCTCATCACAACCGGAGAGCGTGTAAGTGTGGCGCTCTTGTCTATTGCCTTGCGTGCATTAGGGATTCCCTCGGTGTCTTTAACAGGTTCGCAAATCGGGCTGGTGACTACAGCTACGCATAACGGCGCGGATATTTTAACCTTGAAAGGGGACCGGCTGGCTAAAGAAATTGAAGCCAAGCACGTACCGATTGTAGCCGGGTTTCAAGGTATCGGGGAAGACAAAGAAATTACCACCCTTAAGCGCGGCGGCTCTGACGTGTCGGCGGTATTTTTGGCACATAAATTAGGGGCTGACCATGTAGAAATGATCAAAGATGTGGACGGGGTTTACTCCGATGATCCCAACAAAAACCAAAAAGCCCAACGTTACGAAGTGTTAGATTTTGATGAAATGTACAAATTAGCTCTTAACGGTGCTAGTGTGCTTCACCCCGATGCGGTACGTTTGGCCAAAGAAAAAGGGGTTGAGATCCGCATTGTATATTATCAAACAGGGAAAACCGGGACGGTAATTAAATGAGAAAACTAGAATTTAAATTCAGCATGACAAATTTTATTGCGTTCTTATTTTTAGGCGGGTTGTTTTATTGGCTTTGCCCCTTACCTAATGCCCCGTTATGGCGCGGTATAGTTTGTGTGCTGGCGGGTCTTATAATTTTTGGGATGTGCTTTGTGGTAGTCAGCCATCGCTCTATTATTCGCTCTGCTCCTGCGCAAAATCAAAATAAACAGAACAAACAATAGGAAAAAAAATGAAACCTTTTAATTTCATGAAAATTGTTTCAGCAGTTACCTATCTACCTATTATTCCGGTGCGCAGCCATACCGGAGGAGCTCCCATTGGCTGGGCTTCTTTAAAGGGGATGGGCATGGTTATGACAGGGCTGGTGGTCATTGGGTTAATGGCCTATTTGGGGTTTCTTAGAGAATGGTGCCAGCGACATCCGATTGTGACGAAGGTAATTCTCGGCCTTCTAATAGTATGGGTAGTTTTGTTTATTATTCGGTGGATAGGGTCATTTAGCGACGATCCTTTACTTCGCGCAGCACCCTACCGCCGCATAAACCTGGATGAAGAGAACATAAAGTTTAATCCCATGAACGAGCATACTCCCCACGGAAATGAGAAAAATGATATACATTCTTAAAATATGGTAATATAATGCTATGGAAACTACATCTATTTTACTAATTGCCGGTTTTGTACTTTGTTTTATTTTGCTTTTTGTCTTCATTGCCAAGTATCACGGCGCATTGGGAGACGAGGCGGACTTGGAAGAAGTGGCGGGTCTCAACCAAGTAACAGTAGGACAAGAGCCCACTTTCCAGCCGCGCGCGGCTTTGTTGCAAAGCGCACAGGCCCCTGCCGCGTTGGAAGTAGCTGATCTTAAAGAACAGGTAAAAACCCTACATTATCAACTGCAAGAATTCAAAGCAACCACTCAAAAGCATGAGTCCGACATGGCCAAGCAATTGGCCCGTTTGGAAACGCGCATCGCTACCTTTGAGCAAGAATATGTAAACAAACTTCAACCTACCTTGCTGCGTGTAATTGATGAATTAGAGCACTTAAAAGGTGGTGAAGATGTAACCGTTTCCATCCCAGAAGAAAACCCTGCGCAGCAGGATGAAGAAATTCCTGCCTGATTTTGCAAAAATACAAAATATCCCCTCGTTATGTAAAACGAGGGGATATTTTTTCTGTTCTTGGCTGTTCCCGATATTAAAATAAAGCCCGAAATTGCAAAAATGATAGTAGATTTGTAACTTTGGGCCGCAAAACGGCCGTTTTTTTTGCTTTTTATCCTCATTCAATTTCGTCGACGCTCGACGAGAGACGCAAAATTATCTCAAGATTTGCTTAAAATCTAATAATACAAATTAAATTTTGTCAAGATTTTTTGTATAAAAAATTCTGGCAAATTTGCAAATTTAATAAAATATATATATAGATACGTAGGGTAAATAGCCCGCGTTAGGAGACATAATGACAAATAAAAACCTAGAACCTATCGCCATTGTGGGCATTGGTGCAATCATGCCCGGAGCGCTTACCAAAGACGAATTTTGGAATAATATACAAACCGGAAAGTATTGCATTACCGAAGTGCCTGCCTCATACTGGGATTGGCACCTTTATTATAGCCCTGATCACAAAGCTGAAGATAAACTCTACTCCAAAATCGGCGGGTTTATTCCGCAGAACTTCAAATTTAATCCGTTAAAATATCGTATTCCTCCACAAATAGCCAAACAAATGGATACTATCCAGCATCTGGCTATTGAAACCGCCAACATGGCATTGGAAGATGCCGGGTATGACAAAAAAGAATTTGACCGCAATCGTACGGCGGTTATTATCGGTAACTCCATGGGCGGAATGAAAAACGATAAATCCAACTTGCGCTTAAACCGTCCGGTCTATTACGAAATTTTAAAGAAAACTCCTACGTATCAATCTTTGCCGCCAGCCGCGGGTGAGCAGCTTATTAACGAAATGGAAGAAGGTGTGCGCGCTCACTTTATGCCCGTGACCGAGGATTCTATGCCCGGTGAACTGGCGAATGTAATTGCGGGTCGTGTAGCCAATGTGTTTGATTTGCATGGCACCAACTTTACCGTAGATGCTGCGTGTGCAACGTCTTTGGCGGCGGTAGACCAAGCCGTCAACGGACTTCGCATGGGAAATTTTGACATGGCACTTGTTGGTGGCGTAGACCAAATGATGGCGCCCGCATCGTATATTAAATTTTGCAAAATCGGTGCTTTGTCCGAAACGGGCTCTTATCCTTTTGATGCACGTGCCAACGGGTTTGTCATGGCCGAAGGCGCTGGCATGGTAATTTTGAAACGTTTGTCCGATGCCGTTAAAGATGGTGACCGCGTGTACGCTGTCATCCGCGCCGTAGGTGCTTCTTCGGACGGGAAAGGGAAAGGTATTACCGCACCCAACCCCAAAGGACAAAAGATTGCCGTACAAAAAACATTTGAGCAATTAGATTATACACCCGCAGATGTGGGACTCATTGAAGCACACGGTACGGGTACTCGCGTGGGTGATGCCGTAGAGTTGGAAGCATTAACGGAGCTTTTCTCCCCGTACGCTAAGCCGGGTACGATTGGTTTAGGGAGTGTGAAAAGCCAAATCGGTCACGCCAAAGCGGCGGCTGGTATCGCAGCACTTATTAAAACATCTCTGGCGCTATATAATAAAGTATTACCGCCCTCTGTCAATTTTGAAACTCCCAACCCCATTGTCAATTGGGAAAAATGCCCTTTCCGCGTAATTACTAAGGCCGAAGCATGGCCGGACGGTAAAGTTCGCCGCGCCAACGTTTCCGCATTTGGGTTTGGCGGAACTAACTTCCATGTAGCTATGGAAGAAATGAACGATACGTTGCTGCATAAACCTGCTGCTGTGCCGGCACAGGCCGCTCAACCGGTTAGCGCAAACGCAAGCGTGAATGTTTCCGCTCCCAAAAGGACGTCTTATACGTTGCATGTGCCGGGTGAAAAGATTCAAAGCGATGTGCTTACTTTCTCGGCCGCAACCAAAGAAGAACTTTCTGCAGTATTGGATAAAGCCGCGTTGGCTGCAGTGTTGGATCCCACCTATTTGCCCAGTATTTCGTATCAAAACCATACGACTAAACCGGCTCACTTCGCGGTAACTATCAACGTAGAGTCGCCGGAAAAACTGAAAGAAAAAATTGAGTTTTTCAAAAAAATTGCGGCCAAGCAAGATGTATGGACTACAGAATCATTACACTTGCGCATGAAAGGGATTTATCCTTTTACACCCAATGTTGTAAAACCCAAAGTATGTTTTATGTTCCCGGGGCAAGGTTCGCAATATGTAGACATGATGAAGGACTTGGCTTCCAAGTATAAGATTGTACAAGATACCTTTGACGAAGCCGACCGTTACCTTATAGACATTATTGGGCAAACGTTGACGGAAACGTTGTGGAGTAAACCCGGTGAAACCAAAGAACACATTGCCGAGCGTGAAGCTGCCATTAAACGCACCGAAATGACCCAGCCCGCGGTATTAACCGCCGACATTGCTATGATGCGCTTGCTATCTTCTTTCGGTATTAAACCTGATGTGGTAATGGGACACAGTTTAGGTGAATACGCTGCGGCTGTCGCTGCGGGTATATTTGATTTTGAAACCGGTTTAAAAGCTGTGTGTACGCGCGGTAAAGTGATGAGCGAAATTCGTGTGGAAGACAACGGGAAAATGGCCTCTGTGGCTGCTCCTGTGGAAAAAGTAGAGCCGGAACTTTCCCGTATTTCAGGTTATGTAGCCGTTGCCAATAAGAACTGCCCCACACAAACAGTTATTGCCGGGGCAAGCAAATCTGTTGATGATGCAGTGGCTATGTTCACGGCTATGGGGATCCAAGCGGTACAAATTCCCGTGTCGCACGCTTTCCATTCCGCCATTGTGCGGCCGGTTATGCCACAATACCGTGCGTTTTTGGATACGTTGAAATTCCACTCGCCCACTATGCCGATTACTACCAACGTAACGGCCGAGTTCTATCCTTCCGATCCCGAAAAAATCAAAGACCTCATGGTCACGCAGATTTCTCACTCGGTTGAATGGATTAAGCAACTTAAGACCACGTATGATTCTGGGGTACGTTTGTTTGTAGAATGCGGTCCTAAACGTGTGCTTTCTGCGTTGGCTACCAACACGTTAGCCGATAAGAAAGACATTAAGGTAGTGGCTTCCAACCATCCCAAGAAGGGCGGTATTGTGGAGTTCAACGATTTGTTTGCCAACTTCATTTCTTCCGGTATTCATGTTGACTGGACCGGTACCGATATGTATGGCGACAACAGTACTTTTAACCCGGCCTTTGTGAACTGGGTTACTTCCAATGCATCGGACGATGTCAAGGAACAAGTCAAAATTTCTAATGTACAAACGCAGGACCAAGATGATGATGAGGAGTTTATGAAAAAATCTATTGTAATTAGTGGTATTGCTGCCGGTGGCCCTGGTAGCTGGGATAAAGTTTTCCGTGAAGGTGTATTAGATGAAATCTTATCGGGCCGCAACATGATTGAGCCGGTTAGCCGTGAAATCCAACAGAAACAAATTGATAAACACGTAGAATTTGTAGTGAAATCTCCCGATGGGAATCACCACTTTGAACGTTTAACCTCACCTGAACAGGCAATCAAACTTTTTGCCCGCAGTGGTGCTTTTGACCTTGAGAAAGAATTTGGCCTGCCCGCTAAATGGGTACGTTCCATGGACCGTTCATTCCAACTGGCCATTGGCGCAGGGATGTTGGCGCTTAAAGATGCCGGAATTCCTTTAGTTCTTTATTATAAACCTACCTCTACCGGTGGTTATTTGCCGGACCGTTGGGGATTGCCTGCCGACATGATTGATGAAACCGGTGTTATTTTTACGGCTGCCTTCCCGGTGGCCAATAGTTTGATGGGTGACCTCACAAAACGTGTGGAAGGCCTTTTGAACAATAAAACCGCTAAAGAAGTTCGTGCATTTTGTGATAAGTTTGTTGCGCAAATTGCCGATCCTGCTCTTAAAGCCGAAATAGAATCCTGGTATCAACAAAATTTTAAAGATAAAGAAATTGAGCCCCAGGCATTTACTTCGGAATTTATTTTAAAGACCATTATTATTGCTCATTCGCATTTTTGCCAATGGATCCGCGCACGTGGTCCAGCCACGTCAATGAGCGCTGCCTGTGCTTCCACGGCACAAGCCATTTCCGTAGCACAGGATTGGATTAGATTAGGCCGCTGCAAACGTGTCATTGTCATCAGTGCCGATGATATTACTAACGATAACGTCAATGAATGGATTTTGACTGCGTTCCTCGCCAGCGGTGCTGCTACTACCGAAGGAGACGTAGCAAAAGCAGCGTTGCCGTTTGACCGCCGCCGCAACGGAATGATTGTGGGTATGGGTGCCGTTTCTTTGGTGATAGAAGAAGAAAGTGAAGTGCAGAAACGCGGTATGAAGCCACTAGCTAAATTGCTTGGTACGGAAATTTCCAACAGTGGTTTCCACGTTACTCGCTTAGACGTTGGCCACGTAGCCAAAGTAATGGATCGCTTGGTAAGTACCGTGGAAAAGAACTATGGCTTAAACCGCAGCGATATTGCCAAACAGTTAGTGTTTATTTCGCACGAAACGTATACGCCTGCGCGTGGTGGATCTGCCAGTGCAGAGGCGTATGCCTTAAAAACTACCTTTGGCAAAGACGTAAGCAATATCATTGTCAGCAACACCAAAGGTTTTACCGGCCACGCCATGGGTGCTGGCTTGGAAGATGTAATCGCGGTACGTTGTTTGAACACAGGAATCGTGCCCCCAATTGCCAACTTTAAAGAGGCGGATCCGGAACTGGATGGCATTACGCTTAGCAAAGGCGGGCATTATGATTTCAAATATGCGTTGCGTTTAGCAGCTGGGTTTGGCAGTCAGTTAGGTATGACGCTTTTAGAAAAGGTTTGGCAAGAAGGTGAGCCGCGTATTTGCGATAACGCTACGCATGATGCTTGGCTTAAAACTATTTCTGGTCAACAAACACCTGTGTTGGAAGTTGTGCAAAACACGCTTCGCATTAAAGACAATTATCAGCATGGTGTAAAACCAGCGCTTGTAATGGAAGGATCGCAAGCGTTCGTGGATAAAGTAAACGTAATTCATGCACAGCCAGCGGCAACTCCTGCGCCGGTCGCACAACCTGCACCGGCACCTGCTCCTGTAGTGGCGGCACCTGCCAAAGCGTTGGACGAAGCAACAGTTACAAAAGAAGTAGTTGCTATGGTAGCGGAAAAGACGGGTTATCCCGAAGACATGTTAGACCTTGATTTAGACATGGAAGCGGACTTGGGTATTGATACTGTAAAGCAAGCAGAAATGTTTGCCAGCATGCGCGATCATTATGGCATTGTGCAACAGGATGGTATTCAACTAAAAGATTACCCAACTATTCGTCACTGCATTAAATTTGTGTTAGACAATGCGGGAAAACCTGCACCAGTGCAAGCAGCACCGGCTGTTCAACCGACAGTAACGCCTGCACCGGCACCTGCTCCTGTAGTGGCGGCACCTGCCAAAGCGTTGGACGAAGCAACAGTTACAAAAGAAGTAGTTGCTATGGTAGCGGAAAAGACGGGTTATCCCGAAGACATGTTAGACCTTGATTTAGACATGGAAGCGGACTTGGGTATTGATACTGTAAAGCAAGCAGAAATGTTTGCCAGCATGCGCGATCATTATGGCATTGTGCAACAGGATGGTATTCAACTAAAAGATTACCCAACTATTCGTCACTGCATTAAATTTGTGTTAGATAATGCGGGAAAACCTGCACCAGTGCAAGCAGCACCGGCTGTTCAACCGACAGTAACACCTGCGCCGGTCGCACAACCTGTACCGGTAGTTACCTCAAAAGAAGAAATCAAGCCGTTTGAGCCCAGCCACGAATTGCCCGAGCACAAACTTGTGGGTCAACCGGAACATGTTGTGGCAGAACACGTGGGCCCTCGTACGGATGCAGATGCTACACAGACCGCTGAAGCACGCGTTTCACTAGCAGAACGTCCGGAGCGTGAAGGGTATCAAGGTGAACATTGCCACGAGAAGAAATTGCGTTTTGTTACTACCGTAGCAGATGCTCCACTTTCGCAGCGTCAAAACCGCCGTTTGTCTAAAGATCGCACGGTACTTATCTTTGCGGATAACTCTCAACTCATTAAAGCATACCAAGAAGAATGCAAAGAATTGGGTGTAAAATATCACGTGTTTACCACGCTCAAAACGCGTAGCAAAAACACAACAATTATGAATTGGGAATCTTATGAAGAAACGGAATCTGCGCTTAAGGCCTACGCGCAGGAGGACCCCACTGTACAAGGTATCGTGTATCTTCTGGGGGCTACAGTTCGTAAATTTGATAAGAAACTCAGCCCGCATAATGAACTTACTAAGTATGTTATGCCGTTGTTTATTGCATTGCGTGTATTTGAAAAAGCGCTTTCCAACCGTACGGATGCAGATACGTTCTTTGCCGTGAATACAAAAATAGACGGAAATTTTGGTTATTTCACCAAAGATGAACTCAATCCTATTGTGGGGGCGTTATGTGGCGGAACTACCTGTTTCCGCAAAGACGTATACGAACGTACGGGAGCGGTGAGTAAATTGTTGGATTTTGAGTCCACCGCTACTGCGGATGAAATGGCTCAAACCACCATGGAAGAAGTGCTCCATGGGGATATGCGTTTGATGATTGGTACACGCAATGGCGTGCGCTCTACGCTGTTATTCTTGCCTACGCGTTTAGATCGTAGTGTTAAACATCACGATTTAACGGGTAAAACCATTATCTTTACAGGTTCGGGCCGTGGCATCGGGGCGATGCTTTCCCAAAAGATTGCAGCTCAGTATCATAGCAAAATTATCGTCTTGGATATCATTGAAATTCAAGAAAAAACGCCTCTGTGGGCTTCCATGAACGAAGCCGAACTGGCTGCCATGAAAAAGCAGATGTGGGAAGATTTAAAAGCCGATCCTACACAAAAAGCCACGCCAGTACTTTTGGAACGTACATTTGGCCGGGTGAAAGATTCCATTACACTTTACAATAACTTACAAAAGTTGCGTGAGTTAGGCAGTGAAGTAGAATACTATCACTGCGACGTGTTAAACAGTGCTATGGTTAAGGAAGTTTGTACCAAAATCAAAGCCAAAAATGGCCGTGTGGACGGACTTATTCACTTCGCAGGATTGGAACGCTCTAAACTGATTTACGATAAAGATCCTGCTGAATACTATCGTATCTTTGATGTAAAGGCCACCAGTTTTGGAACGTTCTTAGCCAACAACATTGTGCGTGATGACGGGTTCTTCGCCTTTGCCTCTTCTATTGCCGGTAAATTCGGCAACTTGGGCCAAAGCGATTACGCCAGCGCCAATGATTACTTAGCTAAATCTTCCTTGAGCTTAACTAATCAAGGGTACCGCTCGGTGAGTATTGCCATGAGTGCTTACAAAAATGTAGGTATGGGCGTGCGTGCGGGCGTAGAAACTTTCTTGCGTACCAACGGAGTAGATTTTGTAGATCCTGAAGACGGTATGCAGATTTTCTTGGATGAGATTGTCTACGGCCAAGTACCCGAGATTATCCTTACGGGTTCCTTGGGCCGCTTGGATTGGGATCATCAGTTAAAGATTGACTGGGATGAAATCGGTTCTGCGGCTGATTTGAGCTATGGAAAAAACAATACACCCAAGGGAGGAACTCCGGCACCGGTAACACCGAAAGTTACTGCTGCTCCGGCGACAAAACCCGCTGCGGTCGCAGCTCCTAAAGTTGCTCCAGCACCGCGTGTTACTCCTCAAGTGACAACGGCAGCACCCGGTCCGGATGCTTCCAAGGCCACACACTTTTTGGGGAACGTACAATCTTTAGTTAAAGGATCAGAAATTCACGTTGAAAAAGAATTCAACTTGGCTTCTGATCCATATTTAGCGGATCACGCCATAGAAGGTACCCCGTATGTACCGGGTGTAATGGGGTTAGAGACATTCTTTGAAACTTCCACTGCTCTAACGGGTGAAGTTACCAAAGCCCTTAAAGATGTTCACTTCTATTTACCCATTAAGTTGTTACGTAATCGTCCGCAAGCCGTGCGGGTAATCGGTAAGGCCTCGGGTGATAATGTAGACATGGAAATCGAGTCCGACTTTATTAATAGTAAAGGGATCAAGATGGGTAACACCCGCCGCCATTTCACAGCTAAAAAGCTTACGGAATTTACCTCTACGTGGGACCAAGTCAAAGCGCAGGCCATGACAGGGTTAGAAGCTCCTTTGCAGGTAACCTCCGCTGAGATTTACCAAAAATATTTCCACGGGCCATCTTTTCAAGTGTTAGGTGGTATTATTCGTGTGAATGAAAAAGAATCGTTGGCTGTTTATAATACAACGCCGGCTCCGCAATGGACTGATGGTCCGCGTACATTGCTTGCAAACCCAATGCTTATTGAAGCCGCATTTCAATGCTGTGGGTTTGAAGATATGGCTGTAGCGCGCAAAATGACCTTGCCGGACGGAATTGATGAAGTAGCCGTACTTAATAACCAATTACCTCCGGCGCAGTTGTATCTCTATGGGGTAAACAAAGGGACTACAGCTGATGGAAAAACCTTGCACGATGCCTATGTGTTTGATGCACAAGGCAATGTGTGGGTGGAAGTCCACGGTTATAGAGCCATTGGACAATAATGGTTTATCAGTTAGAAGTAGTAGATTTACAAACCTTGCCTCCGGCATCCTCGGTACTTAGCGAGCGGGAAAATGCGTTTTTTCAAACACTTAAACTTCCCAAACGCAAAACCGAGTGGCTTGGGGGCAGGTTGGCATTAAAGCGACTTGTCGGTACGCAAGTTCGTTTACCTATGCAATCAATTGAACTTCTTCCACAGGCCGAAAACGGCAAACCGCAATTGCTTCTTGCAGGAGAATGCGGCCAACTTCCTTTTAGTATTACGCATAGCCACGGGTTTGCAGTGGCTGCCATTGCCCCACAAGCCAACTATATTGGTATTGATTTAGAGAAAATTGCCTCGCGCATTAACGCGTGGAAACAGGATTTTTTCCATCCTTCGGAACTTACCGAACATAGCGATGAGTTTCTTACAAAGTTATGGACGCAAAAAGAAGCGCTGGTTAAATTATTAGGGACGGGGTTGGCTATTAACAGTTTTGATGTGCGCTGTGTTGATGGAAAACCTCAATTTTTCGGGCGTGCGTTGCAAATTTACCAAAAGCTGGGTTCTCCTCAAATTACACTTACCACTGTACCCGATTTGCTGCCCGAGTTTCAATTTTCCGTGGCTCTTGGAAAATAAATATTTTTGACGAATATTCTATAATAAAAACAGATGTTTTTGGGCCTTGACAATTTTGTTTTCTCACGTATACTATAAGTGTACTTTCTTTTAGTGGGAATATATGTGTTGCCCGCTAAAGTGAGGGAATTTTATGTTATCTTGTAAGAAAGTAGTTTCTTTGTTTATGGCGTTAGCGCTCTTAGCAAACCAAGGTTTGCCGCTGTATGCTGGCCAAACGAAAAAATCGGGTTCCAAGAAACAAACTTCTTCCTCTGAGAAATACAAGTCCACGTCTGTGAAGGATAAATCTCCTTCCAAGAAATCAGGTAATTCTACAGCAAACATTCATAGCAATGTAGCGGCCCGTGTAGGGCAAGAGCAACAAAAAGCGCCCGATTATTGGGTGCAACAAGGAGCTGCATTAGCAAAGAAAAACTGCTATGGAGTAGATTGTGTATTAGACATCTTGGAAAAAGCGGCCAACGATGGAAACTCCACTACAGAACAGGTTTGCCTATCAGCCAGCGGGCGGGCAGTCAACAATGATATGGTGTGTTTGGATGCCGCGGCATTTGCGCAGGGGGCTCTACATATGATTGTTTCGAGTGCCAGCACCAAAGATCCGTGGCTATACTCTGACCGTAAGACGGAAAGAACGTGGGGCTCCGATAAAGAATACAACGTAAAAACCGATTGGTACCCTTTAAAGGGAGAGGCCGCGAAGATGTTGCAGTTAATAGCTCAATGGGGGGCTTATTACGACTCAGACATTATAGGACTAGGAAAGTATTTCCGCAGTGTAGCCTTGCCAAGTACATGCGGAAAAAAAGAAAAATCACGCGGTCCCGGTAAATCCACCAACTATTGTAGTGAAGAAATGGCGGCCCTGATGGGGCTTGCTCTTTTGGCGCATGCCGAGCTCAAAGACAATAAAATAAAGTTTTCTTCCAAGATGGTACGGGAAACTGCCAACGAAGTTCTTACCAAGAAATGGAATTCTGATGACAAAAATATGGTAGTGCAAGGAGCCATTATTGCGCTAGTTACCTTGAACTCTACAAACGCCTGGAAGGACATTGAAACTTTTCTTGCCAAAACGTCAAAATCTAAAATAGGGCTAGCGAATATGATCCCAAGTGTTGAGGGACTTGTGGGTTTGGGGCTTGTCGTAGCCAATGAAGCAGGGGAGCCGCAAGCATTCCGGTATTACAATTCTGTGAATAAGGATTTTAGTTATTTAGATACGCTGGCGGCTCAGGAACAAGGGTATAAGTACCCCTATAACAATCCTGCCTTTCAGTATCCGAATGCAAATACATTTGAAGATGTGGGTTTTGTTATTGGCAAAAGGGCGGCCGAAGGAAATGCGGACGCCAGAACGCTGGCTAAAAACATTATGAAAGAGGTCAATACTTACCAAAAAGCCAGGACAGCTCCGCGGAAAGTTCAACCGCAACGCATCACTACTACAAGTGGGGCGGTAGCACCGGCGGCTCCGGCTCCGGACACGCGATGGGCCGTATCTTATGAGGGGCATTGGCCGGTCGTGATAGGTATTTTGAAAGGGGCTACCGGTAATCCTCGGTCCATTATTCCGGATGGTATGAGTGCGGAAAGTTTCTATAACTTGGTTCGCGGTATTTTTGTGAAAGAAGATATGTGGGATTTAAACGCAGGAACCGAAATACACGTTACCAATATTGCAGTTGATTATATGAATGCACTGAGTGGCAAAAAAGAACGCCGTCTATCAACTGAGACTAAGCAATTCCAGGTGGCAAAAGAACGTTACAAAACAGTGATGGGATGGAAAGATGCGGGGCAATATGCAGATATGGCGATTATCCTTTTTTCTGCTCCGAGTATGATTGTATCTCTACCGGCGTTGGGCCGGTCTATATATACTGCCAGTAGTTATTTGGTTAGTAGGGGAAAATTTTTGGGCAAGGGAGCCGCTACTTTGTTTAAAAAATCGTCTTCCGTGGCAAAGACCGGGAAAGGTGCTGCTAAGGTAGAGAAGACGACGGTAACTGCTGCCAGAACAGAAAAAACAGCTACCCGGGCGGGCAAAGGGACCAAGACTTCAAAGACATCCCGAGGGAGCCAATCAGCTGCTAAACCCGCTCAACCCGGCAAAACAGGCAAAACGAGTAAAACAGGGAGGGGCGAAAACTCTAAGCCGGCCGAAACCGGTAGCACCGGTAAACCGGTGGCAAAACCGAGCCAACAAGGGACAGAGCCGACCCCCAGAACCGGGAATAACCCTGCTCAAGCCGAAGAAAATGTAACGGGCCCCTTGGACCAGCAGGTGCAACAAGCTAAAGCGGGAGCAAGCCAGCCCCAAACGGCCGCCGAACGCTTGGGCAATCCTACGGCTCCAAAACCTGATTTAAGTCCGTCAGCAAAACCCTCTGCCATGCAACGTGTCAAAGGGGAAGCGGAAGATATTAAGAAAGCTTTCTCAAGATGGTGGAATCAACAAGCCGCACAAGCCCAAAAAGTAGGCATTATGCCTGGGAAACCTCAAATTAATCCATTTGCCGGGCTTGGGGATGCTTATAAAGCGGTAAAAGCAGAGCGTAAAACGGCAAGTGCAATTGGGCCGTCCAATTTAATCAAAGCTGAATCCTTGGATTCTTCCCATCGCATGGCTTATTTTATTAAAGAAGATGGAAGTGTTGCCAAACAGATCATTTCGGAAAAGGAATATGGACAGATTGTGGCCAGCGCTAGTGAAGCTGATACACGAGCTTGGGCTACCCGTTCGTTTAAATATAGAAAAGAAATGTTTGCATTAGATAACCCTAACCCTGGTATTGAAATTATAAGACAAACGCCCAAGCGTCCAGTTGCCAAAACCAATGTGGCTCCTGAGGAAGCTGGATTGAGAGAAGTTAGATTGGGAGAAAGAGGAGAAACTACCGCTCAAACGGCCCGTGAAAGCGCCGCTGCGGAACGAGCTGCCGCGCAAAGCGCTACTGCTGAACAGACCGCCCGTGGAAGATCCGTTGCTGGTCGGGCTGCCTCTGATAATGTTTCTAGACTTAGTAGCCAAATGAAGGGAGATCGGAAAAAAGTTTTTGATAGCATTTCTGAAAACTTGAATGAGGTATCCAATCTGCCTCTTACTGCTGCACAACGTGCGCGGGTAGAAGAAGCTGAGCGATATTTTAGTCAATTGACGCTAGAACAGGTCAATGACTGGAATGCACTGCAAAGTTCCGCAGAATTTCAAAAACACTCTATTTTACTTCGTTCTCCTGCCGCCACAGAACACGCATTCTATGTGGAAGGGGCCGGATTAGAGCCATACTTTACGTCATCCTTTGGTGCAAGACAAGCAAAAGGATTCATCCCAACGATTGTGGGCGAGCCAAAAGGAGGATTTGCCAGAAGTGATTTGCAAAAGGCCTTTAGGGTAGCGGAACGCACGGATAAGCCGATACTTGTGAAAATTACTGCACATGGTGAAATTGATTCAGCAGGACATTTTTATTTTCCCTCACGTGGACTGAATAATAGTACACGGGTTAATACTAGCGAACTAGTGGATGACTTGCAGCAGTTACGCCGAACCACTGGCACCCCGGAAGTGAACTTGCAGTTAGATGCTTGCCATTCTGGGCAATTCATGCAAGAATTTGAAGCATTACCCAAAGTGAAGAGAGAAGGCATTAATGTATATGTACACGCGGGGGGACGCCAACAAGAGAATTTAGTTGGTGCTATGGCAGGTAAAGCAGCTGGCCGAGGTAGCGCGGAAAGATCTATTGCTGTGCATCAAATTGATGTGCTTACTGAGCAGATTGGTAAAGGAAACGTTTATGTGCGAGGATATCTACAAGGAGAGCCGTTTAACCCACTTGAACAGGCATTGTGGAGAGCAAGAAGTGAAGGAAGTCCATTAGCTGAGGAAATAGAGGCCTTGTACGATATACAAAATGCAAGTAGTGCAGAAATAAATGGAGCGATGGCTAGATATCAAAAAATTAAGTCAACTTCGCGTTTTGGAGTTTCCCGAGGATCTAATTTTACCGAAGAAAGCGCACGTGTCTTTGGAGATGCACGGCGATATATCGAGGAAACAGCTACAAAAATGGCCAATGGACAACGGTGGCAACAATCGGTAGGTTCTTCAGGTGGAATATTTGCTAGATTTTTTGGAAGGAAGAAACCATAGATCTGTGTAGAGAGGAAGAAAACAGTTAAACAATATGAACTTTGATTTTGAAAATTATGTGTTTCCACCTTTAAAAGTGTTAGGCATCTTGTTGTTGGGAACAATTGTAGTCAGTTTTATATGGCTGCAGTTTGCGTCTGTTTTGTTCGGGCAGCTGGCCGGGAAAGTATTATCCCCGTTCGTGCCCTTTTTTGCATCGCATGATATGGTATATCACATAACACAGAAAGCGTTGATTGCCCTCTATCTGGTGTTTGTAACGGCGGGGATAGATTTTATCTTTCTGGTGTTGGCTTATACTTTATTAGATAAAATGGTTACACATCAAGCATATTGGAGGGGTATTGTCGGTGTGTCTTTGCGTGCCTTATGGGCTATTTTGAAATGGCAAGTGCTCATAGGGATGTTTCTGTCAATTAGTCTGTGTTGGAAGGAAACTTTCTCCGTATTATGGTTAGTTCCTTCTTTCTTGTCTGAGAGTTTGTTTAGCGGTATCTATACCGTATTGTGGACGAGTAGTGTATTGCTGTTGGCGATAGGTTTTGCGTTTACAGAATCTGGTATAGGCGCTATCAAACGCGGATGGGAGATTCTTTTGGAATATATGCCTATATGGATGGTGTTTGCTTCGGTAAGCGTGTTCGTTTCCTGGGCACCTGCTGTGTTTGTCAGCGTAAATACCCCTTCGTGGGTATTACTTGTTATAGGATTAATCCAACATATTTTGTTATGTGTGATTGTGCTGATTTTTCTATTCAATCAACCCTGTTTGCGAGGCACGGTCAAGGATACTCTGTGAGCGATTCTGTCTATTAAGTTTGTCTGTAGTCTCTCTAATTTTGGTAAAATATATGTAAGTACGGAGGGACTATGAATGAACTATTTGAAGACCCTAGATTAGACAAACCTTCTAACGAGCCGGCTCCGCAAACGCTCGTTAAATTCCGCCAGATTTCTCAAGACGCTCTTAAAGGTGCAGGCGAAGAACGTGTTAAAGCCCAGCACGATAAAGGCAAGATGACTGCCCGTGAGCGTATTTCCTATTTATTAGACAAAGACAGTTTTATTGAAATCAAAAGCTTAATGGAAAGCTCGTGTAGCGACTTTGGCATTAAAGATAAGCACATCAAAGGCGATGGCGTTATTACCGGTTTTGGGCGTATCAACGGACGTGAAGTAGCCCTCTATGCACAGGATTTTACGCAATTAGGTGGCTCTTTGGGGCTCGCTCATGCGCAGAAAATTGCTACATTAATGGACCGCGCCATTGACGCTAAGATCCCTGTAATTGGCCTATTGGACTCCGGCGGGGCCCGTATCCAAGAAGGCGTGGACAGCTTAAACGGTTTTGGCGAAATTTTTTACCGCAATGTAAAAGCATCCGGCATTATTCCGCAGATTTCCATTATTTTGGGTCCGTGCGCGGGGGGAGCTGCGTATTCTCCGGCATTGACGGATTTTATCTTCATGGTGGAAGGAATTAGCCATATGTTTATCACCGGACCAAGCGCTGTGAAAGCAGCTACGGGCGAGGAAGTGGATTTTGATACATTAGGCGGCAGCGTTCCTCATAGTGAAAAGAGCGGGGTGTGCCAATTTGTAGCCAAGTCCGAGCAGGATTGTTTCCGCCAAGTGCGCGAACTGCTCTCGTTCTTGCCGCAAAACTGCGAAGAAAACCCGCCTTTGCAAACTACTAGTGATTTAGTCAGCCGCCAAGTGGGCGTTTTAGAGCGTGTGTGCGAGATGGATCCTAAAAAGGCCTTCCGTATTCAACACGTCATTTGGCGTTTAGCGGATGATTTTGGATTTTTTGAAATTCACCAAAATTTTGCCAAAAACGTGGTAATCGGTTTTATCCGTTTGGGCGGACGTGTGGTAGGTGTAGTAGCTAATAATCCGGCTGTGATGGGTGGTGCGCTCGATTGTGACGCCAGTGACAAAGCCGCGCGCTTTATCCGTTTTCTAAATGCATTTAATATTCCGCTCTTGACGTTGGTGGATACAGGCGGATATTTACCCGGCGTAACACAAGAACATGGCGGTATTATCCGTCACGGAGCAAAACTGCTTTATGCGTATGCCGAGGCCACTATCCCCAAAGTAACGCTCGTGCTTCGCAAGGCGTACGGCGGAGCATATATTGCCATGGGCTCCAGGTTCTTGCGTGGGGATTTTAACTTTGCTTTCCCGTCAGCAGAAATTGCTGTAATGGGTCCGCGCGGAGCGGTAGAAATTTTGTACTCGCGTGACCTGAAAAAAGAAACCGATGAGGCCAAAAAAGAAGAACTCAAACAAAAGATGACTAAAGAATACTCTGACAAATTTGCCTCGCCTTACCAAGCGGCAACGAACGGATCTATTGATGAGGTCATCGAGCCGGCCCAAGCGCGCCAAAAGATTATCCGCGCGTTTGAAGTATTGGTCCGCAAGCGCGATCCCAAAAAGAATCCGCGCAACGGAAACATCCCGTTATAGAAAAAATTAATAATAAATCACCCCCGAGTATTAACCCGGGGGTGATTTTATTCAAAGACGACGTGAATTACCGGTTGCTTTTATCGATCATTGTTTGGAGTTTATCGTTAAACTCATTTGTCTGCAATAATTTTTCCAAAGACATCGGCATACGATAGCGCCAATAGTGCCTTGGATTGGCCGGCACGTTAATGCGTTCTTCTTGCGGGTCTTTTCCGCGCAAGTTCTCATCCATGCTAGTCCAATCTTGCAGTCCAACCAGTGTGAGCATAGATGGGCTGGCTAAATGCATGCGCAGAATTTGCGCGCAAATGTTTGTGTCGGCTTCTTTGGGTGCGTTTCCTTTTTTACCTAGCACGTTGTTATAGAACTTTTGCGTGCGTGCAGGGTCTTCCTGCCACCAAGCGCGTAACACGGACATATCGTGCGTGGAAGGTGTAGCGACGGAAAGATACGGATATCTTTTAATATCGTCAAATGCGGCTCCCAAGTGTTTAGGCATGCGTTGTATTTCCAAGGAAAGAAGTTGCAATTTTTGCATGACGGGCTTAACGCAATCGGGGATCATTCCCAAGTCCTCTGCACAGGCCAACATGCGGGTGGCCTGTGTTAGACCGGGCAATTTTTCAAGCGCTTCTTTTGCCCAAAAATCATTGTGGCGCGTAAAGAAATAATACTCATAAATGCGCTTGAAAGCCGCTTGTTCTTGTGCAGACAATGTTTTAAAATATCCGTCGGTAAGTGCAGCAATACGCGGGTGATATTTGGACGGATTGTCATTATCCGGCACAAACAATACGTTAGATATTAAGGCATACAATCCCTTCCTAAGTTGTAGGTCTTTCTCATCGGGTAGAGCGGCCTCTACTTTACGTTGCGTATCGTATTCTTTGCGCAAACGATAAGTGCCGTTTTTCTGTTTTTCCAGAAATTTTGATTTAGCTATATCGGCCAGGTTGCCCAATTTTTCCGCGAGGTAATTTTCCGTAATAAGCGGAGTTAAAAATTCCTTTTTAAAGGGAAGCCCAAATGCGGTAATTTCGTGCCCCTCAAACGGCAAGGCAGGGGAGAATTGCCCCAACAGTCCTTCTACGCTGTGCATGGGAATTTGCCATATGCGGAAAAATCCCAAAATGTGGTCAATGCGGTAGGCATCAAAGTAATTGGACATGTGTGTAAAACGGCGCATCCACCAGCGGTATCCATCTTTAGCCATTTCATTCCAATTGTAGGTAGGGAACCCCCAATTTTGGCCGGTGGCTGAGAAATCATCCGGCGGTGCACCTGCTTGTGCATTGAGATGAAATAAAGAAGGTTCCGTCCAGGCCTCTACGCTATCGGGTGAAATACCTATCGGGATATCGCCCTTTAAGATAACTCCGTGTTCGCGTGCATAGTCAGCCGCTTGGGCTAACTGATTGTGCAGCATAAATTGCACGTAATACCAAAAACATACTTGGTCGTATTCAGGCGATTTGGGAGCGCAAAACGCCATTAAATCATCATAAGAGAATTTAGTATGTTCCGGCCAGTCGGCAAAATGAGCTGTTTTGTATTTATCGCGCAGTACGCTAAACATTGCATAAGCCGGCAACCAGTGCACTTGATTTACAAAGAATTGGCGGAAGTCCCCCGTGGCAAGCGTTTTTTGCCCGTGAGTTTTGTAAACTTCGCGTAGATAATCTAATTTAAGTTGCAAGGTGGCCTCGTAATCTACTTGTGCAAGTTTATTTAGTTCGCTGCGTTGTTTATCAAATTTATCAGTTGCTTTTTCATCCAGTTTGGGCAAGACATCCAGGTTGATATACAAGGGATGCAACGCATAGACGGAAACCGCATTATACGGGTATGAATCTTGCCAAGTATGGGTGATAATCGTATCATTGACAGGTAAAAATTGCAATACTTTTTGATGGGTCTTAACGGCCCAATCGGTAAGGGCTTGCAAATCTCCAAAATCACCCACGCCCCATCCATTTTCACGTCGTAGAGAAAACAAGGGAATGACAGTTCCAGCGACGCGGAAAGGTTTGTCGTCCTTGAAGTGTGGGCGCAATCCTTCCTGTACATAAACGCTTTTATCTGCTATTTCCGGTTTTACTAACGTGCGATTGGGGCCGTCTTCCCAACGGATACCCTCAGGGGATTGGATTAAAAATTTGTATTGAAGTGTTGTCGGTACTTGCGCTACATCTAACGAGAAAATCCAAGTATTGGGTTCCGTTTCGGTAAGTGCACGCGCTTGGGAGGGATCCCAATTTCCCAGTTCTTTAGAAGCACCACAAATCCACAAAGATTCATTGGCTTTGAGTTGGGCTGCTTCCACGCGTAACACCAAGGTGCGGTTAAACAAGGTAAAAGGTTTATTGAACTTGCGTGCCCGTTTAACGAAAACATCCGTCACGGCCGATGAATACAACCACGATTCACGCGGCAAATCGCGCCACGTATCTTGTAAAGTATACGCTGCAACTTTCGGATCGACCGGTAAGATGCGCGGTACTAATTGCCATTCACGCCGCACAATTTGTTTGTTGCGCCGAACCTCATAGTGATAGGACATGGTTATAGGTTGTTTGAATTCCAATAAAATATGCCCTGACCAATCTTTGCCGTCTTTGGTGGAGAGGGGAATGTTGATTTTGTTTTCATTTGCACCGGCGTGTGCACGGTACAAAACGGCATGGATTGTTTCGCCCCATACCGTTTTGTAGTTAATGTTAAAAGACAGTTTCATTTTTTTACCCTTGTTGTGCTACGTGATGTTCTTTCACCCTTAATGTGAAGGCGGCAGCAATCAATAAGCTCAGTCCGCCTATTCCAACGGCTGCAATAGCACTTCCTCCCAGTGCATGCTTCATAAACAGACCAAAGAACAGGTTTACACAAATTTGCGGGATAACAATGAAGAAATTGAACACGCCCATGTAAAAACCCATTTTTTCGGCCGGCAATGCATTGGAAAGCATCGCATACGGCATGGACAGAATACTGCTCCATGCAATGCCAATGCAGACCATCGGTACAATCAAACTCATTTTACTAAATTGTACGCCAAAAAGGGTGAGTCCTAAACTGGCCAGCCCCAGTCCGCCAACACATAAACAAACAATGTGAATGATTTTAGCAGAAAATTTAGTGGTTAACCACAATAGCAGGAACGCAAAGCCGAAAGCAACTCCGTTGTAAATGCCAAAACAGCTGCTACCCCAGTTGGCAGCCATTTCATATTCGGGTGTGCCGGGCACGGCGTGGAAAACGCCACTAGCAATACCGGGGGTAAAATAAACCCACATTACCATAAATGCAGCCCAGGTAAAGAATTGTACTACAGCCAAGCGGCGCATCGTTTGTGGCATGGTAATCATGGCAGTCCACATTTCTTTCAAAGAATGGAGAGGATTTGCAGATTTTTTTTGTAAGGATTTAAATTCTTCTAGGTTGACTGGTGGATATTCCGGTGTAGTAAACACAGTAGCTGCAATAGCTACTATGAGTACCACGGCGCCAATATAAAAGGAATAGCGTACAGTAGCGGGAATATGCCCGATAGGTGCTTCGGTGCTGACGCCGAAATACGTTAGAATTTGAGGTAAGAAAGAGGCAATTACTGCGCCCGCGCCAATCATGACACTCTGCATGGCGTATCCGGTTTTGCGTTGTTGTTCAGGGAGTAAATCGCCCACAAACGCACGGAAGGGTTCCATGCTTACATTGACGGAGGAATCTAAAATCCATAAGGCAATTACGGCCATCCAAATAGCAGTTGCCTGCGGCATTAAAAACAGCGCAAACGCAGAGAAAATGGCCCCGCCTAAAAAATACGGGCGACGCCGACCTAAACGGCACCACGTGCGATCGCTAAAGTACCCCACGAGTGGTTGTACCAATAGCCCTGTTACGGGGGCTGCTAACCATAACATGGGGATCTGGTCTTCACTAGCTCCTAAACGTGAATAAATAGCACTCATATTTCCCATTTGCAATGCCCAACCAAATTGAATACCGAAGAACCCCAAACACATATACATAATTTGCATAAATGTTTTAGGCGATCGTTGCGTGTTTTCCATAACTCCTCCTCACAAGATAGATATCTCCATTATAACAAGAAAATGCCATTTGTGTATCAAAAAAAATGATTAGATTTGTCTCTTTTTTGCGGAAGAAATAACGGGCTGGAATCAACTTTATGTTTAATTAAGTGTTTATTTTATCTATATTCGCTACACGCTGCGCCTAAAAAGTGCTAAAATAGTAAGTGCCTTTTTAGGGCCTTGGCCCTACTTATTATATTACATGGGAGGATATGTTTATGCCTATTTGGATTTTTCGTATCTGTACCCTAGTGGCTTTCCCTTTTGTAACCTATACTTATTTGGGTAAGACGTGGAATAGTTTCTGGGGCGGTTTATTATGCGGCGCACTCGTGATTGCGGGAGAAGTGCTTTTTAAGCGTATGCGCCTTATTAAAATTATGATTGGGTGCACGGGTATTATCATTGGTTTAATGCTCTATACTTTAATTGGCTATGCTATGCAAAACTTTTTCGGCGGGGCCGATATGACATATTGGCATGAGCATAACCAGCAAATCCTTATTGGTTTTATCGTGTTTGGGTTGTTGGCGGCTATTTTTAAATCGCGTGATATGGAAGGTCTTTCTTATAAGGGACATCACCTAAAAATAGCAGATACCAGTGCGTTAATTGATGGACGTATTGTAGATTTATGTGACATTAATTTCTTATCCGGTGTAATAGTAATTCCTACGTTTATTACAGATGAATTAAACCGGATGGCTCGCTCTAAAGATAAATTGGAACAAGCCAAAGGGCGCCGCGGTTTGGATGTGGCTACCCGTTTGCAAGAATGCAAAGAAATAGAAGTTCGTTTTACTTCTAAAACGCCCAAGGCCTCAACCGTACCTGAACAAGTTGTAAAATTAGCCCGCAGTTTTGATGCGGAGGTTGTCACGCTCGATTTTACCATTAACAAATTAGCCACTCTTAAAAAAGTAACAGTACTCAATGTGGCCGATTTGGCTACGGCGCTTAAACCGGTTGTGTTGCCGGGTGAAAGTATGTCTTTATTTGTAATGAAAGACGGCAAAGAAAAAGAACAAGGCATTGGTTATTTGGATGACGGCACGATGGTAGTTGTGGAGGACGGACGCAAACATATCGGTAAGCGGATTGAAGTAGCGGTATCTTCCATCTATCAAACATCTTCGGGCCGAATGATTTTTGCGAAAGTAAGATAAATATGAGCGTACCATTTTTCGCTTCGGTCGTAGTTGTTGCGGGGGGAACTGGCAGCCGCATGGGCCGCCCCAAGCAACTTTTACCCGTTGGCGGGAAACCGGTTGTTGTGCACAGTATCTTGGCTTTTAAGGCCTGCGCCACTGTGCGGGAAATTATAGTAGTTACTCCACAAGAAAACCGGGCGCTGATTGAAAAATTTGTATCGGATGTGAAGTTTGCCGACCCTGGGGATACGCGTTTGGCTTCGGTCATAAGCGGAGTATCAAAAGTAAGTCCGCAAGCAGCTGTAGTGGCGGTACACGATGGGGCCCGTCCGTTGGTAAACCCTAAACATATTCAAGACGCGCTTCAAAGCGCCTTTGATAATGGCGCAGCCGTGCTGGCGGTTCCTGTAAAAGATACGGTCAAAGAAGGGGAAAATGGCGAAGTGGTGCGCACGCTAGAGCGGGCAAAATTATGGGCCGCGCAAACGCCGCAATGCTACCGACGGGAAGTGCTTGTGGATGCGCTTGAGAAATTCGGTGCGCAACAAGACGCGACGGATGAATCGCAACTGGTAGAAAAATTAGGGGTACGTGTGCAATTAGTTCCGTCTGATTACACAAACTTTAAGATTACTACCCCGGAAGATTTAATTTTTGCAGAGGCACTTGTGAACGAAAATTGTTATTATCGTACAGGTTTTGGGTTTGATCTCCATAAATTAGGTCCGGACCGTAAATTTATTATCGGCGGAGTGGAAATTCCGCATGAAAAAGGGTTTGTAGGACATAGCGATGGAGACCTAGTGCTTCACGCATTGTGTGATGCTATTTTAGGGGCGCTTTGTGCGGGGGAAATTGGCATTTTGTTTCCGCCAACGGACCCTACCATTAAGGGAATTGATAGTAAAAAAATTGCGAAGAAAGTGTTGCAAATTGTACGGGAACATCACAGTGAAATTGCCCACTTGGATGCTACTATCATCACACAAGAACCCAAAATTAAACCCCATTATGATGAAGTGCGCAACTCTCTGGCGGAAGTTTTTGAAATACCGCTTGAGCGAGTTAGTTTTAAGTCAAAAAGTCATGAACATGTAGGTGAAATTGGCCGCGGTGAAGCCGCCATGTGCCAGGCCGTGGCTACCGTAAAAGTAAGGAGTGAGTTATGAAGACACGTTTGTTTTTGGTTTTATTAGCAGGAATTGTTCTAGCAGGTTGTAGTGCTTTGCAAAGACCGTATAATTGGGATGTTTCTGCTGCAACAGATTTTGCGCATCCCAATGCCAATCATGCTTATTATGAGTTTACTTCTTCCCCGTTAGATAAACCCTCCGTGCTTGATGAAAAGCCCCCGCTTGCGGAACCTTCTTACGAGCTAGGTAGCGATGAAGATTTTACAGCCGAAAATATTGAAAGTGCTTACGGTACATACGGAGATGTAGTAGTGACGGTGGCTTCCCATAAATTTAAATTGGGGGAAGCGGCTTCGCGCAAAGAAATGGCTGCGTTCCAAACTGCGTTAGATACGGCCTACTCTGTGGCGCTTAAAGAGTATCATCCTTCCGGTTTTACATACGCCATGAGCAGCGTGGGTGCTGTTAACCCCCTTTCCGATATTGAAGTGGCGTGCAAGTTGAGCGAACGTTCGGCCAATCAAGTGGGCCAGACCACATGCACCTCTTTCTTTAATACGGTTTCCCGGCGTTATTCACAGTTAATCAAAGGAACAAAGTAAATATGCAACTTTACAATACGGCCTCGCATCGCAAAGAAACTTTTACGCCACAAGATGTTAAACAAGTAACGATGTATTGCTGTGGGCCGACCGTGTATAACTTTGCACATATCGGCAATTTGCGTACCTATATTTTTGAAGATTTGTTGGCGCGTACTATCCGGTTGCAGTATCCCTTAAAACACGTGATGAACGTGACGGATGTGGGACATCTAGTTTCGGACGCTGATGATGGCGAAGACAAAATGGAATTGGGCGCCGCGCGCGAAGGCAAAAGTGCCTGGGACATTGCTAAATTTTATGAAGAAAAATTTTGGCAGGACTATGATGCGTTGCATTGCACCCGTCCTACCATTATCAGCCGTGCCACGGCGCATATTGCAGAAATGATTGCATTGGTCAAAACACTGGAAGAAAAAGGGTATACTTATCGTACCAGCGACGGGATTTACTATGACACCTCTAAATTCCCGCGTTATGATGCATTGGTGGGTCATGCGCGTATTTCAGGTCTGCAAGGTGGTGCGCGCGTGGAAATGAGTGATGAAAAACGCAACCCGACCGATTTTGCATTATGGAAGTTTTCACCCAAAGATAAAAAACGCCAAATGGAATGGGATAGCCCCTGGGGGGTAGGTTTCCCGGGTTGGCACATTGAATGCTCGGCCATGGCTATGAAATACTTGGGACACACGCTCGATATTCATTGCGGTGGTATTGACCACGTTACCATTCATCACACCAATGAAATTGCCCAAAGTGAAGCCGCCACCGGCCAAAAATATGTCAATTACTGGGTGCATGGAGAATTTCTAATTTTACGTAGCGGTAAAATGAGCAAATCCGGCGGAACGTTTGTTACTGTGGACGTACTCAAAGAAAAGGGATATGAGCCGCTGGCGTATCGTTACTTGTGTTTAGGTGCGCACTACCGCACGCAACTCGAATTTTCATACGAAAGTATGGATAGCGCAACAAAAAGTTTAAAAAACTTGCGCACGCAAGCGTGTGCCTATTTGAAAGAGGCGGGGGAACATGTAGCAGAAACACAAAACTCCCGCGTTTGGAAAGATAAATTTACCGCTGCTATGCAAGATGACCTCAATGCCCCCAAAGCATTGGCTGTTACGTGGGAATCCCTCAAGGCAGATTTAACTGCAGCCGAAAAGGTGGACTTTTTACGCTTTGCCGACTCCATATTAGCAATTGATATGTTCAAAGAACCGGCAGCAGAAAAAGTAGAAATTCCGGCGCAAGTAGCAGCCCTGCTCGAAGAGCGCAAAGCCGCCCGCGCTGCCAAAGATTGGGCCAAGTCCGACGAACTTCGCAATGCGATTGCTGCGGCCGGTTATCTTGTTAAAGACACCCCCCAAGGCCAACATGTAGAAAAGAAATAGCGTAAGTCCTCTTTTTTTGCTACAATGTTCGTAGGGAAAAACCGCAGGGTTGACCTGCGGAATTTTTTGCCCTGTAAAACGCAAGAAAAAGAAAGTATATGAAAACGTACGAAAGCGTAATTATTGTGAAACCCCAACTCTCCGACGGAGAAGTGGGCGAATTCGTAACCAAGGTCAAAGATCTTATTACGAAAAACGGCGGGGAAGTAACCAGCGAAGAAAAATTGGGTAGACGCAAATTTACCCATGAAATCAATCACGTTCGCGATGGTTTCTACCTCTATCTTAAGTTTAAAGCAGAACCCACGTTTGTAAAAACGTTGGATAACACCCTTAAACTTAACAACAATGTCCTTCGCGCGATGACCATGTTGGCTGTGGAAATCAAAGCGAAGCCGGCTCCCGTAAAATAGGTTAAAAAACTATGCCAGCTCAATTGAGATTACCGGAACAAAACTTAGTGCTTCTAGTCGGACGGTTAACACGTGATCCTAATGTGGCGTTTACGCAAAAGGGTCAGGCAGTGTGCCGTTGTGATATTGCGGTCAACCGCAGATATATGGATAAAACCACAAACGAGTGGAAAGACGATACTGTTTTTGTTCCCATCGTCATTTGGGGCGCGGCAGCCGAACGGTGCAAAGACCGCTTGAAAAAAGGCACTCCCTTAAGTGTGGAAGGCCGCCTTACTTTAAGCGAATACACCGATAAAACAACGGGGCAGACCCGCAAGAATTTGCAGGTAACTGCCACCAGAGTCCAAATCTTAGAATTTGGAGCAGCGGGCGCTTCGTCCTATAGTGACAATGAAGGAGTGTCCCCCGCTGTGAAAGACGACGTCCCTACCACTGACGTGGCGGAAGATGACGTGCCTTTCTAACCTACAAAGAGAGATATAAAAATGGCTGAAGAAATCAACAACACCCAAGCCCCGGCCGCAGAAAATGCTGCTGCTCCGGCCGCCCGCGGCGAACGCCCGGCGCGTCCCTTTGGGGGCAAACGGCGCTTTGAATCCAGACGCAAGGTCTGCAAGCTCTGCGCTGAAAAGATGGATACCATCGATTATAAAAACTTCCAATTCGTAAAATCGTTTACGATGGAAAGCGGCAAAATTTTATCCCGCCGCATTACCGGCACTTGCGCCAAGCACCAACGCCAAATCACCAAAGCAATAAAACGTGATCGCAACTTGGCCATCTTGCCCTATTCCTTACCTAAGAAATAAGCGAGGTCTGTCATGAAAGTAATTTTGAAAGAAAACGTGAAGAACTTAGGTATGGTGGGAACCGTAGTCGACGTAAAACCCGGCTATGCCCGCAATTTTCTCGTCCCGCACCGCTTGGCGGAAATCGCCACTGAAGGTGCCATTAAGAATTGGCAATTAGGCGCCGAACGCCGCCAAAAACGCATTGAGGCAGAATTAGCCGAAGCGCGTGCCACCGCTGAAAAATTAAATGGTGTTGTGTTGTCGTTCACCAAAACCGTGAATGCTGACGGCGTGGTATTTGGCTCTGTCAACAAAGCCGACATTTACAAAGCCCTTACTGAACAAGGCCACAAAATCGGCAAAGACGCTATTGAGCTCAATATGCCCATTAAGGCCTTGGGTGAAACGGAAGTAAGCATTTACTTAAAACCCACGGTATTTGCCAAAATCAAAGTGCAAATTAACCCGCTTACCACGGTAGAAGAAAAAATCGCCGACGCTAAGCCGGCTGCCGAAGCAAAATAATTACATAGCACTTGCGTTTTAAAAAATAACCCCGGGCTTGTTGCCCGGGGTTATTTTTACTTATCTCCAAACTTCATATTCACGATATCCGATATAGTCGATTTTATCGAACACCTTACCCCCGATATTAGAACTTGGCGCTGCGCTATATCCGGCAGTTTGTGCCATGGTACAGAATTCAGGATGACCATTGGGCAAACATACTTTTTCGATACGGCCATCTTCGTGCACTACTAACTGTAAGGCCGCACCATCAAACATACCGCCAACGCGTTCCATGGTTTGGGTATCTCCGTCTACGTCCAATTCCCAGTTCGCGCCGGAAGGTCCTGGGATGGTTACATCCCCGCGTTCATTCAAGTCAGCCAAGTCCTCGGCGAATTCACTGTGGTGCATGTAGAAGATGCTTTGGGCAGTAGCCAAATCACCTAACACTTGCACGGCTTCCGACATGCGGGAGCGTTCTACGGCTTTGGTATATTGCGGCAACGCAATGGATGCCAAGATACCAATAATGAGCACTACAACGAGTAGCTCAATTAACGTGAAACCTTTATTCATAAGATTACCTCCTAACCTACAAGTTAAGAAAATAGAAAGCTATAAGCTTCCTATCTTAAGTATACGTGTATTTATCAAAAAAACAAGACCCCTGTTAAAATTAGGTCTTGACGATTTTGGGATATTTCTTTACACACAGAAACCCCCAAGCATGTTACTTGGGGGAGGGGAGGAGGTTTTGGAATAAAAACTTAATGATAGACGGCGTAGGTAATTTTGCCGGGTTCCGGCGGGGAGGGAATGCCTTTTTTCTTACGGAGCTCTTCTTCCGCCATTTTTGCTTTTAACAAGCGATGTAATTCTTTATTGATAAAAGATGATTCGCGGCGGTTGAGAAAGATTGTATTTTCTTCCACTTGCACATTGAGCGTATCGGAAATAACTTCCGGGGTTTCTTGAGTCGCTTTACCCCAGCGCACGCGGCCGCTTTTCTGGGTAAACATCATTTTGCACCAGCTAAAAATTCGTTTCATAGGTTTACCTCCTATCCCGCTTTCTTACTTATATTCTAGAGTTATTGGATAGGAAATCCAAGGGTCCTAGGACCTGGCTATGTACCTAAAAAAGACCCGTTCCAAATGTAAAAAGTGGCCTAGGCCTTTTTAGGTCTTAAGACCTAGTGAATGGGATGTTTATCCCACGAAGATGTGATAAGTGCTATAATGATACTAAGGGGTGTTATGTCTATTTTTTCTAAGCTTTTTAAATTATTTTTAGCAGTGGTATTTTTACCGCTTGTGCCCATGCTTTTGCTGTTGGGGTATTATCAGGTACACCTCAAAGATAATATTCTAGATACGCACGCAAACTTGGCGGAAATGGTTGCTACCTCCATGAGCCAACATATAGAAGATTTATCCTGGCGTTTAGCGTTTGCCCCGCAGGTAACACAAGCACTCGTGAAGCACACAAGCCCTGTGCCCGTGTTACAAGAAGCGTTGGCCGCCAATCCAGATTTTGTATTTTTGGCAGTATTGGATAAAGATGGTACCGAAAAATACCGTGCGGCGATGTCTGCAGGGATATCCAATCAAATTGCTCCGTTGGATTTGCAAGACGATCCGTCTTTGACGCATTTGACGCAAGAGCCCCATTTGTTGGTAAGTAGTTTTGAAGTGATGTCCGGGCGCCCTATTAGTGAATTTCTCTACCCACTTTCCAATGGGGAATACTTATATGGGGTGCTTAGCTTCTTTGGGTTTTTAGCACGGGTTCAACAGCAACGTATCGGAAACACGGGCCGTATTTATATTGTAGATCAAACCGGGCATATTTATGTAAGCGACTATCAATACACTCCTGCATTTGATGCGGAAACATTTGAACGTGCATTTGCTTCACACTCGCCATTAATTAAAGAAATTAAAACCCCGAATCAAACATACGTAGGCGCCTATGCTACCACCCCGGTACTTGGCGTACACGTAGCCGTATTGCAACTAAAGTCAGAGGCCTACCGCAGCATCTATCACACGAACATTATTTTGGCTCTTTTCTTGCTGACGATTGCCACGTTGGCTTACTTTGGTGCACTCACATTTGCAGAGCGTTTGGGTGAGCCCATTGCTGCCCTTTCTCAAGCGTCAGCACAGGTAAGTAAGGGAAATTTCGATGTACAAATAGATCCGGAAATTGGCTGGGGAGAATTTAAAAGGTTGATTAATGATTTTAACCAAATGACAGTCGATTTAAAAGATTATCAAGCATTGCGCTTGCAGGCACAGGTAAGTGAACTCAAAGAACAAGTATTTCGTGCGGTTGCGCATGATCTGCGTGCTCCGTTGATGGGGTTGCAAGGATATATTTATATTTTACAAAACGGGAAAGATTTGCCGGAACAAGAAAAACAAAATTATTTAAAACTGATGAGTGAATCTGCCCAGAATTTGTCCGTTTTATTAGAAGACGTGCTGGATGTATCGCGCTTGGAAGCAGGTATGGCCAACATACAAAAACAGCCGGTAGATTTAAAAAATTTAATACGTGAAGTGTTAGATACGGTCCGCCCGAGTGCCGAGCAGAAAGGGTTAACGCTTAGTTCGCAGATAGATGTGGAGCAACTGATGGTAGATCCTAAGGCCTTTAAACGGATACTTACCAATTTGGTATCCAATGCGGTTAAATTCACGGAAAAAGGATTTGTAAAAATAGTGGCTTCACAAAATAAAAAAACATATACTGTGAAAGTGCAAGATAGCGGAATTGGCTTGGATGAACAAGAAATTAAGGGCCTATTCCAAAAGTATCATCAGGTGCATGCAGATAAACCCGGATATGGTTTGGGGCTATTTATCAGCAAGCAGTTGGTGCAAGCACATGGGGGAACGCTGGATGTTTCTTCCGTGCCGGGCAAGGGTAGTACATTTGTTATCCATATTCCTAAGGAGCAAGCATGATTGTATTTTGGCGTCTATTCTTGGCAGTAACATTAACTGATTTTGTTTTCTTTCACAAAACGATTCATAGACAGGAAGCAAATCGTTTGAAAGCTATGGCAATTCGTTCAACAGCGTTTGCTATCTTGGCCTTTTTATTTTGTCATCGATATTTAACCATGGGATGGCCGTTTTTGGAAGGAGTGATGTTACCTGGTTGGTTATGTATTTTGCTTTTTGCGCTCTTTCACGGATTTACCGATTATTATTTCCATTTTGGCGGTAAAATAAAATGGGGATATACACTTTCTTTCTTTGCCAAAAATTTTGTCAATGTGCTATGCTTGATATTGATTGCCCCGTTTGAGGAGTTGTATCACAGCGGTAATTTTTTTGCAGAGCCGTGGATAGTATTTTTGGTGGGATTGTTATTAGCTACACGTGTGCTAGGTTGGCTCATTTTTGCAATCGAACAAGACAAGTACGGGCGTGATTATCCCACCTTTGACGAGCAATGGATGTTGGCTATGATGCGTGCAATTTTCTTTTTAATTATGCTCTTGCCAGGCCTGCGGTGGGCGGTTACCTTTGTGGTATGGATGGGAGCATGTTTGTATGCACGTAAAATTCGTTTGCTGGATATTCCGGCCTGGGCATTCTTGGCAAGTTCGTTTGGTGCTGCCTTTATAGGTTTCCTAGTGCGTCTGCGATTTTATTTGGTAGGGTAGTATGCTTTTGAAAGATTTAAAATTTGCTTGTTTAGATACGGAAACGACGGGGCTTTCCCCCGAGGGTGGTGGCCGCATATGTGAAGTAGCGGTTAGTATATCTAAAAATGGGCGTTGCCTTGATGAATTTTCTACATTGATTAATCCTCAAATGCCTATGCATCCGGACGTTATTGCCATTCATGGTATTACCAATGAGATGGTCAAAGAGGCCCCGTGCTTTCAAGAAGTATTACCCAAACTTTTAGGGGTGCTGGATAACTGCGTAGTAGTGGCACATAATGCTGATTTTGATATTGGTTTTTTACAATGGGAATTTGAACAGTGCGGTATGCATTTCCCGAAATATCCGGTAGTGGACACATTAAAATTAGCCAAAAAAAGTGGCTTGTTTGAAAAAAATCGCCTGGGCTTTATTGCTGAAAAACTTGGTATCAGTTCCGCCGGATGGCACCGCGCTATGGCCGACACTAAAATGGCCGAGCAGATTTTTTATTATTTCGTAAATGAACTGGGTAAACACGGCGTTGCTACACTAGAGCAATTGCAACAGTTTCAATTCAAACGCTGGAAAGATTTACTTGGTAATTAGGAGAGAATTATGAAAAAAGTAGTATTACTTATCCGGGACGGTTGGGGCAATGCCAAAGCAGGGCCGTATAATGCCGTCTCACAAGCACACATCCCGAACATGCAAAAGTATTTAGCCAATTATCCGCATACTGAAATTGAGGCCTCCGGTGAACAAGTAGGTCTTCCGGCCGGCTATATGGGTTCTAGCGAAGTAGGTCACCTGAACATGGGGGCCGGACGTATTGTTATCCAAGAACTCAAACGCTTAAAAGATACCATTGAAGACGGTTCATTGTTTACCTCTAAACCTTTTGCGGCTTGTATTGATAACTGCCTCAAAAACAATAAACCTTTACATGTAATGGGACTTGTGCAAGACGAAGGGGTCCATGCCCACCAGGACCATTTGCACGCCATTATCAAATTTGCCGCTGAACAAGGTATTAAACAAGTGTACGTGCACTTTTTTGCCGACGGACGTGATACGCCTCCGCAAAGCGCGGTAGGTTTTATCCGCACGCTCGAAGAAAAAATGAAGGAATATGGCGTAGGGAAAATTGCTACGATTCAAGGCCGCTATTATGCCATGGATCGTGGAGAAGATTGGAATTTAACCGATAAGGCCTATAACTTAATTGTGCGTGCCGAGGGCTTGCACGGTACCACGGCTGAAGAAGTAGTTACTACTGATTATAAAACTATGAGAACCCCCGATGGCGGTCCCATGGTAGATGAATACATCCCGCCAACGGTGTTGGGAGATTACAAAGGAATGGAAGAAAATTCTTCCGTGATTTTCTTTAACTTCCGTCAAGATCGCGCTATCCAACTTACTCGTGCCTTTATTGATGATGACTACCCGGGTAAAAACCGCGGGACCCGTGTGCCGTGTATATATTGCGGGCTGACTAAATATTATGATGCTTTCCCATTCAACGCTTTGCCGTCTATGACTGATGGGGGAGGAATGAATAATTTATTGGGCGAAGTAATTTCCAAAGCAGGTCTTAAGCAACTGCGATTAGCTGAAACGCAAAAGTTCAAACACGTTACTTCATTCTTTAATGGGAAACTCATTAAACCTTATCCTGGCGAAGACCGTATTGAGAAAAAAGGCCGCTTTGATCCGGCTACCTTTGCTGATCATCCGGAAATGGAAGCGTACATTGTTAAAGACGAAGCCATCGCACAAATTAATAGCGACAAATATGACTTTATCGTTATTAACTTTGCCAACTGTGATATGGTGGGTCATACGGGCAATTTAAAATCCGTCATTAAGGCCGTAGAAGTGGTAGACGAGTGTACCGGGGCTGTGACGCAGGCAGCACTCGCCAAAGGATATACGGTGTTTATTACCGCTGATCACGGAAACGCCGAAGAAATGTGGGATGCCAAGATTAACATGCCTAAAACCGCCCATACCACCAACTTGGTGGACTTTGTGTATGTGAGTAAAGATCATCAGGATGCCCAATTGGCTAAAACCGGCAATCTGGGCGATATTGCTGCCACAGTGCTTGACGTCATGGGGCTTGAAAAACCTGCCGATATGACGGCTAAAAGCTTAATTGTAAAAAAGTAAAGTGGATTCTTGTTACAAACCCTCCGCGTTAGCGGAGGGTTTTTGCTTGCAATGAAGTGTGATTTATGTATAATAGGGGTATGGAGCAGTACCTGAAAGTAAAAGTACATGCAGGGGAAAAGAAAAACCAACTATTACAAAAGGCACCAGATACCTTTGAAGTTTGGGTTAAAGCTCCTGCACAAGAGGGGCGTGCCAATGAGGCCGTACGAGCATTGTTAGCCGCTCACTTGGGGATAGCAGAAAATAAAATTTCGTTAGTAAAAGGGGCCACAAGCCCCTCCAAAATATTCTTGCAAAGGAGTGAAGTATGAGAACAATTATTTACTGGATCGGACTGATTGTAGTAATCGTATTTTTGTGGAGATTGTTTTTCTAATAAAAAAGGCCCTGGGTTACCAGGGCCTTTTAGTTTGGTAAAAATTAATCGTTGAATAAACCGCTGGCTTCCAAAGCATTAAGCGCCTGGGTAATATCATTTACAACGATGATCCAGCGTGTAACCCCGTTCTTATCGGCCGTTCCGTAGAAAGTGGTAATGTTGATACCATGGTTGGACATTACCGCCCCTACGTCTCGTAAAATTCCCACGCGGTCGGGAATATCTAAACAGATGGCGTCTGTTTTTACGCTGGTAAAGCCGGCTTTTGTTAAAATGTGGCTGATGCCTTTGTCGTTTTGAACAGCTAGCCGAACGACGGCTGCGTCGTAGCGCACATCCTGTGCCATAGCAATAATATTAATATTTTCGCGTACAAAAAGCTCGGTAAAACTTTTAAGTGTTCCGGGCTCGTTCATTAGAAACACACTATATTGTTTTACGATAGAAATAGCCATATTAAACCCTTTTCTACATTATACTATAGATTTTGCGGATTGAGCACATCCGCCTCTTTTAGCTTATTTTCCAAGAATAACATCGCTTTACAATCATCTTCGTTGTACATTAAAATCTTATTGAGTAGTTCTTGATTGCCGGTTTTGAGCCAGTTGGTAAAATAGACCATGCTATCCATGGCCCCGCAATCATCTTGCCGCCACTCAAATCCAAAAGCCGGCGCGGCTGCTTTTAGCGAAAAACTGGGTGAAGGCAAATAAAAGCTATCATTTACGGAAACTTTTAAATCGTGGCAAATATCACATAATGCGTTTAAGTGCGCAGCATGTTCGGGATAAGACGCAGCCAATTTACGCATTTTGCGTACTTCGTACTCCGTCCAATGATACAGGACTGTATTTTTAAAATCTTTTACATAGGAATAAAATTGTTCAAAGATGGTTAGTTCCTCTTCGGGTGTTTTAGCTACAAAGTAAACATATTTATCTTCTTCTTTATCCCACAAACCGATTAAATACACAAACGATTTATTATCTTTGGTAAACGTTTCGGTTGCCTCAAAATCAAAATAAAGATTATGCTTTTTGGCGGGCGGTGGGAATAGACCCTTTTTGCGCCAAATAGGTTTATTGTATAGATAGGCACGGGCATTATAATACGTTTCGGTAGCGTAAGGTTCTTCTAAAATTCCTTGTAATTTTTCCAAAGAAGCATGCGCGATGTCATCGGTATTAAATAGTCCGTTGATTTTAAGGCATTGACGCATTTCGGTATTCAGGTGCGGTAGTAATACTAAATCTTTGGTTTCCACCATCAGTTTGTTGGCATATACGCGCCACGGAGCGCCGGCTCCTTTGGGAGGTTTGTGGGCTTCGGGCTTGGCATTTCCCAGACGGATATTATTCCAAAAGGCAAGTTCTTCTCTAAGGCGTTGCTGATGATCTGCATAAGAAAGGTTAACGGTTTGTCCTTTCAAAAAAATGCGCGCTTGAACGGGGGTAAAATCTTGAATTTGCCCCAAAATGAGGGTGAGCAATGTAACTTGTAACGAGTAATGTTCCTTTAAATCGTGTGCACGTTTGAATTGATAAATGGTGTAATAATAATCTCCAAACCGGCTTTTACCATCTTTACGTACCAGTAAGTTGATGCTGCCATAGATATGTTCGTTTAGGTTCCATAGAGCAGTGTTGGCAATGGCTATTTCCCCACGTGCCATGGCAGCCAAGGTATTTTTAAAACGTTCAGCATCGTTTTGCGCGTCTACAAAAAATACACTAGGGAATTCATCGCGGATCCAACTATCGCGTGCGGAACGGTCGGTACGTACTTTTAAGTTTTCGTAGCGGTTTGACTCGGGTACAGCGGCTTCTTTGGGAGCGTGGAAATTACACCAAATGCTAAATGGATCTTCCAATAACGTAAACATCCGGCTAGCGTTGAAGTCCTGTTCGTCAGGTGTTCGGCCGGCCGAAAAAGTAGCAAATAGTTGGCTTACTTCTGCATCATTCATTACCTTTATTCTAGCTTTTTTGGTGCAAGAAAGAAACCCGCTAGATGTGATATAATAAGAATATGGCAGTATTACGCATTACCAAATATGGCGAAGATATTTTACGCCAAAAACTAAAACCTGTTAAATACGAGGAAATAGCCCCCTTGTTGCCTAAGTTGCTGGCCGACATGGAGGAAACGTGTTTGGCTGTGCGCGGTGTAGGGTTAGCAGCCAATCAAATTGGGTTGGCCTACCGCTTGGCGGTCATTTTGTTGCCCAACCCGGAAGATGACAAATTGCCACCTACACGCTACGTAATTATTAACCCGGTGATTTTATCCAAACGCGGGGAAAAAATGGAAGAAGAAGGATGTCTCTCGCTACCTGGTTTATGGGCAGATGTGAAGCGCGCTACCGATGTAACCGTAAAGTACATTGACGAAAACGGGCAAGAACAAGTCAAGCGTGCGCGCGGGTTATTGGCCAAAGCATTCCAGCACGAGGTTGACCATTTAGATGGAAAACTATTTGTCGATTTAGTAGATCCGAAACTCAAACCTGAAGTCAAAAAAATCATTAAAAAACTTCGCCCTACTTGGGACTAATTTTTTAGGAGGTTGTATGGAAAGCAAAAAATATTGTTTATGGAAAAAATCTTTTGGGTTTACCCTTATAGAACTGTTAGTTGTGGTGTTGGTTATTGGCATTTTGGCGGCGATTGCCTTACCACAATATCAAAAAGCCGTTTGGCGCAGCCGACTCATGGCGGACTTAACCGGCGTGGTACATATTCGGGATGCTTATGAAGTATTTTTCTTGCAAAATGGTCGTTATCCAACTACCGTTGACGAATTTAAAGGGATGGATATAGGGCTTTCTTCTATCACTTCTGTTGAAACAGATAGCGATGGCGATTTTGTTATTCATACTCCGGATCCTAATGTGCGTTATGTAGCAGATGGGCGCAATTTTGGGTTGGTGTACTTAGAACACGACTTGAACTCAACGGATACCATAACTGTTCAAACGCCCACTCATACGTTTGCATATTCTAACACTTGGGTTGCCTATGGAGAAGGAAAATGTTTGGTTTCCCAGGCAAATTGGAAATATTGCCAAATGTACTGCGGCAAAGATGTAAGTTACAACGAGAACGGGTGTAACTTCAACCTGTAATCATGTGGAAGGATTCTTCTCAATCGTTATTACACATTTTTAAATGGCTCTTGTTGGCCACACTTATCGGCGCAATAGTAGGAGTCATGGATTCCTTTTTCCTGAAAATGTTGGATATGGCCCTAAGTGTCGGGAAAGGGTTGCCCTATTCTTTTGTAGTATTGCCTTTTGTATTTTACTTGGTGGCCTTGCTCTCGCGCAAAGTGGCCAAGGCACACAAAGATTATTCTACCGATGCAGTAATTAAGCAGATTAATAATTCGCATTCTGTGTCACTTTGGTCGGCGTGCAAGACATTTGTACTTTCTATTTTGACCATGGCTGCGGGGGGATCGGCCGGTAAGGAGGCCCCGTGCGCCGAAGTGGGTGCGGGGATATCGGCCTTTTTGGCAAAGATTCTTCACTTAAGTCAGCAGGATCAGCGTAAGATGATGATTTGTGGTGTAAGCGCCGGGTTTGCCGGTGTGTTTGGGGTACCCGTATCTGGCGCGCTGTTTGGGTTGGAAGTGTTATGGGTAGGGCATATTTTTTATGAAGTGATGTTTCCAGCATTGGTAGCCGGAATTACGGCTTACGGTGTAACTTCGTACATGGGGGTAAGTTATCTCTGCCATCCGCTTACCTTTTTGCCGGTATTTTCCGAACAATTTTTCCTAAAAATTATTGTAGCCGGGATATTCTTTGGTTTAGTTTCTATATTGTTTATTGAAATCAATAAATTGGCCCGTGTGGCGCTACGTTATGTAACAACGCGAAGCAGTATGTTTATTACCTGTATGGTAGGGGGACTCATTGTGGTGTTGATAGGGCATTTTGCTTCTCCCTTGTATTTGGGGTTGGGCATGGCCGGTATTGACGGACCGTTGGGAGGGGAACCATTGGCCTCCCCGTTTGGCTTTTTGTACAAAATCATTACTACCGCAGTTACGTTATCTGCAGGCGGAATTGGTGGCTTAATTACGCCTATTTTCTTTGTAGGTGCACAGGCCGGGGCGATGCTATCGGCATTTTTGCATGTGGATAGTGCTACGTTGGCTGCTGTAGGGCTGGTAGCCGTATTAGCTGGGGCAGCCAATACACCCATTGCCGCCAGTGTGATGGCTATTGAACTTTTTGGTGCTCCCATTGCTCCGTATGCGACGGTGGCCTGTGTGATTAGTTTTTTGATGACTGGGCGGCAAAGTATTTTTCCACATCAACGCATCTCATGGAATAGCGGAAAAGCAACCGAGCAAGCGATTCATTATCAGGGACCCGGTCGCCGTGCAACGGACCGAAACCAACTCCCTTCGCGCACGCTGGTTACTACTCAAATGCGCCATCGCATTAAACGCTTTTGGCCACAGCGTGCCACCCGCCAAGATGCCATCGCCCGTGGACGAAAGCGCGTGCATGACGCTTCCAGTAAGAAGAAATAATCCTCCTAATTTGATATAATTTAACAGGTTCGGTCCTCCCGAACGTTAAGGAGTTTGTATGGATTCATTTATTTCTTCAGTTATCACATTAGCCCTTGTAATGGATGGGTTTGGAAATATTCCATTGTTTATTGCTGCGCTTAAAAAAGTGGCCCCTGAACGTCGCACGTTTGTTATTTTGCGCGAACTGCTTATCGCACTGGGCATTATGGTTTTTTTCCTTTTCTGTGGAAAATGGTTCTTGCGTGCGTTTGGTGTCCACTCCTACTCATTAAGCATTGCAGGGGGGATTATCCTGTTCTTAATTTCAATTAATTTGGTATTTACAACGGATACTTCTGCCGAGCCGAAAATTGACCCCAAGGATGAGCCGTTTATTGTTCCGCTGGCCATTCCGCTGGTGGCCGGGCCGGCGGCACTTTCTATGGTGCTGATTTTGGCGGCGCAACATAGCAAAATGATGACGTTAGGGGCGGTGATGTGTGCTTCTGTTATCAATATGGCTATTTTGATGTGCTCTTTTCCGCTTAGCAAACTCTTAGGCCAACGCGGTCTTACTGCTATTGAACGTTTGACGGGTATGATCTTGATTTTGATGTCCGTGGATATGATTTTAGGTGGTATTGCGGAGTTTGTAAAACTATGAAAAAATGTATTCTGATTGCGGCCTTATTTGTACTGGCTGTTAGTGTGTGGGCGCAAGAAAAAGTAGAATACGTGTTGTTCGTCAGTCCTTCTTGTGTACATTGCAATAAACTCAAACAAGAATACTGGGGTCCGCTCAAAGAAAAATTCAAAGATACGGTGCGTTTTACCGAATACGATATTACTATCCCCGAAAACAATTTGCTTTTCAATCAAACTGCCGAGGCCTACGGCATTAAGCCCGAGGAACGTGGCTATCCCGCCGCTGCGGTAGGCAGTACGTACCTCATGGGGTATCCCACCGAAATCGGTACGTATTCCGAGGAAGCTATCGAAAAAGCACAACTTCTGCATGAAAAAACCAACGTGCGTACTATCGCTAGTGAACAAGTGCAGCAAGAGGCCCAGCAGGCCTTCAAAAAAATTACTTTTTGGGCAATTATCGGCAGCGGGTTGGTAGACGGCATCAACCCATGTGCGTTTGCGGTCATCGTGTTTTTCATTTCGTTCCTCACCGTTTACAAATATACGCGGCGTGAAATTTTACTGGTAGGATCGTCCTACTGCGTAGCCGTGTTCGCGGCCTATCTTTTGTTAGGATTAGGCGTATTTAAATTTTTGTATGCTATGCGCGGATTTGCTTACGTGATTAAGGCGTTTTATATTCTTACCGCTGCCCTATGTTTACTGTTTTTTGTACTGGCTATATACGATTTTATTATCTACCGCAAAACCAAAAAAACAGACGGGATGCTTTTGCAACTGCCGCACGGATTGAAAGTGCGTATCCATAAAATTATGGGATTCTTCTTGCGCGATAAACAAAAAAGTACGTTTCGTTTGGTGTTGGCGGCGCTGGCGGTGGGATTTTGTGTTTCCTTGGTAGAAGCGGTGTGCACGGGCCAAGTGTACGTGCCTACGTGCGTGCTCATCATGCAGGACCCGCAATTTCGCGCGCGTGCCGCATTTTACCTGGTGCTTTATAACCTGATGTTCATTGTACCGCTGGTAACTGTTTTTGTGTTGGCGCTTATCGGCTATGAATCGAAGGGCTTTAATGATTTCTTCAAGAAGCATTTAGGACTGACCAAAATCTTACTCTGTTTAGTATTCCTGGCGTTGTTTATACTTCTGGTAGGAAATATCTAAAACACATCTTGCAATGAGTTGCGCCCTGCTTGTTGGCAGGGCGTTTTGTTTTAAAAAGAAACTTGAAAAATTGGCTAAAAGTCGTATACTATAAATGTAGGGGTAGGGTTTTCTATATTTGTAGGGAAGGAGAATACTTATGAACAGGGGTTTTACGTTAATTGAGCTACTGGTTGTAGTGCTCATTATTGGTATTTTGGCAGCCATTGCATTGCCGCAATACCAAAAAGCCGTGGAACGTTCCCGCATGGCCGAAGCCGTGCAGGTACTAGGGGATATAGCTGCAGCACAGCAAGTCTATTATATGCAGAACAATGAGTTTGCCGAAGGATTTGATGGACTAAATGAGGGGGATATTAATATAGCTGATCCGTCGCAAGAAGGGAAATGGACATTTGATACGACAGGCGGGGATGTTCTTTCTACGAGTGTTGCCCATCGAAGTGGGGGAAAATATGCAGATAGTACCTTAGCCATATGGGTCTGGCCGGACGGAAGAATTGAAAAATTGTGCGAATATGATGCGGATGATGAGACGCAGGAAGAATTCTGTAATATGTCCGTTGCAATGGGTTACACAAAAAAGATGAATATGAATATTTCGCCAGGCGGTCCGAGACCACCTTTGCATCTTCCTTAGCAGATCTGGAACACATCTCCCCGGCTTGTTGGCCGGGGGGTTTTTCTTGACCAATTTGGCCAATTTAGTTACGATATGTACATGACTACTAATTTACAAACCGCTCTGTTTGCGGGCGGATGTTTTTGGGGTGTGGAACATTTGATGAAGGATTTCCCCGGTGTAGTGGATATTGTGCCGGGTTATATGGGCGGCCACGTGGAAAACCCAACCTATGAGCAAGTTTGCACGCACACTACGGGCCACGCGGAAACGGTTAAAATTACATTTGATCCGCAAAAAATTTCGTATGAAGATTTAGTCAAAGGATTTATGGAAATTCACGATCCCACACAAGTCGACGGCCAAGGCCCGGATATTGGTCCGCAATATCGATCGGAAATTTTTTACACTACGCCACAGCAAAAAGAAATTGCGTTGCACGTCATTGATCTACTTCGTCAAAAAGGATATAACGTGGTAACCAAAGTAACCCCGGCCGGTCCGTTCTACACAGCCGAAGAATATCATCACAAATATTACGTGCACAAAGGCACGCAACCGTACTGTCACCGCCGCGTAAAACGGTTTTAATAAAAAAGGACGCTTTCGCGTCCCAAAATGCCTAGGAAAATTTTGCAAAAAAATGGCGCCCTCTAGGAGAATCGTGCCTTGCCCTCCCGGCAAGACACGCAAAATTCATCTGCGTTGCAGAACACGACCGGAATTTTGCTTCTTCATAATTTCCGTGCCCGCGCTGCCGCTTGTGCCCGGGTTAGGAGTTCGCTCCTGCCTAGCGGGCGTACCAAATTAGGCAACAAAAAACCTCCACATTATGCTGGAGGTTTGCCTTGGAAAAGCTACTTCAAATCCATACGCCCTCTAGGTGCGCCCAACTACCGACGAGCGCGTGTCCATTATAGTGTACCATTCTTTTATTATTAGTTTTAGCACTTTCCATTATTATTTTGACACTTTGGCTAGTTCGAGTTTCACACGTGCGTAGCAAGGATTAGCGACTTTTGGAAATCCTGCCCCACGTGCCAAGAATTCCCCCACATGCGGGAAAATTCCGGGCTAGTGCCTCAAAAACCGTTTCTGGGCCGATTTCGGGGATTGTTTTTTGTTTTAGCGAGTAAATGTGCTACAATGAACGGTAGAAACCTTTTGGAGAAGAAAAATGAAAACACTAATTTATGGATTTAGAAACATGTTTGTTCTTGATGGGAGAGCAACAAGGAAACAGTACTGGATTTTTAGAATATGGGCTTTATTAATTCCATTGTTCGTTGGATGGGTTACTCCTGAAGCGTGGATTGCTAATGAAATATTCGATAATATAAGTACATTTTTGATGTATTGGGTGTGGTTTATTCCTTGTTTTACTTTTGCAGTGAGAAGATTACATGACATAAATAAAACAGCAAAATTGGCCATTCTTTTTTATGGAAGTTTAGGTGTAAACGAGATAAGGGGATATCTTTTTGGTTTAGGAGAAAATCCTAATATATATTTTTTATCGTATGTTTTCCTTTGTTATCTTTGTATAGGAATATTGGGAATATTATTATTTGTAAAACTAATTAAGAAAGGGAATTATTTTGATAATGATTACGGTAAAAATCCTTATATAGAAAGGGAAGAAAAATTGTCCGATTGTTTAGAAAATAAGTCGGAGGGTTATGAAAACATAATAGAACAAATTGTTAGATGGATTTTTTTATTACCCGTAGCATGCATATCTTTGAAAATTTCTTCTATTATTCTTGAATGGTGGTTCAATATCATGGTTGCATTAAGTCATAGGTATTTGGAAGGAATTGGTGATATATTATTACTGTTTATTAAACTTGCAATTATTTCAGGATGTTGTACAGCGATAACAGCATATGTTTGCTCAATAGTAGCTCCTAAACATAAGAAGATCGTTTTTTGGCTATCATTTATAGGTGTTGCAATAGTATTCATAATACTCAATCATTATAGAAATGTTTCTCTTGAATATACAGCGTGGAAAAGTATTGGGAGTTACATTGCAATTATTATTGGTATTATCAGTACATTACAATGGTATGAAGATTTAGAGATAGGGAATAATAATTAAAATACCCCATCTCTATATAAAAGCCAGATTCGAAAATATCTATATTGATTTCGCCTTTGCTTAACTGCAAGGGCGGTTTTCTTTTACCATACTATGCCCACAAGTATATAAAATGGGCACTATAAAAGTCGCAAGAAATTCTTTTCGGGAGGGGGAAAACCGGGCTATTATAGTGTCCAAACTGTGACCATTACTTTCATAGTTTTCGGGAATTTTTTGATGCTTCTTATACTTTCCTCGTCGAGCGAGTAAGATTATACTATAAGTGAATTTTCCGGGAATTTAAGTGTCACAAATAGTAAAAGCAAATTCGGCTAGTATAAAGAACATTTTGTCGACGAGGAATAATAAAAGATACGGGCATTAACCGTACACCATAAGGGTCCACTAACAATATACAAGATTTGCGTAATTTTGCTCATTTTGCTCAAAAAACACCGACGAGAAAGGATAAAAAAATACCAACTCTCTTCTGAGAATGGGTAATTAAAAGCGAACGCCCTCTAGGAGAATCGTGCCTTGCCCTCCCGGCAAGACACGCAAAATTCATCTGCGTTGCAGAACACGACCGGAATTTTGCTTCTTCATAATTTCCGTGCCCGCGCTGCCGCTTGTGCCCGGGTTAGGAGTTCGCTCCTGCCTAGCGGGCGTACCAAATTAGGCAACAAAAAACCTCCACATTATGCTGGAGGTTTGCCTTGGAAAAGCTACTTCAAATCCATACGCCCTCTAGGAGAATCGAACTCCTCTTTTCGGATTGAAAATCCGACGTCCTAACCGATAGACGAAGAGGGCACTTAAAAGTGCGCCCGGTGAGACTTGAACTCACGGCCCCCCGCTTAAAAGGCGGATGCTCTACCACTGAGCTACGAGCGCAAAAAAAATGTGGGCTTAATTTAACATCGGGTTAAACCCAACACATATAGTATATCAAAATTTATTAGTACGTGCAAGCAAATCTTTGGCAAGTTTTTTGCAGAAACAGCGTGACTAATTCCATGTTTATTATAGCATTTGTGAAGAAACCGCGCAACGCTTTTGCGCATAGTAGGTTTGACACACGCGCGCGTTCTTTATTACCATATAAGTAAGTGGATCTGGCGCCAGCCGCGCCAAGAGAGGGTTTATATGGCAAAAAAAATTATCAATTCTTCCCGCGCGCCCAGAGCGATCGGGCCTTATTCCCAAGCCGTGGAAGACGGCGGCTTTATCTTTACCTCTAGCGTACTTCCTATTGACCCGGTTACCGGGGAAGTGTTTTCCGGGGACGTTCAAGTGCAAACAGAAATCATCCTCAAAAATATGGAAAATATTTTAAAAGAGGCCGGCTGTTCACTCAAACACGTGGTCAAAACGACGGTGTTTATGACGGATCTAACCAAATTTGCCGAAATGAACGCCATGTACGAAACGTTCTTTAAAGAAAATCCGCCTGCCCGTAGCACGGTGCAGGTAACGGCACTACCTAAGGGTAGTGTGGTACAAATAGAGGCCATTGCCAAAAAATAAATGTCCATGACATTGCAAGACGAGCTTTTATCTTCGCGCACTACGGGAATTTTGCTTCCTTTATCGGCCATGAAAACATCGGGCGATTGGGGCGTGGGGGATTTTGGTTCGCTAATGCAGTGGACGGAGTTTTTGGCCGAGTTGGGGGTTAAGTTTGTTCAAATTCTTCCCTTACAAGAGACCGCTCCCGGTACCAATTGCCCTTATAGCGCACTTACCTCTTTTGCCGTTGACCCAATCTACGCACAAATTGATGCAATAGAAGATATCGCGCACAGTTCGCGCGCCCAGGAATATATTGCTTCCATATTGGCAGACATCGCAAATTGGCGTACCCTTACGCCGGCTCCTTTTGCAACTATAAAGGATGCCAAACTTAAGGCACTTTGGCAGGCCTATCAAACATTTTTAATACATGAAGTTTCTGCCCGCACGGCTCGTGCCCGTGCATTTGAGGCATATTGTTCGGCGCAAGAAACTTGGCTACATGGATATGCACTATTTCGTGCACTTAAAGATTTTTTCAAATGGCAAGGATGGAAGGATTGGCCCCAAGAATTGCAAGATATTCATTCGCCGGCAGTTGCCCAGTTTGAAGCCCAATACAAAGAGTTCGTCGATTTTTTCAAATATATCCAATGGATTTTAGACCAGCAGTTACGCCGCGCCAAAGTGTTTGCGCAACAAAAAGGCATTTACATTTTTGGCGATATTCCCTTTGCTACCAATTTGGATAGTGCCGAAGTGTGGGCCGAAAAAGAGAATTACCGCATCGGCTGGGAAATCGGCGCACCGGCGGACCAATTTTCCAAAGACGGTCAGCGCTGGGGGCTGCCCGCCTACAACTGGCCGTATTTACTTGAGCATAATTTAGATTTATGGCGGCGCAAAATTCGCCGTGTAACAGAACTGTATGATATTTTCCGCTTGGATCACTTGGTCGGTTTTTTCCGCACGTATGTGTTCCCTCCGCACGAGCAGCAAGGTGCTTTTGATGTAGAGGGCGAGCAAAATCAAATTGACCGCGGATACACTTTTTTGCGTATGGTGCTAGACGAAGCGCAGGGCAAATTGCCGGTGGGCGAAGATTTAGGTGTCATTCCCAATTATGTGCGCCGGATATTAGTTGATTTGAAAATCCCCGGTTACAAGGTGCTTCGCTGGGAGCGTGAAGATAACGGTTGGTACCGTGAGCCGCGCAATTATCCCGTGGTATCGCTGGCCACTACTTCCACGCACGATACCGAAACGCTACGCGGTTGGTGGGAGACCATGGACATCAACGAGCGGCGCAACATTTGGGAGATGATTTCCGCCCAAAAGACCGACGGCAATATTCCCTTTAATTTAGATACGCAGCGCCTAATGCTAAAGCGTGTCTTGGAGTCTGCCTCCGCCTTAACGCTTTTTGCCTGGCAAGATATCACCGGTACGCTTGAGCGCGTGAACACGCCCGGCACAGTGGGGGAACATAACTGGACGTATCGTAGCGACGTTACTCCGCAAGAAGCCCGCGAAAAATACGGCGCACAACTGGAGATGTTTGTGAATCTCTTAAAAGAAACCGGTCGGCACGCTTAATTTATTTGACTTTAATTTCTGCTCAACTGCTATAATAAAAGTATCTTAATTTTGGAGCGCAGTATGACTTTTACCGAACTGGCTAAAGCGCGTTATTCCGTGCGTAAATTTTCTGATAAACCCATTGAACCTGAAAAATTAAATGCGGTCTTGCAAGCAGCCCGCTTAGCTCCTACGGCTAAAAATTTGCAGGCGTATCATATCTACGTAGTGAATTCTCCCGAAGGGATGGAAAAAATGCGCACCCTTACGCCGTGTCATTACGATGCACCCACCGTTTTAATTTTTACTAAAAACACGCAAGAAGAATGGCACCACCCACAAGAGCCGCAGCGCACTTCGGGCGTGCAGGATGCGTCCATCGTAGCTACACATGTGATGATGGCCGCCACCGAACAAGGGCTAGGCACGTGCTGGCTCAACTTCTTCTCGCCGAAAGCCGTAGCGCACGCATATAATTTGCCCGAACACGAAATTCCGGTCCTCTTAATGCCTATTGGCTACGCTGCGGAGGATTGCGCGCCGGCGGACCGCCACCAAGAGCGTAAAGATTTAAAAGATTTGGTAACCTATTTATAGGAGTATAACAATGAAAGCAAAAGCATTTACATTTCAAACCATGGGCGTATGCTCTCAAGAAGTTTCCTTTGCCATTGATGAACAAAACCGTGTGCACAACGTGCGTTTTTTAGGTGGATGCCCGGGCAATTTGTCGGCCATCAGTAAACTGGTGGAAGGGGCTGATGCCACAAAAGTCGCCTCCTTATTAAAAGGGAACGATTGTGGTGGGAAAGGCACCTCGTGCGCGGATCAATTATCCCGCGCTATTACGGCTGCATTAGCTCATAAATAATTCGTAACATTTTTCAAATACCCTGCCTTTAGTGGCAGGGTATTTTTGATACTTGACATATAAATAATTTACTAGTAAACTATTTATATGGAAATAAATAAGTTGGATTTGCGCCCCTATGGCATCAATCCGGCCAAAGGGCGAAAATACGAGAATATTTCCTACGTGCTAGCATTGGTATACAACCTTTTGCAGACGCGGATGGATACGTATTTTGCCTCTTACGGATTGTCGGCCGTACAATTCAATTTGCTTATGTTGTCAGCATATCAACATAAAGGTAGAGGAATTAGCCAGGTGGAGTTGGCAAAAGGGCTGATTGTGTCTGCCAGTAATATTACCAAATTAGTGGAAAAATCCGTGCAGGCCAAATTGCTCACCCGCAAACCCAACCCTGCTAGCCGTCGGGAAAATATCATTTGTATTACTAAAAAGGGGCAGGCACTCATTGATAAAGTATGGCCGGAGTATGACCGTTTGATACGCCAATTAACAGAAAAAATTCCCACTAAAGATCGCCCGCACATCGAACAGATTTTGAAGAAATGGTTTATTGCACTACAAGAGGAGAAATAATATGTTGTCTTTACTCAAAACTTTTTTTAAACGTTCATTTTTTGCCTTGTTTTGTACGCAATATTTGGGTGCGTTTAATGATAATTTTTTCCGCACGGCCATGGCTACGTTTATTACGTACAAGGTAACTACTATTTCAACGGATCATAAGTCGGTAATTGTTTCGCTGGCGGTGGCGCTGTTTATGCTTCCTTTTTTCTTATTCTCGGCCTTGGCGGGGGAGCTGGCTGATAAATATCGCAAAGATCTCCTCATCAAAGCCACCAAGATGTTAGAAGTAATTATCGTATTGTTGGCTGGAGTAGGTTTTTTAACATTTAATGTGCCGCTTTTGCTGGGCGTGTTATTTTTAATGGGTACGCAATCGGCATTTTTCGGCCCGGTCAAATATAGTATCTTGCCTGATATTTTGAAGGAAAACCAACTCATCGCTGGTAACGGTATTATTGAGGCAGGTACCTATGCTTCCATTTTGCAGGGGACGATTTTTGGCGGGATCATTATTGCTGCTAATGAATTATTGTTACCGGGGATCATATTGGCCGTAGCGGTGGTAGGATTGTTGATTAGTTTATTGATCCCGGCGCAAAAACCAGCCAATTCCTCCTTAAAAGTAGATAAAAATTTCCTGCGTAGTACATGGAAAAACATGGCTTTTGCTAAACAAAAACACGATATTTTCCTGTGTATTTTAGGGATTTCCTGGTTTTGGTTATTGGGGACGGCACTAGTGGCGCAAATGCCTTCGCTGGCACACGATATTTTAAACGGTACGCCGGGTTTATTTACTTTTTTATTAACGTTATTTTCTTGCGGCATTGGGGTGGGGTCCTTATTGTGCCAATTCTTGGTGAAAGGAGAAATTACCAGCAAATATGTGCCGATAAGCGCGCTGATTATGACGGTGTTTTTGGCCGACTTGGCGTGTGCTACTTCGGGCTATGTCCCCTCGGCAATGGCGGTTGATTACAAAGCATTTTTGATGAGCTTTGCCGGCAAACGGATTACGTTGGATCTGCTTGGCTTTGCGGTGTGCGGCGGGCTTTATGTTGTGCCGCTTAATGCCATGCTACAGGCATTGGCCACGGAAGATACACGCTCGCGCGTGATTGCTACCAATAACATTATTAATTCACTTTTTATGGTGCTGGGTAGTGGGGTTTGTGCACTTTTGCTGGCCATGCACTTCACCATTCCTGCCGTATTTAGAGTGATTGCTTTAGCTAATGCGCTGGCCGCTATTTACATTTGTGGTCTTTTGCCGCATCATATTATCCGCATGATTATGACGCGCGTTTTAAACTTTGTGTATGGGGTAAAAGTAAATGGGTTGGAACATTGGAAAAATTTACAGGGCAATGCCGTTTTGATTGCTAACCATACATCCTTTTTAGATGCGGTACTTTTGTGGGTATATATCCCGGGGAATTTGTATTTTGCCATTGATACCCATGTGAGCGAAAAATGGTGGGTACGGCCCTTCTTGCATTTGGTGAAATATTTTCCCATTGATCCCACCAGTCCTATGGCGGTCAAGTCGATTATTGAAGAAGTAAAAGCAGGTAAGCGTGTAGTTATTTTCCCTGAAGGACGTATTACCACTACCGGAGGGCTGATGAAGATTTACCCTGGCCCCGCCATGATTGCAGACAAAAGCAATGCGCAACTCTTGCCGATTTGTTTAGAGGGGAGCCAGTATTCATTATTTTCGCGGTTTGGCACACAACTTAAAACACGCCCGCAGAGTAAAATTAGTATCTCTATCCAAGCCCCCAAGACATTAAAATTAGAAGATAACTTACGGGGAAAAGAGCGCCGCTTGGCTGCCTCTCGTGCGTTATATGACATGATGGTTAACATGAAATACGAAGCGGGGGAAGTTAATCAAACTCTTTTTGATTCCTTATTGGATGCTGTTGAGTTAGTAGGACGTAAGAGCCGAATTATTACAGATGTGAACCGTAAGTGGTTGCATTTTGGGCAATTTCTCACGGCGATATTTGTACTAGGGAAACAAATTTCCAAACACCAAAAATCAGGTGAAATGGCCGGCTTTCTGTTACCGAATATGAGTGCAAGCATCGTGGCATTTTTTGGGATGCGTGCTTTTAATATTACGCCCTGTATGCTCAATTTCTCTACGGGTATCAAAAATATGCTTGCTTGTTGTAAGGCCGCTAAAATTTCTACGGTAATTACCTCCAGGATTTTCTTAAAACAGGGCGGTCTGTTAGAAATCGCCGAGGCACTTAAAAGAGCCGGACTTACATTGATATATTTGGAAGATCTCAAAGAAGAAATTACATGGAGTGACAAATTGGTGGGCTGGATAGCATCTCATTTCCCACGTTGCTATTACAAAATGGTTCGCGGAAATGTAACGCCGACGGATCCGGCCGTTGTGTTATTCACGTCGGGGAGCGAAGGTACCCCCAAAGGGGTCGTGCTTAGCCATAGAAATATTCAGGCCAATCGGTTGCAACTAAAAAGTGTGCTGGACTTTGGACTTAAAGACCGCGTGTTTAATGCCATGCCTATTTTCCATTCGTTTGGGTTGACCGTTGGGACGCTCTTGCCGATTTTGTGTGGCGTGCCCGTGTTTTTCTACCCGTCCCCGTTGCATTACCGTATTGTGCCCGAATTAATCTACGATAGCAATGCTACTATCATCTTTGGTACAGATACCTTTTTTAACGGCTATGCCAAGATGGCGCATCCGTACGATTTCTATGCTGTGCGTTTGGCGGTAGTAGGAGCGGAAAAACTTAAGGAGGAAACTATTCGCAAGTATTACGATCAATTCGGGTTGCGCATTTTAGAAGGATATGGTGCCACGGAAACAGCCCCTGTAATGGCCGTTAATACACCGATGTATTTTAAACAAGGCAGCGTGGGCAGATTGTTGCCGGGCATTGAATATAAGTTGGAACAAGTTCCCGGGGTAGAAGAAGGGGGAAAACTACTGGTCAAAGGCGATAACATTATGGCGGGCTATTTACGTGAGAGTAACCCCGGCGTGTTGGAGCCACCGCAGGACGGCTGGTATGATACCGGTGATATTGTGCGCGTGGATGAAGACGGATTTGTGTTTATTTTGGGACGTGCTAAACGTTTTGCCAAAATTGCGGGCGAGATGATTTCACTAACCGCAGTAGAAACGCAAATCAACGCTTTGTGGCCCGGTAAAATGCACGCGGTAGTAAATATCCCGGATGATAAAAAAGGCGAGCAGCTGGTTCTTTTTACTACCCAGCAGGATGCCCAGCGTGGGGTGTTGCTGGCAGATTTTAAAGAGAAAGGGTTGAGTGAATTAGCTGTTCCTAAAACAGTGCGCGTGCTGGATGAACTGCCATTAATGGGAACGGGCAAAGTGGACTACGTCAAACTCAAAGAGATGGCCAAGATGTAAAAATGTGCTAAAAAATAGTGTTAGGTTGGGTTTTTTTTGTTATAATAAAAATGTGAATGTAATTTAATGTGCCGTACGTGCGCGCATTTCTCGTATTGTGGAGGAAGTTGTATGAATGAGAATAATTCGTCATCAAATCCGGTGACAATTAGTGCAGAAGGAAAACCTATAAACGATAAAAAAATAAACGCTTCTCAAGGTATAGCAACTAATACCTCCGCTTCACAATCTCCCCAAGATGTAACTGCTGCTGTTTCCGTAGAGGGGAAACCTCATCCAAACAATCCTTTCTTAATTGATATTCCCACAATTCCCACGCAACAGGGCCCTATGGGGATTCGTTTTGATTTTAACGATGGCGCGCGTGTGTTACTTCCTAAAGGAAAATGGCACGTACAAATTGAAGATGACGAAACAGACAATATCATTTTTGCCTGTGATGCCGATGAAGGGTGGGTATTAAGCACCAAAAAATATTACGTTCCTTTCCGTATTCGTGTATGGGTGCGTGGCGAAAAAGAGCCCGTATTAAATCACACGCTTGATTTGAAAGGTAAAGAAGTACAACTTAAATTCCCCGTAGGTACGCTGGGAGATACCATTGGTTGGATGACGTACGCCAATCGTTTCCAAGAAAAACATCAATGTGCTGCAGAAGTAGCTATGGCACATAATATGGCAGAAATTTTTGAAGCCCAATATCCCAATTTATTCTTTACACATCTACCCGGTAAACCACGTTTTGAAAAACCCTACGCTAGTTATATGCTAGGGTTATTTTTCCGAGAAAATACCACCAACCAACCAATTGATTTTCGTAAAGTAGGGTTGCACCGCACAGCGGGATTTATCTTAGGGGTGGATCCTCGTGAAGAGGCCCCCCGTGTCAAATTGGGTAGCCCGCGCAAAATCAAAGAGCGCTATGTGTGTATCGCTACCAAGGCCAGCTCACAGGCCAAAATGTGGAACAACGGGTTTGGCTGGGAACAAGTAGTACGTTATTTGAAAGATTTAGGATATCGTGTTTTGTGCATTGATAAAGATGCGGTAACCGGCTCTAACTTTACGTGGAACCGTATGCCTCACGAGGCGGAAGATTTTACCGGAGCCAAGCCCTTGCAAGAGCGCATTGAACTATTAGAACATGCCGACTTTTTTATTGGGCTGGGTTCAGGCCTTTCGTGGTTGGCGTGGTGCACACACGTGCCGGTGATTTTGATTAGTGGGTTCTCACTCCCAATGTGCGAATTCTACACGCCCTACCGCGTATTCAACTCCCACGGCTGTAACGGTTGCTGGGATGATATCCATTGCAATTTTGACCATTATGATTATTTTTGGTGTCCTAAATTCAAAGGGACCGATCGTCAATTTGAGTGCACCCGGTTAATTACGGGTAAACAAGTAATTGGTCATATTAAACAACTTATGAAGGACTGTCAGTTAACTGCCCCCAACAAAAGCAAAAAACAGGAGAAAAAATAATGTCTAAACGTGCCCCCAAAACAGAAAATATTTATTCCAGTGCTTATGTGCAAGCACTTGAGCAAGAATATTGTTCCAGTTGCAGTGCTGTGATAGCCAGCTCGTGCTGTGTATCTAGCCACGGGTTAGGATACCGGGTAGTATCACGTATTTACGAAGGCGGCCGTCATGCTGTTTATACAGCTACCGTAGGAGCCATGCTGGCCAATAATATGGTATTACCGGCGTACGGGGCTACGAGAAACACGGTAGTGAGTGCCGGGTCATCGGCTGTAGGAATGCAGATTGGAGAGGCCTACACCTATAATCAAGTGGAAGTTTCCGGTACTACAATCAGCACGGATCTGTGGTCCGGCGGGGTAGAGAATGTTTATTTGGGTGGCTCAGCAACATCCACGCAAGTGCATTCAGGTGGGAAGCAGGTTCTTCTTTCCGGTGGTACTGCAAGGAATACTACGGTGTTCTCTGGCGGGAAACAAATTATTTCTAAAGGTGGAAAAGCGGTACAGGCCACCATTTCTGCCGGCGGGTCGCAAACGATTAGCAATGGCGGATCGGCACTTGCTACAATCATTGAGTCAGATGGTTGGGCTTATGTGGATAACGGGGGCTATGCGCTTAGCACCACCATAAATGATGGCGGGCGGCAACATGTAACTAAGGGGCATACCATCTCAACAACAGTTAATGCAGGTGGAAGACAAATTGTAGCTAACGACGGAAATGCGGTAGCGGACAAAACAACTATTAACGGCGGCGAGCAATATGTATGGGGAGATTTCGAGTTGGAAGGAGGAACCGCCAATGACACAATTTTGAATAGCGGTTTACAACTGGTTGGGGCTAGCAATACAGCTGGAGGGACTGCCAATCGCACCAGCATTTATGGCGGATCACAGGTGCTGTGGGCTGGGGGATTAGCGGATAGTACATACATCTATGGAGGTAGGCAAGTAGTATGTGCCAGAGGTAGTGCCACGAACACTACAATATTCGGTGGTTCCCAGATTCTTTCCGGTAATGCCAGTCAAGTTTATTCCGCTTTTGCATCTAATACTTACATTTCCGGCGGTTCCCAGATTATAAGGGATTTAGGAGTTGCTTCAAATACTTTCGTTTATGAAGGTGGTAAACAAATTATTTCCAGTGGTGGTACAGCCAATAGCACTACCATTTACGCGGGCGGTTCTCAAACAATATTCAGCGGTGGTATAGCCAGCAACACGACGGTATCTTCTGGCGGTACACAAACTGTCTTGAGTGGTGGTTCAGCAGACCATACGACCGTGAAATCCGCGGGTAACCAATCCGTCTATTCAGGTGCTATTGTTAAGGACAACGTAATTGAAGATGGCGGTCACCAATGGATTGAATCCGGTGCGTCCGGTTCCGGTACAGATATATATGGTACGGAAACAGTAGCATCAGGCGCCACAGCCGAAAACGGCATAATTCATGCCGGTGGCGTGCAAAATGTATCCGGTACAACTAATAACATGGTTGCCCTAGGCAGTGAAAGTGGCAAAGCTCCGGGCACACAAAACGTATGGGGAACCACCAATGACACTATTTTATCAGGCGGCATTCAAACTGTTTTCGCAGGTGGTTTGGCTAAAAAGACGGTAATTTCTGCTGGTGGAGTACAAACCATTTCCAATGGTGGAACTGCACAGGATGCCAAAGTAAGCAATGGTGGTCTGCAAGAAGTAGCAAATGGTGGCTCGGCATATAGAACGAGCGTGTACGAAGGTGGTGTACAGGAAGTTAGCGGCGGAACAGTTACGAATGCTCAAATTTTAACTGGTGGTACCCAGAATGTATGGGATGGTGCAACCGTAACAAACGCTACCGTTCTTGGAACTCAAAATATTTCTGCCACAACCGCTACAGGGGATATCACTGTGACCAATACCACGGTTGGAAACGGTGGTGTACAGAATGTATACATGACATCTACCGCCGGGACGGTGGAAGGAACGGTTGTTGATGAAGGTGGTACCCAAAATGTAGTTAATGGGAATGTCATTTCTACTACCATCAATGGTGGTGGTGTTC